>Ga0209697_10008332_pt1 | contig 11798 bp, 8 predicted proteins | sample AliMusrvi5mmetaG_FD_184115 | JGI IMG/M metagenome (GOLD analysis project Ga0209697, IMG submission 184115) | Freshwater lake bacterial and archeal communities from Alinen Mustajarvi, Finland, to study Microbial Dark Matter (Phase II) - Alinen... | ecosystem: Environmental > Aquatic > Freshwater... | reverse complement strand
CCCCGAGCCGTTGGACCCCGTCCAAAGGCTCGGGGTGGTTCGGATCGAACTAGGTGATCGAAACTTGGAGATGATCCGGCAACCACCCTGCCCAGTAGATCGGCGTCAGACGGGCACGACATGCACGGGGCGGGCAACCGCCAATTCCCCATCTGCAAATCCGCAGATTTTCCGGCCACACAAGAAATCTCGTTATTTTTGCACTTCGCATGTCCGTTTTCGTCCCGTCTCCGCGCGTGTCTCTTTGAAATGACCATCAGACCGACCTATCCACACAGCGTTTGTTCGCTGGGCTTCGCCTGTGCTTTTGCGGCCTTGGCGGCACCTGCCAACGCTGCCTGCGAAGGACCAAGCCGCCGGATCGCCGAGGCCCAGCAGAGCACCACAATCGCCGACACGAACGGCAGGCAGCACGTCGTCAAAAGCACAACCCAATTCCTCACCGGTCCGGAGGCGCACATCCCTGAAACTCCGGCAGATACTCAAGAGCCTGCCGAGAAAAAAGCCGACTCGGTTTTCGCCACCGTAATGGCAACCGAAGAAAAAAATCGCGCGGCAAAATCCCAGTTGGAAATGGGGGAACTCCTCCGCTCGCAAGACAAACCCGAAGCCATCGGGCACTTTGAGAAAGCCGGAGCCAACGGTAACGGGCTCGCCTACTACCGGTTGGCAGAGATTTATAAAGACGGTAAGCTGGGCGTAGAAATAAATCTTCCGAAGGCAATCGAATACTACCGGAAAGCCGCCGCAGAAAACGACATGGCGGCATTGGAAACCTTGGCCGAAATGTATGAGTCGGGCGACGGCGTTGAAAAAAACTTCGCCAAAGCGGCGGAGTATTACCGGATCGGCGCGGATCGTGGCGTCGGCTGCCCCGGAACACAGGCAAATGTTCAGACGAAGCTGGCCAAAATGTATGCCGAGGGCCGAGGCGTCCCAAAAAATCTGGCGAAAGCGATATACTATTCGGAGAAGTCGGATAATGCCCAGGAAACGATCTTTGGAGATATCTACAGAAGTCAGGCCGAAGCAGAATCCGACCCTGAAAAAGCCAACGCGCTCTACGCCAAAGCGGCAAAGGTTTATACAGATGCGAGACGCGACAACAAAAACGACAGTGTCGCCCGCTATCAGCTTGGACGGCTCTACGCATCCGGGAAAGGTGTAACTGCGGACGCAGCGCAATCCGCCCAACTGATCCAGGAAGCCGCCGAACTGGGTTACCTGCCCGCCAAGTTTGAGGCGGAGCATCCCTCCGCCAAGTCCGTTGCGATACATCCTGACCAAGCGACGGTTGAAATGATCCGGGCGGCGGCCGAGGCGAAAAATGCCCAGGCCCAATACGAACTCGGCACGATGCTTTTGTCGGGTACCGGGGTCGAAAAGAATCCCGAGGAAGCCCTGAAATGGTATCGGCTGGCCGCAAAGCAGAACAGCGCCGACGCGCAGTATGCCCTCGGCCTTTGCTCCTCCAAAGGAATCGGCGTCGAAATAAATCCTGCCGAGGCGATGACGCCACTGGAAAAAGCCACGGGAGCGCAAAAGGATGCGACCCCCAAAGTTGCAGCACCACCGCCAATAAAAATACCTGAGGAGGCAATAGCAGCCTATATCGCCGCGCTGACAGCGGCGGACACCGTCGCACTGGATGCGATTCTTACCAAAAACCCTTCTATGGCGGCCTATATCTGGAAGCATGAGAAAATTGCAGGCGAAGTGAACGGCCTGGTGTTTTTGCTCGATTCGGCTCCCGCCGACAACAAAAGGATCGAAGCAGCAAAAATCCTGATTTCAAAAGGGGTTGATCCCAAAATCGAGTGGAATCGAGACATGAAAGTCGACAGCACTCGTTGGAACCTGGTGAGCTATCCCGAGGAATTGCAACTCGGAGAACTCGAAATGCTTTTAAAAAATGGAGCGGACCCGAATTTCCCGGTTTGCGTTCCTGGAGATCCGCCGATATGCCGGCTGGCAAAGGCCTATCTTCAAGGCAAGGAGAACAAAGAGGAGGTGAAAGCAAAAATCCTCCTGATGCTAAAATATGGGGCCGACCCCACTCATCGTCCTTTAATGGAAGGGAGAGAAACCGCTTTGGAGATCGCACAGAAGGCTAATACGACCGACCTTCTCGATATTCTGACCTCAAAGAAGTAGGCTTCTGTCAACAATGACCACTCCACCACTCCCTCCAACTCCTCAGGCAGCATATGCAACCACGCCATCGAAATGGCGCTCGCCCAGGTCGCGAGAAAAAACATTCAATTATTTCCTCCCGCATGTCCGTTTTCGTCCCGTCTCCGCGCGTGTCTCTTTGAAATGATCACTTCCAACATAAAAAAGTATGTTCAACTGCCTCTGAGTGCCTTGGGCATTCGCTCCCAAATGGCAGCCGTGGCGAGCCTTATTATTCTCGCGTCAACAGGCTGCGCACCAAGGGGGCCATCGCGCGAGGAAATCAAAAACGCACTGCAGGCACAGTTGAAGCCGTCGCTGGAGGTCAAGTCATTGGAATCCGAATTCGTCCCCACAGGCCAGGAGGCGGGGGTGGTCCGGATCAAGGCCCAGCTTAGGCTCACAGAGGATCTGTTCGTGCGAGTGCCGCAGCCGATTCCTTTGCCAGATGAGGAGCGCCCGCTCGATCTCTTGGAGGCGATTCAGGATGCTCAACGCGAGAATGTCGTGTTGCCCAAGGATTCAAAGCCCGCTTACCAGAAGGCCGAGGAAGCTTTTACTGCTGCGGTTCGGGAGACTGAAACGCCCGTGATCAAGACTACCCAGAAACTCGGTGCCACCTTCCCACTTTCCGCCAAGGCGGACGCGATGAAGGAATTCAAAGAATGGAAAATATCCTCATTCGATCTAGAGCGGTCGCAGATCGAAGGGACATCCCGCACGGAATTCCCCGCAAACTCCCTGATGGAAGGCGACCCAAAAATCAAGGAGATCGATGATGCGGTTCGGAAGTCCGGGGACGCCCGTGAAAAAGCCCTGCGAAAGTTTATCGAGGATATTAGGGGTGCTATACAAGCGAATAGAGCCGCCATTGCTGCACAACTTCAAGCGAAGGAGGAAGCCATCATGGGACCTATCCGAAATGCACTCAAAGTTGGAAACTCCTGGTCGGATTACTCTTCTTTTCAGGGAATGAAAGTGCCACTCAAGTGGACGATAACCAAGTGCCATCTCACAGGAACTTCCAAGGACATAAAGATCGGCACGATCACATTCAAGGTGGAAAGCGGCAAGGTTAGCGGCGATTTTTCCGGTGAAGTTTACCGCCTGGCGAACTCGGGTGCAATCAGCATGAATCTGCATATTGAAGAAAAGCCAGTTTATCCTGATGGAGTTCCCGGAATTATCCCTTTTATTTTTTCGCCCCAAAACGGGGTGGACATACTTTTAGCTGACGGAGTTCTAACGAAGGATGGCTGGGGCTTCATGGCGCAACAGGACGGCCAGCATAAACACTGAAGTTCATGACAATAAACTCACGCCTCGTTGCCGTATCGAAAAAAACGCTCGGGATCAGGCCTATAACTTAAATGTTTACCCTGGCCTGAAAGGGGGGTAATCCCAAGAAGAACAAATACGAAAACACGCAACATCGCACTCCAGATCGCGCTCGCCGTCTCCGCAGTCCTAGCCGCGATCAACCCCGCCACGGCGCAGGTGTCCACCGCCCCGCAACCCGCCCGCACCGGCACGCTGGCCGCGCCGGTGAAATCCCCTATCCTCGTGGCCGGAAGGGAAATCGGCGCCACCACCCTCCCCCCGGGAACACGGGTGGATGTGCTCAAGGAGGAAGGCGGCAGACTGCTTGTCAAAGCCCGAGCAGGGGAAACCTGGGTCGGCAGTGCCGTCGTGAACGTGCAGGAGCCGACAGAAACGGCCCAGATGGCCCCGGCGGGGAAAACTGCAAGCTCCGCAAAGCTCCCCCCAAAAAAGGTGGTGCTCCACAGGGGGCTCACCGACAGTTCCAAGAACCACCACGATCCGACCCTCGAGATCCCGGAAGGGGCCGAAGTCGAACTCGTGGAAAATATTCCCGACAAAAAACTGTGCGTGATCAAATACAATGGGGTGGTCCATAAAGTCGATAGCAGCTTCCTGGATCCGAGCCTAAAAAAGATGCGGCGCACATTCCAACGAGACGCATTTGTCTATGTTCTGATAGCCCCGCCAGAAACCGAACTGGATGTCGTGGACGACTCCGATCCCGTTTTCGTGCTGGTGAAGAGCGGGGACGCGGTTTACAAGGTCCGCCACGAGGAACTGGCCCCTTTTCAATACACAGCCGGCCTGACGCAGGAACTGGTGGCGGCCTACCCGGGGAGATCTGCAGCGGAGGGCGAGCCCGTGCAGTGGTTTCCCGATTCCCAAATCATCCCCGGACGCCGGGAAAAACGACCCGAGGTGCTCTGGGAAAAAGCGATGAGCATGGAATACGACATCCCCTCCGCCTGCCGGGCCGCAATCCCCGGTGGCCAGCCCAGATCCAGTGTTACTACCGTCTGGGACATGATCGCTGCCTTCAACGAGGCCATCATTCCTCCCTGGCTCTGGGGAAACTGGAGAGCCCGCGGCCCGAAAGGCCCCCGCGATGCCGCGGAAACCGCATGGCGAGAACGATACAAAGACACGGTGGGAATCGCGGAATGCCTCTCCCTGCGCCAAGAATTCGCCAGGTGGGACGCGGGAATCAAAGACCAATCGTTGGGGAAATCATCCAACCTGGCGCTCGCTGTTCAGGACGCTTTGGAATACCTGTGGTCCAAACGGGTCGGCTTTGCGGTCAAAGCCGATGCAGGCCTCATCCAGCGGGCACTTGCCATCGGCTACGACAGATGGATCAAAGAGAATAAACAAGGAACAGCCAAAAAACCCGCCACAGACGCACCCGTGTATCAAGACACTTGCCTGCTGGGGCTGGACGACATCGCCAAAGACGGCGGCTTCTCGGTCCTGTCACCGGAATCGAAAGCCAAAATCCCCCAGTCAACCCCACCCAGGCTGGTATCACGGGAACTCTCCCTCGGCTGCACTGACTTCATGAAGGATCCCCGTCTGTCGCCCGAACAGATGAAAAACGGGCTCTCCGGCCGCGTGCCCATCCAGGCACTCCTGGTGGACGAACTAAAAATTGGCAGTGCGATCCTCGCGACCGGATGCTGCGCCATCCGCGAGACCAAAACGTCCCCGGACAAAATCCAAAGCTTGCGAGATGGTCCCGCCGCCTACCCGTATCCAAAAAACGTCCCTGGGGTGAGGGTGGGCGCATGGCTGATCACCGGATACTACCTCTACCTCGATCCCTCTGCCTTCGGCAAAACCGGAGCCCTCTTCTGGGAAATTCGCCAAAACTGGGGCAGCGACTACGCAGACCACGGCTACGCCTACATCCCGAGTTCCGACCTGTTTGCCTACGGAGCCGAGATCCTGAGCCTGTCCCTCGAACAAAATCCAATCCCCTCGGCCGGCACCCCAATCCCTCAACCATCCCCTACGGTCAGCCGCGCTGACGCAACCCGACACATGGCCGAAGACGAACGCGCCAACGCTGGCAACGCCGCTCCCCGCGGGGCTGAGCTTCACGTTCACAGCGGCGACCGGAGTGTTCAAAGGCACCTTCAACCGGACGGTCGGCGGCAAAGCGGTCAGCACGCCCTACGAAGGGGTGATCTTTGCCAGCCCGCTGACCCTGCCGGATGGAACCAGCCCGGTTCGCGGGGGCGGCTTTTTCTCAACCGGCACGGTCTCGGCACCGGTCGAGATCGAGTGAGCCACATGATTCCCTGCAGATCAGCCTGAATGCAGACATCCTGATGTCACCCATAAAAAATGGTGGAGCGAGGAAAACCGGTGCTCTTCTGGACCTCACAGCCAAAATCCAGCCAGCCTGGGCCACTCAGCCCCGGGCCAAATCGAATGTGAACAATACAGGCAAATTCGTGTCATTTGGGTCAGCCGGGCAACCGCAGATTCCCTACCGTCGAAAGGCTGCTGCCCGGAATACCCATGAAAACCCAATCTGTCGGAGTGAAATTAACCGAACAAAATGCTGGGAATCAATAGCACCAAGAAACTAACTCACTGCTGAAGCATGTAAACTCCTCTTATCCCAAACCAATGAACAATATCAAATCACCATATATTTGTGCGCTGCTTCTCTCAGCCGTTCTGTGCGGCTGCGGAGGACCGAAATACAGCAAGGACTTCAAGGAGTTTCTGGGGCTTAAACTGGCAGAAGCAGCACCGATAAAGCTCAACAGCGTTGCCATCGAGGAACTGACCGGGGGGAAGATCGAGTCCGTGTTCACGTTTTCCGGCGACTATGTTGTGACAGACAACTTGTATTCCAAAGGCGAGGTTATAGCTTTAGTTGAAATTGAAAGTTTTGTCAAGAAAATGGAACCCGCCGGGATTCCAGATAATGTTTTGATAGAGTCCAAAGTCCCCCAGCTCATTGCCTCGCTGGCAGAGATAAATAAGGTTCCGGTGCTCAAAGTCGCTACCGCAAAGGGGACGAAGAGCCGGGTGTCGGGCAAAGCAAAAGCGCAGCTTGATAATCATGGAATCTGGGGTTTTCAGATACTGGATGTAACCGGCGCGACCTTGGCCGGCGAAAAGGTGCCGGATGGTCAGTGGGTTGCAGAAGGCTCGCCTGCTGAAAACGCGCAAAAGGCAAGATCCGACGCTGTCTTCAGTGAATTAAATGCACTCGGTAACCGGCTCATAAAGGAAAACGAGGAAAAGAAAAAAGCCGAGGCCGCCCGTGCCGAAGAAGCTGCCAAAAAGGCTGCGGAAGAAGCGGCATTGGCGGGAAAACTCCGTGTGGACGAAACGAAAAGACGCGACGAAGAAGCGAAAAGCCGCGCGGACCAAGCGAGGATCTCAGCGGACATCGCGGCAGAAGCGACCCGTATTTCAACAGCCAAATCGGCGGCGGAAGCTGACGCGCGGGAGGCGGCATTCCTCGCCGCAATCGAAAAGGGAAAAATCTACTTTGGCGTCTGGCAGGGAGCAAGTGCCAGAGGGGAAATTGGCATCAAATTCGGCGAACGCGTAAACATGGGAAGGGATTTCTCGATCGATGGCGTGCTCTTTGACCCGGCAAAGCCACAGAACGAAAAGCCGTTCTCGGCCTTGACGAGTGGACTCGGAACGCCGGACAAACCCTACATTATAGAAATCAAGACGGTAGTTGGGGAAGGCGTCCCAGTGGCCGATAAATTCGGCCCTGACATCAAAAACAAGACAATAGGTTTATTGCATTCTGAAACGAGATTTGTCATTCCGCTAACTTTTGATGGCGCGGACACTTCGCTTTCTGGAGAGCTGGAGAACAGTTTTATGTTTTCCTATCAGATTGATGGGCCAGCCAAAGTGCGTTTTCTCAAGGATTATGCGCCAAAAGGCAGGAGGGCAAACAATAGCGGGGCCATGCCACCATCCGCCAACCCAGACGATAAAGCCCACGCCGCACAGCCTCAATCAGACTCAAATGCGTTTCCTTCTCAGTCGCAAAACCAAAAGCGCACCCGTAAGCTATCGCAGGACGAAACAAACACTCTCGTTTTGGAATCCAGCACATCATCAGCCGCGTTTTGGGAGGCAATGCATGTATTTAATGCTCCCGCAGCAAGAAAGATTTTGGCTCAGATGAAAAATGATTATCCTGATTCTCCATTAACTATTCGCGCGGAGATGTATATGGCTGCCATGGAAAAAAATAAAAAACGACTAACAACAGCGTATAAACTCTACAAAACAAAGTATTCTATGTCTCATGCCGAGGAACTGTTGCTCGACAGCATGTATGCTAAATGTCTAAACGTCAGTTCAACTATTACGAAAATTCCAGGGTTTTAGCTATGAAAACGATATTTCTAAACCTCACATTTATATTCATCGTGTTTTGCCTGCGTGCCGAATCACCCTCAGGCGCAACGACAACAATTCTGAAACCCACAACAAGTTACGAGTGGGGCCAAAGCGGTTCGACTCCTGCCGCGAGTCCTGCCTCACCTTCTGTCGAGAGCATCGTTGGGGAATCTTTCCTGCCCAAGATTCAGGCCGAGAGCCAGAAGTTTGCCGAGGTGCTGACCGGTCGGGACGAGGCCGAAGTCGCAAAGCGGATGCTGCCATCCGTTTTGAAGAGTTTGAACCCAAACCTCGGGCTTTATCTCCGCCAGCGCCTACAGCCCATCTACGACCAAAGCTTCAAGGTCCAATCAGTCGCAGCCGATGTCCCGCAACCCCCTCAACTGGCTGGCGATCTCATGGTTTCCTTCGTGCCGGTCCGAACGCTTTTCACGTATGACGACGGAGGAAATCTCGGCAGGCAGAGGCTCTTTGGTCCGACATCCGTCACGCTGACATCCCATCTGGTTGCCGTTTCATCAGACAAGGGCAAGACCTGGAAGTTTTTCGAGCCAGCCGAGCGGTCCAACATCGAGGAAGCCCTTCCGCAGGCGGCAGGGAAACTGCTCATTCCTGCCAAACTGCTGGAGGCCCGTCCAGAATGAGATATGCAGGAATGCTTGCCTCGCGATGCTTCATCCGACAGGCTCGAATCGGTTCGCCACCGCAACCAACCTGTCTCAGACGAAAAAGCATCTCGTTTTCCGGCCCCGCATGTCAGTTTGCACCCAACTCCCGCGCCCTTCCTTTGAAATGATCGATTTCAACCTGAAAAAATATATTTCTATCAGCTTTCCCACCCGATGAAGCCGGCCCTCTCGCGTATTCTGGCAGTTCTACTTTCTTCGATTGTTGTCCTGTCCTGTCAGTCAACGCGGCAGGCGCCCGGCGAACGTGCAGACGCCAAAGCCTACGACGGGATTTATTATGGGACGTCTGTTATCAGGCTTGTTGATTGCGGGAACGCAGAGGTGAAAGTGCCGAGCAAAACTGTAGTTTTTCCGGACGGAAAATCCAGTTTGACAACCTACCGTTACCCCTCGGGAACGATATCCGGTCCAGCCTGCGTCACTTTGATCGGAGACCACGCTCGTTGGAAAATCACGCCGAGTTTTCGGCAATGGGGACCCATGGTTGCCGGCACTGTCGAGGGGGTCTGCGATTTTTACAAGCACCCAGCCCGGTTTGTTTCGCGGACTACAACCGTCAATGGGAAGCCGGAAATCTGGCCGCCAAGTATCGGCTACAAGCAAGGCACACGGGAAGCCGCCGCGCTAGAACGCCAGTGGGCAGCTTCAAACACCTGGTATGTGCCGGGGGAAAAGTTTTCTCGTCCGGTCCGCAATGTTGACCGGGGCGAGATCCCCCGCGCAGGCGATGGGATTGCGGGAACATTTGTTGTCACCGCACCCCGTGGTCTTTTTGGCCAGATTGGCCAGATGGAACTTGCTCGTGTAAGCAATGCGCCCGGTGGCCAGAAGATTCTTTTGGGAATTTTGTTCCCTGAGGTGATCCCGCACAGTTTCCAGACCGGAGAAAGGATTGTGGTGAGTCAGAACAGCCCCGTGATCTCAAGAAAGCCCGATATTTCGCTCGGCGGCCGCCTGGTGCGGCTTTGTGGAATTCCGTTCAACCCAGCAGAGATCAAACCCGCGAGGTGACACCCGATGAAAAAAATTAACGCCATATTCCTTGCCGTGGCTTGCCTGTCGCTGGGCTCCTGTGTTTCCTTCGACCCCCTCCAGCGAGCTGCGGACGAGGCGGATCGAGAGGGGAGCCGCGCGGCAAGACGCCATGACGGATCCAATACCCTCGACTCGGCATTCCAAGTCGCCGAGACGCTTTATTACTCGAAGAAATATCCCGGAAGCCCCGAGCAAATCCAGAAGGCGATCACGCGAGGGCGGCTCGCTGTCAGCCAATGGCACGAACACGCCGAAGCAGCGGAGGCCAAGATGAAAAACCCGGGAGCGCCTGTCCCGGCGGGCGGCAAACCCGCTAGGCCAAATTTTATCGTTGTCAGCATCGGGAAGTCCGAGTCAACCGGGCAGACGCAAGCGGCGATTTTCGATACCAGTTCCAAGCAAATTGTCGGCAACAATATTTACGAATTGCGCGACCCTCCCAAAAAAGACGTGCCAGTCAAATTCGATACCTTCTCTGCCCAATACGTCGGGAACGGCTCGTAGTCCAGATGGCCGACCGGCGGAAGCTCATGAGCTAAACCCGGGAAAAAACCGTGAGCTCAATCCTTCGAGAGTTTGTTTTGACAGGGTTGGCACTGGCGGCTCTACACGCTCTGCCTCGGCCACACCACTTGATGTCGGGCCTTGACATGCCCGCGACGGGCAATCGCAAATTCCATACCGGCAAATCCGCCGATTTCCCGGCCCGACCAAAAAATCTCGTTTTTTCGCCTCGCATGTCCGTTTTCGCCCCGCCTTTGCGCGTGGTAGGTAAGATGAACAATATCCGCTCTCGTTTTGGCATGGCTCTTGGGGTTGCGCTTGCACTTTTCCCGTGCATTGCTCTGGCGCAGACCCCCTCCAGAGGGGGAGGGATGGTTTCCTCAGACGCGAAAGACCTCTGTGGGAAGTGGAAAATCGAGAGCCCATACGGTGGCAGCTCACGGGTTTTTGAGTTTTTTCCGGACGGGCACCTGATCGAGACCAGCAGCTACAGTTCGTCACAGGGCGAATCGACAAACTCCTACAAAAAATCGTGGAGCGTTGTCGGAAACAAAGTCCTGATCATAGGTCCCGGACAATCCAGCAATAACGGACAGTCGATCACGATCGAGATTCCCTTTGACCTGTCCCGGCTCCTGATCGTGGAAACCTGGGAGTCTCCCACTTCAACGCGCACGACAAAAATGTTCGCTAGCCGCGAGGGAGACTCCAGCCTTCCCCCGGCATCCGCCTCCTCGCAGCGGGCGACTTCAGCCCAGAACCCGCCGCCAAAAATTGCTCTCAGTGTGGCTCCATCCGTGAAAAATGGCCGCGAAGGATACTATAAAACACAGCGGCTATCGCTTGACATTTCACTGAAAAACCAGAGCTTGCGCGACAGCACCGGCCCCCTCAAAGTCGCTTATTGGATTTTCGGAAAAAATTCCAAAGACACAAAATTCTTCTGCCTGTTTTCCCAAGGCAAGTTCGATTGCAATCTGGGGCCCAGCGCCACGACCCGCGAGTTCAAGCAGGCGACCGATCCCTACCTGAACAAGTTCTACAACACGCCCTTTATCATCGATTCGTCGGGGGCCTTTGAATACGAGGGGTGGATCGTCATCGTCAGGGATTCAAGCGACCGTCTGGTGCTCATCAAGGCCACCAAGCCGGAATGGGAGAGCCAAGCCGCAAAACTCCAAGGCCTGAATACCAGCGACGCCTATGACCTTCGATTGGATAAAGTTGATGGGGCGCACGGCCCGTATCGATACTACTGAAGCTCTCGGGGCGCTGTCTCCAGAGCCGGTGGATTTTCCTCTTGTTTCCTGCGGCAGATCGGCATGATCCACGACGCTGCCGGCCAGCGCGCGAAAGTGGTGTTGCTGTCCGAGGCTTGATCTTCTCCCGCCAACGAAGAATACTCGGCGAAAATTTTGCCGGACACCATTCGGCAGGATGGCCGGATTCCCCGCGAGATGTCCAACAACGCAAAAAGCCCCAAATCGCAGTTCGCCCATGGTGCCTCCGGAAAATTGTCGTCCGGATCGCGCGGAGACGTTCTGCTCGTCGATATCAGCAACACGTTTGTCAAACTCGCCATCGCCAAGAACGGACGGATCGGGCGCGTCCACAGGCTTCCGACAAAAACCCTGGATGCCGCGCAGATCCGGGCGATCACGGGCGGACACCGGCTGAAAGGCAAAGCTG
>Ga0209697_10008328_pt1 | contig 11801 bp, 4 predicted proteins | sample AliMusrvi5mmetaG_FD_184115 | JGI IMG/M metagenome (GOLD analysis project Ga0209697, IMG submission 184115) | Freshwater lake bacterial and archeal communities from Alinen Mustajarvi, Finland, to study Microbial Dark Matter (Phase II) - Alinen... | ecosystem: Environmental > Aquatic > Freshwater... | reverse complement strand
CCTACATTGAGAACAGCGGGCGTTGTCGAGCTATTGGTGATGACGCCGGTGCCTCGCGGCTCGGAGATACTCTGCCCGCCCAGCGCGTCGCCGTTCAGATCGACCGTGCCGCCGGTCATGGTGAAGTTGAAGTCCCCATTCTGGTTCATCTGGTAATAGAAGACACCGTCGCTGTACGGGGCGAACCGGAGCGTGGCCCCGGTGTCGATGGCGTTGATATCGCTCACGGTCGTGTAGAGACCGGAGTTGGTTTCCTTGGCGGCCAGAACGAGGGTGCCGCCGTGAACGCCCGCGGAACCCCAGCCGAGAACATTCACGCCGGAGAGCACGAGCGTGCCGGGGCCGGTCTTGGAGAGCGACTGGTTGTAGTTGTCGTAGCCGCCGTTGAGGGTCAGGCTTGCGGCGCTTTGGGAGACGTCGATTACCGTAGTGCCCGCGATTCCGCCGCCATAGCCGCCGGCGTTGTAACGGCTGGTCGAGACGGCGTCGGTGCCCGTGTACTGGAAGGTGGCGTTGTAGACGGTGATTGTGCCTGTATTTCCCAGGGCACTGGGGCCGCTGTCGGAAAGCGTATTGACACTGAGCGTGCCGCTGCTTACCGTGGTGCCGCCGGTGAAGGTGTTGGCCCCGGAGAGCGCAAACAGCCCCGTACCCGTCTTGACCAGGCTGCCCGTGCCACTGATGACGCCGCCAAAGCCGGTGCTCGTATTGTCCCCGCCGAGCGTAAGGACATTGCCGCCGACGGTCACATAACCACCGCCGGCCAGGGAGCCGATCGTCTCGCTCGACAAAAGGCTCAAGGTTGCGCCGGAGGAACCGTCGAGGCTCACCGCACTGGCGTCGGGGATGGCCGCGCCGCCGGTGACGGCCAGCGTGCCCGCTGAGACGATAGTGCTGCTGGTGTAGGTGTTAGCCCCGGAGAGAGTCAGCGTGTCCGCGGCCAGCTTAGTCACAGTACCGCTGCCGCTGATGGCGCCTGCATAGGTCACGTTGTCCGAGCGATTGAAGCTCAAATTGGCGTTGTCGACAATGTTGCCGGCGATGGAGCCGGTCGTACCGCCGGCACCGACCATAAGCGTGCCGGCGCTGATCGTGGTGCCGCCGGTGAAGGTGTTGGCGCCCGACAAGGTCAGGGTGTCCGCAGCCAGCTTGGACAGGCTGCCACTGCCGCTAATAGAACCAGCGTAGGTGAGGTCGTCCGCGCGATTGAAGCTCAAGTTGGCGTTGTCGACCACGTTGCCGGCAATCGACCCGGTCGTGCCGCCATCGCCGATTTGGAGCGTGCCGCTGCTGATCGTGGTGCCGCCGGTGAAGGTGTTGACGCCCGACAATGTCTGCGTGCCGCTGCCCACCTTGGTCAAACTGCTCGTGCCGCTGATAACGCCCGCATAGGCCGTGTTTGTGCTGTTCGCGCCCACGGTGAGGGTTGAGAAGCCCAGGCTCACGTTGCCGCCGCTCGCGCCGCCGCCAGCCAAGCCGCCGATCGTCTCGCTGGAAAAGAGATTCAAGGCCGCCCCGGACACATTGGCCAAGGTCACGGTGCTCGTATCGGGAATCGCCGCGCCGCCGGAAACGGCCAGTGTGCCGGCGTTGATCGCAGTGCCACCGCCATAGGTGTTTGCGGCGGTGAGGCTCAGCGTGCCCGTGCCCGCTTTGATCAGGCCGCCGCTGCCGGAGATCACCACGGGGATCGTGGTCGTGGTGTAGTTCGTGGAGACGGTGCCTGGCCCGAGGAGGCTCACCTGGCCCGAGCCGGTCACGAGGCTGCCAGCCTGTCGGGCGGAGAGGGTGCCGCCGCTGATATTCAGCCGAGCACCCATGGTGCTGAGGTTCACGGAATTGGCGTTGAGCGTGCCGCTGCTGTTGAGGTTAACGGCGTTGGAGTTCTTGACGGTCACGGTGCCGGCGGCGTTCCAAGCCGCGCCGTTGCTCACCGTCGCGACCTGGTTGCTCGTGCCGGTGCCAAAGTCCACGTTGCCGGTGTTCCACGTTGAGCCGGCACCGTCCACGGTGATCGTACTGGCTGAGCCGCTGTAATAACCGACATAGCCTGCGCCGCTCATGCTCGCCGTACCGCCTGCCAGGACATTGAACTGGTTGCCCACCCCACGGTCGGCGAGATCCCAACTTGAAGCCACCGTCAGCGTCGAACCGCTGCCGCTGACAGTGACCGTGTTGTTCCCTGCCCCGCTGGGATTGCCGGGACCACCGCTCAAGTAGAAGAGATACCCGCTTGCCGTGCCGCCGTTGGCGACCGACAGGCTGTTGTAGCTACCCTGGCGGCCTACGTCGAGCGTGGAGCCCGTGGTGAAGGACGAGCCGGGGCCCGTCACTGTAACGGTATTGTAGTTGGCGCCGCTGGCGTAGCCGATCGTGGCGTTGCCGGTGGCGGTGACCTGACCACCGCCGCTGACGGTGAGCGTGTTGCCGGAAGTGCTGTTGCCCACGGTCAAGGTGCTGCTGGAGGTCCACGAGGATCCCGTGCCGCTGACGACGGCGCTAGCATTAGGGCCATCGATAACACTGACGACACTGGAGAGCTTGCCGCCGCTGGAGATCGCCAGCGTGCCGCCGCTGACGGTAACATTGCCGCCGATCGATGTGCTGCTGTTGCCCGTGAGGGTCAAGACGCCGGTGCCGCTCTTCACGAGGGAGAGGTTGCCCGTGGAACCCTTGCGAAAGATTCCGGCGAAGGTGCTGCTCGTGGAGGCGTTGACCGTCAAGGTGACGGCGGTGCCGCTGCCGTTCTCCACGGCGGCAGTGCTCGTGGCATCCACTGTACTCAGTCCGGCCACGGTGAGCGAGTATCCCGCCAGTCGCAGAATGCCGGTGCTGCCGACGGCGAAGGTCACGGCGTTGGGCGAACTCGCGTTGAGCGCACCTGCACTGCCGACTTGCAGCACGCCCGATCCGCCGATCGCCACCCCGCCGCCAAAGGTGTTGCTGCCCGAGAGGACCAGCGTGCCGCTGCCGCTCTTCGTCAAGCCGCCGGTGCCGGTGATTGTCGAGCTGAGCGTGGTCGTTCCCCCGTCGATTTCGAGGTTCGTGCCGCCGGAGGTCGGCAGGTTGATCGTGCCCGACTGGATGGTAAGATTGCCGCCGGTGACGGTGATCTTGCTCGCCGAGAGGGTGCCCGAGAGGGTCACCGTGCCACCGCTGCCGGTGAAGACCGCCTGCGCGCCGTTGACCCAGGGGCCGTCCTGGCCGGTGACGGGATCGTACCAGAGGTTGCCGCCGCCGGCGGTCCAAGTCCCGCTGCCGCCAAGCCCGGCCCCGTTGCCGACCGAGTTGTTGGCCGCATTGCCGTCCGCATCCCAGTAAAGCGTCAAGGGCGCGACCGGCACGACCCGCACGGCGTCGGCGACCACGTAGCCGTTGGCACTGTCGGAAAGCTTGACCGAGAGATTCCCCGAGGTCGAGCAGAAAGTGCCCAGGTTCTGCCAGGGCTGGTTATCGATGGTTGGCCCGCTGGGGGCGACTTGCTGGTTGATCGGCACGGTGGCCAGGGTATTCGTGCCGTCGAGCACCGTAAAAGGCGCGTTGGAGGCATGGTTACTGTCGGCAGGATAGGTGGCAAGGAGCTGGTAATACCAAAGCGGCGTCAGACCGCTGAAGCTCCAGGTGGCCGTGTTTTGGCCCGTGCCCGCCGGGGCGTAGCGGCAGTCACCCTGGTAGGTGCCCGCACCGCTCCAGCCCAGCCACGCGCTGCCGGTCTCGGCATAGGCCGCGTCGCCGTCGTCGATTACGCTGGGGGTGGTCGTCTGGAGGGGAAGCTGAACAATCCGTACCGCGTCGGCCACCACGTAGCCGTTGGCGTCGTCACTGAGCTGGACAGTCAACTGCCCGCTCGTGGGACGGTAGATGCCCGCGCTCTGCCAGGTGAAGTTATCGAACGCAATGTCGGTGGGTGTAGCCTGCTGGTTGAGCCTCACGGTCGCCAAGGGATTATTGCCGTCGAGGACCGTGAACGGGGCGTTGCTGGCATGACCGCTGTCGCCGTTCCAGGTGGCATAGACCTGGTAGGTTCTGGCGGGGTCCAGTCCGCTGAAACTCCACGTGGCCTTGCTCTGGCCGCTGCCCGCCGGGGCATAACGGCAGTCGCCTGCATAGACGGACGAGCCACTCCAACCCAGCCAACTGTTGCCGCTCTCGGCGTAAACGGCGTCGCCGTTGTCGATCACGCTGAGCGGGGGCGTTGCCGGCGTGACTTCCACGATCCGTACGGCGTCAGCCACAACATAGCCGTTGGCGTCGTCGGAAAGCCGGACAACGAGCTGCCCGCTTGTGGAACAATAGACGCCCGCGCTCTGCCACTGCCAGTTGTCGATCGTCGCGTCGGTGGGCGTGGCCTGCTGGTTGAGGCGCACGGTCGCCAGCGGACTGGCGCCGTCGAGGACCGTGTAGGGGGCGTTGGAAGCATGGCCACTGTCGGCATTCCAGGTGGCGTAGACCTGGTAGGTCTTGGCGGGGTCCAAGCCGTTGAAGGTCCAAGTGCTCGTGTTCTGGCCCGTGCCTGCGGGGGCGTAGCGGCAATCACCCTGGAAGACGGACGAACCGCTCCAGGAGAGCCAGCCCTCGCCAGACTGCGCGAAGCCCACGTCCCCGTCGTCGACCAGGGTGGGCGGCGCGGCGGGCGGCGTGACTTCCACGATCCGTACGGAGTCAGCCACAACGTAGCCGTTGGCGTCGTCGGAAAGCTGGACTGTCAACTGTCCGCTGGCGGCTTGATAGACACCCGCGCTCTGCCACTGCCAGTTATCGAGCGTGATGTCGGTGGGGACGCTCTGCTGGTTGAGCCTGATCGTGGCCAGCGGACTGGCGCCGTCCAGGACGGTGTAGGGGGCGTTGCTGGCATGTCCGCTGTCGGCGTTCCAGGTGGCATAGACCTGGTAGGTCTTGGCGGGGTCGAGGTTGTCGAAGGTCCACGTGGCCTTGTTCTCGCCGGTACCTGCGGGGGCGTAGCGGAGATCGCCCTGGTAGGTGCCTGCGCCAGTCCAACCCAGCCAACTACTGCCGGTTTCGGTGTAGGCCGCATCGGCGTTGTCCACCAAGCTCACTGCGGTGGTCGGGGGCGTGACTTCGGCGGCGCAGAGGGCGTCGGCGACCACATAGCCGTTGGCCAGGTCCGAGAGCGACACGTTCAGGCTGCCCGTACTCGCCTGGAACACGCCCAGGCTCTGCCAGTTCTCGCCATCCAGGGTCGCCTGGTTGGGCGTGGCCTGCTGGTTGATCCTCACGATTACCAAGGGATTATTGTTGCCGTCGGACAGCGCGTAGGGGGCATTACTGGCGTGGCCACTGTCGGCGTTCCAGGTGGCATACAACTGATAGGTTTTGGCGGGGTCCAGTCCGCTGAAGGCCCACGTCGCCGTGTCGCTGCCGTCGCCCGCCGCATGATAGCGGAGATTGCCCTGGTGCGCTGCGGCATTGCTATAGGTCTGCCAGTTGCTGCCGATCTCAGCGTAGGTCGCGTCCTGGTTGTCGATCACCTGGTGCGGCATCAGCGAGAGATCGACCGCGAGCATCTGCCGGGTTTCCAACCCTTCAAAATTTCGCGATCTCGATTGCTGCCGTCGCTGCCGACGCAGTTCGTTCTTCCGCAGTCTGCGGCGAACAAAACCCAACTGAGTTAATGTGCGACTCCACCAGGAAACTATCTTCTTCACGGCAATACCCTCCTACTTGTCACGACGGGCGATCCCCAGCGACCGTAGTTGGTCCCAGGGAGGAATCAATTCCTGACGTCTCTCCTGCCAGCATACACTATATCGGAAACCCGTCTACACGCGCACTGTAGACGCACTATAGGCGCACTGTAGACGATCGCGGTTTGACCTGGCTTCGCGACCCATCTTTTCCCAAGATAGCGTCTGCCTCGTCGATGGGCTCCCAACGGACCCCCTCGCCCCTGACGTCGCCGGAAAAGCGTATCAGTCTCCGCTCTTGATGCTGGTTCAGACGCGCGATCGTGTTGTGTAGGCGGTGGAGCAAGTCGCCCATTAATCGCGTAGTCCCGAAACTTTATGCCTCAGCAAACGGAAGATATGGATCCAATGGCCGGGCACGATCAAGGCGGCATGATGTTACCTTGGTCCGGAAGTGCCTCAAGAAGCCAACAATGGCACGCCAACCGCACAGACAAGCCTTCTGAAGTGCTTTGCTACCAAAGCGATACTTGCGGTTTCAAGGTTCACGGAGACATCCCCTGTCGTGGCCGCTTCCCTCGTGCAAGAAGTGCCCCGCCGCAACCAAGGTCGCACGATATTACCTTGATCCGGAAGCTCCGCCAGCAGCGACTGCGTTCCCTGCCGGGTGGTACCGACACCCGCCTCCAGCTTAGCCAATTTGTTGGCTAAGCGCCCCATCCAAGTTGGGTCCGACGACATCGGCGGCGTTGCGTTGAGCCCCGACCGCCGTCCTGGAAGTGGCAGTCGTCATGCCGTCGCACGAGGAAGCCACTTGGTGGTGTGACCTCGTATTGCGGCTCAGGTCTCGGGCATGGCCGTGGTTCATTGACGTTTCTCCAAAGTGGCAAAACGTCGGGTGCCGACCGGCAGACCCGAGAAGCGCAGAGATCTGCGCCCCTAATCGGAAACCCAGTTCGAGGCAATGTTCAGGAACCACTTCTTTTCAAACCCAGGATCGTCCGCGGCACCGAAGACAACCCTTAAATACCACATAATCGAAAGGAAGTGGTTCTCCAAAGGATATTCCAGACGACCTCGGCAGGCAGAAAGACGTCCCGATACCTGGATGCCAGAGGATGTCGTCCGGGATATCCGAGAACCACATCGGCTACTCCAGGACTCGGGTGGACTCGCTCCAATGCCACCGGTTCCGCCACAGGACGCTGACCGCGATCAAGGCAGCACGGTGCTATCTTGATCCGAACAACTCCTCGTGCAGTTGTCCGACGCCGCCAAGGAGGTGGTCGTCCGGAAGACGACCGGCGCGGACCCTAAGATGGTCGTGCGGCGGAACCCGTTCGACCCTGACGACCGTTCGGAATCCGCCGAACTGGAACAACGTCACGGGTACACGCCCGTGAACTTGGCGCACATGGCAAGCGGCGTGTCCAGCCTCCTGAAGGACGCGCCCACCGTGGCAGTCACCTACGACGAGCAATGCAAGCCGCATTTCCAGCATGGTCGCCTCCCGCCTGCGACGCCGCGGCAGAAGGAATGCCTGGAGATGTTCTCCGGTCTCGCCGGCGTCATCCTGAAGCGTCCGATCAAGTGCCAACGTTGTCAGGGCGGCAACGTCAAGGCGGCGTTCGGTAATGGCGTCATCAGTCTCAATATCGGCGTCCCCTGCTTCTGGGACGACCCGTTGGGAGAGGAGGCCGTGGCGACCATCCTCCACGAGTGCGCGCACGACCAGGTTTCGGGCCACTCCGTCGCGTTCCAGGACGAGGTTGCCAGACTTGGGGCGCGCCTTGCCGCCTGGGTCGCAGAGAACCCGGCTTGGTGGCAGGGTTGGCGCAAGCGGCTGTACGATGACCGGGATGTGACTCGGCCGGAAGGCGAGTGAGCGGGACTCGCCGCAACCTTTGTACTTGCGTCCGACCAACGTCCTTTCCGAGACCGCGAAGGCCCCTTCGCCGTTCGCCTTTAGATCGCCGGACAGCCTGCGCGTCCGCACCGCCCCTTCCGTACCGAATCTCCCGACTCCGAAACCCACCCCAGTCCAAAAGTCCACGGCATTTCCGGCCGAGCATACAGCAGTCCCGTCCAAACCGACCACCGCCGTCCATTCTTGGTGCCTTCGGGGCGCCGGTATCCACTTCTCCCTGGCCAGGCGAATTTCCCTTATAATGGCGTCCTGCCAGCAGGCGTTCCTTAACATCCGCCACAACCAGCATATCGTGAGGCCGATCGACGATGGTTTTACGCCGCAACTCCGCGATTCGGGGGGAGATGAAGTTGCTCTATCGCGTGCCAAAGCTGGCCGTAGTTGAGTATCTTCTGGAACATGCGCCTCAAAGCGAAATCACTCCGGCGTTCCGTACCGTTACGAAAGCCGCTGGGCTCGGCACGAAGGCTGATCTGATCGCACTGGCCTTTACCAGCTTGTTGCGGGTATTCCAAACATGCCCCAGCGTGCCGGAGGACGCCGCTCGCAAGCTTCACGACGAATATCGCTACAGAGGAATGAAGTCCCTGTATTTGTATGAGTGCGGCAAGATCCGTCCGAAAGCATCTCTTACAGCCGGCGCCCTGAACAATAAGCTAGACGATCTTCAAGCAGATCTGGATTCTGAAGGCGAGTTTCATGGGTTCTCAAATCTCCGCGTACTCGACATCGAGTCGGTCGTGATCGCAGGTTCTCGATTTGACGAGATCAGTTACTCCTACACCGCACCAATCACCTACACGAATCCGAAGACTGAGTACCCGGATGTTGTCTATGATCTGCGGAGCGGCTTCATCTGGATGGAGCGTCGAAAACGCTGGTTGGCCGTATGCGCACGGGATGAATTGATCCACGACCTCCTTGTTAAGGCTCTGCAAGAAGTCGCCGTACCATCGTTGATGCGGACGGTGTTCCCGAAGGTTCTTCTCCAGCAGCTAGAGTCATACGACGAAATACGGCGTGCTGCCTTGATGGATCCCAAAACTAAGACTACGCGTCGTTGGTCCAATCCTCATTTAGGCAGTGACGATCCGGCTGCTCTGAAAGAGGTTAAGGATCATGATCAGCGTGATGAGCGGATGTCCTCGGGCTATAACCAGATGCTCACCGGAAACGTCGGGTTCGCACTTGGTTACACGAGCAGCCGGGGACGGATCTTCTTCAGTCGAGATCTTACAGCGGAGCAGCTGCGCAACTGGGGACCGCAGAAGGTCGACACCATCATTCACGGCTTGCGAGCGCTTCGCTCGGCCTCACCTGATGCCATTGCCCGCAGTTATGCCGATCAGTTCTTCCGTGGTTACTCCGCTGAGCAGAGGGAAGCAGCTGTTGAAATTGCAGAGGCGATTGCCCACTGCCGTAAGGACGGACAGACCGAGTGGCCGCTTTCTGTCGACAGCATCACGCTCAGCGAGCGCCTAGGGAACCTGATACAGGAAGGCATCCAAGCCTACTCCGAGGATAACGATGAGACCGTCGATCTCCAGTGTCCGGCGTGTCAGAAGCAGAAGTTCCACACCGAGAAGGGAAAACTCATTTGTGATGGCTGCGGATTTGAACTGAAGAAGAGGAACCTGCGTACGGCGGATGGGGATCGCCTTCATGTCAGCTCACTGGACGAGTTGGTACAACTTCTCCCAACTGATGCGTTACTTGATCGTCTCTCCAAACTCCTCGTCGCCATAACGGAACAGCCCTTCGATGTGGATGCGGAGTTCTTCTATGTGCGAGACCGGCGACTATTCTACTCTCACTGGACCGATAAGATCGTCTATCGCATCGACGAAATCCCGGAACTGGCTCAGTTATTGCCACGGTCGATCCCTGCAGCCCAGGAAGATGCCCTCCGTACGGCACTGGGCACGTTCCGAGAGAAATGTTCGTCCATGAGCGACGAAAGGTGTGCCGGATGCGTTGCTAATCGAGTTGGCCCTCGCTGTTATCTCCGTCTCTACGGGTTGTTCGATGGCGAATACACACCACGGCCACACCAAGGATTTGAGTTCGGCGATTACGACCGAGCGGTCACCCTTGGACGCAGCCAAAAACAAATGGTGGTCATGATGAAGACCGGCAAACCTGGCGGAAAGCCGATTCGACATCGCGACTCCACCGGGAGGGACATCTCGACGCAGTTCAATGAGTACATGCACGATACTCTCAAAGATATCGTCGGTATTGCCATCCCACAGCGGCTTGAAGCCAGCTTTCGCGCGCACTTGGTTTCGACGGCAGAACGGTGGGACAAGCGAATAGTGTTCCTTCATGAGGCAGAATTGGCGAGAATTCTTCACAACAGCATGGTTCGTCATCGTGTGAAACTCGCGGAACTTTAGACTGCCCGTTGCAACGAGCTACTTCGCCCCCGTAGGTCCTGGTCTATCAGAAGCCCATCTCCCAGTCCCACATCCGATTGATTACGTTTGTTGCGTCGAGTCGTCAAGCCGCTATTCGGCAGCCAACTGGAAAAGACGGATGCCCGAAGTTCCGACGAGTGGTCCTTCGAGCAACAGGATGCTAGGGTATGCGCATGTGCCCTACTTGAGCACGATCCAGGTTGTCGTGCCTGCGCCAGAACTCTTGGCTCGTTTCTCTGTGTCCCAGGCAACGCCCTTCTCGCCGAACACCTCGTTCATAAATCTGGGTGTCAAATTGAAGGCAATACCGTTGCGGTCGTCGATTAGATCGGGGAGGGCTTCCTCAAGCGGCTTCAATACTCCCATCCAGGGAATACGGCACCACTCCTTTGCAAGCCGTTGGATCTCCTGGGGAGCCCGTGATCGGCAACTGCTCTTCTCGCTTTTCATCGCACGTCTCCTTGTTCTCCGTCGTCGTTCATGTCAGCGTCACTCTCCTCTTCGTCGTCGGTCGGGGCGGGCAGTTCCATATTCTGCTGGGAGCTGGGCAGGGGATTCCCGAGCCACTTCTCCAGGTCGCCGTCCGTCGTCCCGACGCCGCACATCTTGATCGCCTCCCGAAGCAAGGTCAAAGGGAGCGACTTGTCGCCTTTGTAGTACGTCCCCAGACCGTCTAGGAACTCGAACTCGTCGAAGTACCAGGCAATCTCGTCCTCGATCAGGTCGTAGAGCCGGCGAAAATTTTGCAACGACAGGACGCATGCCCTCAGCAGCGCCTCTTCCCGGTCGGATAAGCCGATCCCCGTCGCGGATTGCGGTTGGCTGTCGGTGATCATTTTTCCTTTCCTCCATCTTGTAGAAAATCTCCCACAGGTCTTCCCCTGACGAGATCGCCTCGTCCAAGGCTTGCATCATTTGCTGGTGGGTGGCTTGCTTGTCCCAGCGGGTCATGGGTGCCGCTTCGATCTGCTTGATTATCTCGCAGGCGACGAGACCGTGGGCAAGGAAGTTCTCGATCATCGTTATATCCCGCCCCCGGCGCGACGACCGGGAACGCCCCGGTCACAAAGTCAGGTGTCGGGTCGCCGTTCAACGGCGTTTCATACCCGACAAGACCGACAATACCAGATCGCGACTAACTGAATCAAACGAATTTCTGGATGACAGCATGGAAGTACTTCCAGTAGACCGCCAACCACTCGACTCGTCGCTGATTACCAATTCAAACTGATTTCCAAGACGATCTCAGCCGTCAGGCATGCCCTGGATGCTAAGGAGAAACACGTTTTCGCTCAGGGCTTGTCGTCGATGGTCTTCTGCCGCTGGCATTCGTCCGCCAGCCACGGGTATTCCTGGGCAATGGCATCCAGTACCCGCTCACCCCGCCGCCTCATGCCAGCCCAGCAGCGACGGGGAGTTCGGGTCGTGGGACTCGAAATTCAGCCTAGCCTGGTCGAAGCTCTTCGTGACGTAGCAATACTGGCAGCCGAACAAACAGGACTCGTACATGCCGATGTCCCGGCTGACGACGCACCCGCACGCCTTGCGTTGGGTATGGTCCTTTGTCGTCAGAACCTCAATGCCGAACGCCTCGGCGATGACCCGGTCGTCCACGCACTTGCCGGGAAGGATGCCGAACGGTCGGAGATCCACTTCCTCGGCGCAGCTGACCATTTTAATGCCGTTCACTTTCGCCCGTTCCGCCAATGCCCGCATTAAACTCTCGAAGTCTTCGCCATCGCAGGGAAGTACTTCCGCCGGAATCCCTTCCAGCCTCTTCAGCCGCTGCTCGATCTTCCGGTACATATCATC
>Ga0209697_10008325_pt1 | contig 11808 bp, 10 predicted proteins | sample AliMusrvi5mmetaG_FD_184115 | JGI IMG/M metagenome (GOLD analysis project Ga0209697, IMG submission 184115) | Freshwater lake bacterial and archeal communities from Alinen Mustajarvi, Finland, to study Microbial Dark Matter (Phase II) - Alinen... | ecosystem: Environmental > Aquatic > Freshwater... | reverse complement strand
CTTCTTCCCTGCGCTCCACACCGCTCGTTCCGTATTCCTGTTTGCAATCCCGTCTTTCATAGCTCACCTCTGTTTGTTCAGTTAGTTTGTTCATATTCCCGAATCTCGAGAACGCCGGCACCATACGCTTTCCTTACTCCACGCCGTGAATCGAAAATAATGATGCCTGAATCAATTTGAATGATGCCCCGATACTTCGGCCACAACAGCCAGATGCTCGGATACGCCGCAGCCAGCGGGGATAACGGATGGAGGATGAAGCATGGAAAAGGTCGCGGCCGAGGGGTTTGTTCCGCGCGGACAAGAAACCTTGTCCGGAATGCTGAAGCTTTGGATATGCCACTCCTGGCCTAAGTGCTCGGTCTCCAGCTCGCCAGCGAAGGTCCGCAGCCCTAGCCGTAACGAAACGACCCTTGAGAATGGCACAAGCTCGCACCGGCTTGCCGTAGGCCGTCAGCGGTTTCCCCGGCTGATTGTTCTTTGATCTCCGGCTCAGCAGCATGAAGACGAAGAATGCGCTCGATGTCTCCGGCGGCAATCGCTTTTGTCGAGAGCGTCGTTTCTCGCCTCAGTCGTGCCGCAATCTCCAGCTTGACGGGGTCATTCTTGGGCCGACCAGCACGTCCGCTTCCTGGTTTGGCGCTGGCAGGTGGATTTGACGCTCTAGCCACCAACGCGCGCAGTCCGGGCCCATGGAATCGGCGGCTCCGCAACTGCCTGGCAATCAATGGGATGCGCAGATATTGTTGCGCTGACACTACCCGATGACCCATTGCAGGCCGTCCGCCTCCCCTCGCCCAGCCCTCCCCAGCCGCGCGCGGGCTCCGCCGTAGACTCGCCGGACACTCGCCGTAGTACCCTCGATCCGGATCGAGGGTACTACGGCGAGTGTCCGGCGAGTCTACGGGGAGGCTCCCGACCTGTCCGCGGCGGTGGGCGGAGCGGGCGGCAGCCGGTGAGGGGCCAACGGCTCGCCTGTTCGGGGCGCCGACCTGGGGCGGCGGTGTCAACCAAGACTCCGGTAAATGGCAAAGGAGAGGGCCTAAGCACCGTCAGGCCACTGACATCAGTGCTGATAATAAAGCGACTCCGGCACTCAGCGAAACCAGCATCTTTTGACGACCCGAGCGCTCGGTCAAAGCCCATCCGCAGACGCCGACACCCAACCCCAACAGCCCTATAAGTCGCAGGATTCCAGCGGTTCCGTCGTCAATCATAAGCAAGGCGTCAGTCAGAACCTACATTTGCTGCCCAACGCAAAGGTCAGCGGCGGGAACCAGCCGCCGATGACGTTAAATTTGTCTCTGAGCGAATCGGCTGGCTCCCGTTCACTGCCCCGCTTGGTTGACCTTCGTTTCATGTAAGACAGCCTCCTAGCGCAAAAGGCGATACGCTTTCACGTCAAGCGTGACAGAATCCTCGACCTGGTAGTCTGGGCCACCGGTGACGGGTGAGCGATTGAAATTAGTCCACGACTGGCTCTGACCAATCGGGCTACGAGCCTGAAGGGCGAAACCTGCCGCATTAGTTGACCAAGACAATACAACAGTGTTCGGGCCCGGACGCACTCTCAGCCTCGGATAGCAGATGAAGTTGTCGGCAGCAACACCCATGCTCGGCTGCACCTGCAGATTTTGGGAGTTGCCAAAAACAACGACCTGAAACTTCGATGTGGCTGACAATCCCCAATCGAACGCCTCTGGGCCGATAGTCCTACTGACAAGTGGCGTCCAGTTGTATCCCCCACCCGCGCCGTCGGGGTCATAGTCAGCCGTCAATGTGTGGGAGGCCGCCTGCCACCGCAACCTGACCGCCGCTGCGGTTGAGGATGAGTCGATCGAGTTTGACGCCACCTTCACGCCGCCAACAAAGATGCCAGACTCAAACCCGCGAAAGCCATTGCCGGCACCGAGAAAAACGGTCATGGAGTTCGAGAGAGTGAACGCCGGGTCGACTCTGAACGCCGCGAGTACCATTTGGACGCCTTGCCCGGGCTGAAAGGTCATGCTCGGGACGGCAACATCAAGCTGAACCGTCCAGTCCTTATCGACATCGCCAACTTCGGGCTCCCAGATTATCGCGTCAACATCGGTGGCGGTTGGGGCACCAGCGGTCTGGTAAAGCAGGTGTTGATTTGTTTGCGTTACAAGACCGGCCCCTCTCACCCAGTGGAGCCAATTATTGGTGGACAGCGATGAACCATTAAAGTCGTCATTTCCGTCTAACCCCGCTCTGGCGGTCGCCAAAGCGAGAATCGCAACAAGGATTGTGGGGCAAATGTATCGCATATAGTTTCTGAGTTGCTGGTCGCGGAGGTCTACAAGTAATTAGACAGACCTGTCTATCTCCCTCATTTTGGGATGATAGGCCAATAATTCCCTGCGCCTGATGAAACCTTTCCTTTCATCAATCGCGCTTTAACCAGTCCCAGGCCCCGAGTAAAGGCAATTCGACGAGTTTCCTCAGCTTGCGAGCCTAGAACGCTCGGACAAGGCGTGCGGAACCGGAGGTGAAGGTCCCCCAAGCTCGGCGGCAAGGCTGCCCGAGTTCAGAACAAACGAGATGAATGGAATAGTTTAACCAACTGCACGGGCGAGCGTATTCCTCAGCTTGGCGCCCGTCGCAGGAAGTCGCGACACATCGGGCTGCATCGGGTTGCATCGTTGACCATGGGCTATTCTCTCCATATCCTTGACCGATGCGAACGAAACAGGGCTCGTATCCCGCACACGCCCCGGAGCAGGCAGCGCGGTTGAAGGAAGACGCACCCAAGCCCGCCGGGCGGTCCTCCTCGCTGGTTGACACCCGTGTCATCTACTGCGGCGACAACCTCGAACAACTCAAGAAGCTGCCCGACGCCTGCGTGGACCTCATCTACATTGACCCGCCCTTCAACTCCAATCGCAACTACGAAGTCTTCTGGGGCGAGACCAGGGAAAAGCGTTCGTTTGAAGACCGGCACGAGAACACCAAGGCTTACATTGATTACATGCGGCCGCGTTGCGAACAAATGGCCCGCGTCCTCAAAAAGACCGGCAGCTTCTACTACCACTGCGACTGGCACGCCTCCCATTACGTCAAAGTCATGCTCGACCAGATCTTTGGGGAGAACAGTTTCCAGAGTGAGATCATCTGGCATCGAACACTGGCAAAAGGCTTGGCCTTCACCGGATTCCCGAACAACCACGACACAATCTTTCTCTACGGGGGCGGTGATAAAACCACCTTCAACCGGCCTTACGATCCTTACGACCCTGACGATCTTGATGAGAAGACTGCGTCTAAATACAGCCATCGCGATCCCGATGGACGAATATACCGACTCGACAATTTAATTAACCCCAACCCAGACCGGCCAAATCTTACGTACGAGTTCTTGGGTGTCACGCGTGTGTGGCGCTGGACGAAGGAGCGGATGCAGGAAGCTTACGAAAACGGTATCGTCCTCCAAACAAAGCCCGGCGCGGTCCCTCAGCTAAAGCGTTACCTGGACGAACAAGAAGGACGCCCGATTGACACAGTCTGGACGGATATTCCCCCGATTAACTCCCAAGCCAAAGAGCGGCTTGGCTACCCAACGCAAAAGCCCCTCGCACTCCTTGATCGAATTGTTAGGGCCAGCAGCAACGAAAACCACATCGTGCTGGATGCCTTTTGCGGCTGCGGCACCGCGTTGGTAGCGGCGCAGAAACTGAAGCGCCAGTGGATCGGCATTGATATTTCGCCCACCGCCTGTCGCGTCATGGCCAAGCGTTTGAAAGATAAGCGGGTTTGCGGCCTGCCGGAAGATGAGGACCTTTGGGCCATTGGCCGCGGCTTCATCGTGCGCGACCTGCCGTGGAGCGAGGAGAAGTTGCGCGCCATTCCGCCGTTCGAGTTCGAGAACTGGGCGGTCATCGCGCTGGGCGGCAGAAAGAACAAGGCGCAAGTCGGCGACAAAGGCATTGATGGCCGAATCTTCCCCGTCTCGGCCCTGGACAACGTCCGCGAGGCCGGCGCGGATGAGTTGGCGCTGGAGGAGCGCTTTTATCCGATGCAGGTAAAGCAGAAGGATAAGACGGGCAGGCCGGACATTGACGCCTTTGAAACGGCGATGCGCCGGGCGAAGTGCGAGAAGGGATTCTTTGTCAGCTTCGACTATTCGAGCGACGCGCTGCGGGAGATTGACCGCTTTTTCCGCGAGGAACACCGCATCATCATCCCAATCACCGTGCGTGACATTTTGGACGAAGAGATTGCGAGGAAGTTGGCGTGAGGCATGTCAGTAAGCCAGTTTGACGCATTGCCGAGCGGTTTGTATTATTTCGCCGCATTATGCCAGAGCAAGTCCTGCTGTTTCGGGTGTTTGTGGGTGCGCCGTCGGATGTGGACGAGGCGCATGATGTGATTCGCGGGCAGATTGAACAATGGAATCGCGACCACGGGCCGCTGTCGGGGGCGCCAGTGGAATTCACGAACTGGCGCACGCACAGTCATCCCGCCGCCGGTGGCCGTCCGCAAGCGCTGCTCAACAAGCAGGTGGTGGATCAATGCGACATCATGGTGGGCATTTTCAATGCTCGGTTTGGTTCGCCCACGGGCGTCGCGGATTCGGGCACGGAGGAGGAAATTCGGCGCAGCATTAAGCGCGGCAAAAAGGTGATGGTGTATTTCGCCAACCTGCCGACCCCGAAGCGGAACAAGGCGCGCAATGAATTTGAGCGGATCGAGAAGTTCAAGGGCAAGCTAGGGAAGAACGCCATTTATCATACCTACACCGATATGCCGGCGTTTGAAGCCGCGTTTCGTCAGCACCTGGCAGGCGTGATGAACGAGTTGTTGGCATTACAGAAAACCAAGGTAAAATAGCAGCATGAAGACGAAGAATGCGCTCAATGTCTCCGGCGGAAATCTCGCCGGGGCGGCGATTCATGTCGGCGACCGCGTAAACGTGCGAGTGAGCAAAGGAAGCAAACGTCCCGCATCATACCCGGAGGGCTGCATCGGTGCGAATCTCGCCAAACGCAATTACGTGAAATACCTCGTGGAGCGTTACAACCATTTTCGCGAAGCCGATGCTCGCTTTGGCCGCACCGCGCCTTTCCACTATTCGGTGCTTTTCAAGAATATTGAAGCCACGTTCAAAGCCCCGACGTACTTCATTCCCGAAAGTCGTTTTGAGGAACTGGTGGATTATCTGCATCACCGGGTTGACAACACAATCCTAGGTCGGGTGAACAACAAACGTGGTATTCCTAATTACGAGTCCTTCGACGAATATGTGATGGAGCACATGGGAGCTGGGGTTGCGGAATAATTGTGGAAATGTTTTGCCTCATCCCAGCCCTTTCCCCGCGACAAAGAGATAAAGGGTAAAGGGGGTCGCAATGCATCGCCCCGCCCGGTTGTTACTGCGCCCGGACTCGCCAGAAGCTGGAGTTTCCAGTCGGCAGCGCCAAAGACACCGTTTGCGGATTATTGGTGAGCGTGACCGACTGCACCGGTTGCCAGTTGGTAGAGCTCAAATCGGTGAGTCGCTGGATCTCATGCACACGGCCCACATCGCCGGCGATCGTCAGCAGCACGTGGTCCGCAGTCAAAGCGAGGGTCAGTATGGGCTGCTGCGCGGGAGCGGCCTGCGGGTCATCGCTGAGATCTGGAATGGTGTCGTGATCGGCGTCGTTCGCGTCATCAATGGATAGGTTCCAGGAGACGTAATCAGCTTCGGCTGTGTTGGGATCACCATCCTGCATGACCACCCAGCCATAATAGTTGGTAGGCCAATCCGGATAGCGGGAAAGGTCCCCCATTCCACCTTGCGAGTCTTCAGCATAGTTGAGGGGCTGGAGGGCAGTGTTGGTCCAGGTGCCGTCGCTAATGGTCAGATCATTGTAGGGATCCGAGGCCAATTTGACGAACTGGCAAGGGCCCTGGATCACGTTGGCCGGATTCCCGGTTTGGGTCACGCGCAGGTTGGCCAGGACATTTGTGTACCCGGGAGTATAAGCGAGGGGACCAGTATATTCGATCACTTCGAATGAATGGCTGAAGGTGGTGGTCGAAAAGCCGTCCAGCTTCATCCTAAAGACGCAAGAGCCGTCTTTGGAACCGGCAGCACGGCTCCAAGTGGCCGTGCAGTTTCCCGCGCCATAGACCTGGAAGTTGTAGCTCCCGGAGGTTGCGACGCTATCCACGGGCCTGGCCACCTGGAAGAAATCGTCAAACCCGTCGCCGTCGGCATCCTGGACGTCGGGGAGGTCCACCTCGAGCGTGCCTTGGAGGGTCTCGCCGCCGAACGTAAAATCGGTAAGCTCCAGGTATGCGGAATAGAGGTAGCTGCCGCTCAGGAAGTTCCACGTTAGCTCCCCATTAATGCCCACGCTGAGCGTAGTGAGATCCAGGGTATAGAGTCCGTTTTGGTCGTTCCCCCGCTGGAAGTGCAGAGAGTCGCACCAGAGCCTGGCGTGTGCGGTTTCAGCGCCCCGGCCGAGGGAGGGAATAAACGGCAGAGCCACGAGCATCAAGAATGGGAGTCTTTTCATCGAATGTTCTACTTGTAGGTATCACCGATGCCAGGACGGGGCCAAAAAGCTGGTCGCTTCCGCGAAGGTCGCCTTGCGTCGGAAGTCGACGGGATCGTAGGCGGGAACTGCGGGATCCGGTTTGGCCCACTGGGGATGGTGGCGGCCGAAGTAGGTGCCGTAGAATTGGTAGTTGCTGTCCACCCAACGGCTCAGAATCATCAATTCCCGTTCCGTGAGCATCTTGGAATGGTCGTCCTTGGCGTTTTTAGGATGCGCGGCATCCGTCAACAGGGCACTCAATGTGCTCTTCGGACACCCCAGGCTGCCCGGCGGCAGATACGCGCCATTGTAATTGCCTCGATCTCCCTGGAGAAACGAGGTGAATTCGGGAATGATGGGACCGGCCAATTGTTTGCTGGCGAGTTCTTCGTAGGAGGTGTTGTAATAGAGAGTGGTCTCACCCGTCAGCTTCAGCCCACCGGCAGGATGCTCCACACCGTGGCAGGAGATGCACTTGGCGTTGAAGATCGGCTGGATGTCCGTGGGATAATGAATGACCTGGCCGGCGAGGCCGTCCCCGCCGTTCTCGACCAGGTCGCACGGTTGCGGCTGGGGGATGCTCGGCGCCCGGGTAAGCGCCAACGGTGTGGCGGAGGTGGTCTGATTCGCCGTCCGGTGCGATTGCCCGTGACAGCCCGAGCAGGAACGGACCTCCCCGGGGGCGTAATTCACATAGGTCCTCTCGCGCTGGAGCTCACGGAAGTTCTGGTCCAGGGCCTGGAAAAAGATGGCCCGATTGGCGGGCACCAGAAAGTGGGCGGAGCCGTCTGTTTCCACGGGCACAACTCCCCACTGCACCCGCGGCCACAGCGCGGCCTTCCAACTCGAACTGCTCAGCGAGGGTTCCCAGCGCCGGCCGGTGGACCAGTACCGCGGGAGCGCCTCATTGATGCGGAGCCATTTGACTTTCCCCGGCTTAACCCCCTCCATGCCCTGATAGACATTAGCGACTACGCAGACGGCCTGGGTGCTGGCGGCGTATTGAGGATTCCGGTACGGCAGGACCAGCGGTGGGACAGCCCGCGAGACCAGTGGCAGTGGGTGCCAACAGGAAAGTTCGGCATCGGCGTGAACCAGACAATGGCCTCCCTCGGTATCGATCAGGTACAAGGCGTAGGCATTGGCAACGTCCTTGTAATGATCGGAGGGATTGACCTTGTACGAAACCAGGAACTGACGGTCGGTAACGGGATAAGGATGCGTGTAAAGGTTCCCCTTCCGGCCTTCGGTATCATGCACATAATTGCCTTCCTTGGTTTGGAAATGCCACCCAGGTTCGGTCCGCCGCTGGACGAACACTCCCGGGGTGAGGTTGACCACTGGATATCGATCATCCTTTTGGACGTAACCCGCTTCATCCGGGTCCAGGCCGCGCCCGCGCACCCCCATTCCGAAGTCCACCAGCAGGATCGACCCCAGGCAACCGCCTTGAGGACAGTGGCACGTACCGACGCATACAAAGCTATGGTCGTTGCCAGGAATTGGCTGCGGATACATGTAAATGGTGGTGTCGTCGTCAGCCAGGCCATACAGCTCCTGAGGCTTGCTCCCATCGGGATTCATGGCGTAGACGGCCTTGGAGACGCGGGCGCCCCGATCGATATACTCCCACCGGTGATACATGACGCGGCCGTCATTGAGAACCACAGGACAGAATTCGCTGACCGGACTCCGCGTAAGCTGTTCGACGTGCGTGCCGTCGGCGTCCATCCGGTGCAAACCGGGAGCCACAAGGTGCGAGGACCCGCCGCACAGAACGGTGTGTTCGCAACGGGTCGAGGAGAAGATAATCTTGCCGTCCGGCAGATAGCAGGGATGGATGTCGTCCGTGTGCCAACCCTTTGCCCACCGGGCCACCTTTTCGGGCTCGTCGCTCGGCGGAAACGATACCTGGCGCAAGCCTGTACCATCGACGCCTACCTCCCAGATGCGGAATCCGGAGCCGGGGTCCTGGCGGAAATCAAAAATAACTTTCCGGGCGTCAAACGACAGGCTGATCTTGCCAATAAAGCCCTTGCCGCCAGGCAGGTTGGCGGCTGTGACGACGGCTCGCTCCGACCGCGCATGAAGATTGTAAATGTAGATGCCGTTTTCCGGCACGAACCGGTCGGGGCTGGTACCACTGTTGATATCCGTGTAGTAGTGATCGGAAGAGTAGGGCTTGCGCTTGACGAAAAGGACCTCCTCGAAGCGCAGCGCTTGCAAATCGAGGGGCCCTTGGGCCGAAACTAAATCGCTCCGGGGCTCCGAACTTGCCCGGCCAGCAACGGCGGCCGCACTCGCGACCGGAGTCTTGCTGAGGAATGCAATAACCAACAGGCCGCTCAAGGCCAACCAACGCGGCAACCGGGAAATGATTCCGAATCGGCTCATGGCAGCGTATCGTGCTGGAATCCTGCCCTTGGGGCAATCGTTTTCCCCCGAAAGATTGGGCGGGTGAGGCGGCACGGGTCGCCGGGGTCGGGCCTCCCACGTGCATGATCCCGAAGTCGGAGGTCTTCGCTTCGGTGGCAACAGCGCCGTATCGCACCCCAGGCACCCCCGAGAAGGTCAGCTTGTTGCCGACTTCGCGGAAAAACACAACACCATCCTGATGGCCGACCACTGCGTTGTCGCCTGGAGCCACATCGGCGTCGAGGACGCCTACTTCAAGATGGAAATCCTCGAGGCCTACTGCTGCACCGTGCTGGTCGCCTCGCAATTGGGAAAGCCGGTCAAAACCATGACCCCAACCCAACTCCAGGACCTCCTGAAAATCAAGCAGAACTTAGGTATCCCCGACCCCCGCTTCGGCCTGAAGGAATGCGAATTGGGCGACAATGCCGAGTGGCGCCCCGGTGTGACTCGTGCCGTGCCGGACAGGTCTGCCGACAACTACAGCACGGCCGCTGCGTCCGACCCCGAAGCGGAGGCTTTGATCAAGGCCATCACGGGTAAAATCATTAGCGGTACATAACGCGGGTCTCTTAACCGCGTCTCCCGAAGGACTGTCGTGAAAATGCCGATGCTAGAGAGAAATCAGGTGGCAACCACCGGAGACTGCCTCGCTCCGGGAAACAGGCCATGCACTGCATCATCCACCCAGATGTCCTCGTCGAGATCCTCCCAGCGAAGAGCCCGTCCTTGCAAGCGGAGTTGCACCTTTTCCAGCAGGGCTTGGGTGGCATTAGCCAGCAAAGGATATTTTGTGGACGGAAAGCTGATCAGCCGCTGGTCGGCTAACTCCAACCAGATGCGTCGGCCTTCAATCCAGCAGCGCAAGGCTTGGGCCGGGGATGGCGCATTATTGTCCATGGATTTCAATATAGGCATCGAGCAGCTTTTGGCAATGCTGCTCGACGAGCCGGCGAATGTCCCGCAGTTCCGCCGCGCCATACCCATAATTTGCGGCCAACGAAACCGGGCGCAGCCAGAACTTAGCTTCCATCTCCTCATGCGCGACATGGATGTGCGGAGGCTCGTTGCCTTCCCGGCTGTAAAAATGAAACCGATACGGGCCGACACGCATCACGGTAGGCATGCCTGCATTCTTGGCAACAGCGTCGTGCTGTCAATTCTGAAACCGCGGCTTCTAATGTCACCATCGAGCGCTAGGCTTAGGAGATTCGGTTGGGATAATTGACCGAGTTAAGGGTGTTGGTGGAGATGTTCGCGTGGTCGTGGAGGATTACCAAACCGGAACCGTTAGGAGCAAACAGCGTGATGTTAAGGTTGGCCGGGGTCGAGTTCACGATGGAGAGATCCACCGAGATGTCCTGGAGGACCATGTCGGTCTTAAACGTGAGCTTTTGGAGCACGGAACCGTTCAGGGGGATGCCGACCGTGTAGTTGGTGCCGAGCCAGACGACGGGCTGGGCGGGGACGGCGGTTTCCTGGTTCAGGACTGGCCGACGGTTGGCGAAGGGAGTGGCGCTCTCGCGGCGAATGGAAAAGGTTCCTTCCAAGCGAATGGGATTGCGCAGCATCCCGTAAATCAGCTCCAGGTATTTGCCTTCTAGGTTGTAATCATCCTTCTTGGAAGCCGTGGTCAACTGGCCCACGAGGGTGACCGAGCGGTAGATAGGGAACGGGAAGGGGTTGAGGTCATCCAGCACATGGTTGCCATTCCAATCCACATCTTCGACCGTGGGGTTGAATTGGTGGTAGGGGGGATTGTTCTGGTCGCCGGGCGGGAGGACGTAGCCGCCGCTGAGGGAAAAGGTATTGCCGACGCTGCTTTGAACATGACCGATCAGGGGGACATCGACCGGCCAGACGAGGGCATTGTGGCTGTCTATATAGCCGCGCATGAGGCCGGGGATGGCGGGGTCTTCGTAGAAGCTCAAAAAGAGGTCGATGGCAGGGACAGGGTTCTTCAGGGAATTGACGGAAGTGATGTTGGCGGTGCCACGCCATTCGCCAACGGTACCCGGGACATTGGCAACGATCTGGAAAACGCGGTTGCCGGCGGTGGTTTCGAGCGTAAGGGTGCCGCGGTAGGTGCCCTTGACTAGATTCTTGCGATCGAGCCCCAGGGTGATGACTTTATTCCCGACAGTGGTAACACCTTGAACGTCGCTGAGGGTGAGCCAATTGACATTGTTGGCGTCAGTGGGCTGCCATTTGAGGCGCCAGAGGAGAATTCCGCCACCTGGATTGCCGAGGGACAGGTACTGGGCATCCTCGCCCGGGAGGAATACGATGTGCGTCTGGTTGGAAGCGTCGAGCGGGGTGAACGAGGTGCTCAATTGGAGGTCCTCGGGGCCAGGGTAATTTCCCTGAGGTTCGTTGTCGGCGTCTGGTCGGACGGTAGAAAGGAGCCTCGGCTGCATGGTAAAGGAGTTGGTGCTATTCACCCAGTAGCCTTTATTTGGGTCGAAGTCCTTGAAATCGTCCGGGGGAGTATCCTGTGCGTGGCGGTTGATGAATTTCTTGGGGAGGCCGAGCTCCCATTTTACAATGACCTGGTAGTTGAGGCCGGCAGCGGCCATGACGGCGGCCAGGCTAACCGGCTCAGGCAATTGTCCAGTGCCAGTGGGGATGCCGACGAGATTCCAACCCGGCGTGAACTGGACGGCTGGGGTCTGAGCGGGCGGAGCACCGGTAACCAGCCACGTCGCTGGATTACCCACGTAAACCCAATAAGCACGGCCAACGGAGATCGGGGCCATGGGGAGTACCTGGTTGCTGGACGCCTCTGCGGTGCCAGGACGGGCGTAGCGGGTCCATTGGCGGGTAGCATTGTCGAACGTCCAGGCGGCCACGA
>Ga0209697_10008319_pt1 | contig 11814 bp, 14 predicted proteins | sample AliMusrvi5mmetaG_FD_184115 | JGI IMG/M metagenome (GOLD analysis project Ga0209697, IMG submission 184115) | Freshwater lake bacterial and archeal communities from Alinen Mustajarvi, Finland, to study Microbial Dark Matter (Phase II) - Alinen... | ecosystem: Environmental > Aquatic > Freshwater... | reverse complement strand
ATGAAGCACTTTATAACCACAGAACCTTCGGAAAACTCATATGACTGCAATCTTTGAACTGGTAATTAATAGTGAAATCCTCTCCCCTGAGGAATTGATAGCAATCACTGGCTCGACGCTGAAGGCCCATCAAGTCCAATGGCTGGAAAAAAATGCGTGGGTATTCTTCAAAAATAGAGGTGGAGATCCCATAGTAGGAACTTTTTATACTCGCCTAAAGTTGAGTGGAATAAATCCGAAGTCCTTTGCCACATCTGAAGCCTGGACACCAGACTTCACTAGAGCACATTAATCCATGGGAATTAATCCAAGGAAAAAAAGTGCTGGCCTCCCGCCAAGGTTGCTCGAACGCAAAAGAGTCTTTGTAAGTGGAAAACTATGGGTAGGCTACTACTACGACTCAAGAGATGAAAATGGAAAAAGGGTAGAAATACCCCTTGGCGGGGATCTGAACGTAGCCAAAAGAAAATGGGCTGAGCTAGATTGCAAATTACCGCTGGCTGAAATAGACACAATGCAGTATATTTTTGATCGGTATGCAAAAGAAGTTATACCTAAAAAAGCAATAAAGACTCAATACACTAATTTGCTGGAATTAAAGCATTTACGCCTAGTTTTTGATTCCGCACCCATCAATAAGATCACTCCACAACATATTGCAAAATATAGAGACGCCAGATTTACGCCTGAAAAAACACTAAAAGACGGTACAGTAATTCCTAAGAAGCTGTCTCCAATTTCAGCCAATCGGGAGCTCGCACTTTTTTCTCATTGCTGGAATTACGCACGAGAATGGGGCTATACAGCTTTGCCAAACCCTTGCTCAGGAATTAGAAAGAATAAAGAATTGGGTCGCTCGTTTTATGCAGACGATGAAGTTTGGGATGCCGTGTACGCGGTAGGCTCACAAGAATTACAGGATGCAATGGATATCGCATATCTAACAGGCCAGCGCGTTAGTGATGTTTTGAAATTCAAGGTGACTGATATCGTTAATCAGCACCTTCAACTTAAACAAGGTAAAACGCAAAAACTATTGCGAATCGCCTTATTAACCGAGAGCGGTGAAAAAACACAGCTAGGCTTAAAAATTGACCGAATGAGCTCTTATCCAGTTAAAAGCTTGCGATTGCTGGCGACCCCCGATGGCAAGTCAATCTCGATTGGAATGCTCAGATTGCGCTTTAATGCCGCACGAGATATAGCAATCAGAAATGCAAAAAAAGTTGGAAATCTAGAATTGGCCACTAGGGTTGCGCAGTTTCAGTTTAGGGATTCTCGCTCAAAAGCTGCCAGTGAAATTGAAGATCTTGACTCTGCATCTCGACTTCTTGGTCACTCAGATAAACAAATTACAAAGACTATTTATAGGCGAATTGGGGAGCGTGTAAAGCCCACAAAATAGCCCTATCTGTGTATTACAGTTAAAGAAGTGAAGTGAGTCGCCCCTTGCCATAAAGAGTTTATCAATGAGTCCGCTACCAGTTGTTAAGCAGACTATCGACCAAGTGAGTCACCGCAGGCAAATACCGACCCATAGCGGTCATTAACATTAAATTCAATCCAGTACCTTTAGTTTTAATTGCAGGGAAATAGCTCCATGGACCCTATCGCCCACAGTTGGTATAAAGAATAGATTTGCGCCAACCCATTTTCCCTCGATAGTTGCTGCAGGAAAAATAGCTGGGAACCACCCCCCATTATTTGTGGATGAATAACCATTAAAGCCGCCGCCCACAACACCAATATTTACTGGGCCCACAGCTATTGGCTGCCAATAGATTCCAGCGTAGTTTGAATGCGAACTATCACTATTTTTAAATCCTCCAACCGTAAGTGATGCAACAGTTGAAAAGCGATATTCCGCACCAATACCAATATTGTTGTTATTAAAGTTTTGGCTCTTATCGTAATGATAGGAATACATGCCAGCGTTAAGCCAGAGTTCGCTAAGATTTTTTGGTTCAATTACTTCAAAAAGATTCTGAGATTGTGCAAATGCTGGATGCAGAAATATACCCAAGATGATGGCGAAGATGAGCTTCATTGCGCTTGGCAATTAATAAACGTTTTTAAAAAAAATCCCACCAAACATTTTGTTGTATGTAAAAAATGGAATAGTTGAATTATTAGTTTGATAAGTGAAGTCAATGCTGGGGCGCAAACCTAATATATATAAATCCCTCTTCGTAATTGAGAGGAAATAAATTTGCCCTGAGTCCCGCCTAACTTGACCCCAGAAGGGGTCTGAGTCCCAGTAATTCCGTTGAAGCACTGAGGCTTTTAGATTTGCTTGAAGTTGGGTGCTATCTTCTGCTATTTGGGTGCCTATGGTGCCATAAAAACCGTGGGAACTATATGCAGGTTGAGTTGCAGGTGTTGTATCTGCTCCAACCTCAAAGTAAGCGGTTAGATTTCTCGTCAGATTATGGTTATAGAAAAGATTCCCCTGCGTTTGTGACCCATTGAGATAAGTATAGAGGGGGTAATTAAGGGTCCCGCCTTTAATCATGAAGCCATAGTAGTCTTGGTTCGGCTCATTAAACACAAACCTCGTTGAAACGTACGGATAGTTATAAAGAATAGCGCCACCGTAATACATGGTATCAAAGCCAACCTTTAAATCCTTGTAGTTATAACCCTGCCAGCGCTTAGTAAAGCTGACATCAATATCTTGCTTGTTAAATGCTTCGGTCTGGTAGGTTGCCGTATTAATATTTACTTGAGCAAAATACCCTGATTGAGGAATGATTTCTCTCTCCGCCTCAAGTCCTACAGCTAAACCAGTTGCTGAGTTTGTATTTTGTGCTGGCTGATAGCTTAATGTTTGGCCGAATATGCTTACCGTTCTTGCGCTAGTTACATAGCCTGGGTTGGAGTCTTGATAGATGCCAATAACTAGTTTTAAACTTTGCCGTTTCTGTATTTCGCTTAGGTAGTACTCAACCTTATCTCTAACAGTAATCGGTATTGGCTGGCTAAGGATATGAATAAATTGAGCTTTCGCATCCTCAAGGTTGCCAGATAGAAAAAGGCTTCTTGCAAACTCAAGCTCAACTCTTATTGCTGCTGTCATTTGATACAGAATCTTAAAAACTTCAGCAGCTTCTTTGGGGTCGGTGCTCATTAGGGCAACGCCCTCCTCAAACCTCCTCTGTATTGCTTCTTGAGATAGGGGTGCACTATGCGCCAGTGCGACAAAGAAAAAGGGTGCAATTAGCACCCTCTTAAGAAAAGACATTTTTTGCCTTACCGTTTGCCGCCAAACGCCCCATTCATTGTTAGCAACCCTGCGCCCGTTGTGTTGTATATACCCCCAACTTCAGTAGCTGTTGGACCATAAAATTTTCCATACGCCGTACCAGTTAAAGCACTGTTTGCAGTTGTGACGGCTCCAGTAAATGCGTTAGTACCAGCGTTATAGGCTAGGGTTCCAGATAAATTTAAGCCTGTTTGGGCAGATGCACCAGACCCGTTAAATGCGGAAATAATAGTATTGGTTGTATTAAATGTAATTTGACGTGTTCCAAAGTTCGTTGCTGCAGTCATGTCTGAAAGAGTCAGAAAGGGTTGACCAGTTGCGGCTACATAAACACCGCCTGATGTGCCAGTAAAGGTTGCTGTTCCAGTGGCAGGGATGCCCGAAACAGGAGTCATACTACCAACGCTCATGGCTCCCGCATGTCCAGAGCCGGTACCTTCACCAGTAATCCATATCCCATATGTTTGATAGCTCCATCCCATTCCTGGACCGTAAACATATAAAAATTCATTCGTACCTGCTGCATTAATTCCATACACGGCGACAGTTGATGTATTTCTAGTTACATTGATGAATGAGTCACCTGAGGATATGCTCCATACATTAGCTGCACCAGCGCCAGAATATAGATTTAAGGAAGTTGCCAATGTACTTCCATTTAATGTCTCAGTTGCTCCGACACCAGTGGTACTTCCCGCAGTCCCTGAGGCAACAGTTGGAGCACTCCTCGAAGTGACATATCCATTCACAATGTTAGAGGTATACGTGAGGTCTGTAGAGTATGCTGCAGCTGCGAAAACTGTGGAATTTGGTTGTAGGTAGCTAAAGCCTGTGAACGGAGTTACAACCACGCCACCACTACTACTACCACCACCCCCGCCACCACCGCATGCAACCAAAGCAAGTGAGAGCGCAGCCATTGCAAGGTATTGAATCAGATGCGGGGTTTTCATTAGATTCTTTCAAAAATTAGAACTATATATTGACAATATACCCCCCCCCATTACATTTAGTGTCAATTAAATTAACTATAGATTGTTAGTTGTTGCGCTAAATCAAGGAAACAGGGGTAAACACTCCAAAGATAGGCGAGTGTCAGATTTTTTGACTGTCTCTTCATGGCCGATTTGAGACGACCAAATCTCTAAAATTACTCGGTTTTGAATGGCTGCAAGAGGCTAAATAAGGGTCTGAAGCTTGCTGGCTAGGACGGTTCAAAAACGCGCACCACTTGAACACTCTGAACTCTCTTGAGTGCCCCCAAAAAACACTCTTGGCCAAAATCCCCCAACTTCTTATAAAAATAATCTCCCAATGAATCGGTATGTATCTTCAGGACCCGCTCAAAACGGGCCGATATTGTTGTTTTAGCAAAAAAATAATAAAGAATCATCAGATATACCCGAGTTATTTCATTTAAATCTGCAGCTTGTAGTCGCAACATTTCCATTGGATTGACTGGATGCTGAACATCGATATCTGGATTGCGTCCGTAGCGCCAGCTTTCTATCTTTGGAAGGGGATATCTTTCCACTCCATGCTCGCGAAATACATCGTCAATACGGCTAAATATATCTTGCTCGCTGATTGTTTTAAGTTCAAACAACTCCCAGAGTTTGGAATTAAAAACAATCGCAGTACCTTCAAAATCAGGGTGCTCATTAACCGCTTTTATCAATTCAGCAAGACTAATTCGGCCTTTACCACCCGGGGAAACTCCATTGCGACTAATCTTTTCAAACACCTTTGGTGGCTCATCAAACGTCTCCTCGGGATCGCCTACGAACATTTCATCTAAAGCCTTGTAACTAAGTTTGGTGCGACTCTTTACTTCTAAGGCCCATAACCTAACGCGCGCTTTTTCGAGGGCCGCCTTCTTTTGCCCTCCACGGAGTTTTTTCTGCTTCAACTCTTCAATTGGGGACGTTTGAATCGGATTCATGGTTCCTTGAGTTTAGGTGAACCCTATTTCAAAATGAGAATTCATTAAATATTCACACCAAATGATCAAAAAATTAAATAAACCAGGTCGGTATCGCCTGCCTGGCCATACCCCCGCTCCTAAGCATTGCCGCTTGGCCCTCCAAACCTCCATTGGTTCATTAATGGATAAGGTGATTGGCGTTGTGTGTATATCTAAAGAGGCTTTATGAAAGTGCCAAAAGAAAACCCAGGCTGGATAAGCCACTTAATAGCCGAAGAGAATCGAAAATTATTTTCAAAAAAATCAATAAAACTATTGACATTGACTGGGTTTTACAATCTCCGCTTGACAAATACCCTTACAAGGCATATAATTCAATCTCACTCGCATATAACTGCCGTCCTTCAAGGGGATGGTCTTTCGGAAAGTAGTCAAGCAATATGAATGCATCTAGCATCATTAAAACCGGTCTTAAGGCTTGCATAACCAGGTCTTTCTATCAAATTGACCCCGATCTACGCAATAGCTTTTGCAACGAAGTCATTGAAGACTTCCCATGCAATGCTCGCGATATCAAAACGTCTCATCCTTTATTTCAGCGCGTATCAAAAGCTGACTTCAATGGATCACGGACAATATTTTTCCAGCAGCAATCTCAGTATTTCGTTCTATTAAAGAGATATCTCCGCCTTAGTGAGAAATCCTTCAATGCTCAATTGAACAGCTTAGCCGCCAATCTAGCCACCTGGCTGGTAGGCGCAGCCACCTCTTTAGAAGAAATGGGGGCAACCAAAATGTAAAAAGCCAACTCTACCCTGAGGGTTAAATTGGCTTGACCGATTAAATCGGGTTACTACGTCTGTAAACAAAGTATATCCGTTTCTTTGTGACAAGCAAATAAATTCCCTCGAATTTTTTAAGAAAACCGCACCAGCGGACAAGGGGGATTCTTTACCTAAAAAATAAAGAATTCGCAAAATAAATGTCATGAAAGAGAAATACATGAACGCAATTATCACAACATCAAATGGAAACTTGCTTTCCACTAACACCCAAGCGGGTCCAGCATATAAGCCCGCAAGGCAGCCTGGCGGAAAGAGAAAAGCGCCACATCGCCGGATTAACTACCTCAATATTCCAGCGCTACAAGATGACCTCATCATCTGCGAATCCATCCTAGAGCGTGATTGCGCCTTAATTCTTGCACTCAATCCAGAAGTAGTTCGCATTGAGTGTCAGCCCGAGACCATCAGCTTAGGTAAATGCGGGGAATATACACCTGATTTTCGGGTTATCTATAAGTCAGCGCCACCATCTTATGTAGAAGTAAAGCCAACTGTATTTGCATACGAGAAAAAAATGTGGGCAAAGATTTGCGCTGCCTTTGAATACTACAAATCTCAAGGAATCCATTATGAGTGGATATCTGACTGGGAAATAGAAAAGAAAGATAGGCATCTCAGAGCCGCATATATTCATCGTTGCACAAGATTATTAATACCTGTAGAGCAAAGTCAAAAAATTATTCAAGCAGTGAGTAATTATCCCCAGGGAATACGAATGGATGATTTGCAAGCCATTACTGGCCTATTAACTGACCATATTCTTCACTGCGTTGGCTTGCGTCAACTCAAGCTCAATCATTTTTTTGAGCACTCCCTAGAAAGTCTTGTATTTCCATTGAAAGGAGAATGCAAATGATTGGGTATTCAATTCAAAACGGATTTTCAGCAAGCTATGGCGGCGTGGAATTTTCATTCGAACGTATGAGTGCCCCTGGACCACGAGAACGTACCGTATCACTCATTAATCGGGCAGAAAACCGACCTGTTGAATTTTTAGAGCATGAAATTTGCCAAAAGATTGACCATGGCGAAATGAAAGTACTCACCAGCGGGCTAATGACCAAGCCAGGCCAAGTTGAGAATGTACACGTACAAAAATCTCCATACCAGCTCCACTACGAAGCCCAGGTCTATGCCTACTGCAAAGGATTAGAACAAAGAGGCATCTCCAAGGGTATGCGCAAGCAAATTGAGGCAGCAATACGTCAGATTGCTCAAGAAATTGCAGATGACAAACCGCCCAGCACATCTACCACTATGCGTTGGATGCGAGAAGCCGGCGGAAATCCCGCAAACTATAAAAACGTCACCCAAAGCTTTCTTTTGCAAAAAAGGGCCTCCAAAAAATCCTTGGCAATTATTGAAATTGCTAAGGAAATTCTGGATGACTACTATTTCATCCCAAAAACAGGCATCCAAAAACCGGATGATATTGAAACCTGTACTGCCAGAATTAATCGAGAGTTTGAAAGACGTGGCATTTACGGAAGCATCAGCATGAGCGCCGTCAAACGAATGATTTACAGAGTGCCAGCTTACGAAAGAGACCGCATTCGCCTTGGAACGGCAGAGGCAAAGTACAAACATCGCCACTCATCAGGTGGCAGATGGCCAACCAGAGCTTTTGAAACGGTTGAGCTTGACCATACCGTGCTGGATTTAAACGTAGTAGACCGCCTTACAGGAAAGCAAATGGCAAGGCCTACGATTACGGTTCTCAAAGACCGCTATACGGGCTACATCCTTAGCATGTGGATTGGCTATGAAGGCGAATCCATTGGGCGAATTGTGAGGGCTATTAGCGGGGCACTAGAAGACAAGAGGCATCTAAAAGATGAATATGGACTTTCACACGAATGGCTCACTACACCCATCATTTGGGAGAGACTGGTTCTAGATAACGCCTTATCTCATCACTCCGAGATTTTGCACTCGATGGCTAAAAACCTTGGCTTTAGTATCGAATTTTCTGCAGTTCGCTCGCCATGGGAAAAAGGCTCTGTTGAAAATTTAATGCTTCAATTTACTAGAGCGCTGCCACATCATGGTCGCCCCACTAAACCCACTGAAGTTAAGTCAAAGCAGTCCAAGAAACTAGAAAAGGCTCGGGTGTATTTTGATGATTTAGTTCAATACCTTCATCAGTTTGTAGTGGATATTTATCCCCACAAACTGAATAAGAGAACCAATACCAGCCCTTACATAGAGATGGAAAAAGCCCTGAGAGAGCATGGCAGTCTACCTAAGATTCACTTCACACCCTTATCGGATGAATTAAGAATCCTCACCTCCCTCTCTTTTGACAGAGCTTGCAAGCATGGGGGGATTGAGCTCAATGGGCTAACTTACAGAAGTCGTGAGTTAAGCGAACTAGTCCACTCTATAGGTCCCAAACAAAAACTGAGAATTTGCCAAGACGTCAATGATATTGGCGAGGTTTTTGTACTACACCCAAAATCTAATCAATGGATTAGCGTTCCAGAAAAAAACTATTCCCAAGCCAAAGGCAAGCCCCTTTACAAACATAAGTTAGAGCGTAAAAAAATAAATCAAGACCTTCTTACTAATGGCATTAAGCAAAAGGACTGGAATGCACGCATAGAGCAATCTGATGCTGTAACGCAACTTGTTGCTAATGGGGTAAGACCTGAAAAAATTAGCGGCAAAGAAGCTAGGGCTAGCAACATTCATGGGGGCAATCCAAACGGCGATAGGGGGCTTATTGATGTTGAGACAAAAGAAATTACACAAAACACAATTGGGCAAGACTTTATGCCTGAGAGTGTTGGCATCTCTAATAACAAACTTATAGAAGAATAAGAAAGGAAACACATATGAACATCATCAAACCAATCACACTAGCCGAGCAGATGAGAAATGTAATTATTACCCATGATGCCTACGCAAAATCGGTTAACGGGTGCATCAAGATTATCCAATCTGGCGAGCGCATTAATCGCTCAAATAGAGGTATCGCTATTATGGGTAGTGGTGGTACCGGCAAAACCACCGCCATAGAACACCTTAAGGGCTATCTAAATAAAAAGTATGCCGAGCGATTCAATACCCCCGTATTGATTACCAAAGTTTCAAGTGACACAACTATCAAGTCTTTTTACATTGGGATTTTGGGTGAACTCAACCATCCCATTACCGACAAGCGAGAAGATAGAAATATTACGGCAGATAAGCTACAAAAGCTTGTGGTTTGCGCGCTTAAAGGGCATGTTGGTACGCTCTTTATTGATGAAGTCAGCGATGTCTTTAGTAATCGCAATAAAAAACAATTTGCACAAGACTTCTTGGTGATGATTAAGCATCTGCTAAGCGATACCTCAATCAACATTATTTTGGTTGGAACGCCAGCTCTTGAACAATTGTTTGTAATTGCAGATGAACAATTTCGTACGCGTTTTCCATCAAAGTTTGAGCTGCCGATATTCGCAATGGATACCAGTTGGGTGCGTCTTTTAAATGATTATGTTGCACAAACGACCAAAATCTATGACATAAGCATCCTTCCAAATCTATTTTCACAACTGCATGAGTGGACAGGTGGCAACCTGCGCAACTTAGCAAGTCTGCTAACTACCGCAATTGATGTGGCTGAGCAGGAAAAGGCGTCAGCATTAACGGCGCAGCACCTGATAGATGCAAGAGACCTAATCTTTCCATCCCTCATGGCCGCTTAAGATGCAATTGGACTGGCTAAGGCCCACCACCTTTCCCAATCATGACCAGATTCACGACGAGGAATCGGGCCCTGGCTACGTCCTGCGCATGTGCGATTTAAATCTTGTGCAATTTTGCGATATCTCCAATATTTTGGGATTAACTGGCTTTACTTACATTCCCGATAATCGCATTCCTGAGATTTGCAGGCTATTTGGAGCCAACCACTCTAAGCTTGTGCCAAGATTTGTCGCTCAATCTAAACAAAAGAGTGTTGTTACCACTTTTATATTGGGTCATAAGCTTCAAAAGCCATACTTAGCACGTCAGCGTCACCCGCAGATATGTCCACATTGCTTGGCAAGCAAGCGCATTGTGCAATTAGCGTGGGATATTACGCTAGTGACCGCCTGTCACATTCACCACAATCAACTCATTGATAGCTGTGCCCAATGTGGACGGAAAATCACATGGCGTAGAAGTAGCCTAATCAACTGCCAATGCGGGGCATCTTTTTTGCCCATGCATCAACCAAGTAAATTGGCTAGCAAAGCAGAAATATACGTATCTCGATTAATTGGGGCAAAACTATTTGGGATTTTTGAACCAAAAAATCACCCCCTATCATTTCTAAATAATCTTCAATTAGATACGGCTTTACGCCTCATTTGGTCATTTGGACAGTTAGAGGACGATGGGCATAGCCTTTCAGTTCGGCCCGGAAAGGTTCCAAGCACTGCTATTGCGGGGCAAGTAGTACAAAAGGGAATAGAGCGTATTTACAAGACCCTTAACCACCAAGTCAAGAGAAGAAAACTCTCATCAAGTATTTATATCAACGGAATTAAACAACTCAAGAAAGATACCCCATGGAATGACCAGCTAAAAATTCAATACCTAATTAACTTAATTGTCGAAAAAGACCTCACTACGTCAAAGCTACCTAGCTTGACCACTCACAATCAACTTACTCTTTTCGGAACTAATACACATGAGAAAACACTACAGACTTTTAACCGCCCCGCGCGTTATTGAGACAGAATCGCCTGCTTCTTGGCTACTAAGATTATGTTATTTACATCAAATGAAATTCGATGATGTATTTACCTCTCACAGATTAGGCCCGCCAAAAGATATTGATATTGCCTCTTATTGCAAATTATTCAAACGATTTGCCTATAGCGGTGATATACCGCCAAGCCACCTAGATGCAATAGCAAAATGGTTTGAGCCCTTAGTGAGAAGCTCACGAGCCAAACCAGCGGTTTTAAAGGAAATTAATAAAACCCCTTATTCTCGCTTTTGTCCTCACTGCCTAGAACAAGACAAGATACCGCACTTTCGCCCAGAGTGGCGCCTCAAATTTTGGACAGTCTGCCCAGAGCATCAAAGCAAAATGCACGATGAATGCCCAGAATGCGGGGAACATCAACATACAAATAAGGTCAACCTCAAGCTTGATGCGCAGAAAAATGAACGAGCCTTGCAATACTGCATTCATTGCAATGCAGACCTTACGAAATCATGCGCTCGACACTGTTCCGACAAAGAAACCCATGACAAGATGATTGCGCAAGATTACCTGCTCAAAATTTGCCGATTCGGTAAATATTCAGTAGAACCCTATATTCTGAATTCAGAAAATCAAGCAGTCTCAATAAATTCTAGCTATGTCCTCACTGATACTCAGCGACTGATAGTTAATTTTCATATGGCTTATATTGAATGCTCAGATAACAACCGCATCTTTATTGGCTTTAAAAATCCAATCAGAAAGAGAAGCAGCGAAGAACTCTATATGTAGATAGAGTGTCAGCTAGACTAGAGACTGCTTCGGCGGTCTTTTTTTTGCACCTCATCTCAAAAAGTATCATCGCTATCGAACTTTTTACTCATAAGTTCATTCGTTAACGAACCATATCAAGAAGTATCTTCTTTTGGGTAATTTAGTACCTCGTTGTTTTTAAAGAGAATCTTGGTTTTTAAGAATTCAATCCTTAAAGAACCCCAACAGTAGCAACCCACAAATTATTTAAGGATTTAGCCTTTTCTATACTAGGGACAAGCGGGTAGGACGTTTCCTACACATAAATCAGCCTTAAGCCCTTACC
>Ga0209697_10008318_pt1 | contig 11814 bp, 7 predicted proteins | sample AliMusrvi5mmetaG_FD_184115 | JGI IMG/M metagenome (GOLD analysis project Ga0209697, IMG submission 184115) | Freshwater lake bacterial and archeal communities from Alinen Mustajarvi, Finland, to study Microbial Dark Matter (Phase II) - Alinen... | ecosystem: Environmental > Aquatic > Freshwater... | reverse complement strand
GCGGTCGGCAGCAACCAACTGGCTGCCGGAGTGCTTTCCGCCGCGCAGAGCGTTGCCGGGGCATCACAAACGGTCGCAGCAAACACCAACTATGTGGTGACCGGCTCCACCGCCACCTTCAGCTTTCCCGCCACCGCCAATGTCGGAGACACGGTGCAGATTTCGGGCGTAGGAGCGGGATGGATTGCGTCGCTGCCGGATTGGAATTGGACGGCCCGGGCAAGCAGCCAATTTTGGACCTCTGTCGCATCGTCTTCGGACGGAACCAAACTGGTGGCAGCGGTGTCGCCCGGCCAAATCTACACCTCGACCGATTCGGGGGTCTCTTGGACAAGCCAGGCGAGCAGCCGGAATTGGACCGGTGTCGCATCATCTTCGGGCGGAAACAAACTGGCGGCCGTGGTGTACGGTGGCCAGATCTATACCTCGACCGATTCCGGGGGCATCTGGACAGCCCGGGCAAGCAACCAGTATTGGCGAGCTGTCGCTACGTCCTCCGACGGAACCAAGCTGGCGGCCGTGACGGAGGGCGGCCCGATCACCACCTCGACTGATTCAGGAGTCACCTGGACCGCCCGTGGCAGCATCCAAAATTGGTGGGCAGTCGCATCGTCTGCGGACGGAACCAAACTGGCCGCTGTGGTCCGCGAGGGCCAGATCTACACCTCGACCGATTCCGGGGTCACCTGGACAGCCCGGGCAAGCAACCAGATTTGGCACGCTATCGCATCGTCGTCGGACGGAACCAAGCTGGTGGCGCTGGTGGTGGGCGGCCAGATTTATACCTCGACCGATTCCGGGGTCACCTGGACAGCCCGGGAAAGCGAACGGGGTTGGGAAGCCGTCGCATCGTCTTCGGACGGGACCAAACTGGCGGCTGTGGTGAGTGGTGGTCGGATCTACACCTCGACCGATTCCGGGGTCACCTGGACAGCCCAGGAAAGCCCCCAGTTTTGGGCATCCATCGCATCGTCCTCGGACGGAACGAAACTGGCGGCTGCGTTGGAACCCGGCCAGATCTACGTCGCCAGCATTCTCATTTCCGGACCCCAGGGCACCACAGCCACCTTCCAATACGATAACAACGGGCAATGGGTCCGGATGGTCCAGGCCCCCTAGCAGGGAACCCCATCTACAACACGCGCATTTCCATGAAACCGATAACAAAATGCCTGACTGCCATCTGCCTCGCCGCGTTCACCTGCGCGGCCGGCGCCTCACCGCGCTCCAGCGCGGATTATTCCATCGCCATGGAATCCATTGACCAGGGCGGGGCGACCCTCGCCAGCGCCGATTACTCCATGACCGCCAGCGTCAATGACTCGGGTGCCACGACTGGTGAAGCAACCTCGGGCTACCTCGCCAAGGGCGGCTTCATCGGCCAACTCTTTGATGTGGTGGGCGTCGTCCCCACCACCCCAGCCTCAACTGTCAACGAAGGGCTCACCCTGCAACTTGGCGCGGCGCAGATACTCGATGATACGACACTCCTGCCGTTCGCGCCGTCGCTCGCCACGTGGAGTATCGTCGGCAGCCCGAGCCCGCTTGCCTCGATCAACACCAGCGGCCTCGCCACCGCCGCAACCGTCTATCAGGACACGCCAGCCACCGTGCGGGCCAGTTACCAGGGCTTTGCCGGTACTCTCAATCTAACCGTGCTCAATGTGAACAACGACGACTACGGCAGCTACGCGGCGGACGGTCTCCCTGATGACTGGCAGGTGCAAAACTTCGGCATGAACAACCCGAACGCCGCACCTAACAAAGACGCCAACGGCACCGGACAGAACAACCTGTTCAAATACATTGCGGGGCTGAATCCGATGGATCACACATCCACCTTCCGCGTCAGCGTCCAGCCTGTTGCCGGTCAGAATTCCCAGAAACAAATCCTATTCAGTCCGGTGTTGCCGGATCGAACCTATACCGTGCTTTACAATGCAGATATGAGTGACAGCGGGTGGATCCCGCTGACGGGCGCGATCCAGAGCGACAACGGCCAGCAACGCACCGTGACTGACACCAGCACCACCGGTGGCAGGAAGTTTTACAAGGTACAGATCAATAAGCCGTAGGAAGCGTCAATCGCTGGAACAAAAATCACTTCGACACCAAGATTGGGCGCCTCAATCGCCTCGACCGCTCAAGCCGCAGCTGCCCGTTTCGCAGGCGAGCATTCCAAGCGGAATGTGGTTGAGCATCCGCTTGCGAATTAGCACCATGGCGCGGGTTGACCCTGTTTTGTTCGTCACCACTACCGAGTGGAGGGTATCTCTGCACCACCTCAGCCCATCAGTCATCCTCCGCAATAAATCATCAACTCTCCAAGAATCCGCCATTATTCCAATGCCGACTCTGGCCAGATTGTCGGCGACAGGTCTCGTCGCGAGCCTCCATGAACCCATATGCAGCGACACCATACGTTCATCATGCAACATTTGCCTCGGCTGCGTGTCAGTGAATTCCTATGAGTTGGGTAACCGTCATCTGATTGGCGGGCGCAGGTGCGTGCCTGATGCTGGCGCTGATGTATCTGCTCGTGTGGAGCCGGGACCGTCGTTCCTGGGCGAGCCTGTGTTTCTCCGTCGTGGTCCTCAGCGTGCTCGGACTCGCGATTACCGAGTTCCTCACCGCCCACGGGGACATCCCCACTTCCGTCCAGGCTATCAAGGGCGGGGCCGAGGATTTTTTGACCAAGCCGGTGCCAAAGGAAAAACTCCTGGCCGCCGTGCAACGGGCCTTGACGCAGGATGCCGCCACCTCCGTGCAGGATGCGCGCCGGCGCCAACTCCAGCGCCAGATTGACCTCCTCACACCGCGTGAACGCGAGGTCCTCGCGCTGGTCATCGCCGGAAAATTGAACAAGGAAATCGCCGCCGAGCTGAACGCCGCCGAGAACACCATCAAGGTCCACCGCGCCAGTATCATGGAGAAATTGCAGGCCCGCTCGCCGGCCGAACTGGGCCGCCTCGTCCAGGAAACGGGTTGGGGCGGCAAACAGTAATCACTGACGAAGAGGATTACACGGATTTCACTGATGAAGAAGGATGACCGCAAAGGCGCAAAGAAGCGAAGGAAGTGAGGATCAAGGCAGAAAGATTTAGGGCAGGAAAATGCGCGGGATCGTGATGTCTTTAACCTTTGCGCTCTTTGCGTCGTTGCGGTCATCCTTCTTCGCCACCCTCCACGGGTTCGATGAGTTCTACGGCAGCCTCTATCACTTGAACGCCCAGGAAGAACCGGAAGACCCGGACTATCCGAAGGATCCGGCGTTCCTCGCCAAGTTCGGCCCGCGCGGATGCCTCGACTGCAAGGCCTCGGACAAGGATGACGAGACGGTTGACCCGCGCTATGGCAAGATCGGCAAGCAGCTACTTCAAAGGTGAAGTGGCGAAAGGTCCGCGCCAGGAGAACTTCTACTTCGACGACAATGCCAGCCTGAATGCCGTGCGCGTGCAGGACTGGAAACTCAGCTTCAAGGTCATGGAGGGCAATCTTTCGAACTCCATTCTCAAGGCACCCAATATGCCCACCGTGTGCAACTTGAGGATGGACCCGTTCGAACGCTTCCACGATGAATCGCTTTCGCATTTGCGCTGGATGGCAGACAAGATGTGGACCTTCGTCCCGGCCCAACAAATCGTCGGGAAGTTCCTCGCCACGTTCAAGGAGTTCCCCCCGAGCCAGAAGTCGGGCAGCTTCAGCGTGGATCAGGTGCTTCAGCAACTCCAAGAGGGAAGCGGCAAGTAATGCATCGCTTGTGAAACACGCGGGCCGACCTGCCCGGGCCGGCCCGCGACTTCACCGGCGAAGCAAAACATACGTAACAAGCCGGCATCCGATCCCATCCCCATCTACCAATGAAAATCATCCGCCTCGCGCTTGTCCTGCGCTCTCTCGCCATCACCGCTTATGCGGTTGACCCGCTCCCATCATGGAATGAAGGCCCGCCCAAACAATCCATCATCATCATTGCCGCCGCGAAGCCGTTTAACTTGAGAGGCGGACCTATCGGCGCGTTCACCGCCGGCCACGATAATCCAGCCATCGACGCAGCCATCATCCGGTATGTGTCCACGTTTGAGCAGATTCGGGCATCTGCCGGGCCTCGACCTCGTCCTTGATAATGCCGACAATCAACTTCGGCCGGGGTCTTCTCGGTTCTTCCGTTCGGTCTCAAGACGGTCGGCCTGGGCGGGCCGATCGCTGCCACACTCTCGGTCCCGCCATGATGACCCCGACGACGCAATTAGACAATACCGGGTGGCGTAGTGGCTGAAACGGGATTGGGTTTATCGGTGGGAAGGATGAATTGCTGGCAGGTGGATGAGACGGGCTTGATAAGGGGAATCTCCCTTTGGATCGAGATGCGATCCAGTTGCCCTGGGAAGACCGCTGAACGAAAATCCCTAATAAAATCTCTTGACCATGCGGCGCGGAAAGCTATTTTTCCAAACAATGTCGTTATTTCTGGAATATCACCCGATCGCCTGGACTTCCCTCTGGAATCCGCCTTGCGCAGGCTTCAGACGCGATTCTTCCACCGCAGCACGGTGCGCGTTTGACGGGCGAAGCGTCACCAAGCACCGCATCTTCTGAAATATCGCGGATTACAGCCGATTCTTCATTTCAGCCTTACTGCATTTCTGCATCTCCCGCTCCCTCTCATCATGAAAAACGTCATACTCTTTCTAGCCAGATGTGCCGCACCTGTTGCCGCCATGAGCACTCTTGTGCACGCACAGACCACGCTGCCCTACTCATGGGGCTACAATTCCAGTGGCCAACTTGGCAACGGGTCGACCACCTTGCGCCCGGTGCCCGTGGCGGTGACGGCGAGCGGCGTGCTCACAGGCAAGTCACTGAAGTCCGTGGCCGTTGGGAATTTGAGCAGCCTGGCTCTCGCGACCGATGGCAGCCTGTATGCCTGGGGGGATAATTCCCATGGTCAGCTTGGCAACAACACCCTGGTGTCGAGCCAAGTGCCGGTCACGGTGACCACGTCCCTCGCGCTCGCGGGGAAAACCGTCACCGCCATCGCCTCAGGCTATAATCATTGCCTGGCTCTGACCTCCAGTGGTGAGGTCTATGCGTGGGGCGACAACTCTTCTGGCCAGCTCGGAAACAACTCGTTGACGACGAGCAAATTGCCAGTTGCTGTCAACGTCACCAGCGGCACCAGCGCACTTTTCGGTAAAACCGTGATCGCCATCGCGGCGGGTGCCTCACATAGCCTTGCCCTGGCTTCCAACGGGGCGGTTTACGCATGGGGGAGTAACGGCAACGGCGAGTTGGGGATCAATTCGGTCGTCACCCCGAGCAAGGTGCCGGTGGCAGTCAACGTCGTTAGCGGCATCAGCGCCTTGGCCGGGAAAACGGTTGCCGCCATCGCTGCGGGATCTTCTTATAGTCTTGCCCTGGGTTCTGACGGTGCGGTGTATGCCTGGGGATACAATGGATTCGGCCAACTTGGGGATGCCACCACCACCCAACGCACGGCCCCTGTGGCAGTCGATGTCTCCGGAGTGCTCGCGGGAAAAACCCTCACCTATATGGCGGCGGGTGCGGGACATGCCGTGGCGGTGGTTTCCGACGGGACCGTGGTCGCGTGGGGTTCCAACAGCGATGGGCAATTGGGCAATAATTCGGTGACTAACAGCTCTTCACCGGTGACGGTCAATGAGGTCGGTGGCACCAGTGCCCTGGCCGGAAAAACCGCCATCGCCATCGCTGCGGGAAATAATTTTAGCGAGGTGCTCGCGTCCGATGGTGCGGTTTACACCTGGGGCAAGGCGTCATCGGGACAACTGGGCAACAACACGACAACACAGAGTAACGTCCCCGTGGCGGTCAACGTCACCAGCGGCACCAGTGCCTTGGCCGGGCAAACGGTTGTGAGTTTGGGCAGCGGTTGTTTTTCATTGCATTCGCTGGTCCTCGCACGCCCTCAGCCGGTCGTCACGACGACGACCGGCCCGGCTGCCGGAACCTATATGTCCGGGGCCTTCACGTTTTCCGTTACGCTTACGTTTGACTCTGCCATCGCAGTCAGCGGGAGCCCCCGACTGACCCTCGCATTCGGGGCGGATACCCGCTACGCCAACTTTGAGAGTGGCAGCGGAACGAACACACTGACCTTCAGTTATATGACTCAGGCGGCAGATTCCGGAAATGTGATCACCGTCTCACCCGTGATCGATCTCAACGGCGGCTCTCTTGCAGGGGGCGGGATCGCGGCCAGTGTCAATTTCACCGCGCCAAACACCTCGGCCGTGCATGTGCTCAGCTTGGCGCAACCAGCCTTCACCAGTGCCGCTCTTGCAAACACCCTCAATACCGGTGCCGCCACATCGTTCACGATCACAGCCAGTGGAAATCCGGCGGCGACGTTCGCCGTTGGCAGCGGGAGCCTGCCGCCCGGTCTCACGCTGACCACCGCCGGAGTGTTATCCGGCACCCCTAACACAGCGGGGATTTTCTCCGGGCAATTTTCCGCCACAAACAGTCAAGGCAGCGTCTCACAATCCTTCAGCTTCACGGTCAATGCTCCAGCCACCATCCCGCAGATTTACTCGTGGGGTTCGAATACCTATGGGCAGCTAGGAAACAACTCGACCACCCAAAGCTCCACGCCGGTGGCCGTAACCATGAGCGGCGCGCTTGCCGGCAAGACGATCAAGGGCTACGCCGCAGGAAACCGTCATTGCCTGGCGCTGGATTCAGACGGTGCGGTTTACGCCTGGGGCCAGAGTGGCTTTGGCCAGAGCGGCATCAACACGAGTTTTGACATTCTGTATCCCACCGCAGTGAACACCGGGGCACTTGTTGGAAAGATTATCAAAGCGGTTGCGGCGGGCTACGTTTTCAGTGCCGCACTCGGGTCTGACGGGGTGGTTTATACGTGGGGTTATAATGATTTTGGGCAGTTGGGCAATGGCTCGACAGGCGGCTCCGTCAGCGTGCCCGGCGCAGTCAATAGCGGGTCGTCAAATGGCGTGTCATTTTCCGCCATCGCCACCGGAAACAGCCACACCTTGGCCCTCGCTGCGGACGGCACAGTCCAGTCATGGGGCAACAACACTCTCGGCCAACTCGGTAATAATTCCTCGCAGACGACTAGCGCTTTTCCGGTGACAGTCAGCCTCCCCAAGGTCATCACCGCAATCGCCGCCGGAGACAGCCACAGTCTGGCTCTTGCCGCAGACGGCACGGTTTACGCTTGGGGATCAAATAACTTTGGCCAGCTCGGGGATGGCTCTACGACCGACCGCCGCGGGCCGGTAGCGGTTAGTGTCACGAGCGGCGTGAGTGCGATTTCCGGCAAGACCATCATCGCCATTGCCGCCGGGGCGAACCACAGCATGGCACTTGCATCTGATGGCACGGTTTACACGTGGGGCCATAATAACGCGCTGGGAAATAATGCGACTTCCGACAGTGCGCTACCCGTGCCGGTCAATGTCACCAGCGGCATCAGCGCGCTGGCAGGTAAATCCGTCACTGCGATATCCGCTGGCGCCTACACCTCTACCGCGCTGGCTTCTGACGGAACAATTTACACTTGGGGGTCGAACAACTTCGGCCTGCTGGGGAATGACTCGACACTTGGCGGGCTTTCCCGGGTGCCCGTGGCGGTCTCAACCACCACGGGCCTTTATGGCCAAACCGTGGTGGGCCTGGCACCTGGCGGCAACGTGAACCATTCGCTCGTTTATGCCCGGCCCGCCGCTTCGGCCGCCACGGTGACTGCGGCGAGTGGCCCGCTCGGGGGGAATTACGTGTCCGGTTCTTACACGTTCAGCGTAAAGCTCACCTACGATTCACCGATTACGGTCGTCGGCTCGCCCAGGCTGGTGCTCGGATTTGGAGCCGCCACCCGCTATGCCACGTATGTCAGTGGCAGTGGGACGAGTAACCTCACCTTCAGCTACGTTACCCAAGCAGTCGATTCTGCCGCCGTTGTCACCGTGGCCTCACCTGTCGATCTTAACGGTGGCACGCTAACTGGCAGCAATGGCAGCCGGGCGGACCTCTCGTTCATCGCGCCGAATCTGTCTGCCGTCCACGTCATGCCAGGAGGGCTGCCCGTCTTCACCACCGACCCGTTTTATAGCACGTTGAAACAAAGCACCTCCACTACTGTCGTCTTGAAAGTCAACGGCTATCCAGCGTCCACGTTTAGCGTGACTTCCGGTAGCATACCTCCCGGGCTTTCCCTCAACACCACCACCGGGTTACTCTCCGCCAACGGTCTATTGACCAGCACCGGAGTGCTCACCGGCACGCCCTCCACGGTCGGCACATACACCGGCACCTTCGCCGCCACCAACAGCCAGGGAAGCGTCAGCCAAGGCTTCTCCTTCACGGTGGAGCCGTCATTGGCAGTGCCCGTATTCACCAGTCTCGCGCTGAACCGCCCCTTGAACGTGGGCGTGTTGAATACTTACACGCTCACCGCCAGCGGCGGCCCGGCTCCTACCTTCAGTGTGCAATCCGGCAGCTTGCCAACGGGACTCACCCTCACCTCCGCGGGCATTCTCTCCGGCACACCCACAGCTCCCGGGACCTTCACGGGAGTTCTCGCCGCGACGAATAGTCAGGGGTCCGCCACGCAGGCGTTCAGCTTCGCGGTCAGCGCCGCAGTGCCGCTCCCACAGCTGTTCAGTTGGGGGTCCAATGTCAATGGTGATGTGGGCAACAATGCGACCTCCAGCAGTGGAGTGCTCGTCCCGGTCAACGTTGACATGACAGGCGTGCTGGCGGGGAAAGATATCATTTCCGTCGCCGTCGGTAACAAACACAGCCTTGCCCTCGCCTCGGACGGCACGGTTTACGCTTGGGGCATGAATCAGCAGGCGCAGTTAGGTTGCGCGATTCCCGATCACAGCACCATGCCCGTCGCCGTGAATATGACGCTAGGTTCCAGCGCGCTCGCAGGACATATCATCACCGCCATCGCCGCAGGGGATTCCCACAGCGTGGCGCTCGGATCGGATGGAAAAATTTACGCATGGGGTGACAACACCTACGGCCAGCTCGGCACCGGGACGGAAGGCGGTGTCAGGCTCGCTCCCGTTGCGGTCAATGTCGCCAGTGGTCTGAGCGCGCTTGCTGGGAAAACGGTCATCGCCATTTCGGCGGCGGGAAATCACACGATGGCACTTGCCTCGGACGGCACCGTTTACACTTGGGGATTAAACGCCTCAGGCCAGCTCGGTAACAATTCAACTCTCAACCAGGCCGTCCCGGTCGCCGTGAACGTCACCAGTGGCATGAGTGCGCTGAACGGTAGGACCATCACCGCGATATCCGCCGGTGGTGCCCATTGCTTGGTCCTCGCCTCGGATGGAACGGTCTATACTTGGGGACGCAATCTCGAAGGACAGTTAGGTAATCCTTCCGTCTCGATCCAAAGTTCTTTACCGGTGGCAGTCAACGTCGCCGCTGGTGGCAGTTCCCTCTCCGGGAAGACCGTGACCCGCATCGCGGCAGGTGTTGTTCACAACATGGTCTTAACCAGCGATGGCTCGCTTTCCTCTTGGGGAGACAATTTTTATGGCGAGCTCGGAAACAACACCAAACTTCCAAGCACGCTGCCAGCGCTGGTCAATGTTGCCAGCGGCGTCAGCTCACTCGCCGGAAAAACCGTCTCCAATATCGCGATTTCAGGATTTGTTAGCCTGGCGCTCACTTCAGAACCCCAGCTGAGCCTTTGGGGCTCCGCCGAACCGGGCACTTTAGGGAATAACTCGACGGTTGACAGTCCTGTCCCGGTGCCAGTGGATCAAACCAATGGGCTGAGTGCGCTTTACGGACAATCCGTGATCGCGATGGCAAGTGGCGGCACAAGTTCCCATGTGCTCGTCGTGGCGTTGCCGCAGATTCCGCCGATCTACGACTTCACCGCCTTTCAAAACGCCTATTTCAGCCCCGACGAAATTTCCGCAGGATTGATCACAGGTCCATTTGCTGATGCGGATGGGGATGGTCGGGTCAATCTTGTCGAATTCGCCCTCGGCTCGGACCCGCGGGCCGCGAATACCGCTGCGTCGACCTTGGTGCAGGAAGGGGGCGCGTGGGTTTTCCGTTTCACCAGACCGACAGGAGGCGCCTCGGGCGTGACTTACGTCGTGGAGCGCTCGACGGACTTTGTCACTTGGACTCCCACGACAACAGTGGTCGAGACGAGCAGCCTCACGGTCGAGACCATGAAAGCGAGTTTCGTCCCTAACACTCCCATGTTCTTCATGCGACTACAGGTTTCCCAGCCATGACAGCGAGGTTTTGGATTATTGGCCTGTACGTTTTGCAGGGCATCAAGGCTCCTGCGATACGATCACATGGTCGTAACGATGAGTCGGATTGGGCCGCCCCGGACTCAGACAACGCCATGCCAGCGTCGTTGCCGTCATACTCCCCTGGCTTGCCGCGGCTAGCACCTCGCGCACGCTTTCCTCCAGTGTCTCCGGCTCCATCTGGACGCGAGCGTTGAGGGTCAACCGGGCTGTGGCACTGGTCCCTGCCAAACCACGAGTGCTGAGCGTATCAACTTTGCCGGTCAGGTTGCCTATAAGAAAACTATCGCCGGATTCGATCATGAGTTTAACGTGACCGACCGATGCGCCCATGTCGTCAAAACGTCGGCCCAACCCCATCAAGAGCCTTTCGGCAAAAGGGTTCCATTCCGTCTGCTCCCCACGCAGCATGAAGGTTGCATTGAGCCACCCAAGGACGGCCTCGCCTTCCGCGTAAATATCGTAATCCACCTCGGCAATGCGCCGTCCGGGTTCGGATTGCGTGGTGACCGCATCCAGCCACGCATCCAGCCCGTTGCCGGTCCTGGCGCTGATGGTGGTGTTTTCCACACCGGGAAATGCCTGAACCAGCCGGGTCTTGAGCGACTCAAGTTCGGCCGCGGTCAGAAGATCCGACTTGCTAATGACAACGAGGTCGGCCTCTTCCAGCTGTTTGCGCAGGATGTATGCAGCGCTGGGATGCAATCCAGAGGTGCCGCCATCCAGGATGTCGGCAAGCCGCAAGGGGTCAACCATGACCGACAGGGGAGACACCACAAGTTCGCGCCTGAAATGATCCTTCAGGGGTTGCACAAGGGTTGCTGAGAGGTCCGTGCAACTGCCAACCGGCTCGGCAATCAGCACATCGGCTTCCGCTTCCGCACGGACTTTGGACATGGCGTCAATCAAACCTTGGAAATTACAGCAAAAGCAACTGCCGTTGACTTCTGCCACCTTCACGCCACCGCGCGCAAGGAACGCGGTATCGACAAGCTCGGGGGCCTGGTCATTCGTGATCAGGCCGACCCTCAGGCCGCGGCTTGCCAGCCGCTGGGCGGCTTGCCAAAGCAAGGTCGTTTTCCCGGCCCCAAGGAAGCCGCCCACAAGGATCAATCGTGTTTTCATCGCGTGTCGTGTCTGGTTGAATCGGGTTGGTCGGGTTGGCATTCGCAGCGGTTGGTCGGGTGTCTCATCGCCGGTTCCAACACTCGTACGAAAAAGAGCGAGGCCGATACACCGCCGATCAACGGAGCAAACACATAAACATGCAGGAACCCACCGACGCGGTCTGGAAAGGCCGCGTCACCCCATCCCGTAAGCCAGGCCACCAGGCGGGGGCCTAGATCGCGTGCCGGGTTCAGACCGGCTTGGGTCAACGGCGCGATGAGGCAGATGATCGAAGAAACCGTCAAACCAATGAACACGGGTGCCAAAGCATCATTCGGGCGACCGACATTGCATCCCTCCGTCAGCGCGAAAATCATCAGGACTAACACGAATGTTCCAAACGCTTCAACAC
>Ga0209697_10008309_pt1 | contig 11824 bp, 10 predicted proteins | sample AliMusrvi5mmetaG_FD_184115 | JGI IMG/M metagenome (GOLD analysis project Ga0209697, IMG submission 184115) | Freshwater lake bacterial and archeal communities from Alinen Mustajarvi, Finland, to study Microbial Dark Matter (Phase II) - Alinen... | ecosystem: Environmental > Aquatic > Freshwater... | reverse complement strand
TTTGCAACAATTCTTTGTTCATCAGGATTTGCATAAAACCCAACGCTACATTCATAGTAATGTCTTGCTTTATTTTTTCCAAATCAGCTTCCGACGCCATCATATCGGCTCTGCTGGCATCGATGTTATATTTCATTTTCATACCATCAAACAAAGTCAAGCCTGTAGAAATCCCAAACGAGGTTTGTGATGAATTCGTACTTTGGTAGGTATTATCAACCGTAAGTGAACGACCAAAATTCCAATTCTGACTCGCGGAGGCATTCAAATTGGGTAATAAATTCTGCCGTGCCTGCTCATATATAATCTCCTTGTTTTTCTTTGTCAGCGTTTGTTGTTTCACCGTACGGTTATTAGCCAAAGCAGTATCCACGCATTGTTGGAGCGTCCATGACCTTTGCTGTGCAGTGGTCAAAAGAGTGGCAAACAGCGTACCCAGTATCATAAATATTTTTGTTCTCATTTGTTTTATTAATTATTCGAATTAATACGAATTTCTCTAATTATCTCATTATCAATTTAGCACATTACTTTTTCTCTTCCTTCTTTGGTTCCGGTTTCTTTTCAAGAATTTCTGCACCACGGATTTTGTTTTTCGTCATCAAGCCACTCTTCACTTCAATTTTTATACCGTCGGACAACCCAATCTTAACCTGTTTTTTTTCAAAAGTCTGAGGTTCGTTGGTTTTAAGCACATATACAAAGGCTGTGTCGCCACCAAATTCAATACAACTTTCGGGGATGGTAATCACTTTCTCTGATTTCGACAAAATAATCTCGGCATTGGCACTGTAACCGGCACGTACAAAAATATCTTTCGGAACTTTTACGGCTGCTTTCATTTCGAACATGATAGCGCCATTTTCTTCTTTCCCTTTTGGAGAAACATATTCTAATGTAGCTGTCAACTTGTGGTCCTGTAATGCGCCAATGGTAATATCCATAGGCATTCCCACTTTAATTTTTCCGACTTCGGTTTCGTCAAGTTTACCCACAAAAAGCATATCGCTCATATTGGCAACGGTAGCAATGGTAGTTCCATCGTTAAAATTATTCGATTGAATAACCGAATTACCCACTTTAACAGGCACGTCCAAAATTGTTCCGGTAATTGTTGAACGAACCAAGGTATTGCTATATGCTGCACTGTTGGCAGTGATTCCATCGCGGGTCAGACTCAGATTATCTTTAGCAGAATTCATATCTTCTTTTTCGTTGTTATATTGCAACTGGGTTTTTTCAAATTCCTCTTTCGAAATCACTTTATCGGCATACAGTTTTGCATCGCGTTCGTAATTCTTTTTGGTCTGGTCATAAGCAATTTGAGCACGCTGCACCCTGGATTCTGCATTATTTAGACTCATCATATCCGGAATGACCTTTATTTTGGCAATCACATCACCAGCTTTTACCCTGTCACCGGCTTCTTTGTACACTGCGGCAATAATACCGGACATCTGCGGTTTAATCAGAATCTCATTACGAGGTTCCACTTTACCTGTTGCTACAGTGCGCTTATCGATATTTCCGATGCTTACTGCTTCGATGGTGTATTTTTTCACTTTCGGACGTGATTTCTGCCATAAAAACCAAAAGGTCCAAACTACTCCGACTGCCAATAAAACCAAAAGGGCAATTTTAAAAAACTTTTTCATGTTGTTTTGAATTATGAGTTATCTATTATTTATTGAGTTGTTGAGTCATGATTTATTAACCTGAGTTCGGGATAAGCTATGAATGACGAGAATAATCATTTTAATGATATGTTCAGTTTTTCATATGCTTACAAATACAATGTTTCGGTGCGCTGCACCTCTGCTTTTATGTGTATGATAAATTTCTACAAATAGGTCGGTGCTCTGCACCTTTTTTAGGGACAGAGTCCCGTTATATAGGTAGTATTTAACGTTAAATATTTTCATTTGGTACAGAGCACCGTAATATCCAATTGATTATTTTGAAAATCAACTCCTACTTATACCGAACTCAGGTTATTATTTCATTGTCATTACATTAGCACATTTTCACATCATCACATTAGTTAATTATCACATTCTGCTTATTCTTCGCGTATTGCTTCAATAGGTTTAATGTTCATGGCTCTATTGGCAGGTATAAATCCAGCCAGAGTTCCAATTACTAACAGAATAAAAAATGCTCCGACAGCCACACTAAAACTAATCTGTGGATCTTTGAAAAACTGATCGCCTGAACTTAAAGCCCAACCAACGATTGACAGCAACCCGACTCCAAACATCAACCCTGAAATACCGGCAATCAATGTCAAAACGATACTTTCACTCAGTATTTGGCGAATAATGTCTGTTGGAGTTGCTCCCAATGCCCGGCGGATTCCGATTTCCCGGGTACGTTCCCGAACGGTAACAAGCATAATATTACTTACCCCAATGGCACCGGCAAACAAAGTCCCTAAACCTACCACCCAGATTAATGTGGCAATACCTATTCCCAGATATAAAAACATATTAAACTGATCTTCGATATTAAACCCACCAACGGCTTTTGTATCTTTAGGTGAAATATCATGTTGGGCACTCAACACCTCATGAACCTTATCTTCAACAACCTTCACTTTAATTCCCGGCTTAGCAGTAATAGCCATAAAATGAACGATATTCCCCTGATTAAATGCCTGTTGCATGGTACTGAACGGAAGCACAACCGACTCCTCGGCATTCCCTCCAATGTTAATTTGCGATGTGTGACGTGCTACCCCGATTACCTGAAAATAAATTCCATTTACCTGAATATTCTTTCCAAGCGGATTTTCATCTTTAGGAAACAACACTTCGTAAACACGCTCACCAATCACACATACTTTCCGTTTTTCAACAATGTCAATATCATTAATATACCGCCCGTAAATCATTTTACTTTCATCAATCATGTTGTAACTGGGAAAATTTCCTTTAATTCCATAACTTCCGGCTTTGTCGTTTCGCGTAACGTTGTTAGCTCCGCTTCCCCCACCAAAAAGAACCGGCGCAAGATATTGAATTTCAGGTATTTTATTTAACAGAATCGTTATGTCTTCATTCACCATATTCCAACTTCTCCCTTTCTTAAAACCTTTGTAAGGTTCAGAAGTCTGATTGGTCCAAACAAAGCATGAATTGGTGGCAAAACCTTCGATTTGAGAACTCATACCGCGCTGCAATGCCACACCGGCTCCCACCATCATTACCAACATAAACATTCCCCAAAAAACTCCGAAAGCAGTCAGAAAGCTCCTTGATTTATTGTGAGTTATGGTAAACCATATTTCTTGCCAGCGATCAAGGTCAAAAATAACCCCCAACCCCCTAAAGGAGGCTTTTGAGTTAGGAAGTTTACTATCTATTTTATTCATAACAATTTACATTTACAAAATAAAATCCGGACAATTTTTTATGCCCCTTTAGGTGGTTGGGGGTTATTTTTAATCTTCCCGCATTGCTTCAATAGGTTTGATTCTTACGGCTCTTCGGGCAGGCATATATCCTGCAATTACACCCGATATAATTAAAATTCCTGTAGAAATCAACACGTATGAAAGTTCAACCGTCGGGTTTTTAAATACTGACATTCCATCACCCGCACCTGCCGCCGATTGTGTCATTATGTAATTAACCAGTTCAGTCAGTCCGATACCCATCATCATACCTATATATCCAAAAATAGTGGTAATTAATATGGCTTCAACGATAATGGAACGCAAAATAGTTGCAGGTGGTGCACCGATAGCTTTTCGTATACCAATTTCACGTGTTCGTTCTTTTACCGACACCAACATAATATTACTTACTCCAACAATTCCGGCTATCAATGTAAAAATGCCAATGATAGATACAAAAAGCGTAATACCGGCAAAGATCTTCATAGTTTCAACATACTCCCGTTGTGAGTTCCAAATCCACAAAGCCTGGGTATCATTCGGATCAAAACGAAGGCTTTTCGACATAGTATTTTTGAGCTCGTCATTAAAAGCATCGTTCGATTCCTTTGTATTAAGCCCATTAACAGTCATGGCAATATTATAAAATTTCAAATTGGGATTAAATATGTATTGTGCCGTTGTAAAAGGAATATAAGCATTCCCATTTCCCCAGCGTTCCTTTTTCGAATTGACACCAATCACGCGAAACATCACCTCTCCTACCCGTATATATTGACCTAAAGATGACTTTCCTTTAAAAAGTACTTCTTCAACTTTTTTGTCAATTACAATTACTTTATTACTTGCTTTCAGGTCCGGTTCATTGATAAAACGTCCTGCATTAGGCTCAAATTTCAAGTTAAATATTTTCTGATAATTTGGATTTACACCTTTAATCTCATACAAACCATACTCACTTTTATTTGTTATGGTCAATTGTTTTTCAATAACACCTGTTTCACCATTAGTCTCTTTCAGATTTTGATTCACATCTGCAAGTTGTTTTTCGGCAAAGTTCAGCGACCGACCACTTTTCAACCCTTTGTAAGGCATAGATGAAGTCCGAGCCCACATTTGAACCGTGTTGGTTGCCCTATCGCTAAAGTTTGATATAACACCATTTTTCAGACCATTGCCTGCACCCAATAATACTATCAGAATAAAAATCCCCCACGACACCGAAAGACCCGTCAGAACAGTACGTAGCTTATTGTGTTTTAGGCTGGTTAAAATTTCTTGTATGGTATCTAATGAAAACATATTGAGTTTTTTAAATATTTGAATTTGGAATTTTCTTCGAAGGAGCAATTATAAAATAGATTATTGCCCCAAAAGGAATGAAAAGAACAATCAATAGCATTAATAAATTATCATTCCCCGAGAATTTACTTCTAAGAATATCAATAATTGCAATAATCGGCAATAAAATTCCAAGTATTATCACCAACGGAATTATGAAAAAAAAATAAAAAGACTTCCATATTTTTTTATTTTTAGTTAATTGGCTTAATTGTAGTTGAACATTGGTAATTATGTGTACACCTATTTACGGAGAATATCCTCAATCAATCCGTCTTTGATATGAATAACCGAATGGGTTTCATCGGAAACCGCTTTCTCGTGTGTGACAATGATAGTTGTGAGTCCGTTGCTATTCAATTCTTTTAATACTTTTAATACTTCCAGTGTGGTTACACTATCCAATGCACCGGTAGGTTCATCGGCCAGTAAAACTTTAGGTTGAGAAATAATGGCCCGTGCAATGGCAACACGTTGTTTCTGTCCACCCGACATTTCACTTGGCAAGTGATAAGCCCAATCTTTCAGTCCCATCTGATCCAGATATTCCATGGCAATGATATTCCGATGTTTACGACTGTAATTTTTATAATATAATGGTAAAGCTACATTTTCCAATGCATTTTTGAAATTAATCAGGTTGAATGATTGAAAAACAAAGCCAATCATCTCGTTCCGATAAAGGGCAGCCTGTTTCTCCGATAAATTCTTTATCAAGGTATTATTCAGAAAATAATCGCCGGTATCGTAACTATCCAGAATTCCGATAATATTCAGCAATGTAGATTTACCTGACCCCGATGCACCCATAATGGAAACATATTCGCCTTCGGAAATATTTAAATCAATTCCTTTCAGAACATGCAATGAAGCCTGCCCCATGTCGTACGTTTTGTGGATGTTTTTAAGTGTTATCATTCTTATAATGAGTTTAAATGTACTGATTTGATTGCCTTAATATTTCTTTATACTTCAGTTTATTATGAATCACGTTGCAAATATATATAACTTTTTAGTACCATGCAATACATAGTACTATATTTTTTAGAATTATATTAAATGGTGTATTAATAATGTTTTTATTTATAGACAATTATATACAGATAAAAGATTATAAATTAACTTTATTTAACTCAAATAGCTATTTATAACTCTAGTAAGAAATTATAAATAGCTATAAGTCAAAAGTGATAATTTTATTATTCAACTTAAAATCCTTCAACAGCTTCAACTGTATAACCGGCATTTTTCAATTGCTGAATTAATCCAATTTCATCTGTTAGATGCATACATCCCACAGCTACAAAACATGATTGCTTAGGCAACAGTATCTTTATTTGACTGACCCAGTTGTTGTTTCGATTATCAACTAATATCTTTTTATCTTCAGGTGTCATTTGCTCCTCGTCAACAGTGAGTTTTGATAGTGATTTCAAGTCTCCTTTTATATATGCTTCGTTTAATTTCGTCAATTGTTGAAATGATTTTTCTTTGTCTTTTACTGTCTGAACCAAAAATTCAGCTTGATGTTTTAATGATATGGAATTAAATAAGATTTTCAGTTGTTGGTCAATAGACTCTAAGCCTATTATCTTCTTCTTTTTCTTTTTGGCTTCTTTCTGAAAAACAATGTCAACAGCCTCGGGTACTTTTTTTAGATTGTTTTGCTTCATGTATAGCTTAACCTCATATAAAGCACTTACTATCATGGGCTTCATTTTTCCCAATTTATCTAACCCCATTCCTACGACATCTTTTAGTTGAGCTTCAACAAGCGAGTAATCTTCGATATTCAATAAATCGTGCATAGTAGTGTCTTTCATTATCGCAACTTTCATCATTTTAAGTTGTAAGCCAAGCATATTGCTCATGTCCATTTCACCAACCACAGCGTCTGTTTGTGGAATTACAACGAGCACCTTATCAAATCCAGCAATCTTATTCTATTCAATTAAATGATGTGTTCCAAAAAGACAACTTGGTTTAGTTAATCCATTTCCAGATACTCGCCAAAATAGTTGAGCATTAGCACTAAATGAAAAAATAACTACTAATAAAGCTAATGTAATTTTTTTTGGATTCATATTATTATTATTTAGTTTGAAGTTGACATTTCTAAAAATATTAATGGCAATTGCTTTTGCCACATATCGTAATATTTTGTTTTTGCTTTGTACAATGTAGTGTGGTCTCCTTCTTCCATAAGCTGACCATTTTCAAGAATAGCTATTTTGTCAGCATCAATTACTGTGCTTAAACGATGGGCAATAATCAAAATTGTTTTACCTTGTTGTTTCAACTCCTGAATCACAGTTTTTACATGTTGTTCTGATTCTGAATCTAATGACGAAGTTGCTTCATCAAATACCAGTATTTCCGGGTTTTTGTACAAAGCACGGGCTATGGCAAGCCGTTGTTTCTCACCACCCGAAAGCAAAGTTCCATTTTCGCCAATTTGTGTATTAAATCCATTCGGAAGTTTTTCTATAAATGGGATTAAACCTAATTGTTGAATAATAGAAACTATGCGCTCCATGTCGGGCTGTAAGTCTCCAACAGCGATATTATCAACAATATTGCCCGAAAATAAATTCAATTGTTGTGGCACAGCGCTAACCATTGTTCTCAAGCTTTCGTAAGTGAAATGATTAATATCCAAGTCGTTAATGGTTATTTTTCCAGTGTTTAGCGGATATAGTTTTTGTAATAATGAAGCTAATGTGGTTTTCCCTGAACCACTTTCGCCGATTACTGCTGTTAATTTGCCTTTTGGAATGGTGAATGAAAAATCATTGAAAACTTCTTTACGTGTACCGTAAGCAAATCTAATATTTTCAAACTTAATATCGCCTACACTTTCACGTTTAAGTTCTATTTTATTTTCTGTCGATTCACGTTCTAAATCCATAATCTCAAACAGACGATCGGCTGCAATCAAAGCATTTTGAATGGATTTATTAGCTCCAATAATACTCGCAACCGGTCCCATAAAATAACCAATGATGGCATAGAAGGATAATAATTCTCCCGGAGTAATCTCATTATCAATCACAAAATACGAACCAACCCAAAGTAGGATTACAGTAAACACTTTGCTAATTGCTTCAGAAGAATAGGTGGAAAACATGGAGTTCTTCCCCGATTTGAAAACTATTTTCAATAAACCGATAAAACTGACTTCAGTCTTCATATTACTGAAATCTTCAATACCAAATTGTTTGATGGTACGCACGGAGTTCAAGGATTCTACCAACTGACTTTCCAAATTGGCTGAATGTTCCATTAACTTGCGTTCTTGCTTTTTATTCAGTTTATTGGTAATAATGTAAATTACAGCGTATAGCGGAATAACTATCAACATAATTAGAGCCAGTTTCCAACTGTAAATGAACATTAATGTAAAGGAAAAAAGCACAATAAATACATTTACAGTCAATGAAATGGATACATCGTTGATAAATGCACGTATTTTCACCGCATCGTTTATACGCGAAATAATTTCACCCACACGCATAGTGTCGAAAAATCGCTGAGGCAGTTTTAGTAAATGTTTGTAATAGCCTAAAATCAAACGGGTATCAATTTTCTGCCCTGTTTTAAGCATAAACAAGGTTTGGTTTATACCTAACAGAATTTGAAATACAACAATGATAAGCATACCTACACTTAATAAATTCAGTAGATTGGTATTGCCTGTAGGCAACACATTATCCGTAATCTTTTGAATGTAAATGGAAGTTGACAAGCCTAGTACCGTGTAGAGTATAGCACCAGTTAAACTTTGTGTAAGGACACTTTTGTGAGGTGCAAGTAAAAATACAAAACGTTTGAAGTTAGATACTTTCTCATTCTTTTCAACAAAATCATCGTTTGGCATTAGCAATATCAACACACCAGTCCATTGTTTCATAAATTCCTCCATGATAAAAGTATGCATCTCGCCATCGCCCGGATCCATGTAAGTCAGTTGCTTATCATTCACTTTATAAATCACCACATAATGATGTAACTGCATTTTATTGCGCTCCACAATAATATGGGCAATGGTTGGCAATGGAATTTTACTTAACGAATCCTGATTGCCTTTTACACCCTTAGCCGAAAAGCCTAACTTCTCGGCAGCTTTTACCATTCCTAGTACATTCGTTCCTTTTGTATCGGTTCCAGCAATCTGGCGAATACGTGCAACAGGCATTTCCAACTTATAGTACGAAGCCACCGAAGCCAAACACGCTGCACCACAATCGGTAATGTCTCTTTGTTTTACTTTTATATTCACTATTTTTTAGCTAATAATTTAGGATTTAACCAATTGTCTACTTTATCAAAAAGCAATTGCCACAGACTGCGCCGGTTTAATTGAAACCGTGCCGTAAACGTCAGTCCTTTTTGAATATTACCCCGATAACCATTTTTCAACTGTAGGGAGTTTTTCTCTAATACACACCGCACCCTAAACATAGGTTTCTGGTCAATTAGCACAACATCATTTAATATTTGAGATACTTTTCCTTGAACCATACCCCAATCGCGATAATTAAATGCATCGAATTGGAAAGTTACCTGTTGATTTTGCCGTATATAACCAATGTCGGAAGGTGAGATATAGCATTCGGCTAATAAAACACTGTTGGTAGAAATATAAGCCAGATTCTGGCTGGGAGTTATGAAATTTCCTTTTTGGAAACCTGCTAACTGAACTAATGAACCAGACATAGGGGCAAGAATCACATATTGATCCTTTTCTTTTTCTAACTGTTTTATGTTCGATGACAGTTCAATATTTTGCTGATTCAAGGTAGTTTGTTCTGCCACCCAATTTGTTTGGTAATCTTGCTCCAATGCCTTTAATTGCTCATTGGCTTTCTCATAATTGTTCTTGGATTGCAAATACTCAAAGTTGGAGATTACCCTTTGGTCAACTAAAGTCTTTTGCGTTGCCAATTCTTTTTTTAGGTAATTCACCGAAATCTGTTGTTCGTTGAGTTTAGCCCGATACCTATAATACTCACCCCGGTATTTGGGAGTTAAAAGCTGACTGTATTTGGCTGACAACAAACAAGCAATATCAGAGATAAACAGGTCATTCTCGTGTATCTTTTTGGTGGAGAATGAGATTTGCTCATTGAGCTTGTCGGAGTTTAAAACAATGAGTGTATCGCCTTTCTGTACTGTTTTATTCTCTATCATACGGTACGAAATTACTTCGCCATACAAGGCAGACTGAATGGTAGTATTTTCGTAAGGTGAACGGATTACACCCCGGCTTTGCGAACTAATATCCACATAAACCAGCGGTAGGGAAACTAAAACAATCAGAATCATCAAAAGTATTAAACCATAAATGGCTTTGCTGCGTGTACTTATCCGTGCATGGTAGCATTCTACCGTGTTTTCGATTATTTCGGGAGGGAAGAGTTGGGGCATAGATTATTTATGAAATAGAGAAAATAACAATAATGAGTTGTTAAGTATGTGAAAATAAATACTATATCTCAAACCATATTTCAATCGAATAAAACCCAAAATAAAACCACCTGCTATTTGAGGACTTCCCAATATAACTGAAAATCCAATTAGATACCATATATTTCCAGTATAATTCGAAGCATGAATCAATCCAAAAACAATAGAAGAACCCCAATAAAAGTACTTTATTTTTGTGCTTACTAATTCCTTTATTTCTTGCTTTCGTGATTTAGAAACAAAAAAAAGAATAATTCCCAAAATCAACATTATAGCAACGTAAAACAAGGTTTTAGTACGAATAAAAGATAACCCGATAAGTGCAACAAATAGAGAAACCAAAATGATTGAGTTTTTTCGAGACCATTTAAACCACGACCTAAATACAAACTCTTCTATAACAGGAGCAAGGAAAACCCCATATAGAATGAATGTGGTAGTTTTATTAGAGAAATCGATACGTGTAATTCCTAATTCTTTCGTTACAAAATGGATAATTATTGCCAGTGGTATAATGGCTAATAAATAAAAAGCAAACAGCTTTGTCAAATCCTTAATGCTCGGTTTTTTGCGTTCCGGTATATAAGGATTAGTAATAAATTTCAATATAGTTTTGAACATGTGAGGATCAATTTTAAATTATTATTGACTTTATTGAGGTTAAAACAATGTGTTTTCATAAGTATATGATTCTAACTTGTCAAACTAGTTAAGCTGTTAATAGCCTTGCTTTGTTCACTTATCTTTGCATGGTAGCATTCAACCGTTTTTTCAATAATTTGGGAGGGAAGAGTTGGGATATTAATGATTAAGTTTGTATTAGTGTTTTTTTTACAACAAGTTAATTAATATAGTTGAATTTAATAAAACGTGGAAAATTACACCATAAATAAAACCATAATTCATTCGGATATATCCAATTATCGAACCTGATATAATTTGAGGTGAACCTAATAAGGGTGCTAATGTAATTATCCACACTAAATTTCCTTTAAAATTAAAGGCATGAATTAATCCAAAAAAAACGCATGATGCCCAAAAAAACCACTTAAAATGAGATATAAATATTTTTTTTATATGTTCTTTAAAAAATTGTCGTATCACAATTAGTGAAAGTAAATACGCAGTAAACATTATGCACAGATAATATTTTTGTCTAAGCAGTTGTATAATAATATAAATTAGTAGCACACCTACTGCTAAAAAAAAGTTAGATTTCGTTGGTTTCAATAACAATCTCCAAACTACTTCCTCAAAAAACGGAATAACAAGAAAACCAATTATTACAAGATATTTCGATTTTTCAAACATTTTATTTCGTTCAAGACCTGTAATATCGGTTATCCCATAAATTATTATTCCCAAAATTATAGATGTAATAATACAGAATCCCAATAGTTTAAACAATTTACTTACTTTGAGTTTTCGGTAATCTGGTATATCTGGACTTTTAATATACAAAAAGAAATCTTTCATGGCGTTTTAAACTTATTTTTTAAGTAAATAATGATATTGATTGAAGTAATAACTAACATTAATAAGGCAGGTATGACTTTAATACAGTAACTTAATGACCATAATTTATCTCCAATTGACATAGCAATTAAGAATATAGCAATAAAT
>Ga0209697_10008302_pt1 | contig 11830 bp, 7 predicted proteins | sample AliMusrvi5mmetaG_FD_184115 | JGI IMG/M metagenome (GOLD analysis project Ga0209697, IMG submission 184115) | Freshwater lake bacterial and archeal communities from Alinen Mustajarvi, Finland, to study Microbial Dark Matter (Phase II) - Alinen... | ecosystem: Environmental > Aquatic > Freshwater... | reverse complement strand
ACTAACAACCGAGACCCGGGTGCCTCTGGTGCCGTTACCGCGCCATTGGTAGTCATCCGCGGAGGAACCAAATAGGCTGCGCCCATGCTGGGGGCATAAGGCGACAAGGCCACCTTGGTAAAACTACCAGCCTCCGTGCCAAAATTTGTCCAACTGGTGACCACCGTTTCGCTGCCATTCGCCTCGGTGGTGATGCCTCGGGTGTAGTTCAAATCGATCAATAATTGGCCGGCAACCTTGATTGGCGAAGCCGCCGGGGCAACCGGGGTTCCGGCCAGCCACAGCAGCGGCCCGGCAAGTACCAGGGCGCGCCGGGCTTGCTGGTGAATGAATGCAATCGGAGTGCTCATTGGGTATATTTTGGTAGATATTTGTTAGCATAATGATCAACTGGCCGATGCTCCCGAGTTTGGCGGTTTAGAAGTCAAACACGGGCACAGGTTGCAGCCGCCATTACCCCGTGACTAGAACAGCAAGCTACGTATTGGGCAATGCTCTTTAAGCGAAAGTTATGTCCTTTTTGCGCAGTTGAGGAAAATGAGTGCCGGAAGGAACACGCGAAACGGGGCCGCCGACTTGCGTCAGCGACCCCGAACCATGCCCGGAGGAAAACCAGAACCTCCGGGAAATTCACCCGGGCCAGAAAGATGAGTGGATTATATATCCTCTATCGTAAATATTCGGTGCGTCTGGGGAGAAAAGTTTGGGCTGGGGTCATTTTGTGCGGGACACGCAGGATTTTCCCTGCTAACAAGGGCTCGGAATGCCGAAGCCCCTGTCATCATTGGCCGATATTCCCGACCCGGTAAAACTGCGGTCGGGCGTGTTCTCCGCTGCTTATACCAAGCGGTTGTGCCGGGAAAATGCCAGGCTGCAAGTGGAACGACAGGCTTGGCAAGTGGAACGACAGGCTTGGCAGAAGGAAAAAATCGCTCTCACCCAAGCGGCGATCCATGACCGGCAGCAGGCCGGATATTTCAAGAGCATGCATGAGCGGGCTCTGGAACGCCTGCTGGAAAAGGATCAGCAGATCGAGGCACTCAAAGCCAAAGTGGCGGAACTCACGCACCGGGTTTTCGGGCGCAAAAGCGAGATCGGCAAATCCAAAAGCACCACCCCGCCTCAGGCGAAACGCCCCCGCGGTCAGCAACCGGGCACGCCCGGCCACAGCCGCAAGCCGCGCAAGGACCTGCCGGTCGTCGAGATCGAACTCGACCTGCCCGCCGACCAGATCCTCTGCGCCTGTTGCAACAAACCCTGGGTGCCCTGCGGCGAACCGGAAACCAGCGAGACCATCGAGTGGGAGGTGCACCTGTTCCGCCGCCGCACGAAGCGCAATAAGTATCGTCGTCCCGACGGTTGCACCTGTGATGACCGGCGGCCCGACATCGTGTGCGCGCCGATTCCCCCGGCACTGATCCCCAATGGGCTGTTAGGCATCAGCTTCATCGTCCAGGCGCTGCTTTTGAAATTCCTCGACTTGGTGCCCATGCACCGGATTCTGGAGATGGCCGCCAGAGCCAACATGCCCCTGAGCGCGGGCACGCTCTGCGGCGTGTTTGAGAAAATCCCCCCGCTGCTCCTCCCGCTCTACGAGGGGATCAAAGCCCGCTCGCGCCAGGAAGACCTTGCCCTGATGGATGAAACCCGCTGGCAGATCTTCATCGATGAGCCGGGCAAAACCGGCCACCGCTGGTGGTTGTGGGTGGTGGTCACGAAAATGACGAAGTTATATATACTTTCGCCCTCCCGCTCGGGCGAAACACCCAAAGAATACTTCGGCTACGATGCGCAAACCGGCACCATCGATTTTCATAAGCAATTGATGGTAGATCGCTACAAGGCTTATGAGTTTTTGAAAAACCTGCTGGCTTTGGCCTACTGTTGGGCGCATGTGCGGCGGGATTTTCTCGATGCGAGCCGCGACGACAAGCACTGCCAATGGGCCGAGGATTGGATGGCGCGCATCGGCGAGCTTTATGCCCTCAACAAGGCACGCCTGGCCCTCGCCTGCAAATCGGACGCGCCGCGCCAGCTTCCCGCTCCGTTTGTGGAACTTGACCCCGAGCGCATGCAAACCCCCGCCTATCAGCAAGCGGACCAGTGTCTGCGCCAGGCGGTGGCGAAAATGGACGAAACCCGGCGTGCGGAACTCGCCTCGGCGGGCTTGCGCCTCCCACGGCGCAAGGTCCTCCAAAGCCTGGAAGCCCATTGGCACGGGCTGACCATCTTCGTCGATCAACCGCAAATCCCGATGGACAACAACGGCGCCGAGCGTGCCGCACGCCCGGCCGCCGTTGCCAGAAAGAACTACTACGGCAGCGGGTCGAAGTGGAGCGGAGACCTGCTGGCCATGCTCATGACCCTGCTGCAAACCCTGCGCCTCCATCGGATCGATCCCCGCGCTTATCTAACCGCCTATCTTGATGCCTGCGCCAACCACGGCTCAAAAGCGCCCGATGATATCACCCGCTGGTTGCCATGGAATTTCGTCCCGCCAGAACCTCCCGTCGCGCGGGATCCTCCGCAGGGCGACCAACCCTTGGGACCGACCCCATGAAGCGCGATTCCCCGGAGGATTCCCTGCGTTTTAGCGGTCGCGATTTTTCCCAACAGGAGCTGGCGATCCTCCGCGCCTGGCTCGCAGATAACACCCTCTGCCGCGAACATCTCGCACGCCGTGTCTGCGGGGAGTTCGGCTGGCTCAATGCTGCGGGAAAACCCCAGACCATGAGTTGCAAGGTCGCGCTGCTGCGCATGCACCGCGCCGGGCTCATCGATCTGCCCGCACCCGTGCACCCCGATACCAACCATCGCAAAGGGAAGCTAGATGTTAGGAGTGTTTCAGGAACCGGGACCGGAATACCCGCACCGTTTCCAAGCCAGCTCGCCATGGACGCGGAGCAGGTGCGGCAAGTCCGCCTCGAGGTCGTGCAAACCGCCGCCGAGCGTGCCATCTATCACCAACTCCTGCGGGACCATCATTACCTTGGGGCCGGCACCATGGTCGGAGCCCAACTGCGCTACCTCGCCCGCAGCGGCGGCGGCGAGGTCGTAGGTGCGTTTGGTTTTGGAGCCGGCGCGTGGCTGGTTGCCGGGCGCGACCGCTTCATCGGCTGGTCGGACACCTCGCGCCGCGCCCAGCTGCATCGGATCGTCAACAACAACCGTTTTTTAATCCCGCCCTGGGTGCGTGCTCCCAACCTTGCCTCCCGCCTGCTTTCCCTCGTCGCCCGGCGCATCGCTGCGGACTGGCGCTCGCGCTACGGCTACAGCCCCGTGCTGTTGGAGACTTTTGTGGAGTTGGAGCGCTTCACCGGCACCTGTTACCGGGCGGCCAACTGGATCGAAGTCGGCACGACCCAGGGCCGCGGAAAACTCGAAAAGAACCACCGGCGAGTCCTCCCCCTAAAGAGCGTCCTGGTTTACCCTCTCCAAAAGAACTTCCGCGCCATCCTCGCCCCCTGAGCCCTGACCCAAAGGGGCACCGAATATTTACGGCCAAAACTACACAACCACTTCCTATTACCAATTGATTGATACACGAACTCGGAAATCGCTGGCACGAGTGGCAAGTAAACTCTCCATACGGTGGGCACGCGAAAGGCAGGATCAAAAAGTTTGGTATTCCCCGGACGGACAAACCGCATTGATCTTCGAGAGTCTGACTGATGGAGACGAGTGCATCGGTTTATACGCATTGTTGCGATAATCTCTTGACATCCTTGAAAAGATTTGTTCAATTGAACCCATGGAAAATAAATCCAGCATCGGAAAGCGCTCTTCTGGGCTCAGTTGTATTGAAATCTGCGCCGGGGCGGGAGGACAGGCGCTTGGCTTGGAGTGGGCAGGCTTTGATTCTCTCGCCCACGTTGAATATGACCGGTATGCTTGCGCCACTCTTCGTCTCAATCGGCCGAATTGGAATGTCATCGAGGGGGATGTCCGCGATTTTTCAGCCAAGGAGTTCCAAGGCGTCGATCTTCTTGCAGGCGGCGTCCCGTGCCCTCCATTCTCAAAAGCGGGCAAACAACTTGGCCCCGATGATGAACGGGATCTGTTTCCAGAGGCGTTACGTCTGGTTAAAGAGTGCCTGCCAAAAGCGGTGATGCTGGAAAATGTCCGTGGCTTCCTTGACGCTGTGTTTACTGATTACCGAATGAGCCTTAAAAAGGAACTCAAGTCCCTTGGATACAAGGCCAGTTGGCACCTACTTAACGCATCGGATTTTGGAGTTCCGCAACTTAGACCGCGAGTGGTTATCGTGGCAATCCGTGAGGATCTGGCTCAGAACTTCTACCCGCCAATCCCGCTCATTGATGGGATCATGGCCAAAACAGTAGGTGAAACGCTAGTTGACCTTATGAGCGAGAATGGTTGGGGAGGAGCCTTGGGATGGGCTTCTTGTGCTAGTGAAATTGCTCCCACACTTGTCGGTGGCTCAAAAAAACACGGTGGCGCGGATCTCGGTCCGACGCGAGCCAGGAAGGCGTGGGCCAGTCTTGGCGTTAATGGAAAATCTCTCGCGGATATGGCCCCACCAAGGGGTTACGCAGAAATGCCCAAGCTCACGTTGCGTATGACTGCACGCATTCAAGGATTTCCAGATGATTGGCAATTTGCTGGTGGAAAAACCGCAGCTTATCGTCAAGTCGGGAATGCGTTTCCCCCTCCGGTAGCTCAGGCTGTAGCGCTTAAGATCAAACAGGCAATCGTAGGTTCTGCATCTCAATCAAGAAACCGACACGTATCCTAACCATGCCAAAGCAAAATACCAAACCTCTCGGAATGAGAGCCAGACTACGTGCTCATTTTCTAGCAAATATCGGGAGAGTTATGACATCTGATGAGCTGCGATCCGTGGCTGGAAAGAGTGAGTGGGCACGACGAGTTCGAGAGTTGAGGAACGAGGAAGGATATCAGATTCTTACCCACAATGACAGGGAAGACTTGCGGCCCGGCGAGTATCTATTGGAGAGCATCAAGCCTCAACCCGCATTCGAGAGGAGCATCTCAAAAGAGCTCAGAGCTCTTGTTTTGGATCGCAATGGCTTTACGTGTCAAATGTGTGGCGCAGTTGCGGGTGAACCGCACCCTTACGATTCAACACGGAAGACCCGCCTCCATCTTGGTCATATCGTAGACAAAACCCAGGGTGGTAAAGATGAACCATCGAATCTCCGGGCTATCTGCTCCGTATGCAATGAGGGCGCATCTAATCAAACTTTGGACAGGCCCACCATTTCCAAGCTCTTAATCCAACTCCGTCGGGCAAAGCGCGAAAATCAACTCGAAGCGCTGACTTGGCTCAAAGCAAAGTTTCCTGACCACTGAACAAAGTGGACGCTTATGGTGATCTGTAGGGTGAAAATCAAGCCATGAAAAAGAGGATATCGATGGGGTCCTCCTGAGTAAGTCGCTGTAATCCGTTGATTATCAATGCTTGAAATTTGAGGCTTTTCACAATTTTTCAGATGAGTCATGCGGCGACTTACTCTCCAACTCTATCCGCCCACCCGGCGGTTGCTGCTCGCATGGCAACATTTGTTAGATGTGTTGCTCGTCGGCCCACAGCCGACACTTAGGGAATCCGACTTGCTCGCTCCGTTGTCGAAAGCGAGGTCGAACCCTGAGTTCTGAGCCCATTAAGCATCGCGTTGAAACTTCTCAGGCTCGGGCATTTCGTGGAGTTTGGCTTCTTCGTATCCAAGGCCGTCGTCATTTCCGGCTCACGCGGCACCGGGGTGAACGTCGTTCCCGCTGGGCTCTTGAATGAGCGAACGCAGGTGGCGCTGAGAACCTGTTAGATCGGGATCCGCAGCAATAGCGGCGTCTGCCAAGGCACGGGCTTCGCGCAGCAGCGCGGTGTCAGCTAGGAACTCGCTGAAGCGCAGGTCCGCCAAGCCGCTCTGGGCGGTACCTAACACGTCGCCTGGGCCGCGCAGGCGCAGATCCGCTTCGGCGATTTCAAAGCCATCGGCGGTGTGCTCGAGGATTTTGAGTTTCTCGAGGCCATCGGGGGTTTTACCATCGGTTAGAAGGATGCACCAACCCTTGTGAGCGCCGCGGCCGATGCGGCCGCGGAGTTGATGGATCTGAGCCAGGCCAAAGCGCTCGGCATGATGCAAAATCATGACGCTGGCATTGGCCACATCCACGCCCACCTCGATGACGGTGGTGGCGACGAGCGCGGCGATTTCGCCGGAGCGGAACCGGTTCATCACGGCTTCCTTGTCCTCGGGCTTGAGCTTGCCGTGAACCAGTCCGACCTGGCAACCCGGAAGGCGCTTCTGCCATTTGGCATAAGCCTCGATGGCGGATTCCACATTGAGCGACTCACTTTCCTCGACGAGTGGATAGACGAGATATACCTGGCGGCACTCCGCAATCTGTTGCTTGATGAACTTGGTGACATCCGTCTGCTTGGGGGCAATGCGCACAGCGGTGACAATTTTGCCCCGGCCGGGCGGCTTCTCGTCTAACACCGATACGTCGAGATCGCCGTACACAGTCATCGTCAAGGTGCGCGGAATGGGTGTGGCAGTCATGACCAGCACATCCGGTAGCAACCCCTGACTGATGAGCGCGGCCCGCTGGGCAACTCCGAATTTGTGCTGCTCATCGATGACGACCAACCCGAGATCACGGAAGGCGACGGAGTCGTGGAGCAAGGCATGGGTGCCGATGATGATCTGCGCATCACCGGAGGGCGGGACTTGGATGGATTCATTGCGGTTGGCTGTGCGCAGGGCGATGCCAAGCCCTAACGGCTCCAGCCAGCGCCGGAACGTCAGGTAGTGTTGTTCGGCGAGAATCTGGGTGGGGGCCATGAGTGCGGCCTGACAGCCGGAGTCGATGGCTAACAGCATGGCCGCCATTGCTACGAACGTCTTGCCTGACCCCACATCCCCTTGCAGCAAGCGCTGCATCGGCCGCGCCTCCCGCATGTCCACCACAATCTCCTTGATCGAACGCTTCTGGGCGTCAGTTAGATCAAACGGCAAACTGGCGTAAAACCGCTTGAGCAGGGTGGTGCAGGTGCCCAACACGCGGCCCGGGCGCTCATGGTAACGGGTGCGACGCCATACGACGTTGAGTTGCAGCGCGAAAAATTCTTCGAGTGCGAAACGGCGCCGGGCTGCCTGTGCCTGCTCGAGGGTTGTGGGAAAATGCAGCTCGCACAGCGCCTGATACCTAGGAGTGGCGGCTTGCAAGTCGCAGATGGACGCCAGTGTCGCCGGATCGGTTTGCTCCAAGAGCCAGTGGATAATCTCGCGCAGACGGCGCTGCGCCAACCCGGAAATATTTCTGTAAATGGGCACGATCCGATCGAGGTGAATGGGTGCCGGGGTGTCTTCTTCGCGCAGAACTTCAAACTCCGGGTGCTCAATGACCAAGCGCCCGTTGCTATCCTTCACCTTGCCATAAAGAATCACTTCGTGACCGGTGGCTAGCAATTTGTGGATAAACGGCATGTTGTACCAGCGGCAGGTGACTTTGCCACTGCCGAAAACCCCGCCGGACCCGTCCATCACAATGGCTTCGTAAAACCGCCGACCTTGCCCAAACCCACGCAGCGCGGCATCAACGACGGTGCCGCGCAGACACACGGGCAGCCCCGAGGCTTGGTTGGGAAACGCGTCGAAACGCCGCCGGTCCTCATACCGGCGTGGCAAGTGCCCAAGCACGGCTGCCGGAGTTGCCAGCCCGGCGGCTGCCAGTGCGGCAATGTCCTTGGGCGGCAATTGGGCGAACGAGGCCAGTGCGTCATGAGCGGAGATCACCCGCCGAGACTGCTGCCTCCCACCCTCTTTTTCAAGCCGCCTCCTCCTACCCAGCCCCAAGAAATCCACCCCAACTTTAAAAAAATTCACTTTTTTGTTCGAGCGAACATCTTTTCTCTTGTGCTTGGGTGATTTTGAGGGTAATCATCCGTAACCCCAATCACCGCCATGGCCGCCAAACAAACATCCGAAGAATCCGCCGCTGAAAAACACGCCGAAGCCCGCAAGCGCAACCTCGACCTTGCCATCGCCTCCATCCAAAAGGAATTCGGCGAAGCCGCCATCATGCGCATGGGCGACGGCCATCGAGTCGATGTGGACGTCATCCCCACCGGCAATTTGCTCATCGATCGCGCCTTGGGCGTCGGCGGCTTTCCACGTGGCCGCATGGTCGAGGTCTTCGGCCCCGAATCGTCCGGCAAGACCACCCTCACCCTCACCGTCATTGCCCAGGCCCAGAAACGCGGTGGCATTGCCGCCTTCATCGATGTCGAGCACGCCCTGGACCCCCAGTATGCCAAGAAACTCGGCGTCAATATGGACGACCTGTTGGTTTCCCAGCCATCGTCGGGCGAAGAGGCCCTGCAAATCTGCGAGGCACTGGTGCGCTCCAATGCCATCGATGTCATCGTCCTCGACTCCGTCGCCGCGCTCGTCACCAAACAGGAACTCGACGGCGAAATCGGCGATTCAACCGTCGGTGCCCAGGCCCGCTTGATGAGTGCCGCGATGCGCAAGCTCACGGCACTCATTTCCAAGGCCCGCACCGTGTGTATCTTCACCAATCAGATCCGGGAGAAAATCGGCGTCATGTTCGGTAACCCGGAAACCACTCCCGGCGGCCGCGCCCTCAAGTTCTTTTCCTCGCTGCGCATCGACATCCGGCGCATCGGCCAGATCAAAGCCACTGACGGAACCGTCACCGGCAACCGCACCAAGGTGAAAATCGTCAAGAACAAGGTGGCGCCACCCTTCACCGAAGCTGAATTCGACATCATGTACAACGAGGGAATCTCCTCCACCGGCTCATTGCTCGACCTCGCCTTGGAAATGGAAATCGTCCAAAAGCGCGGCTCATGGTTCAGCCACAACGGCACCCAGCTCGCCCAAGGCCGCGACGCTGCCAAGGAACTCCTCAAAGGCGACCCCGTCCTTTATGCCGAGATCGAAACCAAGGTCAAAGAACAGCTCGAATCCAAGAAAAAGAACTGACCCTTCTGGCTAACTCTATCCAGCACGGCCGGTCGATGCTCCTGAATCACTTGAATAGTTCGCACTAGCGGCGTGTCTATGACCGCCGATGGCCCTGAAGTGCCGATGAGCCCGCCTATTCGACAAATGCCATTTCATACATATCGGCGGTCACAGACACGCCTCTATCGTGGCGTGGCTGCTGCGTCTTGTGGCTGGCCGTGACAGCGTGCCTCTGGCCGCTGCGCCCATGCGAAAGTGAATTCAGCGTGCGCCCAGCCCGGCGCATTCTCTAAGCATGGGCAGCCACCTGGCACGCGCTGCGGGACGCAGCGCGCACGGCCTGCGGCCGGAGGCACGCAGCTACGTGGCGTGGCTGCTGCGTCTTGTGGCTGGCGATCGACGCGTTGACATCGCACGGATCGTGGATTAAGGAACTCAGGCTGGTGGCGTCCGTGTCGGATGGCCGCCCGCTTTTCGCTAACTATGAAAACCGTTGCCGCACTCGTGATGTTTTTGCTAGCCCCCGTGGTTTCGGCGGTGCCGCGTGATGCCTTGCCGCTGGATGCTGTGAAGTGGCCGGGAAACTACCGTCTGCACGTCGAGTTTTCCGCGTCCACCCGCGCCACTTTGCACTGGCCCGACGGACCGACGATGGAATTACCGGAGGGCGGTTCGTACGATATCGCAGTGGAGAGGCCGGCCCAAGGCGAGGCGGTGCTGCGGGTGTGGTCCGGCGTCAAGTTGCTGCGCGGTCCCGAGGAAGTCAAAGGACTCAAGCCCCTCAGTCGGCCGTTGGTGGAAGCGGCGGCTGGAGCCACGGTGACAAGCGCTTGGGTGCAAGAGTTAGAGCGCAGTGATCACTGTGAATTGGTCGCTGAGTGGAACCCACAAGCCCTCGCCGAGGGTGGCAAAATCTATGCTTCGCTGTGCGTGGCTTGCCACGGCACCAAGGACAAACCGGGCACACTGCCCACGGCCCTGCGCTTTGCTGAGGGACAGTTCAAGAATGGCTCGGACCCCTACTCGATGTATCGCACGCTAACCAAGGGATTTGGCCAGATGGTGGCACAGCCGCAGTTCACCACGGCGCAAAAATATGCGGTTATCCACTACATTCGCGAGACGTTTCTGCGCCCTCACAACCCCGGCCAATTGTTTCTGATCACCCCCGAATACCTCGCCTCACTGCCCAAGGCGCTGGCACGCGGCGAGGCCGAAAAGATCGATCGCGACCAGCCCCAGTACCTGCGCATGGATCTGGGCCCAGCCTTGTTTTGGACCTATCAGGTGGCTCCGGGCAACATCGCCCAAAAAGGCATCGCCATCCGCCTCGACGACGGCCCCGGCGGTGTTAGTAAGGGCCGGGCTTGGATGGTGTATGACCACGACACGATGCGCCTGGCTGCCGCCACCACCGGCAGTTTCATCGATTGGCACAACATCGCCTTCGACGGCGGCCACGGGTCTCACGTGAGTCTCACCGGCGACAAACACGTCGTCAACCCGGTCGGGCCCGGTTGGGCGTCGCCGGATGGCCGTTGGGATGATGCCCGGCTGATAGGGCGAGACCACCTGCCATACGGGCCGCTGCCCCGTGAGTGGGCACGCTACGACGGATTGTACCTGCAGGGAGATAAGGCGGTGATCGCCTCGACGATCTGCGGAACGCGTGTTCTTGAATCACCTGGCTGGTTGGAAAATGATGCCAATCCAGTGTTCATCAGAACATTCAACATCGCAGCTGCCAACAAACCGCTTCAGTTGCGGGTGGCCCCGGATTCATTGAGTGTCTGCCTAACAGGTGATGGCACTCTGCGCAAGGACGGCGGCTTCTGGTTGGCCGAGCTACCTGGCGCAGCCCGGACGCGCATTTTTATTTCGCGCAGTGACCCAGCGGCGCTCGCGGCCTTGGCCAAAGCCGATAGCGCCCCGCTGGCCCTCGAGCCGCTGACCGCTGGCGGTCCGGCCCGCTGGCCGCAGGAACTAACCACCACGTCAGAACCTGGCAATCCCGCGGCTTCATTCATCGCCGATACTTTCCCGCTGCCGCTGGACAACCCGTGGCAAAGTTGGTTGCGCCCTGGCGGCTTCGACTTTACCCCGGATGGTAAGGCCGCCGTGGTCGCCATGTGGAATGGCGATGTCTGGCGGGTCGAGGGAGTGATGGACCCCGCCCCGGCCACCCTGCGCTGGCGGCGCATCGCCGGGGGTTTGTTCCAACCGTTAGGTGTGAAGTTCCGAGGCAACGACGTGTTCATCACTTGTCGGGACCAGCTCGCTTGCTTACATGACCTCAACGGTGACGGCGAAATCGACTTTATCGAGTGCTTCAACAACGACCATCAGGTGACCGAGCATTTTCATGAGTTTGCGATGGGTTTGCAGACGGATGCGGCAGGCAACTTTTACTATGCCAAGTGCGCCCGCCACGCGCTGCCGGCGTTGGTGCCGCATCACGGGACATTGCTGCGGGTGAGTGCAGACGGCAAGCGCACCGACATTCTGGCTACGGGTTTTAGGGCGGCCAACGGGGTTTGCCTCAACGATGACGGCACGTATTTTGTCACCGATCAGGAAGGATATTGGACACCCAAAAACCGCATTAACCGGGTGAAAACCGGCGGCTTTTATGGCAACATGACCGGTTACACCGACGTTACCGATGAATCCGATTCCGCCATGGAGCAGCCGATGGTGTGGATCACTAACAATAAGGATCGCAGTCCAGCAGAATTGCTGTGGGTGCCCAAAAACGCCTGGGGTGATCTCGGTGGCTCGCTGCTCAACCTCAGTTATGGCACCGGCCGCGCCTTTATTGTGCCACATGAGCAGGCCGCCGGTATCTGGCAGGG
>Ga0209697_10008298_pt1 | contig 11833 bp, 5 predicted proteins | sample AliMusrvi5mmetaG_FD_184115 | JGI IMG/M metagenome (GOLD analysis project Ga0209697, IMG submission 184115) | Freshwater lake bacterial and archeal communities from Alinen Mustajarvi, Finland, to study Microbial Dark Matter (Phase II) - Alinen... | ecosystem: Environmental > Aquatic > Freshwater... | reverse complement strand
GTAAACTACTACAACACCGTGAAACCGCATAAAGGCATTGAAAACATGACACCTCTGGAAAAACTGATACAATACTTCTATCCAGAGAATCTATGAGAAACTGTAAACAACGCTCTAGAATCTAACAGATAATTTTTTATTCTATGGTGGGAGAAAATAAGGATTCCTGTTTAGATTTCAGTTCCATGTTTTGTTGCTCGACTTGTTTTCTGGATTCGAAAAACCAACGAAGCGGCTCGTAGGTCGTTGTCAGCCCATACAGGATTGTCCTTCCTTCTTTTCCTTTTTCCTCGATGATCTGATTCTCTTTGAATGGTCCGATATAATAGGAAGAGACATTCGACGCCGCTTTTTTCAATATATCCGTTATGTCTTTTTGAGTCGTGTTTCCGTTTCTCGTCACGATAAATTTCAAGACTTCCTGTTGTTCGGTTCCAAAGCCCATCTGCTCAACCCGCTCCCAGCGCTCCTTGCCAAGCAACAACATCGCCTCATCCGCAGTCAACGGACTTGCAAGCTTTTCCGAATATTGGCCCAAAAGATCGCGCAAGGCCGTCATGATGCAGCGGATATCCCCATGATACAGATCATGGAGTCGGAATACCACATCATTATGTACCGGCCTGATATACTCGCTGACCCCTTCGGACTTCAACAGTTTCATACGTTCCTCGAATGCTCGCACCACCTCCCTTTTCGCAAGCGGCTCGATGAGAAGCGGTTCGAATGAGAAAACGCTTTTGACCCGTTGTATGGGAGTGATTATCTCGCTTTGAAAATTCCTCGGACCGAGAAAAATGAAATACGCGTCCTTCGTCTGCAAGATATCACGGATATCACCGAAAAAATTCCTCATGCGTTCCTTCGAAGCCTCGCCTCGTCGCATCAATTCGTCGAAATTGTTCGCGTGGACGATAAGTCCGGAATATCGTATACCACCGATCGTATTGCTTTTGATGAATTCAAGGAGTTCGAGAAAATATTGTTCCAACGTCGCTGTCGGCATTTTCATCGGTTGTGCGACCGATATATCCTTACTGAATCCGAAGCCGCCGCCATAACCGAGCACGTCGGCAGACACACTCGCCGATATCGCCATCGTCTGCGTGATATCGACCAACTGGCTCAATCGGGCCACAATCCCATTTTTGAGAAGGTTCGGTTCGATAAGACGCATTTCTCGAATCACAGAGGCGATGATCTCAAGCAGAAAATTCCGCTTATCCAAAAGATCATCACATGCTTCAATCTCACGACGAAACGAAAAAAGTTGTTTTTTGGTGTTGTTTTTCCAGAGATACTTTTCATAATTCACCAAACTCGTCTTTCCGACTCCCGTACCACCACAAACGGCCAAAGCAAGACGATTTTCCGATTCAAGAAGCGCATCGATCGTTTTCCTTTCACTCTCACGTCCGACAAATGCATCCCGTATCGACAGTTCCCCACCTTCAGTGAGCGCCTCGGTATCATACGGATTACTCCTGAGTCCGAACTGTTGCCAATTGATAGTTTGCATACGATTATTATATTATACTCTTTTCGAAATCCATTATAACTATCTTCTACGGCTTGAGAAAGGGATTATTATAAGTTATCCACCGAGGTTGCAAACTGGTGAAATTTTATACATTAACCTCGATCACTTTCGTCGTGTCGTTACCGAAGATGTCGACGACCTTGATGGCAATCTTGCGACGTCCAGGGATGACTTCTTTTTCAGCGGAGACGAGCTCAAGAGATTTGTCTTTCTTGGTTCGGAAAGACTGCCACTCGTTCTCGAAAATATAGCTCCCCGTCCAGGTTTCCTCGTATTCGTCGAGCGCCATCTGTACCGGGTCGGTTGTTCCGTCGAGTTTCGCCTGTACGGACGGGTCTTTCTTCTTTCGTATGATTTCCTTGCGGCTCTCGAAATCGAAGTCGACGGCCCAGTAGTCGATCCAGTCGGACCATTTTTTCGTCAGTTGTTCACGTTCGATGATGTTCGTCTTCTTGTCCTTGGTGATCTTGATGATCTGCCCGTTCTCGACGACGACCTTGCTCCCGCCCGGGCGGAGTTTCTCCTCGGTCTCGGTCGCATCGTCTTGGTTATAGAACACGCTGAAATCGGCCAGTTCGATGGCGATCGTCTTCTTGCTCCCCCGTCCCTTTACAATCGGCTTCACTTCCAAAAACGCGACATCATAGAACCGCACCTGTCCCTTCTCGACCGCTTTCTTGTCGAACACCTCGCGCGGAATCTTGCGGAAGCCGATATCAAGCCCGGCCTTCTTGGCCTCTTCGAAGTCGAGTCCCATCTCGTAGTCGAAGCCGAGCACGTCTGCCTTGGTAATACCCTTCTCCTTGCACTCGGCCACAATCTCGCGCACCAGGCCAGACGTGACCGGCGCGTCCACCGGCCCCACAGCGATGAGCCGGTCGCGCTTCTTGCCCACGAACGTATTGAATGATGCCACGGGTTCCGCCTTGTACGCGGACAGGATCAAGTTCACGAATTCCCGTTCCTTGCGCTCCTTGATCTGCCGTTTCTCCTCCTCGCGCAAGTCACCGTCGATATGATCGATATAGTATTCCCGTTCATACCGGCCCACGTTCAAGATCTCGAATGCACGATAGTCCTGCCCTGCCTTCTTGAGTTCTCGCTGGACTCCGATCATTCGTTTGCGCGATGTATGGATGCCGAACCTCCCCAGGTCCGACCCGATCCACTTCCGCCCCAGTTTTTCCGCCACCGCCAAAGTCGTCCCCGACCCACAGAAAAAGTCGGCCACAAGGTCACCTTCGGTTGAAGATGCGCTGATGATTCTTTCAATTAACTTTTCCGGCTTTTGCGTTGGGTAACCGACATTTTCTTTCGATATTGGTGAAGTAGCATTTTGTGCTCCAATATCCATCCAAACATCAGTTACCAACTTTCCTTCGTCTGCATATGTTAGATATTCTCGACCATTCACTTTTTGCACGCGATATTTTCGTCCCGCTTCGTCCACATTTCGATAATGCGTACTTAAAGTTGATTCATCATATGGTACTCTCATGATCTGACCATCTTTATTAAATCTATTTGCATCACTTCTTGAATAGAAAAAGATCGAATCATGTTTACGGGGATAAAAATTATTTGGATTGCCTCCTGCGCCATATGACCATGAAATTTCATTCCGAAAATTTTCCATTCCGAAAATTTCATCTAAAACAAGCCTAATAAAACTATTTACCCGATAATCACAGTGAATATAGATACTCCCGTCATCAGCAAGGAGATCTCTCATCAAGAGAAGGCGCTCGTAAATCATCGCGATGAAGCTATCTGCGCCCTTGCCCCAAGTGTCACGGTAAGCCACCTCCTCGATGACGGAAGGTTGCTTGGTGAACGACTCGTCACCGATCTCGATATTCATGGAAAAGTCCGCACCCACGTCGAACGGTGGATCGATATAGATAAGCTTGAGCCCACCCGCCGCCTCGATCGCCTTGCGCAAAGGGCCGTTCTTGAGACTTGAAAGGATGAGTTTATTGTCGCCCCAGATGAGTTTGTTCGTCCACCCAGAAATTTGTCGGCCAGATGTATCAAACAGCGAAAGTTTTCTTTCTATCTTCTCCTCGCTTCGCGGTTCGTCGATATGCTCGATCGTCTGAAACGGCAGTACGGTATTCGCCACCTCGTTCGTCTTGCCATTCCACACGAGCTCCACTTCCCGGTCATCGTCGAACAGCAAAAAACGATACCGTTCCGGCAACGGTTTCCCTGCCTCGATCAACCGTATCGCGTCACGTTTTTCGTTTTCGGAAAGGATCATAGGCATATATCAACCGTTCAATACCTCGTCTTATGCGTTATCTACTGAATCGGTCTAACTGAAACACCCTTATTCTTACATTTTGGACAATTTCGTTCCGACTCGCTCCATCCCGGCATCATCCGGATCAGTTTCTTCCCGTCATCATAACAGCACGAACAGAACGGCCCATCGTCTTCTTTCCCTTCCTCGACGATCCAATATGCGTTCCGCTCAAACTTTACCTTCCCCTTCAATTCCAACTTTTCCTTCAAATCTTTGTTCTCTATTTCCAAATCCGAAATCCGCTTCTGCTGTTCCAGAATGTTCTTTTGTGCTTCAAGGATCTGTGCATACTGTTCTATCTTCCCGGCTTCCTGAAGCACTTTCCCGGCCGTTTTGAGTCCATCAAATACATCCATAACGCAATCAATACCGCTACTATTCTTCTTTTTCATTTTCCCACCAAAAAACAGGCTTGTAAAGGGGAAAATTTAGAGTGTTTTTCAATTTCGACCAAAAACCGAAAACCCCCGCACCGTACGGTGCGGGGGTCTGGGACATGCGGTCGGGACTGACTATGCCGCTTCGACTTCGACGGCAGCCGCTTCCGGAACGGCTTCGACGTGCTCGCGGAAGCCGGTACCGGCCGGGATGAGACGCCCGATGATGACGTTCTCCTTGAGTCCGCGGAGGCGGTCCTCCTTGCCGGCGATCGACGCGTTGATGAGCACGCGGGCCGTTTCCATGAACGAGGCCGCTGACAGGAACGATTCGGTCGAGAGTGCCACCTTGGTGATGCCGAGCACGAGCTGTTCGCCTGCGGCGATCTGCTTACCGGCATCGCGTACTTCCTGGTTCGATTCGCCGAACTGCGCGGTCTCGACGATGTCTCCCGGCAGGAGCTCGGTTGCACCCGGATCCGTGATGCGGATGCGGGAGAGCATCTGACGGATGATCACCTCGATGTGCTTGTCGTTGATGCCCTCGCCCTGGCTCGCGTAGATCTCCTCGATCTCGCGGATGATGTAGCGATGAAAGGCTTCCTTGCCGGAGATCTCGTAGAGCTTCTTGAGGTCGAGGTGTCCCTCGGAGAGGACGGTCCCCTCGCCGACGAGTTCACCCTCTTTCACGAGGACCGAAAGGTTGGCCGGGACCGAGAACTCTCGCTCTTCCTTGTCCACGGTCATGATGACGACCTTGATGGTCTTCTCGCCGTCCTTCGAGACCGACTGCACGGTTCCGGCGACGTCGCTGATGACGCCTTCGGACTTCGGCACGCGGGCCTCGAAGATTTCCTCGACGCGCGGGAGACCCTGCGTGATGTCGGTTCCGGCGACGCCTCCGATGTGGAACGTACGCATGGTGAGCTGGGTGCCCGGCTCGCCGATCGCCTGCGCGGCGACGACGCCGACCGAGGCTCCGATCTCGACCATGGCGTTACGGCCGAGGTCGACCCCGTAGCACTTGCGGCAGATGCCGCGGTTGGACTTGCACGAGACGAGGGAGCGGATCTTCACTTTCTGGATGCCCACTTTCTCGATCTCTGCCGCTTTCGGCTTGGAGATGAGCTCGCCTTTCTTCACGAGCACCTCGCCCGTCTCCGGATGCTTGATCGCCTCGAGCGCGACGCGTCCGCGGACCCGGCCCGCGAAACTCATGCCGATCGACTCGGAATCCTCGCGATAGAGGAACGACCCCTCGGTGTCCTTGCAGTCCTCCTCGCGGACGATGATGTCTTGCGACACGTCGACCAGTCGGCGGGTGAGGTATCCGGCGGTCGCGGTACGGAGCGCGGTGTCCGCCATACCCTTGCGCGCGCCGTGGGTGGAGATGAAATATTCGAGAACGTTGAATCCTTCCTTGAACGAGCTCTTCACCGGGAGCTCGATGGTCTCGCCGGTGGCGCCCGCCATGAGACCCTTCATACCGGTCATCTGTACGACGACCGATTCGCTTCCGCGGGCCTTGGAATAGACCATGGAATAGACCGGCCCCTCCTTGTCGAGGGACGCGCGGACCGCGTCGGTGATCTTGTTCTTCGCCTCGTTCCAGATCTCGATGACCCGGTTCTTGCGTTCCTCATTCGTGAGGAATCCCATCTCGTACTGTCCCTTCACCTCGACCACCTTGGTCTCGGCGTCGGCGAGGATGTCCGCCTTCTCAACCGGGACCTTGAGGTCGTCCATGCCCCAGCTGATACCGGACAGAGAGACGGACTTGAATCCGAGGTCCTTAAGCTTGTCGGCGAACTTCGCGGTCTCCTCCTGACCGACCTCCTCGAGCATGCGGGCCATGATGCCGTTAAGGCTCTTCTTCACGAACTCCTCGTTCATGAAGCGGAGGTTTTCCGGCAGGATGTCGTTGAAGAGGACGCGACCGGCGGACGTCTCAATGAGCTCGCCCTTCCACGACAGCTTGATCTTCGCGTTCACGGCGATGATGCCGTTGTGGTATGCGAAGATAACCTCGTCCATGGACGCGAACGCCTTACCTTCTCCCTTCACGCCCGGCTTGAAGTGGGTGAGGTAGTACACGCCGAGCACCATGTCGAGCGTCGCGGACACGATCGGATCGCCGGACGCCGGCTTCAGGAGGTTCTTCGCCGAGAGCATCATGTTCGCGCTCTCCCAGCGGGCCTGGTCGGTCAGCGGCACATGGACCGCCATCTGGTCTCCGTCGAAGTCCGCGTTGAACGCCGCGCACACCATCGGATGGAGGCGGATGGCCTTTCCTTCGATAAGGACCGGCTGGAACGCCTGGATGGAGAGACGGTGAAGCGTAGGCGCGCGGTTGAGCAGCACGTAGTGATTCGCGATGATCTGGTCGAGGATCTCGTACGCCTCTTCCGCTTCCGCGTCGACCATACGGCCGGCGGTGCGGACATTGTGCGCGTCCTCACGCTCGATGAGCTTCTGGATGATGAACGGTTTGAAGAGTTCGAGTGCCATCTTCTTCGGCAGACCGCACTGATGCAGCTTGAGCTTCGGACCGACGACGATCACGGAGCGTCCGGAATAGTCGACGCGCTTGCCGAGCAGGTTCTGGCGGAACCGTCCCTGCTTGCCCTTGAGGGCATCGGCGAGCGATCGGAGCGGACGTCGCTGCCCGGTCGATGCGGCGGCCGAGGCCTGTCCACGGCGCGCACTGTTGTCGAAGAGGGCGTCCACCGCCTCCTGCAACATACGCTTCTCGTTTCTCGTGATGACTTCCGGCGCACCGATCGACAGGAGTTTCTTCAGTCGGTTGTTGCGGTTGATGATGCGGCGATAGAGATCGTTGAGGTCGGACGTGGCGAAGCGTCCCCCGTCGAGGGCGACCATCGGACGCAGGTCCGGTGGAATGACCGGAATGACGGTCGGGAGCATCCACTCGAGCTTGAGCTCGGCCTTCTTGAAGCCCTGAAACACCTTGAGGCGCTGGAGATGCTTCTTCGGGTCGGACATTTCGCCCGCCTCGAGTTCGGCCCGCAAGGAGACGATCATCGCGGGGATGTCGATCTTCTCGAGGATCTTGCGGACGGCCTCTGCGCCGATGCCGGCGGAGAAGACCTGACCGAAGCGCGTCGAAAGATTGAAGTATTCGATCTCGGAAAGGATGCTATAGGGCGTCAGGCTGCGAAGTTCCTCCTTGGTCGAGCGATACTGCTCGCGCAGGCTCTCGAGTCCCTCGTCGGAATCCTTGAGTTCTTTCTGCTTTATCTTGTATTCGGTCTCGAGTTCCTTGAGCGACTTCTCTTTGAGACTCTCGTTCACCTCGGTCACGATGTAGGACGAGAAGTAGATCACGCGCTCGAGATCCTGCGGCGAGATGCCGAGGACGAGTCCGATCTTCGACGGGACGCCGCGCAGGTACCAGATGTGCGAGACCGGCGTCGCGAGCTTGATGTGTCCCATCCGCTCGCGGCGGACGATGGCGCGCGTCACTTCGACGCCGCACTTGTCGCAGACGATCCCCTTATAGCGGATGCGCTTGTATTTGCCGCAATAGCATTCCCAGTCCTTGGCGGGACCGAAGATGCGCTCGCAGAAGAGCCCGTCCGGCTCATATCGCTGTGTGCGGTAGTTGATCGTCTCCGGCTTGGTGATTTCCCCGGTCGACCATTCGAGGATCTGGTCCGGGCTCGCCAAAGTCAGCTTGACGCTGTTGAAGTCGCTGACTTTCGTAATGTTTTCCGTGGTCATAGGCATAGGTGTGTGGCGTTAGAAGTCCGTTAGAAAGGCTAGAGATCCCCGAAGTTCCGTTCTTCCGCGGGTGCCGCCCCTTCGCCGTCCTCGTCTATCGTCCTCGCCCCCTTGAGCTCCACGTTGAGACAGAGTCCCTTGAGCTCGTTGACGAGCACGTGGAACGAGGCGGGAATATTCGGACTCCTGATCGGTTCGCCCTTGATGATGGATTCGTATGCCTTCGACCGCCCGAGTACGTCGTCCGACTTGATGGTAAGCATTTCCTGCAACGTGTATGCGGCACCGTATCCTTCGAGCGCCCACACTTCCATCTCGCCGAATCGCTGACCGCCGAACTGCGCCTTGCCGCCGAGCGGCTGCTGGGTGATGAGCGAGTAGGGGCCGATGGAACGCATGTGAAGCTTGTCCTCCACGAGGTGATTCAACTTGAGGATGTACATGATGCCGACCGTCGACTCGTTGTCGAACGGGACGCCGGACTTTCCGTCGGTGAGACGGATCTTGCCGTTCTCCGGCAAGCCAGCCTTCCGTAGCTCCGTCTTGATGTCGTCCTCGGACACGCCGTCGAGCGCCGGGCTCGCCACGGTATAGCCGAGCTTAGACGCGGCCCACCCGAGATGCGTCTCGAGGATCTGTCCGATGTTCATACGCGATGCCACGCCGAGCGGGTTCAGGATCACGTCGACCGGGGTCCCGTCCGGGAGATACGGCATATCTTCCACCGGCGCGATGTGCGAGATGACACCCTTGTTTCCGTGCCGTCCGGCGAGTTTGTCGCCCACCGAGAGTTTGCGGATCTGCGCCACCGAGACCTGGATCTGTTCGAAGACCCCCATCGGGAGCTTGTCGCCGCGCTCCCGCGAGAAGACGCGGATATCCACGACTTTTCCGCGCTCGCCATGCGGGAGATAGAGCGAGGAATCCTTCACATCGCGCGATTTCTCACCGAAGATGACACGGAGCAGCCGCTCCTCCGCCGTCAGGTCGCCTTCGCCCTTCGGCGTGATTTTTCCCGCGAGGATGTCGCCCGAGGAGACCTCGGCGCCCACGCGGATGATACCCGTCTCATCGAGGTTCTTCAAACGGTCCTCGCCGATATTCGGGATATCGCGGGTGACCACTTCGGGCCCAAGCTTGGTATCACGGACATCGATCGAGAAGTCCTCGATATGGATGGAGCTGAACCGGTCGGCTTGGATGACCCGCTCGGACACGATGATCGCGTCCTCGTAGTTGAAGCCTTCCCACGGAACGAACGCGACAAGCATGTTCTGCCCGAGCGCGAGTTCGCCGTGATCGGTCGAGGAACCGTCCGCGAGGAGGTCACCCTTCTTCACGGTCGCCCCCTTCAGGACGCGCGGCACCTGGTTCATACTGGTGAACGAGTTGGACTTCGCGAACGAGAGGAGTTTGTACTCGCGGTCGAAGTGGTCTTTCTTCGCGCCGGCCGGCGTGGCCTCGCGGACCACGACGCGCGTACTGTCGGCGATGATCACCTCGCCGTCACGGCTCGCCACCACCGCCTGACCGGAATCCTTGGCGGCCTTGTCCTCGATACCGGTGCCGACGATCGGCGCGGCCGGGACGATACATGACACCGCCTGTCGCTGCATGTTCGAACCCATGAGAGCGCGGTTCGCGTCGTCGTGTTCGAGGAACGGGATGAGCGCGGTCGCCGTCGAGATGCACTGTTTCGCGGAAACGTCCACGAAATCGAGCTCGTCGACATCGGCCATACCCGGTTCGCCCTTGACGCGAGCCTCCACGGAATCCTCGAGGATATTACGGTGCTCGTCGAGCTTGATGCCGGCATGGGCGATCGCTTTGCGATCCTCGACGATGGCGTTGATGTATTCGATATCGAGCGTGACGAACGGACGAACGGCGATCATCGTGCCCGCTTTCGCCTTCGCCACCGCTTCGGCCGTCTTGGGATCGGTGATCTTCTCGCCCTTCTTCACGATACCCGCGATCGCCTCGTCGGGAATGCGGTTCATGAGTGCCTCCTTTTCAGCCGAGACTTCCTTTACCACCTTGAGGTACGGGGTCTCGAGGAAGCCGTATTCGTTCACGCGGGCATACGTCGCGAGGTGACCGACGAGTCCGATGTTCGGCCCTTCCGGCGTCTCCACTGGGCAGATGCGGCCGTAGTGGGAATGGTGCACGTCGCGGACCTCGAAGCCGGCGCGCTCACGGGTGAGTCCGCCCGGACCCATCGCGGAGAGACGACGTTTGTGCTCGAGCTCGGCCAAGGGGTTCACCTGGTCCATGAACTGCGAGAGCTGAGAGCTCGAGAAGAATTCCTTGACCGATGCCGCCACCGGGCGCGGGTTCACGAGCTGCCCCGGCACCACCGTCAGGATGTCGCACGTCGACATGCGGTCCTTCACGTTGCGGACCATGCGGTAGATGCCGACACGGAGCTTGTTCTGGATGAGCTCGCCCACGGCCCGGACGCGCCGGTTGCCGAGATGGTCGATATCGTCCGGCTTGGACGCCGGGTCGTTGTTGAGGCGGATGATCTCGCGGATGATGAGGACGAGGTCTTCGGGATTGAGGATGCGGTTCTCCTCGACATTGTCGCGCTCGATCTCGAGGCGCTGGTTCAGGCGATACCGACCGACAGTACCGAAGTCATAGCGCTCGAAGTCGAAGAACATCGAGTTGATCATCTGTTTCGCGTTCTCTTCCGTGGCCAGGTCGCCCGGACGGATACGCTTGTACACCTCGCGGTACGCTTCGCCGCGGTTCGTCGTCGCGTCCTTGGCGAAGGTCGTCGCCAAAAACGGGACATCACCCGTGTCAATATCGGAAAACGAGTCGTTAATCTTCTGGTCATCGAAGCCAAACGCACGCAGAAGCGTCGTCACCGGGAGCTTGCGCTTGCGGTCGATCTTCACGGACAGCACGCCGTCAAGGTCGGTCTCGATCTCGAGCCACGCGCCGCGGTTCGGGATGACCTTCGCGCCGAAAAGCCGCTTGCCCTTGTTGAACTCCATCGTGAAGAACACCCCGGGACTGCGGATGAGCTGGGACACCACGACGCGCTCGACGCCGTTGATGATGAACGTGCCGCGTTCGGTCATGATCGGGAAGTCACCGAGGTAGATCTCCTGTTCCTTCACCTCGCCGGTCTTCTTCAAGACCAAGGTCGCCTTGGCGCGAAGCGGCGCCTCGTACGAGATGTTCTTCGCCTTCGACGTCTCGGGATCGTACTTCGGCTCGTCGAGATAGTAGTCGGAGAGCGAGAGCTCGATGTCCTTGCCTGTGAAGTCGGCGATTGGGTTCACCTCGTCGAAGAGCTCCTTAATGCCCTTCTCCCAAAACCATTCGTATGAGTCGGTCTGGATCTCGATCAGATTCGGTAGCGAGACGAGCACCTGATCGCGGAAGAACTTCCGCTTCGACAGCGACGAGTGGGAACTGACGTGTTCCTTGACCCGGAGTGCGGACTTCGTCTGAGACATACGAAAATTACCATCGTCATTTCTTGCTATTTCGGCGGGGCCGTCGAGAAAACAAGCGATAACTGATGGTTGCGGTTATTTATGAAATTGTGCCACCCGTACGGACTCGAAACATTCTCTTTGAGGAAAAAAGAGAAACATAACGAGGAAACCCGCGCAACTGCGCGTTTTTCCTTTATCTCCGACCTTCTGACCGACTGAAGAGTCCTCTAGAGCGGACTTTCTTACCAAGTGGCCCTATCGTACCAGAAGAGGGAAAATGTGTCAAATCGAAGTCTTATACACTACAAAATGAGCCCCAAATGAAATCCCATTCCTACGCAAAATGAGCCCGAAGGCTCATTTGCGTGGAATCGCGTGAGTGGCATACTGGTGATCTATGACAATAACCATGAATGAC
>Ga0209697_10008292_pt1 | contig 11837 bp, 10 predicted proteins | sample AliMusrvi5mmetaG_FD_184115 | JGI IMG/M metagenome (GOLD analysis project Ga0209697, IMG submission 184115) | Freshwater lake bacterial and archeal communities from Alinen Mustajarvi, Finland, to study Microbial Dark Matter (Phase II) - Alinen... | ecosystem: Environmental > Aquatic > Freshwater... | reverse complement strand
CGCTCGCCCGGCCGAACCCGGATGTGATCCCCGGCGCACAGCAAACCGAGATCCGTATCACGCGCCTCGCCGGCCTCGATTCGCAAGGCCGTGCGCGGCAGCAGCGTTTGAAGGCCGCGGACCAGTTCGCGCGTCCCGGCTTTGGCCGTGCCCTCGACGAGCCGGCCGAACGTGACCAGCACGGGCAGCATCGTGGCTGTGTCGAAATAGACCGGTCCCGATCCCCGCACTGTGTTGAACGCGCTCACGCCGAACGCGGTCAACGCGCCCAGGGCCACGAGCGTATCGAGGCTGACCCGCCGCCGGGCAAGTTCCACCGCGGCACCGATGACAAAAGGGTAGCCAAGGAGGATTGTCGCGGGCGTGGCCAGCGCCAGCATCGTCCAGCGGAAAACCGGAATCGTCGTTTCTTCCACGCTGTGTGTATAGAGCAACAGCGCGATCGTCATGACGTTCATGGCGAGCAGCGCGCCGATGCTCAACCGGAGGATGGCCCAGGCACGCGCCCCCTGCCGGTCGTGATCGCCCACGATGCGGCTCACGAGCAGGCATCCGTTGCAGCAGAATACGTCGCCGGCGTACGGCCGGGGCGTGTATACCGGCAGTCCGCAATGGGCGCATGCGATTCGTGCCATGGTCAAGGCCGCTCCGTGCCGCAACACTCGTGCGCCGGGCAGCCCAAAACGCGGTGCAGCGCCTCCGTGCCGCGCAGGGCCGTGACCGCACCCAGCGCCACCAGCACGATCCCGCCCGCCACAGCGCCGGACCGGCGCCAGCGCACGCCGAGCGCGTGGCCGGTCAGGCCCAACGGCAACAGCGACGCCATCGTCCCCACGCCCACGCCGGCCATGGTCAGCAGGCCCGCGGGGACCGAGGCGGTGTGAGCGGCGTAGACGAGGAACGCCATGACGATGGGACAGGGCAAAAAACCAGCGGCCACGCCCAGGCCCAGCGCAGAGACAGGCGTCGCTCGCGCGAAGACCCCTCGGTACAGGGCCGCCCAAAGACCGACGCCCTGCCCGCCGGCTTCACGGCGACGGCGCGGCATCACTCCCAGCAACGTCAACCCCGCGCCGACCAGCGCGACACCGGCCACACAGGCGAGCAGACGGGACATCCACGGCAGGTTGACGAGCACGTACAGCCGACTGCCCCCAAAGGCGGCCAGCGCGCCCAGAAAAAGATAGGTGGAGGTCTTACCGGCGTGCCAAAGGAGTTGCCTGCCCAACGTTTGCGCGAATGTGCCGCTGCGGGCTAGGTGCAGCGCGAACCCACCGCACATACCGAGGCAGTGAACGAACGCGACGGCACCGCCCGCAAGTCCCACGGCGAAATGGTGCCACACCAGCGGTTCGCTCATGTCCTTCTCTCTCGACCCGATCCGAAGTTGCCGGGACCGGGCCGACCGACACTCACTGCGGTTCTTCTTCGATCACCACGGTTGTCCCGTTCACGGTGTAGGGACGGTTCGTCACAATGTTGATGATGAGCGTTCGATTACTGGTGACATTGTCAGTAATCGTAACCCGAAACGCGCGCGGCGGAGCGCTTGGCGAAACGGTTGGCGAAACACCTGGCGCGGACTCCGTCTTGACGTCCGAGGCTGCGGGTTTCACCGGCCCCAAGTCGTCGACGCTGGTCACGAAGATAGCCTCTTCGTTGTCCTCGCCCTCCTCCTTGTAGCCGCGGAAGCTCACCCGGTGCGGTCCGGTGATGCTGAGGAGTTGGGGGAAGACCCTGGAGTGCTGCAGCACGTACATCGACTCGAACGTCGTCCGGGCTTGCGGGTCCTTCACCGCGAAGCGGCTGTAGCCGTCGCCGCGCAGGGAGCGACCGTGGGCGCTATCCTTGAGACTGGCGACGCCCGGAAACACAGCCGTCAAGGTCACCTCGTCCTGATCCGCGAGCGAACTGACCGCCGCCTGCAGGAAACCCACCGTGACTTCCTTGGGTCCCGCGCGAGCGATCATGACGCCGACGGCCATCATCCCGACCAGAACGCTCGCGATAACAAGCGACTTCTTCATCCTGTCCCTCCTTGCTCCTTTTCTATCGCGCATGGGACATTGCGTCCATGCGGCGAAGACTGAGCGGATTGTTCGAAAAACCCTAGCGCCGGCCGGCCGCGTCATCGAGCGCGATCTCGAACTCCTTCAGGAGGTCGGCGAACACGTGCGGGGCGTGGCGGCCCAGTTCGCGCAGCATGGCCAGGCAGACGTTCCGGATCTCCCACTGCGCCCGGGGGTGGCAGCGCACGTGGAACACGTGCCGCCATTCCCGAAGATTGGCCGATACGATCAGTTCGGTCGTGCAGGCGTTTGGCAACACGAACCGGGCGTCTTCGTTCTTCAGTCCGGCGGCCTTCCACTTGGCATACAGGGCGCGGATGGCTTCCATGTCGGCATCGAACTCGGCCTTGCGCTCGGCCGTCACCGAAGGCGGCACGACCCAGTCGAAGTTGCCTTCCGACACGTAACGCTGGCTCTTCTGCGACACGGCCATCAGTCGATGGCGCACGAGCTGGTGCGTCATGGCGCGCGAGACGCCGGTCAAGCGGAACGTTGCGTAGGCGTGCTCGAAGGGCGATTCGTGCCCCATGGCGATCAGCTTCGGCAGCAGTTGGCCCAATGTTTCGGGCGTCATGCGGTCGCCGCTCTGATAGCAGGTGCGGGCCGCAAGTTCGATCACACGTTCGGGTTCGGGCGTGATGGCAAGGAGTTCAACCTTCATGACTCCGGGATGGTACAGGTTTTGGGGCGCGCATCAAGGCCCCATCGCGGTGCCCGGACGATGCCGCTCGACAGTCCTCCGTTGACGGGTATATAAAGTCGCCCGTCATACGGAGAACAGCATGAGATTACTGGTTACCGGCGGCGCAGGCTTCATTGGAAGCAACTTTGTCCGCCATGTCCTCGAACAGCATCCCGCGGACGAAATCGTCAACCTCGACAAGTTGACCTACGCGGGCAACCTTGAGAATCTGGCCGACCTCAAGGACAACCCGCGGCACGTGTTCGTGCGCGGCGATGTCGCGTCGGTCCGCGATGTGGGCCGCGTCTTTCGCGACCACGCGTTCGACGCCGTCGTCAACTTTGCCGCCGAAAGCCACGTGGACCGCAGCCTGCACATGGGGCCCCGCGAGTTTATCCGCACCAATATCCTCGGCACGCAGCTCCTGCTCGACGCGGCCCGCAAGCGCCACGTCAGTCGCTTTCTGCAAGTCTCGACCGACGAAGTTTACGGCAGTCTCGGGGCCGCGGGCCAGTTCACTGAGGAAACGCCCCTTCAACCCAACAACCCCTACTCCGCCACCAAGGCCGGTGCCGACTGCATGGCCCGCGCCGCCGGTCACTCGCACGGTCTCGACGTGGTGATCACCCGCTGCTCGAACAATTTCGGCCCTTACCAGTTTCCCGAAAAACTGATTCCGCTCATGATCGCCAAGGCCCTGGCCAACGAGCGCCTGCCTGTGTACGGAGACGGACTGCACGTGAGAGACTGGATCTACGTGCTCGACCATTGCGCGGGCATTGACGTCGCGCTGCGCAAGGGGACGGCGGGGGAAGTCTATAACATCGGCGCCGGCTACGACGTCCCCAACCTCCACATCGTAAAACGCATCCTGGCCCTGCTCGGCAAGCCCGAGACCCTGATTGAATACGTCAAGGACCGGCCCGGCCACGATCGGCGCTACGCCATGGACAGCGCCAAACTTCAGCGCACGCTCGGTTGGAAGCCGGCCTACCCGTTCGACGACGCCCTGCGCGCGACGGTGGACTGGTATGTCCGCAACCGCGCCTGGTGGGAACGCGTCCGCAGCGGCGAATACCGCAAAGCCTACGACACGCTATACGGCTGGCGCGACCGGAAAGCCCCATGATCGAGAAAACCCTGGCCACCGAGCGCGTGTTCTCCGGGCGCCTGATCTCGCTCGACGTCCTCGAAGTCGAACTCGAACCCGGTGTCCGGGCCCGCCGCGAGGTAGTTCGTCATCCCGGCGCCGTGGCGGTGCTCGCCCGGGATCCCGATGGCCGCTACGTCTTCGTGCGTCAATTCCGGAAGCCGGTCGAACGCGAACTCCTCGAAATCGTCGCCGGGTGCCTCGAGCGCGGCGAAACGCCCGACCAGTGCGCTGTGCGCGAGGTCCGGGAAGAAACTGGCTACACCGTCCGGGCCCTGACCGCTCTGGGAACCCTGTACCCCACCCCAGGCTACTCGGACGAGATCATCCATCTGTTCCGGGCCGAACTGGCCCCGACACCGGGCACACAGCAGACCGATCGTGACGAACGCATCGTCCTCGAATGGCTCACGGCAGAGACGTTCGAACAGGCGATACGCGACGGCGCGATCACCGACGGGAAGACCCTGGCCGCCTGGGCGCTGCACAAGACCTTGCCTGCCTGAAGCGGGCGTTGCCCGCCTTTGGCTCTCGCGGGACTTCAGAACGCGACCTCAAGTCGTCGTTGCGGGGCAACCAAAGGCCCCATCTGCAGCAAGGAACCCGTCGGCGGGGTAAGCGCCGTCATTTGGCGGCAGGTGGCCTGAAGCGTTCTGCGATACGCTCGACGCCTCCACGCGGTCCGTCAACAGGCTTGAACCCGGTTTCAGCAGTCCAGCCCGTTTTCGACGGATACGGATAGAGAGGCATGTCCAGCTCGGTCTTCCCGTTTATGACGCGTTGTCCCTGGATCATCTCCGGAACGACGCCTTTTTCACGCCAATTGATCACGAGGTCCAACATGTTCGGCAGCTTGTTTATTCCGGGGCCGGGTCCGTGGCTCATTCCGGGAATGATGTAGAGCCGTAGGAATGATCTGGCTTTTTCAACGGAGCCGAAGTGTTCGGCAACGCGCTCATAGTAGTCAAGCGAGGCGTGGTAAGGCACGCATGAGTCGGCGGAGCCGGAGATCATGAGCATCTTGCCACCGCGTTTTTCGAATGGGCTCAAGTCGGGATTCTCAGCGTTAAGATAGGGACCGAGCGCGGCCGTATAGGTATCGATGTCCTTTCCGAAGTTTATGTCCATGAGGTCCTTATGCTCGCCGAACACCCATCTGAAGAGATAGAGGTGGCCGTGAGCGATATTGAAGGAGCTGCCAAACGGAATCCCGTTAAAGATGCGTTCGCCTGTCACAGCGTGCCGCGGGCCATCGAACAGTTTACGGAGGGCCTCCGCATGGGCATCCGTCAGAGTCGGGTCCTTCGACCTTGCCAGTTTGATGACCGCTTCAATGTCATGCTTGTCGCATCGCGGGTCGGAGACGATCTTGCCGGCGGTCTGCGGGATTTCGCGGGCCGCCATGTATTCATTGCCGGCAAGGATGATGTTATTCTGCTGGTATGCGGTGAACGGGCACTTGCGGAGTATCTGGTCGTTCCACAGAAAATAGGCATGCAGCGGAGTGCGGCAGTGCGCAGGGATGTTGGCGACAATGCCGTCGTAGTCCTCGGGATACCGCTGCGCTTCCTGGAGCGCCTGCTGGCCTCCAGTCGAACCGCCGTTGAAATAGGAGTGCTCCGGTTCCTTGCCGTAATACGCCTTGATGATTAGTTTTGCGGAAACGGTCATGAGGTGGGTGGCGCGGAACCCGAAATCCTTCCAGACTTCCTGATTTCCGATGCCGGAATCCTGATTTGGCGCAGTGCCCATGTCTGTGGTCGCGACCGCATAGCCACCGCAAAACGGTCCAGCCAAAGTGCCGGGGTTTATGTTTCCTGCAGCGCCACCGTTGCCGAGGCCGAGGAACCGATTGTTCCATTTTCCGGAATTCGGCAGCCATACTTCAACATTGATTGTGGAGTTTGTTGCCGGGTTGAGGACAAGTTTCACAATGGTATGTGGCGGAAGGTTGCTAGTGCGTTTCCTTTGGGCATTGCCAACGTCGGAGAAGCGCTGAACTCCGCGAACGCAATCCTTCCATGGTCGATTTTCAACGCTCTAATGGCCGCGAGCCCGTCCCTTGCCTCTCCCTCCCCGGGGGCGGAAAAAGCCGTTGCAACAGCCATTGCTCCAAAGAGAGCGCACGCGCAAAGCCTGCCCCTGAGGAAAGCATTTCCGACTTTTCCGCCTGCCTCCGCGGCGGTGCCACCATATGTCTTCCTTGTCATAGTTGTACCCTCTACGAGGAACTCCGTAATGAATTCGAGATCAGGCATTGCTGTTGGCGTCCAGTGTACCTCTCGCCCCATCCGCCCGCAACATAGCCCTTCGGCCGGCCCTACGGGTGGCCGCCGCTGTCGCCCAACTGGGGCAAAGCAACGCGGCAAACCTGTATCACGAATTGGGCGATGCAGCCGCCGAGGCCCGCACGCGCCAGGCGTCCGCCGCGCTCTACGCCCCGGTGGCCGCTTACAAGGCACACATCAGGACTCAGGATGAGAAGCAAAGCATCATGCTCCGGCAACACGCCAGCATCCTGGCCGGCTTGATCATGCCTGCCCTTGGAGAACCGGTGACGGAGGCCGAGCTAAAGTCCGGGCGGTTGGTGGAGTATGTGCTGCTGGACCAAACCACCTGCGGTGTGGCCAACCTGCTGCTCATCCTGGTCATGTTCGCCGCGCTGCTGGTAGCGCTCCGCTGGCGATTCATCCGGGGCGGCACCGGGGCACCCTTGCTCCTCCTCCCGGACGCGCATCAGTCCCTCCGCGTTGCCGGCTACGGCGTGCTCCTGCCCCTCGCCGTGTATGCCCTCTGGACTCGCCTACCGGTACTCGGGGGCCGGGAGTTGTCGTTGCACCTGGCGTGGCCCTTGGCGGTCGCACAAGCACTCCTGTTGGTCGCGTCCATCTGCGGGCTGACCGTCACACTGGCCGCGCGGATCGTCCGGACACGTTGCGAAACGCTGGAGGTCGTGATCCCGCCTCCCAGCAGGGCGAACCCACTGTCCGCGGGCATCAACTGCTTCGGTTACCTGTTCGGGTCCTCGCGCTACGGCCTGTATCGAGGCACCGTGGCCCGCTCGCTGATCCCGTTCCTGGCCCTGGCCATCGTGCTGATCACTCTGCTCACCACCCCTTACCTGCGGGCCACGGAGTTCCGCCTGATCCGCACCGATCCCCTTATGGCCATCCCTTCCGGAAGAACGTCGGTCGGCTTCACCGCCATCGAGTCCCGTCTGACGGAACGCCTGCGTTCCGAGATGTTGCACGCCGCGGGCAGGTGAGCCGATCCGGTCCGTTCTACGGCCCCTTTCGTTGCAATCGCTGGCGAATGCGACCTTCCGGTAAGACAGCGCCGAAACAGCCCGTTTTTCTATTCGACTTTCGCTTCTCTTTGTCAGATAGTCTGCGGCCTTTGCCGTGGTTCCGGCCGGAGAGTCAACAGACCGGGACCTGCTGGTGTTAGTGGGAGACGGACGAATGCATGACGATTTCAAAATAGTCGCGGGCACGATCACGACGCCCAAGGGCTTCAAGGCAGCCACGCTGCGAGCCGGCATCAAGGAAAGCCGGAAACGCGACGATATGGCCCTGATCGTCTCCGATACCCCGGCCGCCGTCGCGGGCACGTTCACCACCAACCGCGTCAAGGCCGCCCCCGTCAAACTGTGCGAACGGCACCTGATCTGGGGCCAGGGCACAGCGATCCTCGTGAACGCCGGTTGTGCCAATGCCTGTACCGGAGACCAGGGTCACGCCGACGCCGAACGCATGGCGGACCTCACGGCCCAGCACCTGGGCATCGGGAAAAGCAACGTCTTTATCTGCTCCACCGGCACCATCGGCATTCCCTTGCCCATGCCGAAAATCGAGGCGGCCCTGCCCCACCTGGTCAAGGCGCTCTCGCCCGATGCCGGGGCCAAGGTTGCCACCGCCATCCTCACCACCGACCTCGTCGAAAAGCAGGTCGCCGTGCAGCTTACCGTGGATGGCAAGACCGTCACCGTGGCCGGCGTGGCCAAGGGGTCGGGCATGATCGCCCCCAACATGGCCACCATGCTGGCGTTCATCACCACGGATGCCTCGGTGGACCAGCGGTCCCTGCAGCTCAGCCTGGCGCACGCCGTCGATCACGGCTTCAATTGCATCGTTGTGGACGGCGACGAAAGCACGAACGATACGGTGCTCATGTTCGCCAACGGCGTGGCAGGCAACGACTTACTCGACAAGAAGCACCACGACTGGCGCAAATTTCGACACGCCTTGGACTACGTGGTCCGCCAACTGGCCCTGGCCATCGTCAGGGATGGTGAAGGCGCCACCAAGTTCGTCACCGTGAACGTCACCGGCGCTGCCAGTCCCCACGACGCGCGACTGGCCGCCCGGGCCATTGCCAAGTCGCCCCTGGTCAAGACCGCCTGGAATGGCGGCGACCCGAACTGGGGCCGCATCATGGCCGCCGTCGGGTATTCCGGCGCCCGCCTCGACGATTCGCGCGTGGATATCACGTTCGACGATCTGCCCGCCGTCAAGGCCGGCAAGGCCGTGACCGAAGTGCCGCTCAAAGACTTGGCTGCCGTGTATGCCCGCAAGGAATTCGCGATTCAGGTCAATCTTCACATGGGCAAATCGGGGCACACGGTCTATACGTGCGACTTCAGCCGCGAGTATGTCACGATCAACGCGGAGTACATGACCTGATGGACAAAGCGATCGCCAAGGCCGATGTGCTCATCGAGGCGCTTCCGTACATCCAGGAATTCCGGGGCGCCACCATCGTCGTCAAATTCGGCGGCAGCGCGATGGAAGAACGCCGCAACTTCGAGAGCATCCTCACCGACGTCACGTTCATGGAATGCGTCGGCATGCTGCCCGTCATCGTGCATGGCGGCGGCAAGGCCATCTCGCGCGCCATGACCGAGGCCGGCCTGGCACCCAAGTTTGTCAAGGGCTTGCGGGTGACCGACGAAGCCACGATCCGCGTGGTCGAAGAAGTCATCACCCACAAGGTTAACGCCGGCATCGTCGCCACGCTCGGGACTCAGGGCGCGCGCGCGCGCCGGATCGACGGCGACACCGTCTTCCAGGTCGAAAAGCGGACCGCCGTCGATGAAACGACCGGCGAAACGCTCGACTGGGGCTACGTCGGCGAAATCAAGCACGTGGACGTCGAGTCCGTGAAGGCTTTTCTTTCAGCGGGTCTCATTCCCGTCATCACCCCGCTCGGACGCGGCCCCGACGGCAAGGTCTACAATCTCAATGCCGACGATGCGGCGGCGGCCATGGCCCGCGCCCTCAAGGCTCGCAAACTGGCTTTTCTTTCGGACGTTCCCGGCCTGCTGCGCGACCGCAACGACGACACCTCGTTGCTGTCGACCCTGCACATCCGCGAGGTTGAGGAACTCATCCGGAGCGGCGTAATCGACGGCGGCATGCTGCCCAAGGTCAAGAGCTGTGTTGAAGCGCTTGAAGCCGGCGTGAAAAAAATCCACATTATCGACGGTCGGCTCCCGCACTCGCTGCTGCTGGAGATTTTTACGGACAAAGGAGTAGGAACGGAGATTATCGAATGACGACACCTGCGGAAATCGTTCAGAAATATACGGAATACGTTATTCCCACCTACTACCCGCCGTCGCTCATGCTCGTCAAGGGCAAGGGCACGCGCGTGTGGGACTCGGACGGCAAGGTTTACCTCGACTTCACCACCGGCATCGCCGTGCAGAACGTCGGCCACTGCCATCCGAAGGTGACCGAGGCCATCCAGGCCCAGGCGGCCAAGCTGGTGCACGTCTCGAACCTGTACCATAACGAGTACCACGCCCTGCTGGCCGAGAAGCTCGCGCGCCTCTCCCTGGGCGGCAAGTGCTTCTTCTGCAATTCCGGCGCCGAGGCCAACGAGGCCCTGATCAAGCTGGCGCGTCTCTGGGGCAGCGACCAGGGTCGATACGAGATCGTCTCGATGCAGAACTCGTTCCACGGGCGGACGCTCGCGACCCTTGCCGCCACCGGCCAGACCAAGTACCAGGACGGCTTCGAGCCGCTCCCGGATGGGTTCCTCTACGCCGAGTTCAATAATCTCGACTCGATCAAAGCCGTGCTCAGCGGTCGCACCGCCGCGGTGTTGGTTGAGGCCATCCAGGGCGAAGGCGGCGTGATTCCGGCCACCCCCGAGTTCATGAAGGGCCTGCGCAAGCTGTGCGACGAGGCGGGCATCCTCATGTTCTGCGACGAAGTGCAGTGCGGCATGGGCCGGACCGGAAAATGGTTCGGATTCCAGCAGGCCGGCGCCCTGCCCGACGCCTTCTCGGTCGCCAAGTCGCTCGGTAGCGGCTACCCCATCGGCGGCATCGTGACCGGCCCGAAACTGGCTGATGTCTTCCAGCCCGGTAAGCACGCGAGCACGTTCGGGGCCTCCCCGCTGGCTTGCACCGCCGCTCTCGCCACGATCCGCGTGATCGAGGAAGAAGGCCTGCTGCGCCGCGCCGAGGATGCCGGCCAGACCCTGCGCGAAGGGCTCGAGGATTTCATCGGCGCCTATGAACACGTCAAGGAAGTCCGCGGTCGCGGCCTGATGCTCGGCCTCGTGCTCGACACGCCGGCCAAGCCGCTGTGCAAGTCGCTCGCCGAAAAGGGCCTGCTGGCGCTCCCCACAGGCGACAACGTGGTTCGCTTCCTGCCGCCTCTGACGATCAAGGACAGCGAAATCGACGAAGCCTTGGATATCATGGACGAAGCCCTGGCCGAGGCGCACGGTATCGCGGTCGATAGCGACGCGGAATAGATGCAATCCGAGGTAGGGCGTGGGCGTCCCCGCCCCGCCGCAACAGGTGCGCGACCGTCACGGCGCGGCGAGGACGCCGTCGCCCTGCCGAAATGCGTTACCGCCGATGAACGCCACCAGGCGGGCGTCGGCGGTTTTTGTTTATAGACGAGAAGAGGAGACAGATCATGGTCATCGCGGAACTCAGGAACCAGAAAGTCGGCGTTTGCGTATCAGGCGGGCTGGATAGCCGCACGATCACCAAGAAGATGGTCGAGATGGGCGTGAACGTCAGCTGCTTCACGGCCGATCTCGGCCAGCCCGACGAAATCGACATCAACGACATCAAGGCCAAGATGGCCCCGTGCGGCGCCGAGACGATCATTGTCGATCTCAAGCCAGCCATGGCCGAAGCCTGCTTCGAAGTGCTTGCCGCCCAGGCCATGTACGACGGCGGCTACTGGAACTCCACCGGTATCGCCCGCGCCGTGACCGTCCGCGGCCTGATTCCCGAAATGCGCAAGCGCGGCTGCACCGTGCTAGCCCACGGCGCAACCGGCCGCGGCAACGATCAGATGCGCTTCGAGCGCTACACCAACGTACTCGCGCCCGACATGAAGGTCTACGCGCCCTGGCGCGATCCGGGCCTGTTGAAGGAATTCGCCGGCCGCACGCAGATGGCGGCGTACCTGGCGAAATTCGGCATCCAGGCCACGGTGGGCGGCAAGAAGCGCTATTCCACAGATGCCAACCTGGCCGGCCTGTCGCATGAAGCCGAGGATCTGGAAAGCGTCGAGACGCCGTGCACCATCGTCGAGCCGACCATGGGCGTGTGGCCGCACAAGGCACCCGATGCCATTGAAGAAATCACCGTGCACATCGAGAAGGCCCGTACCGTGGCGATCAATGGCAAAGCCGTGGACCCGCTGCAAGCCATGCAGGAAGCCAATCGCATCGCCGGCCGCAACGGCGTGGGCATGAAGAACGCCCTGGAGAATCGCATCATCGGCACCAAAAGCCGCGGCGTCTACGAGGCGCCCGGCATGGAACTGTTGGGCACCGCGCTCCGGCAGGTCTACCAGGCGGTCATGGATCGCCGCGCCACGCTGCTCTTCCAGAATCTGTCGAAACTGGTGGCCGACCAGATCTACGACGGCCGCTACTTCGACCCGTCACCCGGGCCGCCCGCGCG
>Ga0209697_10008291_pt1 | contig 11838 bp, 11 predicted proteins | sample AliMusrvi5mmetaG_FD_184115 | JGI IMG/M metagenome (GOLD analysis project Ga0209697, IMG submission 184115) | Freshwater lake bacterial and archeal communities from Alinen Mustajarvi, Finland, to study Microbial Dark Matter (Phase II) - Alinen... | ecosystem: Environmental > Aquatic > Freshwater... | reverse complement strand
AAGCAGGGGCAGAATCGTATCAGCGAATAACTGTGGGCGCCTCTCTTTACGGCCCAGAATCGTAAAATGCCAAAAGACTGAAAGATTCACGCCCATGAAAGCAAGGAATGCTCCGAAGTTAAGCAGTTCGCCGGCATGCTCATAGGCATTGCCAATGTAATTCAGCCCGAGGGCGCCAAAGTAAGCTACAGCACCGATCAAGAGGATGTTATAGGTTGGAGTACTCGACTTGGGGCTCAGGTGAGCAAAGAAACCGCGGGGGAGTACACCATCGCGACCCATTCCAAACAAGAGACGCGCCGCTCCAAGGCCTCCCGTGATGCCGCTCCCCAACGCAGCCAGAATGAGAATGCCGCCCATCGCCTGAAACAGAGCGGGGCCTCCGACGCGGTTGCACACGTCCATGAATGCCGTTTCAAGATTCGAGTAGGTGCGCCAGTCCGGCCAAATCCGCTGCCCCAGGTATACTTCGATCCCGCTCAGGACGCCGGTAATCACGCACACAAGAACGGTGGCAAGGAGCACGTTGCGGCGCGGGTTCTTAACATCCTCTGAAAGAGTCGTTATTCCATCGAATCCGATGTACGTGAGCGCTGCGAACGAGGTAGCGCCCCAAATCAGGTGGCGATCAAATGTTTTTGGATTGTAGAAGGGCTCGGCAGAGAAGATGCCCGACCATCGGCCCACATGGAACAGGTAGCGAAGCGCAACACAGAAGAAGACAGCGAGGACCGCGCACATGGCGAACATGAGAAGCTTGTTGGTTCTTGCAGATGTCCTAATGCCATTCAGGTTCAACGCTGTCATGAAAACAATGACAAACAACGCGATGACGAAATACGGCACTGAACTGAGATAGCGGCTTTCGAGCGCTGCAGAAATCCAGACGACATTGATGAGCGGCTGCAGAACGTAATCGAGAAGCATCGCCCACCCCACAAGGAAGCCGAGGTGGGGGTTGATTGCCCTGCCGACGTACGTATAGGCCGATCCGGCCGACGGATAAACGGCGGCCATCCGCCCGTAATTGACGGCGGTGACAACCATGGCCATCATGGCAACCAGGATTACGGTCACAGTGTGGCCGTTAGAGAGTTTCTGCGCCACTCCAAAAAGGGGGATCGGGGCTGTTGGCTGAATGAGAACGAGCCCATAGAAGATAAGGTCCCATAACGTGAGGACCTTTCTAAGGTGGGGTGGCTCTGCTTGCGGCGTTTGCGCGGCTTCAGACACTTGTTCCCCCAAGTCATTCCATGCAGGCACTGCCCCGTTGAATGCAGCAATGTTATTCCATCACGCCTTCACTGGACAAGATTTTGCGCAAAGCGGGGCGGCCCGGCGCGCGGACCAATGGAAGTAAGTTGCCGCTAGCTATCCAGCACCTTATTGAAGGCGTCGGTGATATCCTGCTCGTCTCGCTTAGCAAGGCACGAGGGGGTTGAAATGAGGATGCTCCGTGCAAAGAGGCTGTCGGCGTACCGATAGTAAAATTTGGATTGCGGGCAACCTCGATGAGGCCGAAAGGAATTCAAAGGATAACTTCTTGATGCATCTTTGCGGCCAGGATACGCTGGTTTTCGATTACGATGGCGTAGTCGCAGACACAGAACCGCTCCATTGGAAAACGTGGGCAAAGGTGTTGGAGCCTCGCGGTTTCCAACTGACCTGGGAACAATACTGCAAATTCGGCCGTGGTGTTCAAGATGCTGAAATGATCGCAACGCTGAGCACGTTATACAACGACCGTTCACTGCCATCGGGGCTGGATGAACTGATTACGCGCCACAATCGGCTGATGAAGGAAACCTGTGCGAGCGCGCTGCCCATCCGCAACGAGACAGTAGAGTTGTTGCACTCTCTGAAGAACTTTCGACTGGGGCTGGTCACCGGCTCCTCACGGTCCGAGGTAGCTCCCGTCTTGCGTGCTGCCGGAGTGTTCGATTGCTTTAATGCGATGGTGTTTCGAGATGATGTGGAGCATCATAAACCGGCACCCGATCCATATCTATTACTGGGCAGTCTGCTCGGCATCACAAGCGGACTCGCCTTCGAAGATTCAGCCGCCGGTATTGCAAGTGCTCAGGGTGCGGGGTTTATCGCCATTCCGGTCGATGCTCCCGAACATCTTCCGATGATTGTGCAGAATGCGATTCGCAAACAACAGACCTAGCCGGATTCGGGCATACGGAATTCCGTTCGATTGGGTGGCACTCCTACCAGGACACCTATAGATATAGCTCAGCGCAGACGCGCCATGCTTACATTCCGACCGCCGAAGATATGGTGGTTCGCCCGATGAAGTACCGAGGCATAGGCTAACAGCAAGGCGGTAAGAACGGTGATGGGAAGGAGGCCTCTGTTTGCGTCTCTGTCCAACTGCCAAACAGGGCGCATAAGCACCCTGTTTGCGGTGGTTCTGGGTTGGCCATCGGCCTAAGTGGTTGCGGGGGCTGGATTTGAACCAGCGACCTTTGGGTTATGAGCGACCTGAGATTTCGGTAAGTATCGGACAACAGGGCACGAGTGGAAACCCTGAGATACCCCTGGGAACGGCTGGAAACCGGGTATTGGGGACTTAATGGGGACTGATTTTGCAGTTGCCCAATGGTCTGCCCAACGATCCGCCCAACGACCTGCTCAAGGTCGCCAGCTGTGGCGATTCAGCCACGATGGGGTGTGCCATGACTCTACTTCCCTCCACGAATTCAGATTGCCAAACGGCTCTTGCTGAACTTGGCGATCTACCGTTCAAACCTCCACGCTCCAAACTGGAACCTCACCGCGAACTGATCCGCGAGCTACGACGCAAGGGGCGGACTTACCGCGAGGTTGCGCGCCTCTTTGAGGAGCGCCTTGGCTTGTACGTTGCGCCGAGCACTCTGCATTCCTTTGTGAAGGTCCGCGCCAAGCATCGCAAGCGCACACAATTCGAACTGCCGCCAACCCAGTTTGCTACGGCAGAGTCGCCAGTGCTTGACCGCGTTAGCGCCTTCAAAGCAAAGCCAGTGGTGCGGACTGCGAAGCCTGCTCGCTTTGTTTTCCGTGAGAACGAACCTTTGACCTTGACAAGCAACGGAGGTGAGCAATGAGGGCGTATTCAAAGCGTGTTGTTTTTACCATGGGCGGCAAAGGCGGAGTCGGCAAAACAGGCGTCATGGTTGCCCTGGCCGAGTGGTTCGCCGCGAATGAGATTCCGGTCACCCTGCTCGATCTCGATACGGAGAATAAGGCGCGCGGCTCTCTCAAGCATTTCTTCAATGGCACGGTGACCAAGGTCAACATTCATACCCCGGCGGGTCTTGACGCCTTTGTCGATTACCTTGACGGTGGTACGCCCATCATCCTTGCCGACATGGGCGCGGGCGCCGGGCAGGTCGCAGCCGACTGGTTCGAGTCAATGTATGACGATGTGGCTGAAACTGGCGTGCGCTTTACAGCGGTCGGCGTGGTCACACCCGATCCTGCCAGCGTCGAAAGCCTGCTCGCCTGGGCGAGTCGCCTGCAAGAGCGGGTCGAGTATGTGGTCGTCGAGAACGCTACCAGTTCTCCGGCAGACTTCACGTACTGGAGGTCCACTAACCAGGCGATCCGTTTCCGTGAAGCTTTCTCTCCTGAGATATTGCAGATGGAGTTCCGGCTCGCAGAGCTTGAAAACCCACTCCGCCAGCACGGGATTCAACTGGGGCAGGTAGCAGACCGCAAAGCCACTGTAGAGGAGCTGAAGCGAGCTTCTCTGGTCATGCGCGCGCAGAGCTATCGGCGTCGGCTCTTTTCTGAGTTCGACCGGGCCAAGCAGGTGTTCCTGCCATGAGTGGAACTCCAACGACTTCCAAGATCTCAATCGTAGCGGCGGGGGAGCCAAGCCTTTTTGACTCTCTCGCTCGCCTTGTCCCCAAAGACTTGCAGGCCGCTTATTATCGCGTTCTTGCGCACACTCGCACATTGAGTCCCGACGATGAAATGCTGCGCATCCTGGAGGCAATGGGCACGTTGGCTTTGCTCACGCGGCACACTCCGAAAGCCATTGCCGATGAGCGGGAGCGATTCCAGGAGATGTTTGAACTGCATCAGCAGTTTTCAGAGGAAGCACAGCAGAAGACGCTCCGCTATGTCCGGGAATTGGAGTCGAGGCTGTCAGGGCTTCCCAGCGAACTCGAAGCCGGTCTTGACCCGGAGCAGATTGCCAAGTTGCTGGGTGAAAGCCTGCGCCAGCATTTTCTCAACTCCGGCATACAGGCTACTGTCAAAGGTCTGCAAACAACCAGCGCGGGACTAGCGACCGCCCAAAAGGAACTCTCCACTGCTTTGCGTACTTTGTCGGATTCGCACGGCGGGGTCGTCGCTCAAGTTGAGTCTGCCAACAACCGATTGACATATTCCCTGGAAAACAGGGCACAGACGGTCGACGCGCTCCTGCATGAACTGAGAGACGATGTGCTGCGCATCTGGATTCCTCTTGCGTGCGGCGCAACCCTTCTTGTCGGTATGTTCTGCGGAATGGAGATTCAAGGTTGCCGGGATTCGTCTTCTGAGGCATCTGCAGCGCCGACGCCGGCCACGGTGCAACCGGCTCCAACACTGCAACCTGACAAAAGCGGCAGTTCAGGCGGCAACTCACAGAAACCGCATCATTTCCTGCACGACGCGAAGCCCGACGCCGGACTGGGGCGGTAGAATCGGGTAGCGGCAATGACGGGCGGCTATCTGGAAGGAAATGAATGGCCTTGCAGGCATTCAAACGCTTTTTGATCCGGCTGACAGCGAAGACAAAACACTTGACAACTGGCGGGAATGCCGTCACTATAGTGATGACACACCCGCCAAGCCTCTCCCTGGAAACAGGTGAAGCTCAAATCGGCGGGTTTTTCATTTTCCGATGAAATACGGCAAGCCTCATCTTCCATACGAAGATCAAGTCGATTTACTGATCCGTCGCGGTCTCGCTTGCGCAGACAGGGCGAGTACGCTGTTTTGGCTGAAACGAATCGGCTATTACCGCCTGAGCGCGTATTTCATTCCCTTCAAAGATGCAGCCACCGGCAATTTTCGTCCGGGGACGACCTTAGAGCAAATCATTGATCTCTATCGATTCGATGCCGACCTGCGGCGGCTCGTACGCGAAGCCCTGGACAGGATTGAAATCAGCGTCCGCGCCGTCATCACCTACGAGATAGGAAAAGACCTGGGCGTCTTCGGTTATACGGACGCCGCCAACTTCGCGGCCACATTCAATCATGCCGACTTTATGAGGATTCTCCGGCGCGAAGAGGGGCGTTCGACCGAGGTTTTCATCGGCCACTACCGGACCAAGTACACATCCGAAACGGAATTGCCCGTATGGATGGCAACTGAGCTGATCAGCTTCGGCGCGCTGTCGAAGATGTATGAACACCTAAGAACCAGCCTGCGGAAGAAGATCGCCCGCGAATTCAATCAGCCGCAACCTGTCTTTGTAAGCTGGCTTCATGCGTTGACGGCTGTCCGTAACGTCTGCGCACATCACAGCCGGTTGTGGAATCGGGAACTAGCCGTCAAGCCGGAATTGCCCGCGGCGTGGAAAGCTAGCGGCATCGGCAACGACCGCTTTTACGTGATCGCGCTGATCATCCAAACGCTGCTCGCTGACATTGGTCCTGATTCCCGCTGGGGTGAACGGCTCAAGGCTCTTTTCAACGCCCATCCGACGGTTAATCTTCGGGCAATGCAGCATCCCGCCAACTGGCAGAACCTCCCGTCCTGGAGTTGAAAGCAAGTTCACCGCACTGCTACACCGCCACCGCAACCTCGCTCTCGGAGCCTTGCATTTCATTGTGAACTATTGAGGCAATTTGGTGGCCCCCGACGCAAGCGGAGAAGTCCATTTGCCAACGCGGAGCGTGGCCGCTGAGAATTGCAGAGCAGACCACTGTCAAAGTTGAGCAAAACGTGTGCTGACCGCATCAATACCAGCAGACGGGCTTTAGTAAGCACGGAGGCCGGAGGCCGACGAATGGATTACGACGAGGAAGACCTGTTGCCGGATGGTTCTGAAGACGTTGAAGGTCAGGTTGAGGAATTGACTGGCCGAATTGAACGGCTCGAAGCGAAACTTGGGGAGGACTACAAAAACGGCATCGGCCTTTTTTACGCCCTTGGAATGGCAATTGCGGTTGTACTCTCTTGGGCCCGAAATGCCAGTATCTTGTGGTGCATTACTCACGGCCTATTAAGTTGGGGATACGTAATCTATTTTGCCCTCACACGCAAGTAACGTTCGCGGCGGAGTAAAAAGTAGACCAACCCGCTACCAAGTGGTTTCGTGCGGCCACATAGTTCATTGAAAAGCATGACATGCATTCTGTACCTCGGATGTGATTTGCCCTATCTCCCGGCTGATAATCCGGCGAACTCATGGCCGTCTATGAGGCGAATACCGGCTCTTTGCGCCAGTTGCTTTGCGGAGTAGGTGAAGGTTGAGTTGGTGACAACCCACCCTTCATCGCCAGAGTAAAACTTCAGAGCACTGATGGCCTCTTGGACGGCGCTATTTCCAACCGGGCACGAATATCGTTTTGTTTGGACTACGATTGTTCTCCCATCCTTCTTTGCCAGCAGGTCGGCTCCTTGGTCATTGGTAGCGGGGGTGAATCGAATATCTGTGAATCCACGCTGGCTGAGTATTCTGCTCACATGTGCCTCGAACTCGACGCCAGTCATGTTTGAGCAATCCACTGCCCGGAGATTCTCCGTCTTCTTCCGCTTATGTTGCTCCTTGAATGACTGGGCAAGGAAGGTCGATAATCGCTTATATTCTTCGGGGATATAGAAAGCATACTTTTTCCATTCCAACACGTTCTTGTGGCCTTCCGCTGTGCCAATCTTAGCAAGCACTCGTCCGACTTCCTTACCAAGTGCATCCCACTGTTCATCTCCGTAATCATCCCGGAGCGAGACCTTTCTTTCTGCGACTTCGTAAAACGCGTTAATCAACGTACTGTACTTTTCCTGAAGGATGCGCATCTTCGCTTCAGCCTCTTGCGCCTTCCGTTCTCGTGCTGATTGAGCAGCAGTCTCTCGCTCTCGCTCCTTCAGTTTGCGTGCCGACTGACCAACGCTGCGACCAGCATCGAAACTTGTTTGGTTGGTACCGACGCCATACTCCATTCTCCCACTGGAACTCGGCACGTTTTGACCGCTAGTAGTACGGCCAGAAATAGCACCCCGGTTGCGTTGACGCCAGCTTCGATAGCGGCTCCCGAGTACCAGAATTTCAACTTTGAAAAAGACTACGATTGTTCTGCATGTTTTGGACAAGGAGTCAAGAATCATCTCAGAATCGTCCCCTTTTGTCGGGCCGCCTTTACTATCAAATTGCAAATGGCCTCGTATTCTTTCTGGAAAGCGTCAACGGTTTCACTATCATCGCCCTCCTTGAACGCATGAAACGCTTCAATCCAGCGTTTCAGGATATTTCCTTTTTTCACATCGGATGCGAGGTATATCCGGTCACGCAACGCCCGAAGCGCCTTGCGGCGTGCATCGTCTAGCTGGCTTTGGGCATCAGGATTGACGGCAACATTCTTGGCTACTGATGGAGCAAGGTAGTACATAATCGCATCGTAATGCTCCGTGAGTGCCCCGATAAGTTCCCGACCTTCTAACCTCTTCTGTTCAAGTGTCCATTGGTTCGCTTGCCCATATCGGGACAGAATGTGGGTAAGGATGATTCCGATTATCATTGATGCGATGCCGACGAGCGCAGTAGCCATTGGGAATCCTTTCACATTTTCCAAGCCAGAAGTGAACGTCCTACATATCTCTCAAAGCGGCCAGAGCCTGTTCACAACCCTGCTCGGCTGCCTTGCGCCACCAGAATGCAGCTTGCATACGGTCGTGATTCACCCCTTGACCTTGGGAGAACGCATTCCCTAGGTTGTATTGCGCCCACGCATTTCCCTGCTCAGCAGCCTTGAGGTACCACTGTGCAGCCTGTACATAGTCCTGCGTCACGGCTTGGCCGCTAGAGTATGCATTCCCAAGGGCGTTTTGTGCATCTGCATCTCCTCCCTCTGCAGCCTTGTGCCACCACAGGGCGGCTTGCGTGTGGTCCTGCATCACGCCTTGACCATAGTAGTACGCATAGCAAAGGGCGTATTGTGCAACTGAATACCCCTGCTCAGCAGCCTTGAGGTACCACTGTGCAGCCTGTACATAGTCCTGCGTCACTCCTTGGCCTTTAGAGTAAGCGGTGCCTAGACAGCATTGCGCCCACGCATTTCCCTGCTCAGCAGCCTTGCGGTACCAAGAAGCCGCTTGCGTGTAGTCCTGCCGGACACCCTCACCATTTGTAAGCATGTTGCCAAGCCAGCGCTGTATCTCGGGATGATTCGGGTTCAGTTGAATCCCGCGCTCAAAACACGCAAAACCCTCTTCGAATTGCAACTTGCTATGGAAGTCCAAACCTTTCTTGAGCCACTCCTCTGCCTCTTCCCTGACGCTCAAGTCGGCACGACCACGGGCGACGAGGGACTTCGTTCCAACCTTCGTCAGCGCAGAGGGCTTGGACGGAACCAGTTCAATTTGCCTATCCGACTCGTTCATCTGTCTGCCCCACTTGTCGATACCTTCTCAAATTCTTGCCGAGACACGATGACACGAGCCTGAACGCTGGCCGCCATTTCCTCTAACAGGTCTCGTCCCCCCGTCGCCGCTTGGTCTGCCTTTGCTTTCAGCTTAGCGAGGTCGGTTTCTGAAAGAACTGTAACCTCCAATTCAATTGCGGCGATGCGGTTCCGTACCTGCTTCAATTGGCGCAATACCCTTATGAGGTCAGCACCAACACCCGCCCCCTGAACCGCATCAGGGCTGGCATCGAGGTCGGCGAGGAGGCGTCGAAGTGCTTCCTCATCTCCAGCCGCATACGCGGCGTTGACTTCCTTCATCAGACGTTCACGCCGCGCACGGTCTGCATCGTGGGCTGCGGTGTCCGGGTGAACCCGCTTGGCTGCATCGCGGTAAAGTTTCTTCAAGTCAGCAGTAGGCAAAAAGGGCTGTGCCTCTGCTGCCTCACCGTGAGCCGCTGAGTATGCGTCCTCGGCTTGTGTCCGCGCCTCTGCCGCTGCGGCATTTGCTTCGGGCGTACCAGCCTGTTCAGCCCGAAGTTCGGCAAGGCGTGCCTTCAACTCGTCTAGCTCGGCGTAGAGAATGCCAACCCGGCGAAGGTACAGCCCCTCGAAGGCCGCTAGATCCGCTTTCAGGCTGGCGAGCGCGAGTTCTTCGTCTGCAAGCTGTGCTTCAAGCTGCGCCAGTTCACCTCGCTTGGCGGCAAGCTCTTCCTCTTCCGGCGATAGGCGGTGAACAATTTCTGAAGACATAGGCTTGCAGCAATTTTACCGCCGCGTTGTTGGTCTGTTGCGGCGTCTGCGTCATAATTTCTGCCGGGGTCAATACACGAACGCAAATCGAACAGTTCTCGATCCTCCTCGAACATGATCCGAAGTCAATCGAATCTTGTTCGAAGCGGGTGGTCAGTGAAGCCATTCCTAAGCCGTCAGGCTTAGGGATGGTGTCTATCTCCAGAACGAGCGCAGCGAGAACTCTCTTGGCTGGACTCAGCCGGAATGACGCTTGCAGATTCAGGGCGCATGGATTGCAATACGGGCAGACCGGGTGCGGAACTGGCTCGTGTAGGCTTCTGCATGGACGCGGCAATCAGGACGGCAAAAACGCAAAAACTGTTGCATTGCAAATTCGAACAGCGTTAGCGTCGGGTCATGCTGACGATACGGGCCATGTCGGGCGGTGCTGGTTATGCTCAGAGGCATCTCGAACACAGCGACTACTACGATGAACACCGGCGCGTTCAAGGTGAGTGGCATGGCCGTGGCGCCGAGTTGCTCGGCTTGGGTGGCAATGTTACGCCGGAGCAATTTGAGTCCATCCGCGAGGGGCTGAATCCGGAAACCGGCGAGTTCCTCCGCCCGCGGCACAGTGCGGACCGCGCGAAAGTTGACGGAAGCGAGCAGAGCAAGGGGCGGTCGCTCTACGATCTGACCTTTTCCGCGCCAAAGTCGGTTTCCATTCAGGTGCTCGTCGGCGGGGATGATCGGCTGATTGCAGCTCACGACAAGGCCGTCCGCGAAGCCCTCTCAGAGGCCGAGAGTCAAGCTGGTGCTCGGGTTCGGTTGAGCGGTGCAAATGAGAATCGCACTACCGCCAACTGGATTGTTGCTGCTTATCGTCACGACACAAGCCGGGAGCTTGACCCTCAGTTGCACACCCACGCGGTTGCGGCCAACCTGACCTATGACGGAGTGGAAGGGCGCTGGAAGGCATTGCAGGCGTCGGGGCTGTACGAGCGCCGCGCATATCTGACGGAAGTTTACCGGAACGCGCTGGCGCGTGAAGTGCGCGGGCTGGGATATGAGATCGAGCCGCGCCGCGATTCCAAGGGAAGAGATCATGGATTCGAGATTCGCGGCATATCGAATGAATTACTCGAAAGGTACAGCGTGCGCAGCGCACAGCGCGACGCCGCTATTGAGCAATTTACGGCGGAGCATGGCCGCAAGCCAACCGATAATGAAGTTGCCGTGCTGGTCCGCGAATCCCGCGCAGACAAACTGGCAGAAATCTCAACGGAACGGGTGAGAGAACAACAGCAAGCCCGCCTTGCGCCGAAGGAAAGACAAACGCTGCAAAGCATCCGCGCGAAGTCCATTGAGCGCCATCCGCGTATTTCTCAGGAATTATCTCAAGCATCGGAGTCGCTTCAGTATGCTAAGGCGCACCTCTTCGAGCGAAGCTCCGTCGTGCGCGATTTCGATCTGATGGCCGAAGCCCTGCGTCATGGGCGCGGGAGGATTGATCCTGGCCAGTTGCGCAGCGCTCTGGAACTGGAGCAGTCAGAGGGTTATCTCATCCGGGCTGGAAATAATCTGGCCACACGCGAGAGTCTTGAGCGCGAACAGCGGATGATTGCAGCAGTGGATCGCGGCACAGGGCGCTTTGAGCGGTTGGGTGGGGAACGTGAGTTCCATCCTTCCGAGCGTCTACGAGATGAACAGCGACAGGCAGTCGATGAGGTTTTGGCCTCCCGCGATCTTGCCATAAATCTATCTGGTGCGGCCGGAACGGGCAAGACGGCCACGCTTCAGGAGATAGAGCGTGGTTTATGCGAGGCCGGACGTAAAGTGGCCGCGGTCGCGCCGACACGTAGCGCGGTCGAGGAGTTGCACAAGGTCGGTTTTCGAGATGCAATGACCGTTTCCCGATTGCTGGAGGATGAGACTCAGGGGGGTGCGGCGCGCGGCAAAGTTCTGATCGTCGATGAGGCGGGCATGATCTCTGGCCGCCAAATGGATGAGTTGCTCAAGCTGGCGGAGCGCGAAAACGCGCGGATTCTTTTCTCTGGGGACACACGGCAAATTCAGAGTGTTGAGGCGTCGGACGCCCTGCGTATCCTGGAGCGGGAATCGCAGATGAAAAGCGTTTCGCTGACCGGCGTACAACGGCAGACGCAGGCGGAGTATCGGGACGCCATTCAGACGTTGCGCGATTCGCCGGAACAGGGTTTTGAGAAGTTGGAAAAGCTCGGGGCCGTTCGTGAGGTCCGCTACCTGGATACCGCGCGCACTGTGGCAGCTGCTTACCGGGAACTCGCAGCTGCTCCAAGCCGTAGAGTGCTCGTCGTTGCCGGCACTCACGAAGAGATTGGCAGGATTACCCATGCCATCCGCGATGACATGAAGCGAATCGGCGAACTGAATCCAGGAATAGCTTTTGAACGCTATGCGCCTTTGCAATGGACTGAAGCGCAAAAGAAGGACTTGTCGAATTATCAGGATGGCCAGATAATAC
>Ga0209697_10008290_pt1 | contig 11839 bp, 7 predicted proteins | sample AliMusrvi5mmetaG_FD_184115 | JGI IMG/M metagenome (GOLD analysis project Ga0209697, IMG submission 184115) | Freshwater lake bacterial and archeal communities from Alinen Mustajarvi, Finland, to study Microbial Dark Matter (Phase II) - Alinen... | ecosystem: Environmental > Aquatic > Freshwater... | reverse complement strand
CCTCAAGATGGTGACCCGCAATTCGTTGGCAGTCAACGCGGCTGACGCCAAGCTCACCAATGAGTATTACTATTGGATCTATTGCTATACGGCAGTCTCCAGGTGAGCCACCGGGTTTGGCAGGGCAAGTGACGCTGGCCACGCGGTTTCCTTCATCCTTGGACTTTACATCGCCAGTCTCACGCCGCAATCTCCCCCCGGCCCGCTGCAAGACCCGCCACCGGCTCCGAACAAACCAGCCACAACCGAAACCAAAACGAATGAACTCAAGAATGCAAGATATCGCTGGCCTAGGGCTGGCTTGTCTCATCGCCCTGGGGTCTGCCGCACGAGCGGTCGATGAGGCGCCCACGCCGGAGGACGAGTCGCTGCGCGCCGAGTTGGGCAGCTATCCGTACCGCATCGTGCATGAGACCCGGCGCGACGAACACTGGGCGCTGGAGATGCTCGATGCCGACGGGTCGCACCCTGTCATGCTCACTCGCACTCCCGACGCCAATGAGCTGTATCCCCACGTGTCGCCCGACGGAACGAAGATCTGCTTTGTGTGCGAGGAAGGCGAGGGCAAGGCGAAGCGCCGCAACGTCTATCTGATGAACTTCGACGGCAGCGGCCGCGTCCGCGTGGCCGAGGCCGGGCGCGACCCGTGTTGGTCGCCGGACGGCAAGGCCATCGTCTATCTGAAAGACGAGTTCGAGGAACTCAACTACAAGGATTTCGCCACCAAAGGGCTCTTCCGTTACGACCTGGCCAGCGGCAAGAGTGAGCCCCACGTCAACCCCGACCTCTATCATCTCTACAACGTCTGCTGCACTCCCGATGACAACTGGTATGTCTCGACCGTCCATGCCGGCATGGATTGCGCCCACGGCATCCTCGCCATCGAGGCCCGCGGCAAGGAAGTCATCAACCTCGGCATTCCCGGTTGCCGTCCCGACGTGAGTCCCGATGGCAGGAAAATCGCCTGGGGTTCCGGCGACTGCGAGTTGAGCGTGGCCGACCTGGAGATGGTGGATGGCAAGCCGAAGGTGACCCATGCCCGCCATGTCATGACCAGTACCAAGCCGATCCACACCTATCATATCGATTGGTCACCCGACAGTCGTTACGTTGCCTTCTCCCGCGGGCCGACCGGCAAGGGTGCGCTCGGCATGACCCCGGAGGTCGTCGGCATCAAGGCCGACGGCTGGGACATCTGCGTGGCCGACGCCGCACAGACCGACCGCTGGGTGCAGATCACCCACGACGGCCGATCTAACAAGGAGCCGGACTGGGTGCCGGTGAAGAAATGAGGGGTAGTCCGCACAGTCCCCTGTGCGGTTCCTCAGCGCAAGGGCTGCGACATGGATGTGAACTTATGAGCGCCGGGGAAAGGTCGGACGGAAGACCGCGCAGAGGACTGCGCGGACTACCCCGGTTCCTCAGCGCAAGAGCGGCGACATGAACGTGAATGACATGAATGACCTGATCAAGATGAGAAACCAACCATCGTTTGTTGTGCGTGGCTGCTGCTGGGGCATTGCAGCGGCGCTGGTGTTGTTAGTTGCTTCCTGCAAGCAAGCCCCGCAGGTCGCCGCGCCAGAAATCCTCACCACCAAGAGCGGCATCGAGATGGTGCTCATTCCGGCGGGGAGTTTCAAGATGGGCAGCGCCACGGGCAAAGAGGATGAAAGGCCGGTGCGCGAGGTCCAAGTGGATTCGTTCCTGATGGACCGCACCGAGATGACGCAGGCCGCGTTCGGCAAGCTGGTGCCGGTCAACGGCTCGCATTTCAAGGGTCCGGAGCGGCCGGTTGAGATGATCAGTTGGGGCGACGCCGCGCTTTACTGCAACAAGCGCTCGCAGGATGAGGGGTTCGAGCCGTGCTATGATGAACAAAGCGGTGAGTGCAACTACAAGGCCACCGGCTACCGCCTGCCCACCGAGGCGGAATGGGAATATGCCTGCCGCGCGGGCACGACCGGTGATTACGGTTTCGGCGCCGACCCGCGCCAGCTCGCACAAGCCGCGTGGTTTGCCGAAAACTCGTCCAGGCGCACCGAGCCGGTCGCCCAGAAGACGCCCAATCCGTGGGGGCTTTACGACATGCATGGCAACGTTGCCGAATGGTGCAACGATGTGTATGACAAAACCTACTATAAGGACGCCCCGGCTAACAACCCGCGCGGCCCGGCCGACGGCCCGCAGCGCGTGCTGCGCGGCGGGGCGTGGAACTCGAAGGCCGACGCCTGCCGCTCGGCCTATCGGGTGGGGGAGAGTCCCGGATCACAGGACGCCTGCTTCGCCCGCGACGCGATCGGTTTCCGCTGCGTGCGACGGGCACCGGAGAAACCGCCGGCAAAGTAGAAGAGGTCGCGCCCGATGCTGTTTCACACGTGGACGTTTGCGGTTTTCCTGGCCATCGTGCTGCCGGGGTACTTCCTGCTGCGAAACACGCGCCTGTGGATCGCTTGGCTGATGCTCGCGTCGTATGTCTTCTACGGCTGGTGGAACCCGTATTACCTGTCGCTGGTGCTCTACTCCACCGTGTTAGACTATTGCCTGGTGACCCTGATGGAACGCTGCCCGCGCCAGGACGCGGGCAGCGATGCAAGCGGCCGGCGGCTTCGCCCGCGGTTCGATGACCGGATGCTCAAGGGGGCCTTCGTAGGCGCGATCCTATCTGCGGCCGGCCTGCTGGCGCTGGCGGTATTGGGGCCGGCGACGTTGCGGCCTGCAGCGAGCGGCCTGGGCATGCTGGTGCTGCTGATGGCGCTGGGCGCATTTTTAGGCAGCCGCAGGATCTGGTTGTTCATCAGCGTGTTCAACAACCTGGCGTTGCTGTTGTTTTTCAAGTATGGCGGGTTTCTGGTGGATAACGTCAACGCCCTGCTGGCATGGGTCGGCCTAACCACAGCGCTGCCCGATCCGGCGACGCTGATGCCCTACGGTTTCACCTATCTGCTTCCGGTCGGCATTTCGTTTTTCACCTTCCAGTCGCTGAGTTATACCATCGACTTCTATCTCGGCAAGGTGCCGCGGGAAAGGAACTTCGTGCGCTTTGCGACGTTCGTGTGTTTCTTCCCGCAATTGATGGCGGGGCCGATCGAGCGGGCCCGGCACCTGCTGCCGCAGTACCAGGCGTTTCCGGAGGTGCGCCTGTCCAATTTCACCGACGGCGCCTCGCTGTTTTTGGTCGGTCTGTTCAAGAAGCTGGCGCTGGCCAACTACCTCGCCCTTTACGTTGACCGGATCTATGGCAACCCGGCGGCATGCGACGCCCCGGCACTGCTGATGGCCACCTTTGCTTTCACCTGGCAGATATATTTCGACTTCAGCGGCTACACCGACATGGCGCGCGGGGTGGCCAAGATCATGGGTTTCAACCTGATCCTGAACTTCCGCAACCCCTATCTGGCCACCGGCATCGGGGACTTCTGGACCCGCTGGCACATCAGCCTGTCGTCCTGGTTCAAGGACTACGTGTACATTCCGCTGGGGGGCAACCGCCGCGGCAAGTTGCTGACCTATCGGAATTTGCTGGTCACCTTCGCGGTGTCGGGAATCTGGCACGGGGCGTCGTGGACGTTTCTGATTTGGGGCCTGCTGCATGGCATGGGAGTGATGGTCACGCGCAAACTGGAGCGCTCCGGGTTCTATCGGGAGCGGGTGCCCAAGCTGGCCAAACAGGCATGGGTGTTCGCCTTCGTCTGCTTCGCATGGATTTATTTCCGTGCCGCCTCATTGGACGACGCGCTGCTCATCGTCCGGCGGATTTTCACCGCGCCATGGCACGACCCCCAAGCGCCGCTGCTGATGCTGCTGATGGTCGGACTCGTCTGGCTCTATGCCTTCCTCTATGAGTCGCCATGGCGCGAAATCCTCAAGCGGGCGCCGTTGCGCATTGCCACCGCGGTTTGCATGATCCTCTATCTGTGTGTGTTCGCGTCCGGCGGCGGCAGCTTCATCTACTTCCAGTTCTGAAAATGTTAGAATAACCCCATGGCACCGGAACCTATAATCAAACAGGGCGAGGGACTGCTCGTCACCAACGAGCAGCGTCTCAGCCTGCGGCAGTGGGCGGTAGCGCTGGTGCTCGTCGCGCTGGTCGCGCTGGTGACGCCGCGGCTATGGCGGCATATAGAGCGCTTCGACACGGGTGCCGACTACCGGATTCCCTATCAGCTCAGCAACGACTACTGGTTGTTCGAGTGGCGCTTGCAACAGACCGCCGCCGCGAAACCCATCGTAGTGCTCGGCGACTCGGTGGTGTGGGGCGAATACGTCAAGGCGGACGGCACCCTGACGCACTTCCTCAACCGGCAGGCCGGGCAACCGGAGCGCTTCGTCAATGCGGGGGTCAACGGCTTGTTCCCGCTTTCGCTGGAGGGACTGGTGCGGCATTACGGCGGCGCGTTGCGCCAGCGCAAGGTGATCGTCGTCTGCAACCTGCTGTGGCTCAGCAGCCCCAAGGCCGACATGCAGGACGACAAGGCGCAGGACCTCAACCACGCGACGCTGGTGCCGCAGTTCTTTCCTAACGTTCCTTCCTATCAGGCCGATGCCAGCGCGCGGCTCAGCGCCGTGATCGGCCAACATGTCGGTTTTTTTGCCTGGGCCAACCATTTGCAATACGTCTATTTCAACCAGCAGAGCCTCACCCGCTGGACTTTGGACGGCGACCCGAACAAACCGTTGTGCCATCCTAACACCTACAAGAATCCGCTCTCCCAAATCACCCTGACGGTTCCGTCGGGCGTTGCCGACGACGCGGCGCGCGGCCCTGGCAGCGCGCGCCACAAGCCGTGGACGGCGGACGGCTCGCACACGAGCGCGTTCGAGTGGGTGAATCTTGACTCATCGCTCCAGTGGGCCGCGTTGCAACGCGCGGTCGGGTTGCTGCGCGCCCGCGGCAACCATGTGCTGGTGCTCGTCGCGCCGTTCAATGAGCCCATGATGACCGGGCCGGATCGGGACGCCTTTAGGAACCTCAGGGATGGCATCGGTGCCTGGCTCGACCAACAGCGCGTGGCGCACATTGTGCCGGAATCATTGCCCAGCGAACTATATGCCGACGCCAGTCATCCGCTGACGGGCGGCTACGAGTTGTTAGCCAGACGGATCTATCAGGACGAGGGGTTCAGGGCATGGTATCTCGCAGGTCCCTAAGTTTGCGGAGGATTGGACTGAAATGGGGCGTGTTAGGACCCTCATCGAGGCATTCGAGCCAGGCGCTTGAGTCAAGGATGGCTGGTTCCATGGCGAGGCGCTTGTTGGAATTTGCGATCCGGCTCGCGTTGGAACTTGAGGGGCTTGTCGCCTTTGAGGTAACCAATGAGCTGCTCCGGCGTCAGGATCGGTCGCAACTCGATGTGGCCGTCTTTCTCAACGACATTGAGTCTCTGGCCGGGCTTGAGGTCGAGCGTTTGCCGAATCCCCTTTGGAATAACGATTGGATATTTGGGTGACAGAAGCGAGGTTGTCATACGAAACGAAGTTTAGGCGAGAGTCTTGGCTTTGAAAGGAGAAATCCGCCTTGGCGCGTCGGTTCGCGGCGGATGTTTGATGCGCACCATGAAATGACGGGCTGCCGCGCCGCCTGGGCGGCCATGGCAGGCAGGGGTGGCCGCTGGCTTTCGCTGAAAGATCGCATTCGCGTATTCGTAAGCGGCCATGTGAGAGTCATTTGTAAAATGAAAGCAAGTCGGGTTGGCGTTCTGAGTACAACCCTGGGGCTGGTGGCATTGCTGCAGGGATCCGCCGTGCCGGGCGACGCGGTGGACTTGCGGATGCAGGCGACAGCCGAGCAGGTCGTGTCCCAATACAAGACGGTGTTCGCCGCGCCGTCGGGCGGGGTGCCGTCGCGCGATTCGGCGCGCGGGCCGTTGTTAGGGAACGGCAGTCTCGGCGCGGTCATCAGCGGCGCGCCGGAAGCCCAGCGCTTCTGGCTCAGCAAGAACAATTTCTGGCGGCTCAAGGACGGCCATCGGCTGGGTGGCCCGCGGCTTATCGGCGGGCTGGAGATCAACATTCCGGCGCTGACGGGTGCCAGTTATCTGGTGGAACAAGAGCTTTTCCCGGCCATCACGGTGGCGCGTTTCACCAAGGGCGAGAGCAGCGTGACGATGCGTTCGCTGGTGGCGGCCACCGATGACGTGCTGCTGGTGGAACTCGCGGCCGAGGGCAAGCCGTTAGAAGTGGAAACGCGGCTGTGGGCGGCGCCGGGCCGCGGCTCGAAGGAAGAGCTTGGCCGCAAGGACGCGGTGTTATGGGCCACCAAGGCGTTTGCCGAGGACGTGAAGATAGCGACCTCGGCGGCCTCCGCTCTAACGGTTATTGGCGGCAAGCCAACCTTTCCCGAGTTGGAACCGGTGGTCGAAGTGCCCGTGCCCAATCCGCCGCCCAAGCGGCCGCCGCCGCCGAAAGCCAAGTCGCAGCCGGGGCCGAAGTTCACCTTGCAGCCTGGCCAGAAGGTGATCGTCGCGGTTGCGGTGCGGAGTTCGTTTGATGCCAAGGACCCACTCGCGGCAGCGCAGCAAAAGGCCGCCGGGCTTGATGCCGCGGCAGTGGCCAATCTGCTAACACAGCATGCGCGGTGGTGGCGCGAATTCTGGGCGAAGTCACTGGTGGAGATCGGCGACCCGGTCTTGGAACAACGCTATTATCTATCCAACTATGTGATGGGCAGCGGCAGCCGCGACCCGGATTTCCCTCCCGGCCTGTTCGGGCTGTGGGTCACCGATGACGACCCGCGCTGGGCCGGCGACTATCACCTCAACTATAACTATCAGGCGGCGTTCTACGGCCTCTACACGAGCAACCACATCGAGCAGGCGGCCACCTACCATGCGCCGGTGCTCGCCTTCATGGAGCGCGGGCGCTACTACGCGCAGAAGCTGCTGGGCGTGCGTGGCGTCTATTACTCGGTGGGGATCGGTGCCAAGGGCATCGAGACCTGCCGCAAGGGGAATCTGACCGATGCCGCCTATCAGGAGGGCGGTTGCTTCATGGGCCAGAAGTGCAATGCGGCGTATGCCCTGACGCCCATGTCCATGCATTGGTATCACACCTATGACAAGGCCTACGCGAAGACGGTCTATCCGTTCGTGCTGGAGGTCGCGAACTTTTGGGAGGACTACCTCAAGTTCGCCGACGGGCGCTACGTGATTGAAAACGACTCGATCCAGGAGAACTCGGGCGCGGATTTCAACTCGATCATGTCGCTGGGCTTGGTGCGCAACGCGTTTGAGACGGTGCTCGACATGAGCGGCGAATTGGGCGTGGACCAAGGCCGGCAGGGGAAATGGCGGCACATCCTCAAGCACCTGAGCCAATTGCCCACCTTTGAGAAGGACGGGGTGACCGTGTTTCGCGACACCGAGAAGGGCTCCGAATGGGGCGCGAACAACACCTGCGAAATCCAGCATATCTATCCGGCAGGGGCGATGGGCCTGGACAGCGACCCGAAGCTGCTCGGGATCGCCCGCGACACGATCCGCGTGATGAACCGCTGGACCGACAACAACGGCATGAGCAGCATTTATCCGGCGGCGGTGCGCGTCGGTTATGACCCGCAGCTCATCCTCAAGGAGCTGCGCCACATGGTCGAAACCAAGGGTGGCACCAACGGCCTGACCACCGGCATCGTCGAGGGAGTCGAGAATTGCAGCATCGTGCCTAACACGATCAATGAGATGCTATGCATGGGCCACGGTCACGTGCTGCGCGTGTTTCCGGTGTGGCCGAGGAACCGCGACGCGCGCTTCATGAGCCTGCGCACCTGGGATGCGTTCCTGGTCTCCAGCTCGCTCAAAGGCGGAGCGGTGCAATATGTGAGAATCCTCAGCGAGCGGGGCCGCCCGTGTATGCTGGTCAATCCATGGCCCGGCAAGGCGGTTGATGTCTATCGCGATGGCAAGAAGCTCGACACGCTCAAGGGCGAGCGGGTCGTGATGAAGACGGAAGCCGGCGCGAGCGTCATCCTGGTCCCGGAAGGTGCGGCGTTGCCGAACGCAGAATGAGTCCGGATGCCCACTTGGCGATCAGAGCGACTGGGTTGTTACGTTTAGGGTTCATTGGCGGCGTTGCCTTGTCCGCCCTGGTGGGTGCTGACATTGTGCGAACATAGAACCGGGTGGCAATGCCGCAACGCGCGAAGGCGGGATGAGTGTAAAGCAAATCGAGGGATCCGTTTTGCTGATAGGATGCGAATCCCGCGAGTGAGCTGCCACCGTCCGCGACGATGGCGTGTTGGGATTCGAGATGCTGCCGCCAGCGCGCCCTGACCGGCGTGGCGGGCGCCCATGCGGCAAGCTGCTCAGGCGTGTAGAATGGCGCCGCCAAGCAGCGAATTGATGCGGTGAAAAGTTCGATGATGCTTGCCAGGTCGCTTGGCTCATACGGTCTCTCGGTCACGGGCAGCATGAGGTAGGATCTAACGGGTTGGCCAAGGCTGCATGCAGCAGGGCAGGGGAGGCTTGGGCTATCGCGGTGATCGTCGTCCCGTTCACGGCCGCTGTCCAGAAAGAGTTCAGCGTCCATCGCAAGATGATTCGACGGCAACCTGAGCCGGTCGTGTGGAGCGCCGGCTTCAGGTGGCGTGTGTGCCCTAGTCGTGTTGACTTTTCCCACTCAAGACACACCGGCTGAAGCCAGCGCTCCGTGCACATCCTGTCTCGGGGCAGTCGTACCCAGTGTCGCAAGCGAAGGAGAAATTGTCTGAAAGATCCGCGTGGCTTATGGCGTTCCCTCCGGCCGGACACACGCGCACTTATGAAAACAATAGGATACTCCCAACAATTCGCACTCAGTGTGCTTGGACGCACCGCCTCGGTTATCCTGGCGCTGGGCCTGCCACACGGCCTCGGTGCGGAGGCGCCGGCCGCGGCCGAGGTGGCGGCGGTGGCGCCCTTGGCGGCAGGCACATGGAAGACGGCGGAGCAGCCGGTCTATCGGGATCCTGACGACGACTGGGCCAAGGATCCGTCGGTGGTCAAGGTCGGGGACACTTATTACATGTATTACACCAGCGCCAACCCGTGGCAGGACGGCGGTGCGGGCGGCAAAGGCGAACCGCGGATTGATTACGCGACCTCGCCCGACGGGCTGACATGGACTTATCAGGGCCTGTCGATTCCCAAGGGCAAGGCGGGCGAATGGGACGAGGAGAGGCCGCAGGCGCCGGCCAAGCCGGTTTTGAAAGACGGCATCTACTATATGTATTATGCCGGGAAAAACCCCAAGCGTGCGGTGGAAATCGGGTATGCCACCTCCACCGATTTGCGCCACTGGACGAAGAATCCCGGCAACCCGGTGCTGCACAAGGGCAAGTGCAACGACCCCTTCATCTTTTTTGAAAACGGCACCTACTATCTTTTCTATACCTCCGGCGGCGACTGCATCTTTTATGTCACATCGACCAACCTGCTCGATTGGTCGGCCGAGCCGGTGGCGACCGGGGCGGTTGGCGAAGGCAGCGTCGTGATCAAGGATGGCCCGGTCTATACCTTGTTCGGTTGCGTCGGGTTCTCCGGCAACGGCGAGTACTACAAGGCCTATACCACCGAAGACCTCAAGAAACCGTTCACGGATCGCGGCAGAATCAAGATCAACAATCCCGACTTCGCCAAGGGCACCCTGAGTCATGGCGACATCATCCGCGAAGGCAACGATTACTGGTTCTACATGCAGGGCACGCGCGACGGTGGCAAGCGGTTTCAGATCGGTTTGGCCAAGCAAGCGGTGCCGGTAGTCGGTAGTCGGTAGTCGGTAATCAGTAATCAGTAATCAGTAATCAGTAATCAGGTCGTGACATGCAAACACTTCAAGCTGCTGTTGCTTTTGATGCTCGTTGGTTCCGGATGGGCCGGAGAGAGCGAGAATCCTGCCGGGTGGGCCGGCGAATTGGCGCAGCAGTTCGCTAATCCGCCGGATTCCGCGCGCATGTGGACGTGGTGGTTCTGGCTTGGCGACAAGGTGGACCGCGAGAGCATCACCGCCGATTTGGAGGCGCTGAAAGCCCAAGGCATGGCCGGGGTTACGGTCTATAGCCTCAGCGGCCCGGGCGTGGGCACCAAAGGGCCTGACTACATGAGCCCCGAGTGGCGCGGGTTGTTCAAACACACCCTCAAAGAGGCCGATCGGTTAGGTCTTGGCGTCAGCTTCATGCTCTGCAGTGGTTGGAACGCGGGAGGGCCCTGGATCGAACCCGCACAAGCGTGCAAACGGCATGTCAGTTCCGAACTGGTGCTCGCCGGTCCGCAGCATTTCAGCGGCAAGCTGCCCGCACCGCCCGCTGACCCGCGGTTCTATCAGGATATGGCGGTCCAAGCCTTTCCGTTCGCTGCGGGACAACCCGCTCGCGCGGTGATGCCGCCGTGCAAGACCCTGGATGATTCGTTCGGCGATGCGCAAGCCACGCCGATCAAGGATGTCTGTGCCGCTCCTTTGATCCCGTTGCCAGAAGCAGCACCGGGCGCGGCTGTTGATCCGGCGACCCTCATCGACCTGAGCTCCAAGTGTGGCAATGACGGAACCCTCGAGTGGGACGTCCCGCCAGGTCAGTGGAAGGTGTTGCGCATTGGCTCAACGCTGACCGGTGCGATGACGTCCTGGTCGTCACCCACCGGCAATGGTTTGGAGGCCGATCCGTTGGATCCCGCGGCCATGGGTTTCCAATTTTCCCATGCGGCGGCGCCGTTGATCGAGGACGCCGGACCTCTGGCAGGAAAAGTGTTGCGTTCGGTGCAGATCGACAGTTGGGAGATCAACCTGCCTAACTGGACCAGCCGGTTCGTGGAGGAATTCCGGAAGTTCCGCGGCTATGATCCACGTCCCTATCTGTCGGCGCTGGCGGGACAGGTGATTCAAAGTTCAGAGGTTACGGACCGTTTTCTATATGACTACCGCCGCACGGTTGCCGACTGCGTTGCCGAGAATTACTTTGGCCGACTCAGTGTGCTGGCGGAGGCCAAGGGGTTGGTCCAGCAAAGCGAGGCCGGCGGCGTGTGTTGCCCGAAGGTGATGGCGCTCGATGCCCTCAAGAACCTCGGCCGCTGTGCCATCCCGATGGGCGAGTTCTGGCAGGACGGCACCTGGATCGAGGCGAACCAAAACAAGAACGGCAAGCAGACGGCATCGGCGGCCCATGTCTATGGCAAGCCAATCGCCGCGGCCGAGGCGTTCACCTCGTTCATCCACTGGGTCGATTCGCCAGCGACCCTGAAGCCCACTGCGGACCGGGCGTTTTGCGAGGGTCTGAACCATTTCTTCATCTTTTCCAGTGCCACCCATGCGGGCGACGGCAGTCCTGGCACGGAGTTTTGTGCCGGGACGCATTTCAACCGGAAGATCACCTGGTGGAACCAAGCGCGCGGCTTCACCGACTATGTGGCACGCTGCAGTCATCTGTTGCAGCAGGGCTTGTTTGCCGCCGACGTGTTGTTCTACAACGGCGACGCCTGCCCTAACTTCGTGTCGCCGAAACATATCGATCCGTCGCTCGGCCCCGGCTACGACTACGATGTTTGCAATACCGAGGTCCTCCTCAAGCGCCTGGCGGTCAAGGACGGCCGGATCATACTGCCGGACGGCATGAGCTACCGGATGCTGGTGCTGCCAGAGAGCACGACATTGCCGGTGGTGGTGGTGCGCAAACTCAAGGAGCTGATTGCCGCCGGCATGACCGTGGTCGGCCCGAAACCCGATCGGGCGCCAGGGCTGCTAGATTATCCGCAGTGCGACCAGAAGGTGCAATCGCTGGCCGCGGAAGTTTGGGGCGAGTGTGATGGCAAGGCGGTGAAGGAGCACATGGTGGGCGAGGGCCGGGTGGTTTGGGGACTGACACCCCGCGAGATTCTGG
>Ga0209697_10008280_pt1 | contig 11847 bp, 10 predicted proteins | sample AliMusrvi5mmetaG_FD_184115 | JGI IMG/M metagenome (GOLD analysis project Ga0209697, IMG submission 184115) | Freshwater lake bacterial and archeal communities from Alinen Mustajarvi, Finland, to study Microbial Dark Matter (Phase II) - Alinen... | ecosystem: Environmental > Aquatic > Freshwater... | reverse complement strand
ATGAGGAAGCGCGTGGCTGTGTTGTCGGTGGCGTCGAGGATCAGGTCGGCCTCGCCCGCAAAGGCTTCGAGGTTGCGGCGCGTGATCCGCTGGGCCACGGTGTGCAGGGCCACGTGGCTATTGAGCGTCGCGAGACGCGAAGCCGCCGCAGCGACTTTAGGCGTGCCTTCAGACGCGTCGCACTCGGTGAAGAGCAGTTGGCGGTGGAGGTTGTCGAGGCTTACGATATCGCCGTCTGCGATGCGGAGTGATCCGACGCCCATGCGGGTCAGAAGTTCCGCTTGCATGGCGCCGAGTGCGCCGCAACCGACGATGGCGACTGTCGCTGTCGAGAGTGCCGCTTGACCGCCTTCGCCGAACTCGGATACGGCCACCTGTTTGGCATAGCGCTGACTCTCGGTGCCATCGGGCTGGCTCATGCGGACACCCCGGCGGCAATCGCTTTGCGGATTTGGTCGATGAGGGCGGGCACGTCGGTCTTGTCCAGCCGGGCGAGCGCTTTGGCCCAACGGCAGGAGAATGTTTTGTCGCCCTGCTTGCTGTGCTGGAAGAGGGCATCGAAGGCGCGGCGTTTCAGTCGGTACTCTTCCTGCATCTCAAGCAACCGTTCAGTCAAAGAAGTCAGATAGGCTTCGGCGAAGGTGTTTGGGTTAGAGACGCGTGTGGCGCGGATCACAACGGGACGCGCATAGCCGACCGCGAACTTGACGAGGGGGCTTTCGTAGTCGTTGAAAGTTCCTGCGTGGTCAGCCACCACGATCCTCTGGGGCATGCCCTGGTTGTCCATCAGGAGCATTTCGTCGCCGCTGTCGAAAGTCACTTCGCTCTTGTCGGTTGTCCGGCCCACGACCATGTTGGGCGCTGCAGCCTGCCCCAACAAATGGGCGACACGGAGAGAGAACGACTCTTCTTTCAGGCGCGCATCGGGGATCTTTTCTGTCGCGAGACCGTTGATGAAGTCACGTTCGTAGTAGGTCGTCCAGATGCGCGTGCCGTGGTAGTTCAGATTCTTGCCATAGTAGGTCTCGGGCACGGTCCGCGTGTCCATCCGGACCGGCAGAGGCATGCCCAGCTCCCAGCAGGCCAACCGCCGGTCGAGCGTGTACTCGGTGTACTCGTACGCCTCCATGATTGCCCAGAGCAAATCTTTGCCTTCGTCGAGGTGTTCACGGATGCCCCACTGCTGGATACGCAGGATGCGCAGAATCGGCTTGTCCGCGCCGTGATGTTTGATTTCCGCCAGATACGCACGATGCCCGCCGAGAGCCGGACGCTTACGCAGGCCCGGCATGAGCCCGCCGATGTTCACGAACTGGAGTCCTCCGAATTCGCGGATGTAGTTGCAGATGAACCCCTTGATCCGCTGGTCGCAAAGGCCGGTGAGCTCCGGGTCGTTCGGCCGCTCCTTCAGCTCGTCGAAGATCGGATCGAAAATCAGCTCGCCATCCTCGACGCGTCCGCCAGGGAACCAGTGGACTTGGCGGAAGAATTCCGGTGTGAGGCCGCTGACGACGGCGTCCGCGAGGGTGTCGTTTCGCTCGTCCATCAGAACGGCAAACATGCGGTTGCGCCAGGCGGGGTTTTCGGGCCGGTCTGTGTGAAGGGCCGGATCGACGGCGCTGCGGAAACGCCCGGTGAGATCTGAGTGCCATACGCGGAGCTGTTGGGCTGAGGCGTGCTCGAAGTCGAGGTCTGTGAAGGCTTTCTCGCTGAAGGTTGCATCAGTGGCGAAAAACGCCACTTCGCTGTGATGGTAACGGTTTCGCTTGGCCGAGTAATCGCGGATCTCCACGAGGTGTAACCGGAGCCCGGCTACGTCCAGTGAGCTGAGCGACTGAAAGGCTTGCACGGTTAGATAACGCGTGCCTGTGGCAGGACTGTAATAGTAGAGCGCCTGACCTCCGATGGCGATTTTGGAGTGCGCAATGGCGCTGATGATATCGCCATCCTTTTGGGGCTGAGCGCTGATTCGCCAATACTCGCCCCGCTCTCGGATGGACTGCTGGACGGTGGCATCGCGCGCGTGAAGGAACCGGACGTGCCTCTTGGAGGCGAGCGCCTGCAGGCGCTCATCGGCCTCGAAGGCCAGTGGCATCCGGTTGGATTCGGGGCGGATCAGGATATCGCGGTCCTCCATGATCAGATCGACGGCTGTGTCCCAGATCGCATACGTTTCGTTTTCTGTGAGCGCTTTCAGGCCCTGCAGCCGCCTTTGTGTGTTCAGGTGGTCTCTGTAGAAAAGCCGCTGCATCGCATGCGTCATGCGCGGCAGTGTGATCAGCACGTTAGCGGGCACAAAAAGTGTGCCGATGCGGCTTTTCAGTTTGCCTTCGGCGTCAGTCGCCAGGGGGTGTTCGCCGAAAATCTCCAGACTCATATCGCCTCCAGAATATGCGCGATGCCTCATTTCCAAAAGGAATCATCGCATGGTTGTTGCGACCCTGTCAATCGAACGCCAACACCGGCCCTCGCCTTCAAAGCCGGGCACTGCCGCGCTGCTCAATACCAGATCGCCATGCGCAGTCCGCGCGCGTCGCGGTGCGGCTCTTGCGGAATCGGAGTGGAGCGCCCTTCAGCGATTCTGCGTGCGCTCCAACAGGCGGCGCAGGCGTCCAGTGCATCGTCCGGTTCCGCGCCTTGAAGTCGCGCGCCAAAAGCTTGCGCAATGAAAGGTGCGAAGCCGTGGCGCACCAGCAGCTCCAGGCGTTCGGACCGTCCCTCCTGCGTGCGTTTGGAGTGCGACAGCGCGCCTCCGTGGTTCAAGGCTAAGAAGCTGAGTTCGGGATGGACTTCTCGGACGCTCTCCTGCAGCTCAGGCGTCATCAGCCGATCCACTTCGCGGATCTTGGGCAGGATGCCGAAGCACTGCTTCGACAGCCCGAGGCTGTGATGTGAGCTGAGCCGATTGATCGCCAGCGCCTCGGGGTAGGAGGCCGACTCCAAGGTGTCGCGTACGGGCGGTGAGAACACGCTGGACATGCGGTTCGGGTGAAGCAGCCGCCGGGCGTAAACATCGCACAGCCTGCCGCCGGGCAAGGCATGGTCGAGCAGGCCGATGGGGATGTCGACGGCGATGATCCGCGCCGCTTTGACGAACGTGAGCACCTCCGCAAAAGAGGGTGTGACTTGATACGTGAAAGTCTCCGCATCTGTGTCCCACAGAACCGCGAACCATCCCGCTTTGCATCCGTCAACGCCTGCAACAGTCGCTGTCATCCGCGCCGCCTCCGCCCCGACTCTTTACGCCTCGCCTTCCAACGTGTAAAACAATACCGCCACAGCTGCGAAATGTCGAGCAGAAGCGCGCGGGTTTGACACCGCCCGCGGTTCGCGCTAATCTCACGAAAGACCGTGTATGGGCGGATAGATGCGCCTGTTGGAGATGGGGCCTGTACATGGGGCGGTGCGAAGAGGAGGAGCCATGGAAGGACAGACAGCAGGGCTGCGGTCGCCGAATGGGGCGCTGGCGAAACTGAAGGATAATCTGGAGGCGGTGATTCGCGGCAAAGCAGACGCCATCGACCAACTGCTCATCGCACTCTTGGCGGACGGCCATGTGCTGATCGAGGATGTGCCGGGAACGGGAAAGACCACTCTGGCCAAGGCGTTAGCGGTGTCGATCAAAGCCCGTTTTGCACGCATCCAGTTCACCCCCGACCTGCTGCCGACAGACATCGTGGGCGGCATGATCTACTCGGCGTCCAACGGCAGCTTCACTTTCCGGGCCGGCCCGATTTTCGCCAACATCGTGCTGGCCGACGAGATCAACCGCGCGTCGCCGCGCACGCAGTCCGCCTTGCTCGAAGCCATGAGTGAGCGGCAGGTGACTACCGAGGGCGAATCGCGCCCGCTGCCGCGTCCGTTTCTCGTCATCGCCACACAGAACCCGGTCGAATACAACGGCACCTATCCGCTGCCTGAGGCGCAGCTGGACCGTTTCTGTCTGCGGCTCACGCTGGGGTATCCAGAGCGCGCGCATGAGCTTCAGCTGTTGCGCGACCAAGTGGTCTCAGCCCCGCTGACGACCCTTTCGCCGGTCATCGACACTGAGACGCTCGCCCGCTTGCAGGCGGAGGTGCGCACGGTGGGTGTTGAGTCCTCGGTTCTGGACTACATCGTCCGGCTGGTGGAGCGCACGCGCCGCGACGCGCGGTTGCGGCTGGGTGCCAGCCCGCGCGGGTCGCTCGATTTGCGGCGGAGTGCGCAGGCTGCGGCGTTTCTTGCGGGGCGCGACGCCGTGCGCCCGGACGATGTGCAGCGGCTGGCGGTGCCGGTGTTGGCGCACCGGCTGGTCATCGACGTCAAGGCGAGGCATGGCGGGATCACTGGTGCGACGGTGGTGGACGAGGTGCTGCGTACGGAACCCGTGCCTGCATGAGTGCGCGCGCCAGACGGGGCTCTGACCTCTTGCGACGTCTGCGCAACCCGCCGATCGGCTATCAGCATGGCCGCCGTGCGCGACTGACTCGCAACTTCCCGATGGTGTGCTGGGTCTACTATTGGCTGACGGCGCACACGACGCTGAGGCTGTTCGTCGTCGGTAGTGTAGGAGGAGCGCCGACGGCGTTGCTGATGTTGGTCGCTTTCGAGAACCGTGTCTTGCTGGCGGGTTTTTCCGTTTTGGCGTGGATCGTGTCCTGTATGGCAGTGGGGTATTTTTTTCGCCCGCGCCTGTCCGTTCAGGCGCACATGCCCTTCCGGGTCGAGAGCGGCAGCCGCTTCGAAACGCGCTACACGGTGGTCAACAAGGGTCGTCGCACGGCGCGCGACCTAGCGATCGACACGCTGGTCTTCTCGGACTGGCGGTGTCTGCGGAGACAGCGCGCGCGGCTGGGTATGTTGCCCCCCGGCGCCACGGAGTCGCTTTCGGCGACGGGACATGCGCTGGCGAGAGGAGTTTATACTCTGCCCGCTCTCCGGTACGATTCCGGTTACCCGTGTGACTTCTGGCGCTGGGGTCACACCGACCCTTCAGAGCGCGTTCTGTTCGTCTACCCGCAGTATGTCCGGCTGGAGGTGCTGGACCTCCCTCTTGGGTGTCGGAACCGAAAGGATCTGTCGCAGGCCCGCGAACTGGCCCGCGAGGCGCTGGAGTTCCATGGCTGCCGGGAGTTCCGCGACGGCGACGCCCTGCGGCATGTGCACCCGCGCTCCTCGGCGCGGGTGGGCGCACCGGTGGTTAAGGAGTTCCAGGCCGAAGGCCGTTCGCGCACTGCGATTCTGGTGGATACGCGAGACCCCGGACGGGTGGCGACCCTTCGGGCGCAGATTACGCATGAGGATCCGATCGAGGCGGCTTTGTCACTGGCGGCTGCGATCGTCGATTCGCTATCGGTGACGGATCGTACGCTCGAACTTCTGGTGGCAGGCCCCGAGATCTATCGGTTCCGCAGCGCGGGACGCGTGGGCTATCTCGAAGAAGTGCTCGACATTCTGGCGGCGGTGGAGCCTTGCCGCGGAGACCCGATCGACCACTTGGAGCCGCTGCTTTTCGATGAGATCCGGGAGATCCAGAGCGTCTGTCTGCTGCTGACTGGCTGGGATGAGCGCCGAGCGATGCTGGTTCAGGAAATCGGTGCGTGGGAGATCGGCCTGAAGGTCATCCTTCTTGTTGCGCACGGGCAGAAGGTCGAAGGGCTGCCGCCGGAGGTGGAGTGTGTGTCGATCCGCGACGTATTGAAGGGCGAGGTTCGAGGCTTGTGAAAAACAAAGCCACAGAGAGGCTTGATGCAGGTGTGCAAACGTCGGCGCAGCCGGCGCGGGTTAGCCGCTGGCCGACGCTGTGGTGTGCGGCCGCATTGCTGTGGTGCGCCTGGTGGTACTGTCATGAAGCAAGCCAAGGCCTCCTTTTTCTGACGGTTGGCCTGGCGGCGGTGGCGGCGGCGTTGCCGCGTCCGGCGCCCCACACGGTGCGGTGGGTGGTTTGGCTGAGCCTGCTGGTGGCGGTCGCCTTTTTTGCGGCGAACGTGTCCCGTCTCATTCCTCCGGAGGGCACGGTGGGGGATGCGCGGGTGCCGGACCGGATCGTTACCCTTCTGTTCGCTTTGGGGGCGGCCTCGCTGTTTTTCAGCCCTCGGGCGAACGGGGTCACGATGGTGGCGGTGGCTGGGCTGCCGATGGTCATGATGGTGTTGGGCCGAGAAGGCAACGCAGTCGGCGCGGTGGACGGGAGCACCGCGCTCCTGCTGATCTGGTTGTTTATTGGCCTGGTGGTTGTGGCGGATCTTGTGCAGCGTCTGACGTCTCCGTGCGGCAGGGAGCAGCCCTCGCCTGGAGCGGGCGACGCGATGTGGCGGTTGGCCTCGTTGGCAGGGGTGCTGGCGCTGGCGTATGTCTTGAGGGCGCCGGTTGAACAAGGGGCGCTGTTTGTGCAGAAGAAAGTTTTCGGTTGGGTCACGAACACGGGCGAGGGTGTTGGAAACCGGCGCGGAAGTGAGCTTTCGTTGAAACAGCCGCCCCCGGCCGATTTCTCCGGACGCATGCGGGTGATGCTGCTGGTTCAAGCGGACCGTTTCCCAGGGTATTTGAGGGAGAGCGTCTTTACGACGTATGCGGGTGGACGGTGGCAGGCGCCCAAGCCGGGCGCAGAGTTGCGCCAGGACGGGGCGGCGCTGACAGGGGGGCGTCAGGCGGCCTACAGACTGGGGTCGGTCGGGCCGCAGGAGCGTGCGTTGCTCTGGCAGGTAGAGGTGATGGCTCCACAGTTGTTGGGAGGCTTCTGTCTGCCGGGAAGTGCGGTGAGGCTGCAGTGCGAGGGACCTGCGCCGCTCGCAGACGCGGACGGCACAGTCACGGCGGCCGTGACCTTGCCCGATCGGTTCGAGACAGAGGTCGTGACGCGGCGCGTGGCGGCGAGTGTGTATCCCTTGCCAGACGGGGGCGGCGATCCGGCGTATCTGAATGTGCCGCCGAGTTTGGCCGGAGCGGTTTCCAACTGGGTCTCCGCCTGTGACGGGCTTGCTGGCGAGAAGCGTGTGGCAGCGGCAGGAGCGCGCGTGGAAGCCTTTTTCCAGACGAACTTCATCTACCGGCTCGGGGTGGCCTTGTGCTCCACACCCGATCCGCTGGTGGACTTCATGAAGCGGCGGGAGGGTTCCTGCACGTACTTTGCGAGCGCGGCTGCGCTGATGTTCAGGAGCTGCGGCATGCCGACCCGCGTGGTGGGAGGGTATGTGTGTTGCGGGTGGAATCCGTGGCTGAACAGATGGGTGGTCCGCGAGCGAGAGAGCCATGCCTGGGTGGAGGTTTGGGATCTGTCCGCTAAGCGGTGGCTGCTCGTGGATCCGACGCCGGCGTGTGGCAACCCGGCGGCGCTGCCGGGGCCGGGCAGGATGCGGTTCGCCGCGGATCTGCTGGTTGCCGCATGGAAGCGGCTCGTGACAGGGCTGAAGGGGATGAACGTGCTCGAGGCCATCGCCGATATGGGGGAGACGCTTTTCATTTTCTTATGGCACACGGTGTGGAGTTTGGCCGGGGCGGTTGTGTTGGCCGGCTTCTCTGCGGTCTGGTGGGTGCGCCGGCGCTCACGCAAGAAGCCCCAGGCGAAGGACGAGCGGTTGCGCACGGAAATGACGGAAGCTATGTGCGGGATCGCGCGGAAGAGAGTGCCGGGACATCTGCGCCGCCGCGCGTGCGAGGGCTGGGATCTGTGGCTCGGACGCATCGGTCCGGATTTGCCTGTTCCTCTCTTTACTGAAATGAGGGAGTGGGCCGAAAGCTATCAGGCGTTGCGTTACAGTGAGCGGATGGATGAGTTGGCCGCCCGCCGATGGCTCGTCCGCGCACGGCAAGCAAAAGGTGGTTTAGCTCGTGCGTCCGTTAACCTTCGCCGGCCCTGACACCCCAATGGAATTTCCGGTGATCGCTCGCATGGTGGTGATGGACATGGATGAGGTTGTTGGCTTTGAGCAGCGCCTCGTCCGCCAGAATGTCCTCGGGGCTGCCGCAGCCTGCGATTTTCCGGTCCTGCCCGAAAACGTAGACCCGGTCAGCAATGTCCCCGATGATGTGAAGATCATGCGTGGCAGTGACGACCGTTTTTCCTGCGTGCGCGAATGCGTCCAGCATCTCGATCAAATGGGTCGTGGTTCTGGGGTCTAGCCCGGCCGTCGGTTCGTCTAGCAGAAGCACGTCAGGATCAATGGCGAGAATAGTGGCGAGCGACACTTTGCGCTTTTCGCCGACGCTGAGCTGATGGGGCGAGCGGTCCAGCAGGGGGCCGATTCCCAGCGTTTCGGCCAAGTGCTCGATGCGCGCTTTGACCGTCTGCTGGTCCGCACCAAGCTGGAGCGGGCCGAAAGCGATATCTTCTCGGACGGTCGGGCAGAAGAGCTGAACGTCAGGATTCTGGAAAACAAGGCCGACCCGTTTGCGGAAGCTCACGGAAAACGCATCGTCGCGAAACGCGGCCTCTGTCAGGGTCACGCCTCGAAACGCGAGGTCGCCCCTGTCGGCGAAGATCAGCGCGTCGAGCAGGTTGAGCAAGGTGGATTTGCCGGATCCGTTCGCGCCCACCAGAGCAACCCTTTCTCCCGCATGGATCGCCAGGTCGATGCCGCAGAGGGCGGGGAACTTGCCCTGATAGGAGTAATGAAGACTCCTGCACTCAAATACAGTTTCCGTTGCCATCGTGTCATTTCCCGTTCATCAGTTCTACATAAACCAGCAAGAGGATTGTCGTCGCGCATCCGCCCAGCCACAGCCAATCAGGGAGCCCTGTCCGGAAATGGTCGAGCGACACCGGTTCGCCCCTGAAGCCGCGCGCGAGCATGGCGTGATAGACCTGTTCGTTGAGCTGATAGGAGCGCTTCCAAAGGCAGGCCATATTCCACGTGACGACGCGTTGGCCTTTCCGATAGTGCATGCCGGAACCCACCCGGCTTTTGATTGCCCGGTACGTGTCTTCGACGATTCCGACAAAGAGGTAGATGTAGCGGTAACTGATGCTGAGAACCATCACGAAAACGGAGGGCACGCCAAAGGCGCGCAGGGCTTTAAGCAGTTCGAAGTGCCGCGTGGTCATGCTGAGCAGCACGGTCAGCGAGACGGATGTGATGACGCGGCCTATGAAAAAGGCCGCCGCCCTGAGGCCCTGTTCCGTGACGGACAGCCCTCCCAGAGAGGCCACGGCCCTGCCGGGCGAGACACTGCTGAACAGGGCGGGAAGGGCAATGAACAGCGAAAACAAGGGGATAAAGAGCCACGTTCGCAAGAGAAAGGAACGCAAGGGAATCTTCGACAGCGCGGCCAGCGTCAGGCAGAGCAGATACAGCACTCCCAGCGTCGTGAGGCTGCGCGTGAAGAGGGCCAAAAGAAGGAAGGCCAGCAGCGTTGCCGCCTTGACCCTCGGATCCAAAGACTGCAACAGACCTGGCAGCGACGCAGTCTCGTCGGCATAGATGGCCTGCCTGAAAAAGGCAAGCGTGCCGCCGATGGAGCGCTCGATGAAACCTGTTCTAACCTTCATGCGTCATTCGCTTTTGTTCACAAGAAATTTGCCCAGCAGCCACACGATCAGCACGATCAAAGCCGCCCCGATGATGGCAGACAGTGCATAGGCCAGGCTCAGATGCGCCAGCCCTTTCTCGGCTCCGCCCTTCAAGGCATAGTCGGGCATCGGCGCGCTCCATATCGCGGAAAGGCGCTTCAATTCCTGGGGGGCGTAGCCGACCAGCTTCTCCATCTCGTCCACACCCCATTCGCCCCACGCGCTTCCGGCCTTGAACCGGTCCGGCAGGATCAGGCCCAGCGGCGACAGCGCAACGAGCGCGCCCAACGCAATCCAAAACTTGGTTACAATTCTCATCGTTGCACCTCTAGGCTGATGAGCTCCGGCGCTTGTTTCTGCAGATACTTGATGACCAGGGCGGTCACGACCGCCTCTACCCAGCCGAAGACCAGCAGGTGTTCGCCCGCCATGGCGGTCACGGCGACCTTGAGCCCGTACGGGCAGTAGAGAGCCTGCCCCTGTGCCGTATGATGCAGCAGCGGCTGGAGGCCGAATTCGACCCCGGCCAGGAGCGCGGCGGCGTTGATTCCGAGATAGCCCGCCGCGAAGGCTGCGACGACCCTCCGGCCGGAGTCCTTGGCGGCATGGGCCCCGATCAGCCGATACGTGTAGTAACTGACGAACGGGATGACGACCGCCATGTTGAAGCAGTTCGCGCCGACCGCCGTGACACCGCCGTCGCCGAACAGGAGCGCCTGCACCACCAGCGCCACGGTGATGGCGATCATGGCGGCCCAGGGGCCAAGCAGGATGGAGACCAGCGCGCCTCCGACTGCGTGGCCCGTCGACCCGCAGGGGATGGGGATGTTGAACATCATGATGACGAAGCTGAACGCGGCGCCGATCGCCAGCAAGGGAACCTGCTTGGCCTGTAGCGTCTTTTTGACGATCCTCGAAGCCGCAGCCCACAGCGGCAGCATCAGTAAGTAGAAGAAGCCGCTTGTCGTGGGGCCCAGATAGCCGTCCGGAATGTGCATCTCGTATCTTTCTTGCTCAAAGCGATTGATGATAATACGTATCACACATTCGTAATACGCCACAAGGCGAAAAACGGGCGTCTCAAATTCTGGCTAGCCCCGCGATCTGGTTTCAACTGAACATGAGGTCTCTGCTCAGTGCCTCGGTGCTTATTCATGAGAGACTCTGGCCGGTCGTGCCTGCAGCGAGGGAGACGTGCTTCAGCCCCTTGACGGATTTGAGGCGCTTGACGATGGTTTCGATCTCGTGCGATGTCCCTTTGACAGCGACAATCTCCAGGCAGTTGTTGTGGTCAAGGTGAACATGCTGCGTCGAAATAATCACGTCATGGCAATCGTGCTGCATGTCCGTCAGCCGTTTCCCGACATCCCGCGTGTGGTGGTCATAGACCAGCACGATCGCACCGGCCACCTCGTCGCCTGCCCGCCATTCCGTCTGCACCAGGCTGGACCGGATCAGGTCGCCTACAGCCTTTGACCGCGTGGGGCAGCGGTCCTTCTTGATCTTGGCGTCGAACTGACGCATCAACCCTTCGTCGAGCGATATGCTGAAACGTGTCAGAGACATGGCTTCTCATCCTCCTCCGTCAGTGGTGATGCGGACGTTAGCAGTTCCGGTGTGTCAAGGCAAGACAGTTGAAGAGACTGAAACAGACGCACATTCCTTGCGCGCGAAGACAGGATTTTGAAAAGAGAAAAATGGTGGGCGAGGCGGGACTCGAACCCGCAAACCTTGCGGCACAAGATCCTAAGTCTTGCGTGTCTGCCAATTTCACCACTCGCCCAAGGGTGTCGTAAACATAAGAAGGGCAATAACTTCTGTGTTCAAGACGCGTATTAATATAACATTCAGTCGGTCGAAAGGCAACTGCGGATGTCAGCATGAAGGCGGTTTCGCAGTCCTTTCTGAAGGGACGGACCTCTGTTCAGGCGAAGAATCGGACTCGCGTTTTGGAAAAGCTTTGCGATATAATCAAGCCCACCACTTGATATAGTGTTCGAGGGTTGTGTGGTGTGGAGTCGAGGGTGCGGATGAAGCGGAGCGGAACAATTATTCTCGGAATGATAGGCGCGTGGTTGTCGGCGTCTGCTTCCGAAGTGTTAGTCGAGGCCGAGACGTTCGAGCAGAAGGGCGGCTGGGTGCTCGACACGCAGTTTGTCGAGCTCATGGGTTCGCCTTTTCTGCTGGCGCACGGGATGGGTGTGCCGGTTGCCGACGCGGTGACATCCGTGACGCTGCCCTCTGCGGGAACGTGGCGTCTGTGGGTGCGTACGCGCGACTGGACGCCGGATTTCGCGGGAGTGAAGCCGGGCCGTTTCCAAGTCGCTCTCAACGGCGTGACACTGCCCGCGGTGCCGAAC
>Ga0209697_10008279_pt1 | contig 11850 bp, 8 predicted proteins | sample AliMusrvi5mmetaG_FD_184115 | JGI IMG/M metagenome (GOLD analysis project Ga0209697, IMG submission 184115) | Freshwater lake bacterial and archeal communities from Alinen Mustajarvi, Finland, to study Microbial Dark Matter (Phase II) - Alinen... | ecosystem: Environmental > Aquatic > Freshwater... | reverse complement strand
ACGACTATATACTTTTACCAAGGCTTGTTCTTTGAAGCCTGCCGAATATCTTTTATATGTTTTCATTTCTAATCTCAAATTTTATTTTTTTTAAAATTTGAGGCGACAACTATTCTGACGCAGGGGGTAACCAAGAAGAACTTAATACGCTAAAGCAAGCGGCAATGAAATTGGAGGCAATGATGTTAGCTTTAAGTGTATCGGAAGATGATATTGTTGCAGAATTCAATGCACTCCGCACAACCGAACAAGAATAAGTCGCCAAGCATTGGTGCTTGACGCTAATATCCTTGTTAGAGCAGTGCTAGGTCAGCGGGTATTTAAACTATTAAACCAGTATTACAATACGACAACTTTTTTTGCGCCCGAAGAAGCTTTCGACGATGCTCATAAATATCTTCCTCAAATCTTTGAATCACGCAATCTTGACTGGCATTTAGGTGCTGCAGTACTAAATCAATTACCCTTATTGGTGCAGTGCATGAATATTGATGTGTATAGCGAATTTGAAAGCACTGCAAAAAAACGCATCCGAGATATTCGTGATTGGCCCTTACTAGCACTTGCCCTCACCTTGGACTGTCCTGTATGGACAGAGGATCAAGATTTTTTCGGTAGCGGCGTAGCCACATGGACAACGAGCACAGTGGAAATGTATTTAATCGGATCCTAGTTACCAACATATTAAAAACCCCACACTTTTCCACTTGTCGCGGTATTTTAGGGGTTAAGGTGTAAGGCGGTTAATATCTCATGCTTGTGCTTTTTTACCGGTTTTCTTAGGTTTCGCAACTGTTTCCCGTTCGGCTTTGATTCTGGCTAATAACGCTGCTGCGCTGTTGTCATCACTTATCAGCTCAGGGTTTTGAGCACGCCAGTCGGCAGTGAGTTCACCGCTAAAGGCTTTGGCTAGTATGGCTTGCGTTAAATGATTGACGCGGGCTTGTGCATCTTTAACGCGTTGCTCGATTTGCTCGGCGTAGGTGAAGAGTTGTTCGATACGGGTGACGATTTCGGTTTGTTCTTCGATTGGAGGCAATGTTATTTCAATGGGATAAATTTTTGTACCACTAATAACCGGTTGAGCTGTGGATGCCGAATCTACTCTTAAGTTAGTCGCCCGAAGGAGTAGATAAGAAAAATCCTTAGTTATTAATGATTTAGGGAATGAAACGATCAGCGCATTATCTGTCACCCAAGAAATATTTTTCGTCAGGTGAACTGAGCCGCAATAAAAGCCTACTCTACCGATAACAATTGTTTCTTCAGTAATGTTATTTTGGTCATGATAACCATTGATACCATTTCCACCATAAACTGGAATATTCCCATCAGTAACCATGTCTTTTGCTATTAAGCCAGAGCCTGATTTAACATTAAATAGATGTCCAAATTGTAAGCTTAACCAGGATGAACGCTCCGATAATGGAGAGATAACTCTCAAATTATTAGCTTTAACTTTGAATTCATCCTCTTTAATTTTCTCATTGTACAAGTTAACAGTAACTTCAAAATCAAATTTCTCTCTCCAATCCTCAGTCAACTTCCCACTAACCGCAGAGGCGAGGACTGATTGACGGAAGCGTTTGATGATTTTCGGGATAGTATCTAGGCGAGTTTTAAGGTTATCGACCTGCGCCAATAGCTCATCCAACTTAGCAGCAATTTGTTGTTGTTCGGCTAATGGAGGGACAGCTACAGGATACTTTTCCAAATGTTCTTTATTTACTCCAGATTGCCCAGCTGTTCGATCGGATGCCGAGTTGACATAGTTATACAAATCCTCATTTGATAAATATCTAAAAAGATAATCATTAGAAAATATGTTACCTACTGGAACGGCTTTCATCAAAGCAACATTGTAAGCCCCATTTAAGCCTCGCAATATTTGAAAAATTGGCGGCCCATATCTACCTATCATCACATCATTTGAATCAACAAATCGCCTTGCTAATTCTTTGGGGATATAAACTTTGTGATTATCTGATTTATAGTCTCGGATTTGAATCAATCTTATAAGACTCTCTCCAGACTCAAAACGAAATTCGCTTTTTGGTGGTTGGCTGCCACCCTCTAATTTAATTACTTCATCAAGCCTTGCGTATTCCCATGACTCTGGAATTCGCAGTTCATGGGAATACGAACCTTCTACAAAAATGCTTTTTATTTGTTCCATCATCTTTCCCTAATACTGCATTTGGCTCATACCCGTTCACCCAAACCCAACACCTCTACCAATAAATCTGTCTGCACTTGTGCCTGATCCCCTGCCCCTAAAGCCTGCATCAAAGCATTGAGTTCTCGCAGGGCTTCAGTGAGTTCGCTCATGGCTTCGGCGGCCAAGACCTCGGGTTCTGGCAGGCTTGCGGCATCGATACTGTCTTGATCTTTTAGCCAAGCGATATCTAAAGAATCGGCTTTTTGACTGTTAATCCAGTCACGGGAAAAACTACGCCAGCGGCTTTCGCTTTGCTCACCTTCAACCGTGCTGGTGATAGCGCCATCATGTTCATTACGCTCGACCGCATGAAAGCAGTCTTCAAAGGGTTTTAAATATTGATCCGTAAACGGTGTGCGTTTACCGAAGCTGGGCATGTTGGTGCGTAGATCATAAACCCAAACGTGTTGAGTGCAGTTTTCATCCTGCTCTGGGTTTTCCACCGTGCCTTTAGTAAAAAACAGCACATTGGTTTTAACACCTGGGGCATAAAAGATACCGGTCGGTAATCTAAGGATGGTATGCAGATTACATTTGTGCATTAAATCACGGCGAATATCGGTGCCGACGCCGGCCTCAAATAATACATTATCGGGCAACACCACGGCGGCACGACCACCGGCTTTAAGGCTGCGGTAAATGTGTTGCAAAAACGCCAGTTGCTTGTTGCCAGTTTTATAAGTGAAATCATCGCGAGTCGGGCCGCCACCGCCTTTAGCGGTGCCGAACGGAGGATTGGTTAAAATAACATCGGCTTTAGGCAGTTGCGTGCCGGGTAAGCCTAAGGTATTACCCAAATGCACTACACCTTCAGCATCACCTTCCATGCCGTGTAATAAGCAGTTCATTAAGGCTAAACGGCGAGTACCGGGCACCAATTCCATACCGACAAAGGCTTTATTGCGCTGAAAGCTTTGCGCCTTGGCATCCAGATCATAAAGATCATCGTTATGCTCCTTAATATAAGCATCGGCGGCGATTAAAAATCCAGCCGTTCCTGCGGCAGGATCTTGTATCAGTTCACCTGCTTGCGGTTTGATGCAACGGATAATGCTGTCTATCAACGGACGCGGGGTAAAGTATTGACCGGCACCGGATTTGGTTTCACTGGCATTCTTTTCTAGCAAGCCTTCGTATAAATCGCCTAAACCGTCACGTCGGGCACTGAACCAGTCGATAGTGTCTAAGGATTTAATCAGTTGCTCTAAATGACGTGGTTCACGTAAGCGCGTTTGAGCATCGGCATAAATGGCCAGTATTAAATGATCGCTAACCACGGTGTTGCCATCGGCATCTTTGCCGGTGGACAGGGCTAGCAAGATATGGCGATAATCGTTAAGCAGGTTAAGTCCGCTTTTACTGCTTAAATCTGGCCAGCGGCAGCCCTCGGGTAATTTGTGTTCATTAAGCAAACCCGCTTCGGTGTTTTCATATTCCATTTTAATAAACAACAGCAACACCAGTTCGGTAACGTAATCGCTGTAGTTAATGCCATCGTCACGCAATACGTCACAGAGGTTCCAGAGTTTTTGTACGATGTCGTTATTGGTCATAATCCGTTTATTGATAAAGGTAGGGATTGATCAGGCCAACTTGAGTTGGCTCAAAATGGCGAGTATTACGAGTGGCAACGATCAGATTATGCTCCAAAGCAGTCGCTGCAATCATTAAGTCGGCACTATTATGCCCTAACTCTGCACTCAAACGTCCCCAGCGTTGTGCAATGCTAATGGATAACGGCAATATGCGTTGTTGATATCGTTGTAAAATGGTATCCAGCCAGCGTTGTAAATCTTCTGCAAATTCTGGATTATTGCGCCGTTGCTGGGTTATGCCACGTTCGACTTCACCTATAGTTACGACGCTGATGTAAACGTCTAACGAATTGATGCTGAGCAGCCATTTTTCCAGATTCTGATCACGCTGTTTTCGACGGATGGCTGACAGAATATCGGTATCCAACAAAAATGACATTATTCAAAGTCTCTAAGTCGAACATCTACTCGCTCAAACTCCCCATCATCTGTAGGCATGCTAAGTAAATGGTCGATAAAAGAAGGGGCTTTTGAGGCTTCATAGCGTTGGAATTTTTCAAACTCTTCCATTGATAGCACCACTGCCGAAGGTACGCCACGACGAGTTATAACCTGAGCCTTACCTTGTTTTGCTGCATCGACCACAGCGCTAAATTTATTTTTAGCGTCATGTAACGACCATTGCTTGGTTTGCATAAATACCTCTTGAGCGGGCTAATTGATCTAGCTAGATTATAACAGGGTTTAGTTTAAGCGATTGCTAGCCAGAGATTGTCATTTAAAGTCTCCAATACTTTATCCAGATCACCACCGAGTAGTGAATTTAGGCGCTTGGCGCCACCATCTTGGGCAAAAGCTCGATTGACGACTTGTTGATCAATCACCACTTCATGAGTCAGTTGCTTGGCGAGCCTATCTAGCCATTTACGTTGTATCGGCGTCCAAGGATGCAGCGCATAAATTTTTTGCATAGCGTTAGCGACGCGCTGCTCGAACGATAACAAGGCTTCACCTAAGGCGGCTTGGCGTATATAGCCGACTATACTGACGGCCATTTCTTGCTGGGTTTGATTGCGCCAAGCACTTTGCAATCTAGCTTCACTGTAGCCGTGTTCATCCAATAACAAACGCACTTCTTTAAGTTGTGCGCGGGTGAGGTCTTTAGGCTTATTGACGATGACACTCAGTGCCACTGATAAGTTAATCTGCTCATTAATAAAACGATTAAAGCTCTCTAAATAATCGGCTGGCTTTTCGTTGACACCGAAAGTTTGGCTGCGGCTTTTAAATTCATCTATACCTTCATAAATGATCGGTAAGCGATCTGAACCTAGTAAGTCGCTGACTTCGCCTAATTGCTTAAGCAAACCACTATGACTTTGTACAAACTCGGCGGCTTGTTTAGGGCCCAGTTGTTGCAAATGCTTATGCAAGTGACTGGGTTCTATGCCCCACAGACTTTCCAGCTCAGCCAGTTTTTGTTTAAGCTCAGGCTTTTTCTCGGCTTTATTAACGGCTTTACGTAAGATACGCATGACCTTTTGACTGATGTCATTTAAGACATCATGGGCATGACTGGTTTCTGTCGTGCTGCCTGCTGCGCTTAAACTGTTAGGATCGGTCAGTTCTTGTAGTAATTGTTCAAGAGTGATATTAGGATCTTTAACCAAGGGTTTCATGGCGCTGACTTCTTGTAGTGCCGCGTAAATATCTACAGGATCAAAGATTTTGAAGACGACTTTACCAATCTCATCACAGCGCCGAGTCGCGCGGCCTAACATTTGCTCAAAAAGAATACGCGAACGAACTCTGCGTAAAAATACCAGATTACAGATTTTAGGCACATCAATGCCGGTGGTAAGCAAATCAACGGTGATGGCAATGCTGGGGTATTTTTCGTTTTTATAACGTCTGATAAGTTGCGGTACTTTATCACTTTGTCCGGTGATTTTACTAACCGCTGCCTCGTTATAGCCCTCCCCGTAAAGGTCTTTAAAAGCCTGATCTAGTAGACGCTTAACCATGTCGGCGTGTAAGTCGGTGGCGCAGAAGATCATAGTTTTTTCTTCGCCGAAGGGATCGAGTTCTTGTGCTAACTGGGCGCAGATGACTTGGTTGAAGCTTTCGGTAATCACACGGCGGTTAAAGGCATCGACTTCAAAATTTAATTCATCATCTAACTCAGCCAGTTCTACCTCACCAGTTCGTGTATTAACTACGCTAACCTGTAGGCCTTTATCCAAATGAATGCCATTTTGACTGAGTAGAGTTTCATAACGGATTGGCGGTTCGTGATCAATCAGCCAATCGTCGGCTACGGCTTCACGGTAGCTGTAGGTATAAACCGGTTTGCCGAACACTTCCGTAGTATGTTTGGCGGGTGTTGCGGTCAAGCCAATTTTAACGGCATCAAAATAATCCAGTACTCGGCGATAGCTAGACAGATATTGCGCGACATCGCGCATGGCCAATTCGCCCTCGGTCATGTCTTGATCTAAGGTATATCCGCGATGAGCTTCGTCGATGATGATGCAATCATAAGCATCAATAGTCGGTGGCTGATCTGATTGAAAAATCCGTTTAACCATCGCTTGTACGGTAGCGACTTGAATGCGGGTTTCAGCTTCGGCGCTCATATCGCCTAGTAAGGCGATATTGTAGATTTTAGACAGCGGTTGATTTTGTTCTAGCGGTGCATCGTTAAAAAAATCTATGGCTTGTTCACCCAGTGCGGTGCGATCGACTAAAAATAGAATACGCTTGAATCGCTCGGTTTTTAAAAACCGATACATCAAACCGATGATGGTTCGTGTTTTTCCAGTACCCGTCGCCATCGCCAGTAAGCAGTTACTTTGCTTATTTGCCAAAGCCTGCTCTACCGCCTGTATCGCCTGTTGCTGATAGTCGCGTAGTTTAAGATAAACAAAGCTTTCTTCTTTAAGAGCCTGTTGCGCTGCTAAATGACTGCGTTTAAGGATGTCCAACAAGCCTTCGGGACTATGAAAATCATGTAGTGGTTTAGCTAAGTTTGCAAGCTCGCGTACATCACGAAACCAAGTGCCGGATTGTTCAGCTAATTGCTTAACATAGGGTCTGGCATTACAAGAATAGACGAAGGGAATTTGATAATGGCCTTCTTGGCTATCTGGCCAAGCTATGCTGCGGCCATGGAGTTGCCAAGCTGATTGCATGATAGCACTGGGTTTAAAACCACGCGCATAGCGTTCGGCTTGGGGGATTTTACCGGCAACATTGGTGTTTTCTCGTTTGGCTTCTACGACGGCAATAGGCGTTAAACCAGCAAATAATACATAGTCGGCGGCTTGTTGGCCTTGAGTCGGCCATTCGGCTATGGCTTTGTTTTTACCCTTTTCAGGGCGTGCGCCTTTTTGATAGGTGAGTAATTCGGTGTCGGCATCCCAACCCGCAGCAATAAGTTGCTGATCAATCAGGATGCGCGTTAATTCTTCGTTAAGCGTCAGTTGAGCGCTGGCTTTTTTAATAACCGCGCTGATTTTATCAGGCAGTTGTTGCTGGCTTTCAAGTTGCTCTTGCAAGACTTTGAGTCGTGCGTCAAAAGCTTTACGTTCTGCCTTTAACTGGCTTTCATGCGCTAAGGCCAAGGTCTGAAAGTCGCGCGCCTCTGTATCCATGTGTTCAGCCAACTGCACATATTCATCTTTTTCGCGGGCGACTAAGGCTATTAGTTGCTGATTGCTTTCGACCTGTACATTAGAATCTTGCAGCTTTGCTTTAAGTTGCTCAATCTGCGTATTTAATTCCCGCAGCTGTAAGCTAGGGTCTATCGGTGCGATAAAAGGGCCGGGTTTAAAGGCCGTGCCTTGTTTACCAAAAGCATGGTGATACCAAATAGCTAAGGTTCGCGCTAAACGCAAACCATCCATAGCTTCTTTGTGTTGAGTTCTGAATTGATGGGTGGCTTTATTGCCCTCGATACGCAAAGTATGAAAGAGCTCACGAATACTAGGATCGAGGCGAATGTCACGATTCAATTTAAACAGCAAATCGGCTTGTGAGGTTTTTTCGTCGAAGTCAATACCACTGCGTGCAGCTATATCTTGGGCTAAGGCTTCGCCCAGTTGACGTAGTTTGATGAGTGTTGTGTTGGGGTCGGCGGAAAATAGCTGTTCCGCAGCAAAGGCTAACTGAAAAAATACCGGATCATGTTCTGTTAAGAAATCAAAATTGCTCTTGTCGTCCATAAATCCCTCAGGGCTTAATGTTACAGCTTCATTGCTTACAAATGATATCAATATGAAGCTAGTATAGCTGAGATCAGGATTATGTTGATTACTAACTTAAAGCGGGACAGTTTCAGCGCAGACGAAAGGCTCAGGGCGAAAGATTAAGCCTAGGAGGCTAGCTACTTAGGGCGTGACAGATACTAGGTTTAACCCTTCGCCTTTTGCCCTTTGTCTGCGCTTAGGAGAACCCTGTCTAAAAGCATAGGTATCTACACAAGTAAAAGTTGCGTATAGACTAAGCCCCAGTGATGTAAATCCTGAAACTGAAGTTATAACCCCCCCCGTTGGGGCGTATTGCATACGCCCTTTTATAAGGTGTATTTTATAAGGGCGTATGCAATACGCCCCTACCCGCCTTCACCACAATGTTATCATTACTGATAAATAAAACTTGTGTAGATACCTATGGTCTAAAAGTGAACGATTAAGCTAGTGTCCCGTCTTAAATTGGTAGCCAGTATGTTTATGTGGGATAGCCAAAAACCAAGCTTAACTTAGCCTTATTACTGCCTAGCAAAGGCTTAGTCGCCTAAATAAAGGGCTTAATACGAGCTATCTAGCGCTAGATTCGGGTAGCGAGTCATTTAATTGTCAAATCTTGCGCTTAATCGTTATTTTCAGTGGGTTAATCGGAGTTATCAGTGGTTAAATCAGTCTGATGAAACATTTCATTGGGCTATCAAAGCGTTAATTGATTATTTAAAGCGCATAAAACATCAGGTTAAAGCCTTAACAAATAAAACTTAGCACTTAATCGTAGCGATGAAAGACTTAATCATGGTTTTAAAGCCTTTTTTAGCCTTATTTATAGGCTTAATCGGACTTTTTAAACGGCTGATACTTCCGATTAAACCTTAGATATCACTGGCTATTGTTTGCTAGGTCTTTTTAAGTGCTAGTTTATGCTGGCTATTGTTTACTAGGTCTTTTTAAGCGCTAGTTTGTGCGGGCTATTGTTTGCTAGGTCTTTTTAAGCACTAATTTTCGCTGGTTATCGCTCGTTAGGTCTTTTTATACGCTCGATTATGTTAATAATATCGTTCGCTAGGCTTTCAAGCCACTCGATTGCTCTATTAATCGTTTGTTATTATTTTCAATCGGTCTCATCACGCCTATTGACCTAGCTATCAAAATAAGGTGATAATGCCTTGCATTCATTATTCTATGCAAAGCCTTTATCATCTTATTAGCTCTTTATTTACTTGCTATTTTCTATATATACAAGTTCATTACTACTGATTTCTATTTATTAACAGCGCTTAACTACGCAAGTAGTCGACGTAACAAGGCCGTAGGTTTTGGCTTACATAATTTACCAAAGACCGTAGCACCAAAACCTATTAATTCTTCAATTGTAGTTTTTTAAAAAGGTGAACCCTATGAAAAAAGTGTTATTGAATTTCATTCAATTTCCGGTTACTGATAAAGTGAGTTTTTATCGTAATTCAGTGGCAAAAACAACGGGGAATGCTTTGTTTCCTACGCCAGAAATTTCCATGGCAGATTTAACAACTGCACTGGATCTATTCGAGGCAGCTATTGTAGCCGCTAGTGATGGCAGTCATATCGCTGTTTCTGCTCTGCATGATTGTGAATTAGCCACCGATAAGAAGTTTCGAACTTTAGCCCATTATATTGACAAAGTTGCCGATGGCGATGAAACGACTATTTTAAGTGCGGGTTTTCAGGCTAGTAAAGACGCAGCCACTAGAAATAAAATGCCTTTATCGGCTTATGATGGCAGTCATAGTGGCAGTGTTATATTGGACTCTAAAGCAATAGACAAAGCCGGTGCTTATATTATTCAAATTGCTGAAGGCGCGGGACCCTTTGTTGAAAGTGACTGGAGAATAGTGGCCATCGTCACTCAAGCACGATATGAAGTTACTGGTCTGATCAAAGGTAAAGTTTATAGTTTTCGCGTAGCCGCCGTGACACCCACTGGCACTACCGATTATTGTGCGCCAGTAGAAAAATTAGTAACGTAATTCATGCTATAGGTAAGTCCGCTGGTTCCCAATCTGGAACTTGGGAACCAGCACATCCTTTCTTATTTGATAGCCTAGTCAGTAATAGATATGTTATATTATAACATTATGACGACACCTATTGAGGATGATGATGTACAAAAAATTGTTATTACTGGCCGCCTCTACTAGTTTTTTTGCTTTAGCGGCCACTGCTGATGATCAAAACATTATTCAGGCAGCACCTAGTGATGAGTCAATAGTCAATTTAGAGACTGTCGTGGTCAGCTCCAGTTTTGCACCCAAAGTTTCAGCCTCTCCTTTGCCAGCAACCCAGTTATCAGGTGATGAGTTAACCTTGAAAATGGGCAACACTATTGGCGACACCTTAAAACAAGAACTCGGCATCAGTAGTCAATCTTTTGGTCCTGGTGTCGGCACACCAGTAATTCGCGGCCAAAGTGGGCCTAGAGTTAAAGTGTTGGAAAATGGCATAGGCAGTAGCGATGTTTCTCAATTAAGTCCAGATCATGCCAGTAGTATTGATCCATCTATGGCCGAGAGCATTGATGTGTTACGAGGCCCTGCGACCTTGCGCTATGGCAGTGGCATCATAGGCGGCGTGGTTAATGTTATCGACAATCGTATCCCTACGCACTTATATACTAAGCCGGTTAATGTGGTGTTTGATCAGCGCCTGGATTCGGCCACTAACGAATCCAGCTCTGCTTTGAAAACAGAAGGTAGCAAAGGCCATTGGGCTTATCATTTAGATGGATTGGTGCGTGAGCGCGGCGATATGTCTATCGCAGGCTCTGCCATAGATATCCCTAAAGCACAGGCACTCGATCCTACTTTGACTGTGGTTAATAATGGCCATGGCACGCTAGCCAATACCTTTTCAGAAGCATTTAACGGTGCAGCGGGCGCCTCTTATATTAATGATAAAGGCTTTGTAGGGCTGGGGTTTAATCAGTCACATAATAATTATGGCATTGCGCCTGATGGTGGAACCTTTAGCTCTAATGGCATAGCCTATGCAAACCCTAATGTTCGTATTGATCAACGCCAAAATAAATATGATTTTAAGAGCGAATTAAATCAGCCTTTTAGTTTTGCCGAAAAAGTCGCTATGCGTTTTGGTTATACCGATTATTATCATACTGAACTTAATGGTGGTGTGCCGGGTATTCCTTATAGCCCAGGCACGGCCTTTAGTAATAAAACCTATGAAGGTCGCCTCGAGTTAACGCATAAAGATATCGGACCCTTTAAAGGCAGCGTTGGCTTTCAAGCGACCTCTAGTCAATTTGCGGCTTTCAATTTTCCATCTGGGGGCGTGCCTAGTGCTGATCTTGCATCACTTGATAGCGCACCGACTCTTACTGTACCGGCCACCCAAACCAACAGTTTTGGTGTATTTGGTTTAGAGTCTGTTAATGTGGGTTCTATGCTCTATCAAGCAGGACTGCGCGTTGAAGACTCAGCATTGATACCGACGCTGAGCACTGGCTATATTGCCCCCTTAGCTAGCAGAGTTAACTCAAATTATAATTACACGCCGGTCAGTGCCTCAGTATCGGCCTTATGGACCTTGGATAAAAGCAATAGTTTTAATATGGGCCTTACTCGCTCGCAACGTGCGCCACAAGTCCAAGAGTTATTCTCGAATGGTTTTCACGATGCCACACGTAGTTATGAATTAGGTGATCCTAATCTGCAAATGGAAACCTCTTATAACTTAGATTTAGGTTATAAGTTTAAAGCTCATGGCGTGCGAGGCGAACTCGATTTGTTTAATAACTGGGCTAACGATTATATTTACCAACAACGCACTGGGAACTTTGTGCCCCCCGGCTTTGTAG
>Ga0209697_10008275_pt1 | contig 11856 bp, 5 predicted proteins | sample AliMusrvi5mmetaG_FD_184115 | JGI IMG/M metagenome (GOLD analysis project Ga0209697, IMG submission 184115) | Freshwater lake bacterial and archeal communities from Alinen Mustajarvi, Finland, to study Microbial Dark Matter (Phase II) - Alinen... | ecosystem: Environmental > Aquatic > Freshwater... | reverse complement strand
TCGCACTCACAAAGCTTACCGACATTGCCCGCTTCAAGCCCGATCCGCGCCATCTGCAAAGCCAGAAAAGAAGCCGCAACTCATTGAACTGTCGGCTCTTGGAGCTCTTAGGTTGATGCGAAAGGGTAGCTTGTATAAAGAAACTCTCCCCGAAGACTTCAATAATCGATTCCCGAGCCTTCTTGATATTTATAACCAAATCAGCGGTGCTCTCCATACCGCGCAAGAGAATACAGAGCTCTTTGAATTATCCTTGGCTAATCTGAATAAACATTTCGACGGACGCCGGCTCTATGAGCTCTAAGCGACTTTGAGATTCAGGGGTTTCGCTGACTCGGCGGGTTGGGCGTTTCTTGTGAGGGGGGCGCGGATTTAAACCACGGAAGAGACACGGGCAGGATGTCCGTGCCACGACGCCCCTCGTGAGAGGGGTTATGGCAATCACATTTGGCAACAGGTATCGTTTCTCATTCTCTTGCCAGCAATGCCTCGTCCCAATCTTTCCATACCGGATCGAGGTTTTTTGAGCGCAGCATGGCGGCGATTTCCTTGGCGGATCTGGTATCGCTGATCTTGAACTGCTCTGTGGCGGTCTCGCAGCCGGATTTTTGCGTGATTTCCACCCGGCGACCTTTGATGGTCAGGTGGAGATCGTCGCCGCCGGCTCCGGTGTAGCCGCCGGGTTCAGTGCGGGCACCGGCGGACATGTGGGTCACGCCGAGCGTGGCGATGGCATCGCGCAGCAACGCGGGTTCACGTGTGGAGACGACGATGCCGACCTGCGGGAACAGGATGCGGAAAATGGCGAGCAACCTAACGAAATACTTGTCCGGCAGGAAGAGCGTGGGGTCAGGCTCGTATTCGTAGTTGCCGGCGTAAGGCCGCATGCGCGGGAAAGAGACGGTGAGCTGGGCCTTCCAGCAATGTTTGTAGAGGTATTCGAGATGGGCGCAGAGGGCCAGTGCCTCGTTTTTCCAATCTGCCAAGCCGAACAAAGCACCGATGCCGATGCGGCGGAAGCCTCCGGCGTAGGCACGTTCCGGGCAGTTGATACGCCAGTTGAAGTTCTTCTTGGGCCCAGCCGTGTGCAGGGTTTGATAGATATCCGGGTCGTAAGTTTCTTGATAGACCACGAGTCCTTCCGCACCGTGGGCGACTATTTCCGCGTATTGCTCGTCCTCCATTGGACCAACCTCGATGGCCAGCGTGGGGATGAACGGTTTGAGGGCGTCTAGGCAGCGTTGCAGGTAGCCGTCGGACACGAATTTTGGGTGTTCACCGGCGACGAGTAGCACGCTACGGAAGCCGAGCGCGTGCAGGTGTCTTGCCTCGCGCACAACCTGATCGACGTCCAGCGTGGTACGCAGGATGCCGGCATCGCGGGAAAACCCGCAGTAGGAGCAGTTATTGACGCACTCATTGGAAACGTAGAGTGGCGCAAACATCCGCATGGTCCGCCCAAAATGGCGGCGGGTCACCAATTGGCTCTGGCGGGCGAGGTTTTCCAGCGGGCCGCCTGTATCTTCGTCAAGCATGCGAGCGAAACGCCGCATCAGAGGGGTGGGGCACTTGAGAAGGTCCGGAAATACTTCGGCGAAAGCCATGTCGAGGGGAAGATGCTGCTTCAGGGGGCGCGCGTCAAAGGCAGTTTATACTGGAAAGAGAAATAGGAAGAGGGCTTACGCAAAGAGCGCAAAGGTTACGCGAAGGGCGCAGAGGGGAGAGATTGATGGGTTGAATAGATTGACGATTGATGATTGATGATTTTTGATTTTTGAAGGGAAGAATGGACCAAGGCGCACTTATACCGCGTGAACGCGGAACTCCGCACGAAGAGGACCCGGATAAGAGAAGAGGTGATTAAACGCAGAGCAGCGGAGGAAGAGTTTATTGGGTGGAAGAGAAGAATCGGACGGATCGGACGGATCGGACGAGAGTGCAGGCAGTTTAGCCTGGAGTGCTGACTTACAGCAGGTATTTGGATGCCTGTTCCACGTCCTTGTCACCGCGGCCTGATAGATTGGCGATGAGCACTGTGGATTTTGGCAGGCCACCTGCGACTTTAGAGACGTAAGCCATCGCGTGGGCGCTCTCCAGTGCCGGGAGGATGCCTTCGCAATGTGCGAGTTCCTTGAAAGCTGCGAGTGCCTCGGCATCAGTGGCGTAGGTGTATTCCACCCTGCCGAGTTCCTGCAAGTAGGCGTGCTCCGGGCCCACTGCGGCATAGTCGAGACCCGCGGAAACCGAGTGGGTCAATTCGATTTGGCCATCCGCGTTGGCCAGCAGCCATGTCTTGGTGCCCTGCAACACCCCGAGTTTGCCGCCTTGGAAACGGGCCGCGTGACGCTCCGGAATGATCCCCTCGCCGCCGGCCTCCACGCCGACCATGCGCACACTTTCATCTCCGAGGAAAGGATGGAACAAACCAATGGCATTGGATCCGCCGCCCACACAGGCAACTAACAAATCCGGCAGTCTGCCTTCCTTTTCCAGAATCTGCTGGCGAGCCTCGATGCCGATCACGCGGTGGAAATCCCTGACTATCATGGGGAAGGGGTGTGATCCGAGGGCTGAACCGAGAATGTAATGGGTGTGGTCGACACTGGCCACCCAGTCGCGCATGGCCTCGTTCACAGCTTCCTTGAGCGTCGCCTGCCCGGCGGTGACGGCGCGCACTTCAGCCCCCATCAGGCGCATGCGCGCGACGTTGAGTGCCTGGCGCTCCATGTCCACCTGGCCCATGTAGACGACACATTCCATGCCGAAGCGCGCGCAGACGGTGGCGGTGGCCACGCCGTGCTGGCCTGCTCCGGTCTCGGCGATGATGCGTTTTTTCCCGAGGCGTTTGGCGAGAAGGATCTGGCCGAGAGCATTGTTGATCTTGTGAGCACCCGTGTGCAGCAGATCTTCGCGTTTCAGATAGATTTTAGCGCCTCCTAGTTTTTCGGTCCACCGTTGCGCGAAGTAGAGTGGCGTTGGGCGGCCGACATAATTGTGGAGAAGATCGTCGAGTTCGGCGTAGAAGGCTGGATCGTTTTTGGCCAGTTCATAGGCGGCGGCCAGTTCTTGGAGTGGAGCCATCAGCGTTTCCGGGACGAACATTCCTCCGAACCGGCCAAAATGACCGGACGAATCGGGAACAGTAGGGGTGGTGGATGCTGCGGAGGCCATGGACAGACGCAGTCTCCTGTGGAAAGCGCCGGGATTCAAGGGGGGAATACGAATCGCCTGACAATCGGGAAAATATATCAGAAATATATTTTTCAATATTGTAAGAAGGCATGGGCATATGTTTCGTAGTTGACATCACATAGAAATCACCCCCAGTGAAAAACATCCCATCCTTCGTGAAGGTTATGATCGCAATAGTCGACCGTCTGGTCGGCTTTTTGTTTGGCCGCATCTCATGGTCCGCTCCGCCCTGGCTGGCGTGGATATTCCGCGGAATCCGGGCGTTTTTCGCCTGTTTGAAGCGCAATCCCAAGGCGACCGTCATCACCGTGATTGTGATTACCACGCTGGCGGTCGGCAGTTGGCAATCCTGGCTTTGGTGGCAGTCCCACCGGCCGAGGCAGTTTACATATAATCCCGTGCGCCAGGTGGTGGTGAGCATCTCCGGGGCACCGGGTGTGATTGCTCCAGGCGCGGTGGACAAGGACTTGGAACCTTCGCCGATGTATATTTCCTTCCGGGACGCGCCGGTCGCACCCTTGGAAAAAATCGGCAAGGACGCCGGAGATGCCGTCACGCTGGAGCCTGCGTTGCCTGGAAAATGGACGTGGCAGGACGGATCGACCCTCAAGTTTCAACCGGACAGCCACTGGCCGCCGGGCACCAAGCTGACCGTCCGCTTGAAAATCCCCGCGCTGGCCAAGGACCTACACCTCGATACGGATTCCATCACCACCACCACCCCGCCGCTCGTCGCGGAACTGCGGGACTTTTCTTTTTACAACAGCCCGAAGGATCCTTCGGTGTATCAGGTCGTAGCTGAACTGAGGCTCAGCCATCCGGTTGAGCTGAAACTCCTCCAACAGAAAATCCGCATGGAAGTCGTTGGTGGTACCGCGTTGTTCACCGCAGGTGCGCCCTTGTTCACGGTGACAGCCGACCCATTGTCGGCGCGGCGTTTTTATATCCGCAGCCGCCAGCTAGTGGTGCCGAAGAAGGAGGATTGGGTGAAGCTCACCGTGCCCGCAGGGATCGCATCGAGTCTAGCCGGTGCCGTGCTGGTCAAGGATTGTTCTGCCAAGACCCACGTGCCGGACAAATTCAGCGGCTTGAGAATCACCGCCGCGAATGCCCGTATCATCCGCACCGACGAGGGAGAACCCCAGCAATTCGTCTTCATCACCACCAACATTGACATCGACAGCGCGGAAATCGCGAGCCGTATCGGCATGTGGTGGCACAAGGATGGCTGGTATGACACGAATGGAAACCTGATTTTCGACCAACGTGTTTCCAGCTCCACCAAGGTGAAACTCATCCCGTTAGAGGGTGATGCGCCGCTTGGCAAGGAACATGCCTTCAGATTCGTCGAACCGCGCACGAGCGGCGGGTTGTTCTTGCGCATCGGGGAAGGCGTGAAGGCCCCCGGAGGCTTCGAGACCAATACCCGATTCGAACAAACCCTCAGCGTGCCGGAATTTCCCAAGGAAACGCGTCTGTTAGGGAAAGGCAACATTCTCGCGCTCGACGGCGAACGGAAACTCATCGTGCAATCGCGCGCCATCGATCATCTCCGGATCACCCTAGGCCGGGTGCCGGTCTCGCAGTTCCAACATCTCGTTTCCCTCGCGGGCGGATCGTTCAGCGATCCTCAGTTCAATTACGGGGATTTTTCCGAAAACAACATCGTCCACCGCTGGAGCAAGGTGGTGGAGGTCCCGCATGAAAATGATTGGGAAGCCACACAGACGGTCATCGATATTTCGGAGGCACCACCGTTGGCCGCGCCGGACCATCTCCCAGGCGGACTCGGCGTGTTTTTTGTGACCGTGGAGCCCGTGCAAAAAGCCGACGCTGACGCGGATGATAATATCTACTCGCGCATCGAGTCCGCCAGGGACCCCGGCGATGACGAGCGCCACGGCTCGTGGAGGGAAGACGGGGAAAACGAAGATGGTGGGATGTCCCAAGCGGATGATGGCTGGGTGTCGGCCGAGGGAACCATTTCCAAACGTTTCATCATGGCCACCGATCTTGGTTTGTTAGTCAAAGCCGGGGCAGATGGATCTCGCGAGGTGTTTGTCATGGCACTGGGAGCCGGAATCCCCGTGGGGGATGTAGACATCAAGGCGCTCGCCCGCAACGGCAGTGTGCTGGCAGCGGCCAAAACCGATGCCTACGGCCACGCCAGCCTGCCCGCCTTCGATGGACTCAAAGGAGAGCGCCTGCCCGTGGCCGTGACAGCAAACAAGGGCGGGGACACATCGTTTCTGCCCTTCAACGAAGGCCAGTTGCCCGCGATGGATTATTCACGTTTCGACATCGAAGGCGTGCTGGCATCACGGATCAAGGCGGTAGAGGCGTTTGTCTTCACCGAGCGCGGCGTCTATCGACCGGGCGATACTGTGCACGCCGGGTTCATCACCCGCCGCCGTGACTGGCAGCCAGTTCTGGAGGGACTCCCTCTATCCATTTCCATCAATGATCCCAAGGGGCACCAGGTAGGCCTTCAAAAAACCCGCCTGCCCTACGATGGTTTTTTCTGCTGTGATTTCCCGCTCGCGGAGACTGCCGCACTCGGTCTGCATGAAATCACGGTGAATGTGCTCGACGCGGATGGGAAAGTCATGTTCCGCCTCGGTCGCGATGCTGTTAGGGTAGAGGAATTCCAGCCCGACCGCATGAAGGTGGCCACCCGGATCGACCCTGCGCCGCCGACTGGTTGGCTTGAGTGCGCAGTGACGGACGCCTCGGTTTCCGTGCAGTCGCTGTTTGGGGAGCCCTCGCCAGATCGGCGGGTGACCATGCGGCTAGATCTTTCACCGGCGGACTTCGGGTTCCCCGAGTGGCCGGGTTATGCGTTTTATGACCGTGCTGCCGAAGAATCGGAATCGCGCGCGGGCCGCAGCATCGATCTCGGCGAAATCAAGACCGATCAAAAGGGTGTGGCCACCTTCAAGCTGCCGCTCGATACGATCAAGGACGCTTCGTTCCGCCTCAGTATACTATCAGAAGCGTTCGAGCGCGATGGCGGCCGCAGCGTGCGCAATGCCATGACCTGCCTTGTGTCACCTCATGAATCCGTGATCGGTTGGAAAGCCGATGGAGATCTCGAAACCATCGTGAAAGACGGCGAGCGGACACTGAGCCTCGTGGCCATTGGCCGCGACCTGAAACCCGTGGCCATCGACAACCTGCGCCGCCGCGTCATCGAGATTCGCCAGGTCTCCGTGCTCACCAAACTCGACAACGGGAGTTACGCCTATGTTTCCACCATGAAGGAACGCCAGGTTTCCGAAGAGCCGCTTGGACTAACAGCAAGTGCCGCCGAATATAGAATCCCCACCGGCAATGTCGGGAAGTTCCGCATGGAAATCATCGATGCCGATGGCGGAATTCATTGCGCGGTTCCCTTCCAGGTCCTCGGAAAAGGTGACAACAACGGCGCTCTCGAACGCGATGCGGAGCTGGTCCTGCAACTCTCGAAGGAGGAGGTCCTTCCTGGTGAGGAAATAGAGGTTTTCCTAACAGCGCCTTATGTGGGAGCCGGTCTGGTGACCATCGAACGTGACAAAGTCATTTCCGCAATATGGTTCAAGACCGAAACCAAGGGCACGAGTGTCCACTTGAAAATCCCTGATGACGCCGAGGGCACCTATTATATCAATGCATCATTCGTGCGCGGCACTTCGGCGCCCGAGGTGTTCCACAGCCCGCTGAGTTATGCGGCGGCCCCGTTGCGAGTGATCGCGGCGAAGAAAAAGCTGGCGTTCAAGCTGGATACGCCGCGCGAGATGCGCCCGGGCACGCAGGCGCGCTTCGGCATCACATCGAACCAGCCTGCGCGGTTGGTGGTCTATGCCGTGGACGAGGGAATCCACCAGATCACGGCCTACAAACTCCCGCAACCACTGGATTATTTCCTCCGCAAGCAGGCGCTCGAGGTGCGTACCCAGCAGTGGCTAGACCTGTTATTACCGGAATACCGCTTCCTCAAGTCCGCGCCCGCGTTTGGCGGCGATGGCGATGAAGACATGGCCTTGTCGCTCCACCTCAATCCCTTCAAACGCCGCCAGGAGCCGCCGGTCGTGTTCTGGTCCGGCATCATTGAAGCTGGCCCGCAGCGCAAGGAGGTGACGTGGAATGTGCCGGATTATTTCAACGGCAACCTGCGCGTCATGGCCGTCGGCTGCCAAGCGGGCGGCATAGGTGCCACAGAATCCACCACCTTGGTAAAAGCACCGATCATCCTCCAGCCCAACACGCCGTTGTTTGTCACGCCTGGCGATGAGTTCGAGGTTTCGCTATCGGTTTTCAATCATCTATCAAATAAAGGCGTTACCCCAATTCGGATCAAGGCGACATCTTCCGCGCATCTTGAACCAGCAGGGGAGTCCGAGGTGTCGTTGCCCTTGGAAAACGGGCGCGAGGGTAACGTGAAGTTCCGATTCCGGGCGAAGGACCAACTCGGGGGTGCGGAACTCCGATTCGAAGCGAACGGTGGTGGCGAGACTGTGCAGCGAGCTACTACGCTGAGCGTGCGGCCGGCAACCCATCACCTGACAAACGTGACCACAGGGTGGTTCCGCACGGGATCGGCCGAGGAGAAGGTGAAACGCACACTCTATCCACAATTCCGCCACACCGAAGCCACCGCCAGCATTGTGCCGTTAGGATTGGCGCGCGGCCTTGAGGCATACGTTCGCGAGTACCCCTACGGATGCTCGGAACAAATCACCAGCAAGGCGATGGTCAAACTCATCGCCTCCACCGAGGCGGACTTCGGCTTGTCGCCCAAGGATGCGGCGGATGCGCTACGATCGGCGATCAGCCAGCTTGCCTCACGCCAACGAGCGGATGGCGGTTTCGGTTATTGGTATGCGGGGTCGTCATCTGACTATGAGTTCCACTCGCTCTATGTTCTGCATTTCCTCAGCGAGGCGAAGCTTCTGGGTAACGCGGTGCCGGAAGGATTGATGGAGGGCGCGTTGAAATACGCGGCCCGCACCGCCCGGGCCGGCACCCGTAATCTTGCGGACGCGGAGATCCAAGCCTACGCGATCTATCTGCTAGCGCGCAACGGAGCCAATCCGGCGCCACAGTTGCTCAACCTGCGCGATACTCTTGAATCCCACTACAAGAACCAGTGGGAGCGTGGCAGTGCTGCGGCATGGATGGCAGCGTCCTACATGCTACTCAAGAAGGATACCGAAGCTAACAAAATTCTGGATGCTTGTTTGAAAGCGCGTGCCATGCCGAAACCTGCAGCGCGGGGTGAGTGGTGGGAATACCACTGCACGCCGATGATGGAGGATTTGAGCGTTTTCTACGTGCAATGCCGCCATTTCCCGGAGCGTGCGAGGCACTTCGGCATCGACTCGCTGGAGCCGGTGATGAAACCGTTGCGGGACCAGAGCTTCAATACGCTCGCATGTTCCTACATGACGCTCGCCCTAAAAGCCTACAGTGATCTGGCCCGGAGCACCGGAGTGGAAGTCTCGATCCTGAGCATTCTGAACGGCAATCCGAAGCCGCAGGCTCTGGCCGGACCATCCCAGGGAATTCTCCGAACGGAATTCGGTCCGACCACCACCTCGATCCGTTTCGAACGCAAGCAGAAGGGTAGTGGCGATATTGGTGCTTTCTATCAGATTGTTGAGCAGGGGTATGATTCAGGCAAGCCGACGGGTCCTGAACGCAGCGGATTGGAAATCTCCAGGGAGGTCACGCCCTTGCACAAGGGCCAGCCCTTGCGTCCAGGTGATCCGGTGGATGTGGTGCTGCGCGTGCGCAATGTTTCCGGGAAAAACCTAACGAATCTCGCGGTGGTCGATCTGCTGCCGGCAGGCTTTGAAGTGCTCGCCGGGGATTTGAAATCCGGTGCCAATACGGTGCCGGGCACCGAATTTGCAGAATTACGGGAAGACCGCAACCTGTTCTACATCGGCCTTGCGGCGAACGCCGAGTGGTCTGTGAAATACCGCATGAAGGCGGTGTGCGCTGGATCATTTGCCGTGCCCGCCGCGCTAGCTGAGGACATGTATGACCGAGGTCTGCACGGTCTTTCCACTCCTGGCCGCATGGAAATCACACCCGCGAAATGAATGACGTTCACCAGCAGAAGTGGTCGCGACGCCTGCGGCGCTGTCTTGTGACCACAGCCTGTTTCATGGTCTTGTCAGCCATCATCTGGTTGTTGCTGCCGCGCCCTGAAATCTATCAAAATAGCATCTCATGGTCGCGCGCGGTGATGGACCGCCATGGCACCTTGCTGCATCTGTCCACCGCTGCCGATGGCCGCTACCGCCTACTGACTCCGCTGTCGGGCATCAGCCGTGATTGGATAGATGCGACACTGGCGAAGGAGGACCGGTGGTTCCGCTGGCATCCGGGAGTGAATCCTCTGGCTCTGGTCCGCGCCGCATGGGGGGCCTCCACCGGTCGTTCCGCAGGCGGGGCCTCCACACTAACCATGCAGGTGGCGCGCTTGCGTTGGAATCTGGAAACCCGCACGGTTTCCGGCAAGTTATGCCAAATCTTCCGCGCAATCCAACTCGAACGGCATTACCCGAAGGACCGGATTCTCGAAGCTTACTTCAATCTCGCGCCTTATGGCGGCAATGTCGAGGGTGCTGGTGCCGCGGCCTGGCTTTGGTGCGGGCGGGACGCCTCTCAGGTCACGCGCCGTGAGGCGATCGCGCTAAGTGTGATCCCGCAGAGCCCGGCCACGCGGCATCCGGGAGTTCCACGCGACTCATTGCGCATCGCATCCGCGCAAGGTCGTTTATCCGCAATGTTAGAAAAGGATGACGTGCTTCGCCGTGACCCTCTGGCGGGAAATTTCACTCTGATTCCCGCCGGGCCTCCGCCACATGAGGCGCCCCACCTATGCCGCCGCCTGCTGCGCGGAACCCTTTCCGGTTCTGTTACCAGTACCCTGGATCTAGCAATGCAACGTGAGGTCGAATGTGGCATCGAAGCGCACCTGCAACACACCCGCGAGAAGGGGGTCGTCAACGCCTGTGCCATCCTCGTGCATGCGCCCACCCGAGAGGTGCTGGCATACGTAGGGTCCGCGGCTTATGCCGACCGCGGCATCCTAGGGATGGTCGATGGCTTGCGAGCGCAACGCTCGCCCGGGTCGGCGGTGAAACCGTTCGTTTACGGTCTGGCACTCGATCAAGGGCTCATCCAACCGCGCTCATTGCTGACCGATGGACCCATGGTTTTCCATGACTACAACCCGGAGAACTTCGAGGGCGAGTTCATGGGGCCGATCCATGCCAATGAGGCGCTGGTGCGCAGCCGCAACATCCCCGCTGTGGCGCTGGCCAACCGCTTGAGCAATGGCGGGCTCTATCAGTTGTTGAAGAACGGTGGTGCGACCCTGCCGAAACCCGTCGATTATTACGGCCTGGCGCTCACTTTGGGCGGATTCGGCATCTCACCGGTGCAACTCGCCGCGCTGTATGCCGGGCTTGCCGACGATGGTCTGCCGCGTCCGCTAGTGTATGCGATGCAGTCCGACGGCGGACCTAACACAAAATGCGCGCCGCTTTTATCCCCGCAGGCGCGGTTCCTAGTGCTCGACATGTTGCGTGGCGGTGCGGATCTCGGTGTGGAGTTCGGTTTCGCCCGCACCGATCCCATGATCGCATGGAAAACCGGAACCTCGCACGGTTTCCGCGACGCGTGGGCCGTCGGGGTGCGAGGCGATTATGTGATGGTAGTATGGCTTGGCAATTTCAACGGCAGGGGCAACAATGCCTTGGTCGCCCGGCGTTGTGCCGCTCCCTTGATGTTCGATTTGTTCGGCAGGCTTCATCTGCCAGATCGATGCGTCGCCCCCCCGGCAGGCGTGCGCCATGTGGAGTTGTGTGCAACTTCCGGAGATCTTCCCGGACCCTGGTGCGAACACCTCAGCGGCGGCTGGTTTATTCCCGGCGTTTCGCCGATATCCATGTGCCGGATCCATCGTGAGATCCTGGTCGATGGTGCCACCCGCCAACGGGTTGCGCATGACGATGGGCGACTGGGCCTGCGGCGCGAGATCCACGAATTCTGGTCGCCCGACATGCTGGAACTCTTCCGCAAGGCCGGTCTGCCCCGTCGTTCCCCGCCCGATCCCGAGAATGGCACGGATGACCTAACGGGCATCGACTACGGAGAAGCGCCCCGCATCATTTCACCGTTGAACGGCCGGGTCTATCAGGTTGGCGCGAATCCCTCGGATTCGGTGATTCAGATCAAGGCCAAAGCCGCCCCCGGTGTACGGAAACTCTACTGGTTCTGCGGCGACGCATTTCTTGGCGAATGTGCCCCAGAAGATGCGCTGCCGTGGAATTGCGCGCCGGGAAATCAAATACTCCGCGTGCTCGATGACCACGGACGCCCGGCGGAAATCACAGTGAGGGTGGGCAAGATGTGAGAACCTGCGGGGGCTCAGCTGGGTTTGGTGTATTGTCCCAACATCATCTGTGGTTTGGCGTTTTAATAGGATGTTTCCCACTGGCGAGGGAAACGGATGATTTGTGAGTTTGGTAATCCGAAGCCGAAAGTATGCCGCGTCAAACAACTGAAGGTGACACAGGGCGTTTGGCTGGAAGGGTCATGGGAACGGGCGGGCGTTGAGGACAAGTTCGATGGCGAGTTGCTTGCGCCCTTGGTAATCGGCGATGAGCGAAG
>Ga0209697_10008272_pt1 | contig 11858 bp, 13 predicted proteins | sample AliMusrvi5mmetaG_FD_184115 | JGI IMG/M metagenome (GOLD analysis project Ga0209697, IMG submission 184115) | Freshwater lake bacterial and archeal communities from Alinen Mustajarvi, Finland, to study Microbial Dark Matter (Phase II) - Alinen... | ecosystem: Environmental > Aquatic > Freshwater... | reverse complement strand
TTCAAGGACTGAACTTGCGGGCTACGCGAAACCCGACTCCGTAGAGGCTGTCGTTCGGGAGATCGCTTCCGCGGTATGCAACACGGCAGAGGTTCGCGCCGTCGCCCCAATTGCCGCCCCGGAACACCCGGTTCGTGCCCGTAGCAGCACCACGCGGATCCGTCTGCTCCCCCGCTGCATACGTGCCATACAAATCCCAACACCATTCTAAGACATTGCCCGCCATGTCGTATAGTCCGTAGCCGTTAGCCGGAAAACTGCCCACCGGGCTAGTAGCAGGACTGGTGCCTCCAATGCTTCCAATGGAATTGTAGTCGTTCGGTACGAAATCGTAAGCGTATCGGGATACCCTCTTATAATTGGCCTGGCTTTGGCTGATCATTTCCCCCCATGGAAACCGCTTGCCGCTCAGACCACCTCGCGCCGCCTTTTCCCACTCTGCCTCTGTGGGCAGGCGATAACCATTGGCAACCCAGTTGCACACCACTGCGTCGCTGTTTCCCGCCCGATAGACCACCCCGGAAACTGTGTAACATGGCGTCAGCCCCTCCATCTCGCTCCGTGCATTGCACCACTTCACCATGTCGTACCAGGTGATCGTCTGCACAGGATGGTTGCTCGCCTTGCCACGGCCAGCAATCAAATCCGTGTAGCCATGGGTTAGCCCCCACGTCCGTACAGTGTCCCAGAGTTCTTTGGTCACCAAATTCTTCGCCATGTAAAACGCGCTAACCGTCACCGTCCGGATCGGGACATCAGTGATGTCCGTATCATCTGCCATGGCATTCCCCATCTGGAAACTCCCTGCCGGGATCACCACAAACTCCGCTGGCGGCTTATGGCGGTTGCATTGGGAGGCGGTGAGTGCCAGAGCTGTGAGAGTGAGTGCCAGTGTCAGCAGATTAACATGTGGTGGCTTCATGGAAGTTTCTGAGGGATGATTTCTTTCCTGTTCGTGATTCATGTCCGAAATCTCATTCAATCGTTTTTATCGATTCTGAGATTTGTCGCTTGAATTCTTTGGACAACTCGATGGGTAGGTATCTTTTCTGGAGATAGCCCTCATGGAGGATAACGTAAACCGTTTTTACCTCCAAGGTTTCTAAATTGAATACAATTGAATATTCATAATCTCTATTCTTATGATCTTCTCCCTTGGGCTGGATATGCAGAATAATAGTGGGAGGCATGGAAGTGGGATCACTTCTGCCATGACAGCTAGTCGTAATGGTCAAATCATAAAGTGCCTTATCCGGGAAAAGGCTTTTCAGGAAAGGAGAGAAATCCATCGAATGATTTTTGATCCTGATTCGGAATTCCTTTAGATCCAATTCCGCAGGAGCGTACTTGGCTGGAAGCCCTACCAACTTGTTACCTTCCATCGTAACAATATCCTCTTCATTGGCATGAAGTGTGACATAAGAGAAAATGACAACAGCCGCTATGGCAAAAAGCCGTTTGAATAGAGTTTTTTTCAACGGATTGAAATGTGGCGCTTTCATTGGCATAGGACTCCAATCGTGTATGAAACAAGATTCACGCCCAGGGAATAGGAGAAAGCCCTTTTCATGCTGATCTTTATGTCACCGAGGTCAAAGATCTTCCGTATCCCTATGGTTTCGGCCGCAACCACTCCGGTTTCAGCAATCAATACGCTGTTCGTCAGCCTGAGTAGCGGCATGAGAATGACTAACAGAGTCACAATGTTAAGACCCACGATGCAGGCCTTCATGCGCAAATCGCAGTCCGCATTATGAAGGAGACGGCATATTACACAAAGAATCGACGTCTCCACCGCAATGCATACAGCAACAATCAAGACAGATAGCCATGATTTAACAAACCCTGCTGGGTCCACGACAACTGGATTGGCAGAAGCGGTAGCCAATGTGCCCATGAGAAACGCGAGAATAAATAGCACAGGAGCACGTTGCACAAACAGTGCCAGCCATTGCGTATTCACATGTGGTGGCTTCATGGGCGTGATGATTTCCTGGAAAGAAGGTTGTCAGATACGTCATCTTGTATGGCAGACTTCTCACGGCGCGTCAAGAGAGAAACCAGCAGGGAGACTGTTAGAATGCTCAGGACTCACAGGTTACGCAGCACAGCGCGTCTGGTGGAGTTTATAGCACCGCTTTGGTGTATCGCCGGACTTTGGCAAACTGCGCGTCAATGTCGCGGTCTATCCCACATTCGTCTGCCAGCCGTTCGAAGACCGGTTGCCAGAATTCCGGAGGCGCTTCCAAATCCGCCGGAACCGGATGGGTATTCCTGCACAGAAAAGTTTCCGCAATGTCCCGTTTGAGCCTCGCCGGCTCCATAGCCGCTGAGTCGATGAGCAGGACGAGATCCACCAGATCCTTCACCCGGGTGTTCGTCCGCTCGTTCCTAGGGAGAGTGTAGGCATGCAGCTTCTGCGCAAAATGCTCCTCGCGCGAAATAGACGGAAAGCGCCCCGCCTCTATCCCGGCAAAGCCCAGCCAGTCACGCGGCGCCGTCCACTCGCAGGGCTCCCGGTGAGTGTCGCCCAGGCCGAGATCCAGATGGAACCGTGCGAACAATCTACCGTCCAGATGCGCTTCAACCGGATGGCGAGAACCACCGCCAGGCGCGCCATCCATCTCCATGACCGGTGTTCCTATCAAGAACACGAAGAAGTCTCCGGCATCCCGCGCGGCCGCCTTTTGCAATTCGCCTAGCAGCAACTCCGGCGGATGCGAGACCGAGGAAAGTCCCAAATCCAGATCGCGCGTCGTACGTGCCACTGCCAGCTTCAGTTCGAGTGCATAGCCGCCCTTCAACCTCCATGGTGGACTTCCTTCACCAAACAACCTCACCAGCAAACGGTCGAACGCCACTTGCCGCCGCATCCGCTGAAGGTCTATCCCCTCGGCCATGGATGCTGCTGCTAGACGGTCTTCCAAGGCGCGACGAAAGGCAAAGGCGGTGGAATAGGATTTCATGACTCAGGATTTCCGCAGCATTTCTATCAGCCATGGCGGCAGGTATGGAAGAGTCCCCGCCTGTTTGATCTCCGTGGTGGTGACAAGCCCCCTGCGCAGGCCCTCGCTCAGCGCCTGGCGCAGCATGTCAGGATCCGCGTCACCGTATGCCGCCGAGTCCAGGATAGCCCGCATGGGAGTGGTGAGCGCGTAGCCACGCTCCCTAACGATTTCCTGCGGCTGGAGCCGGGCCTTGTGGAGAACCAACACGGGGGGCGTCGTGCTGTTGCGGCGGAATGTCGGCGGCACGGTCATGTGGATCTTCGCCGGGTTGGCATCCGAAAGATCGCGAAGGGCCAGTGCCGTGGTGTGTGAATACACTCCCTGCGGCACACCGCAGCGGTCCTTCGACCACAGCGACCACAGTGCGAGGTATCCGGTATCCATAGCAGGAAACCGCTTCAGCCGGTAAATGCCGCGATGCTCACGGAGCCAGTTGCCCGCCTTCACATGGTAGCTGTGCGTGCTGCGCGCATACCCCGCCTTCAGCGCCTGCCCCATCGTGAAATACCCGTCCTGACTCTCCGCAATGGCGAAGAGCAGCTCATGATCGGGTGACGAAATGACTGCATGCATGGTCAGTATTCCTGAACATACGTGCATACCCCCCTGCATTGCAACCCTGAATACCAAACCAACGGATACCTCCCTTCCGTTCTCCAGTTCAGGAATCCTGAACTGGCGGATCTAATAACACAGCCCTCCCAGGCATCCCAGCCTGGAAAAGGAAAATCCTGGCGATCAGGCAACTTTCTGGGACTGGCTCTCGGCCGCGAGCTCTGCCTCAAAGTCTGCCTCAATCTTGGCCTGAGCATCTGCCTCGGCCTGCTTTACAGCCGCAACGGCGGCGGCCTCCGCGGCGATCTGCTGGGCCTCCAGCTCCACGGCTCTCGCTGCCTCACGGGCGACGCGTTTATCAAACTTCCTCTGCTCGCGCTCGCGGCGCTTGTAATCTTTGCTTGGTGTTACGGCCATAGGTATATCCCTTCTTCATTACAGAATCGTGTGACAGGTATGTCGGTCTCGTCGCGAGAGACTACCCCAGTCTGTCCGCGACCTCATACATGGCCGCGACAGTGAGAAGCAACGGAAATCACAAGAAATGACCGATTCGGCCCCGGGCAGGGCCTCCTGTAGAGCTCACACCTACGCACCTCACTGCCGAAAAAGCGTGGAATTTTGCGGCAGCCGTGGTTGACTGGCTCTGATGAGTGGAACGAAAGGAAACAAAGCCCCCAGCGAGGGAAACGGCCCTCAGCCCAACCCTTTCGAGGCACTGGCGAGGCTAGGCAATCTGCCCTCAGGGCCTGAGACAGCACGGGATTCCGCTCCAGCCCTTCCAGTGAAAACCTCCCAACGGGGGCAGAAAAACAGCAACCGGGGCCGGGTAGACATCGTGCGCCAGACCGAGCACCGTGGCGGCAAGGGGGTCACCGTGGCTAAGAATTTCGTCGGAATCAGCCTACAGGAGAAACAGGATCTGGTGAAGAAAATGCAGAAAGCCTGCGGTGTGGGGGGCACGGTGAAGGACGGGTGCATCGAGATCCAAGGCGACAAACGGGAAGAAATGAAGCGCATCCTCACGGAAGCAGGGTTCAAGCCGGTTTTCGCAGGGGGGTGAGAAGGCTGCGCGCCAGAATTACCCGCCCAGTAAACACAAAAGAAATAAATCTCTTTTTTTCCTTTACGGCCATGCCTCCGTCTCTATGGTGCCTCCCGCTTCATATGAAAATGAAATCTATTGTCACATCTGGAACATGGTCTGTCTTGCTGATGGTTTTGGGATTTGCCTCCCATGCTACTGCCTCGACCGTCATCACCGAGAACACATCTGGAACATTGGCCTCCGCAGGCAGTGGGTTTTATCTCGGCCAATCGGTTACCGTCCCTGCGGGAGATTCCTGGGACAACATCAGTTTCAATTTAGTCGATTCCATCACCAAGGCCCCCTATGCGGAAGGCGAACTTTACCTGCTATCTGCCAGCTACTCCGGCACACCCGCAGCACTGAGCTCTTCAACCACTGGCTTTGTGGCCAGCACCACCAACATCGTAGGCGGCGAGTGGGTATTTGCACCAAGCGTGACACTCAATCCGGCACAGCAGTATTTCTTGTACCAAAGCAACGCCTTTGATGGCACTCATGAAATCTCGTTTTCGGGTAGCAATCCGTACGCAGGAGGCACTGCTTCTCAAGCAATAGGCGCAGCATCCTACGGGGCAGTTGGCAGTGCGGACCTCCTATTCACCCTCAGCGGCAATGCTGTCCCGGAACCTGCCACCAGCTCCTTGATGGGTCTGACATTGGTTGGCCTCCTCACAAGACGGAAGCGCACCCGATAAGGTTGATGCGCGCCTAGCGTGTTTTTTCATCCCTCCTTTACCCAGCATCCCGCTCCAGTGTGGGCCAGGCTTATCGGTGAAGAGCGACGCCTAGAGATGGTGAATTGGGCGAATAGTGATTGCGGAGCGAGTATCAGCTAGCTTTGGAGATGCATGCGACATGCCGAGCCCTAAATGGCGCGGCCCGAAGCTAAAGGACACGAAGAAAGGGCCGGATCTGGAGCCTGACAGTGCCTGGCCCTTCGGCAGGCTCAGGACTTTCCGCTCAGGGCAGATCCCTTTCGCAGCCGACATACTTCCACTGGAGCATAGACTGATTGCCAAAAGTTCTTGCGGAAATGGGATAGTAGGGGGAAGGGAACTCGTGCCGCTGCGCGAGCATGAGAATTCAGATTCCGGCGAGGAAACCCAGGTTCCGGCGTTATTCCTCGGTCGAGGATCATAACCCAGCCAAATGTGCGTATTCAATAATTAAATGTCTTTTTCTCTTGACGAGGCATACCAAAGCCCCTATGGTCTGGGCTTTCCCCCCTGAAAAATGAAAATGAAATCTATTGTCACAAACGGAAAATGGGCTGTCTTGCTATTGGTCTTGGGATTTGCCTCCCACGTCTCTGCTTCGTCAGTCATCACCCAGAACACTTCAGGCACGTTGGTAACCGGAGGCAGTGGATTCGAACTGGGCCAGTCGGTTACCGTCCCCTTGGGAACTACCTGGGACAACATCAGTTTCAGTTTAGTCGATTCCACCACCTTGACCCCTTTTGCGCAGGGTGAACTTTTCCTGCTTTCTGCCAGTTACTCCGGTACACCTACAGGTCTGAGCCCTGCAACCAGTGGCTTTGTGGCCAGCACCACTAACATCGTCGGTGGTGAATGGGTATTTGCGCCGAGCGTGACACTCAATCCGACTCAGCAGTATTTCCTCTACACTAGTGGTGCCTTTGATGGCAGTCACCAAGTCTTGTATTCTACGAGTAATCCATATGCTGGAGGAGAAGCTTCAGACGCCATAAACTCCTTGTACTCCTATGGGGTAATTTCCAGTGCTGACCTCGTATTCACCCTAAAAGGTAACAACGCTGTTCCAGAACCCGCCACCAGCTCCTTGATGGGTCTGGGATTGCTGGGCCTCCTCGCAAGGCGTAAGCGCAGCCGATAAGCTTGATGCGCTTCGCGCGCGTTTGCTTCTGTTTACTCCGCTCTAGCATGGGCCACCTCACAATAAGTGGAGGCAGCCGCAAGTTATAAATTTTGACAAACGACCCCATGGCTCCACTTCGGTGCCATGGGGTTTTTCGCATTGATACGGATAGCCATGAGCTATTGCGGTGGCTGGGTGGAGGTTTGGGATGGGAAGAATACGACCTGTAGGACGTATAGGCATGAACGGACTCCATGTCGACAGAGACCATGGCCACAACACTACGCTGTGCAACTTTAACTGCTTGACTGATAACTTGACTTATCTGCGAGGCTTTCTAACTGTAGTTGGTTCTGAGTTCTCACGATAGAGAGAATGGATACTATCTAAGTTAGAATCCCGCAGTTTAAGGAGACCACCTTTATTTTCCCAAAGAGCAATGGTTTGGGCGCTGACGCCAAATTTGGCGGCTAACGCGGGACGGGTGAGGCGGAGACGGGCACGGAGACGCCGAAGGAAGGCAGATGTGACTTTGGGCGGGGCTGCAGGCTTGTGCTCGGGCAATTTCACCTTGGTTTTACTAGCGGGTGGGCTTGCCTTAGCCTTTTTCTTGGGAGCCGGTGAAGCGGTGATGGGCGCGCTTGCTTTTGTCGGCTTCTTAAGTGCTGGGGCAGCGGGTGCTGCGTCGATTTCCATGTCGATGCCGAAGACAGTGCCGAGGTCAGTGGAGTCAAGGACACGGCGGCGGGATTTGCCGGAGCTTTGCAGGGCGGTGGCGGTATCGATGGATGTGATGAGGTCATTGTGATCGACTCCGCGGAGTTTAAAGAGGAGTTCCGGTTGGGTGTCCAAGCGGGCCCCAATGCCGTAGAGCACGGCGGCGAGGTGTTTGCACAGGCCGGCATAATCAGGGCAGGAGCAGGAGAGTTTGATTTCCCTGGGTTTGGGAAAGAGCCCATCATTACGATCAGTGACCACGGTCATGATCTCATCTGAGATTTTCCCCTGGAGGAGTTCAATGAGGGAGCCGATCTTGCCTTGGGAGCTGGACTTGATGGTCTTCCATGTGGCCGCAGGGAGAGCGCTGATAGTGATGGTTTGCTCGTAAAGCGATGAACCCTGGACGAGGGCGTCTATACGTCCCGGCCCCACGGCCAGGTGTAACACGGAACCATTGCGGACATAGGTGCGCCCGCGCGGTAGGCGGTTTTCAAAATCGCTGAAGGATTCGAGGTGCTTGCACCAAGCGTGGCCCCAGAAACTGGTGGCTATCTTGGTGCGATGGGGGAGATCTCCCAGCGGCTCTATCACGAGGCCTTTAGCCTGGAGTTTCTTGAGCTCTTTTTGCGCCTTGAGGCGACGCTCGGCCACGGAGACGTAGGGTGGATAGTAGTTGTCGTAATATCTGCTCATGACAGGGTTTCGGTTTTAGTTAGATCGAGGCGAATGAAGTCGAGGAGTTCAGAGTTGTTCATCTCGGTGAGGGATTTTTCCGCTCCGCCGGTCAGGATGGCGTCCGCAGTATCCTGCTTTTCGCTGAGAAGAGCATCAATTTTTTCCTCCAGGGTACCGGTGGTGATGAATTTATGGACGAGGACGTTGCGTTGTTGGCCGATACGGAAGGCGCGATCGGTCGCCTGGTTTTCCACTGCGGGGTTCCACCAGCGGTCGAAGTGGATGACATGGGCGGCAGCGGTTAGATTGAGGCCGGTGCCCCCAGCCTTGAGGGAGAGGACAAAAAAGGGCGGTCCGTCGTGGCGCTGGAATTTCTGGACCATTTGTTGGCGCTCCTTGACGGGGGTACCGCCATGAAGGACGAGGCCGCGGTGGCCGAAAACGCCTGCCAGGCACTGCTCTAACGGTCCTGTCATTTCACGGAACTGGGTGAAGACGAGCGCCTTCTCCCCGCGTGAGGCAATTTCCTCGCAAAGGGTGGCCAGGCGGGTGAATTTGGCGCTGTGGGCGGGATCGTAGCGGCCGGATTTGGTGAGTTGGTCGGGGTGATTGCAGATTTGCTTGAAGCGCATGAGGTAGGCAAGGACAAGGCCGCGACGTGCGATGCCGGTGGCAGTGTAGAGGGCTTCGGTAAGCGTGGCGGCGGTCTGCTGATAGAGGCGGGCTTGGGCGGGAGCAAGGCCGCAGAAGACTTTCATCTCGGTCTTGTCCGGGAGATCGCTGATGATGGATTTGTCGGTCTTGAGGCGGCGCAGGATGTAAGGGGCCACCAGGCGGCGTAGGGGGGCGTAATGGGATGTATGGCCAGCAGTGTCGCCAGAGATTTTTTTGACGAAGGAGCTGAACTGGCTCGCACTTCCTAGCAATCCGGGGTTGATAAAATCGAAGAGCGACCAGAGATCACCAAGATGGTTTTCGACCGGCGTGCCGGTGAGGACGATACGGGTGTCCGCGTGAAGCTGGCGGACGGCTTTGCTCTGGCGGGAGGCGTGGTTTTTGATGGCCTGGGCCTCATCGAGAATGACCCAGCCCCAACGCTTGAGGGCAAGCCAATCAAGACGTGCGGCCATGCCGTAGGTAGTGACCACAAGGTCAGTGGCAGCTAGTTGGGCGGCAGAAGGTGCGGTGGTGTCACCGTCAGAGCGGTGGGCAATGTGGAGGCGCAGGCTGGGGGCGAATTGGGCGGCTTCGCCTTGCCAGTTTCCAATAAGGGAGGCCGGGACGACGAGAAGGCTGGGCGCGGAGTCAGGCAACTCCTGTTTTTTGCGCAGCAGGGCGGCAAGAACTTGGATGGTTTTGCCGAGTCCCATGTCGTCGGCGAGGCAAGCGCCGAGCCCGGCGCGTGCGCAGAACCATAGCCAATCCAGGCCGCGTGCCTGATAGGGGCGGAGCGTGGCGCGGAGGCTGGCGGGTGGAGGAGTTGAGTCCTGGGCAGTGAGGCGGCGGAGAGTTTCTTCAAGAGCGGTCCCGGCTTTGGCGAAGGCCCAATCGCGGGAGTCCTCGTGAGCGGCGGCATCCTTGAGATTTGCAGGGGCACCAGCTAACAAGCGCATGCCCTCGATGAAACTAATGCCATCTTGGGAAGCGATGGCTTGCCAGTGGTCGAGAGCCTGTTGGAGTTTTTCTCGATCCACCTCGATCCATTGGCCACGGAAAAGGACAAGTCCATCGTCGCCCTTAAGCAAATCCTGGATTTCCTTGGGACTGAGGGTGTGACCGTCGATGACGACGCTGAGTTTGAAATCCAGCAGGGCGTCGAGGCCCAAGGTGGTTCCGGTTTTCTCTCCGATGGTGGCGGCGACTTGCGGACGGAGGCCGCGTTTTTTCCACCAATTCGGGAGGCGGACGAGAAGTCCAGAGTCTTCGAAGGCGGGGATGTGGCGGAGGAATTCGTATGCCTCCCGCGGGGTCCATGCGAGTGGGTGGAAGACGTCGCCGGATTCCACTAAATCTGTCATGAGCGGGCAGACTTTTGCGGCGGCATGCAGAGGGGTGAGCAGCTTTAGAAGGGCAGCTTTGTTTTTCGCGCCGCTGTATTCCTGAAGGGCTTTGCCAAGTGGAAGCTGGGTGAGCCCGCCGGATAGGGACAACCCAGAGGCGTAGGTGGCCATGAAAGCGAACGGGCATTCAGGGTCGGTTTTGTTTTCCGCGAGATGCAAGGTGACACGGCCGACGCGCGACCAAGCTGGTGCGTGTTTTTGGAGGAAAGCGGTGATAGTTTTCTCACTGGAGATACAGGCGCGCGTCCAGTCCACCATGCGGACCCATAGGGCGCGAAGGACATCAGGTGATAGATATTCTGCGCCGCGCATCGGCGGTGCGTTAAGTGTCCACTCGGCAAGAGTCACGGCCTCGGGAGCCGGGAGATCGGGGAGAGTCTCAGACCCATCCGGGATTTGGCAGAGGCGGTGAATCAACAGATCTGCCACCGATTTCCAGAACAGGCAGGTGGCATCCGCAGCGGAATCTGCAGGGTGACCGCCTAGGGTGATCATGCCGTTCTGTTCGGAGTCCGCGAAGATCGCCGAGAGGCGTGACTCCGGGTCATGGCAAACGACCACCCCGCTTGGGGTAAGTCCAAATGACCCCCGCTGACTGGGAGAGGAATGAATCAATTCGGCAGTAGCGGGCATGTCCGGAGGCTTTACTAAATCAAGTGCGCGAAATGTCACCTGTTTTGTGAACTTCTGTTTTGTAAACTTCCCAAGTGCTGTGCATGTAATGATAGCCATGAGCTATTGCCTTGGCGGGGTGGCCACAGGTTGACCCATCACAGCCTTGAGTTCCGACAGGTAGTTCTGATAGACCCCGCGCGGGGAGGTTTGGTGGTGGGTGGCGATGGCGGCGGCCTTGCCGACGATCTCGCCCATCATGCCGCAGGTCTTCATCACACGGACCGGGCCGAGGCCATCGCTACTCACACTGATGTCGCGACCAGCCATGAAGAGGTTGCTGATATTACGGCTGTAGAGGCAACGATAGGGTGCCCAGTAGGGACCTTGATAGGTGTAATCCTTGCCATTGGTGAAGGTGGATATGAACTCGTCGCCCTTGGGGTGGCCCTGGCCAAAGGCGGGATCAGCCTTGTGAATGTCGATGTGCCACGAGCATGGGAAGCAGCCATCCGGGAAAACGGTGCCCTTGCGGAAATCGTCTCCGGTTAGAATCACATCACCCAGCAGCCTGCGGGATTCGCGTTTCCCGGCGATGTACGCAGCCCAGCCGATGCGATAATTCGGATAGAGCTTGTCCACGTTTTTCAGGGTATCCCACGCGCCATACATGGCGCGGAGGTTGAGGTCGCGGATGTATTCGATTTCCGTGACCGGGTCGCGGTCGAAGCCGCTCTCCCAGAACCATGTCCCGATATCCTGCAGCGGGTTCTTGGCCGGGGCTCTGCTAGATGACCATGTCCCGGAATCCTGTGCGGTGTTCTTGGCTGCCGGACCATGACCTGGTGTGCGCCCGGGAAACGGCTTGTCGCTCAGGTCGACCGCCCACGGGCAGCGGGGAAAAGGCGCGACCACCGCACCCTCATGGAGTGACAGCGTGAGCGCGTCCTTATCCTTGCACTCGCACTTGAGCACTTGCGCGGGGTCCGCCACATTCATCACGCTCCACAAGTTGCTAGAGCCCATCTTGCCCTCGGCGGACATTTCGTGATCGGCCCCAGCTAGAACCCCCACCGTGGCATCTCCGGTGCAATCGGCGAACAATTTGCCAGAAAAGCGCAGGCGTTTGGAACTGCGCACGTTTTGGGCCACTACCGCGCGTATCATCCTATAATCCGCAGTTGAGGATGGCGGATGAGCAGCGCAAGTGCTTATGGTTGCGCGGTTTGAAGACAAAAACATGCAATGAAATGGCTCACCCATTGGGTGAGGGTGACTTGGAATTCAAATTCCTGCCTG
>Ga0209697_10008263_pt1 | contig 11869 bp, 7 predicted proteins | sample AliMusrvi5mmetaG_FD_184115 | JGI IMG/M metagenome (GOLD analysis project Ga0209697, IMG submission 184115) | Freshwater lake bacterial and archeal communities from Alinen Mustajarvi, Finland, to study Microbial Dark Matter (Phase II) - Alinen... | ecosystem: Environmental > Aquatic > Freshwater... | reverse complement strand
TTCAAGAATCCCCGGAAGGATTTGCTCTATAAGCAATCGCTGGAGAGTGCCATGAGGGCGGCAAGTGCGATTATCGATGTAGAGGTTGGCGGAGATATTGTCAATGGGTTTGCGGCCCGGCTTGAAGAGGAGTTCGGCAAGAAAATTGTGATTGAAGAGGATGCTGCCTTAAAGACTGCGGCCAAGATCGAGTTTGCCGAGAATCATGACAGGGAGTTTCACCTGGTCAAATACAATCCGCAGTATCCGGCAGTGCATCATTTGATCATGCATGAGCTTGCGCACCTGCTCTTTGCTGCTCAGGCGCGTGTTGCAGGCAAGAACAAGCTCTTTGTGAGCTACGATAACAACAAGCAAAAGTTTCTGCTTGCTCTTGACAGGGAGTCGAAAAAGCTGAGCAAAAAAGGGTACGATGATGCAGTTATCAAGCAGTATTACACAGCGTTGTTTGAGGGGCTGAACGGCCAGATATTCAACACGCCGATTGATCTTTTTATTGAGGATTATCTGTTCGTGAACTACCCTGACCTCATGCCGTACCAGTTCGTTTCGCTACTTGGGCTCATACATGAAGGCATTCAGGCAACAACTGAAGAGAAAATTCTGACCATTGCGCCGCCAAGTATCCTTTCGAAATCAAAGACTTTCAATCTTGTCACTGCTCTGCATTTCAAGAAGCGATTTGGAGTGGACCTGACAGATGAACACAATCCGACCAAGAGCGAAAAAGAGCAGGCTGAAAAGTTCTACCGCGAATATGAGGAAGCGCGAACGATGCACACGCCGGGCGATGAATACGACCTGCTCCAGAGTTTTGCAAAGCAGCTCTATCTGCAGAACTATTTTGCTCTGGTAGAAGAGTCAGGGTTCCGGCAGCATAGCGACCTGGTTGAGCGGCTCTGTGCAGATGCGAAGGTTGATTTGCCAGGCAGTGATGCGGCTAAACCGGCAGAGAATCTTGCAGACAAGAAGATGCAGGTGTTCACCGAAGCGCACGAGGGCAAAGATATCAATATGGCAGTGACGCGGTTCATGGTTGAAGCTTTGCATTACTTCAAGCAGCTAAGCGATGCGGAGATTCATGCGATTGCGATACAAATTGGCCTGCTGTGCGGCGATGGCATCAGCCCGGAGAAAGAGGGCTACAGCGTGCCGCTCATGCCAGGCAAAAGCTTCAGCGGCTATCAGGTGCTGGCATACTACTATGTGAGCTGGGCGAAGGCGTTTCCGGAGTATCTGGAGCAGCTGCAACTGCCGTTTGGGAAGGAGTATGAGTTTGCGCTGGAGATGGTGGGGATGGGGAGGAGTTAACTTCTACCGGAATAGCACTTATAATATTTATTAAAAAGAATCTAACTGGACGAGAGATGGCAGATATCGATAAAAAATACTTGCAAGACGATGAGTTCAAGAGAGCTGCAAGACACCATCAATCACAGTATCGAGAAAATAAACTGAAGGTTGGATATAATAAACACAAGAACATATTAACTGATGCTGATGCGGACGCTAAGCTAAACTATTATGATGGGCTTAATGTTTCAAAAGCTCTTCATAAGCGATATGGGAAAAAACCATCGAGGACCCGCGATGCTAATATGCTCAGAAGCGAACACATCCCATTCAACATGCTAGCACCTCTTTGCACCGATGCATCATTGGCTAAACATATTATCAAAACTGCATTTGGGTTGGAGAGCGAAGCACCATACAAGATTAAGATTGAATTTGCACCAAAACCTAAAGAACTACAGCCTAAGGATTTGTACCTGAATGATGCAACATCATTTGACACTTTCATTAAATTCACTGACCAACGAGGTATGAAAATAGGCCTAGGGATTGAAGTCAAGTACACGGAGAAAGGATATCCATTTGGAAAAACAGAAAAACAGAACGTCGAAAATAAAGAATCAAGGTACTGGCAGGTCACCCGAGAATCCGCAGCTTTTATTGACGAAGATAATCCCCTGCTTTATAAAAATCATTGGCGTCAAATATGGAGAAACCATCTCCTTGGCTTGTCTATGTGCAAATTAAGTCCGGATAACGAAAATAAACTTGACGATTTTTATTCAATTATACTTTACCCGTCAGGAAATCAACATTTCAATAAAGTCATCCCTGAATACCAATCTTTTCTGAAAGAACCTAGTCGCCAGAAGGTCTTCGGGTGTACTTACGAAAAATTCATCCAGGCGATTGAAGGTGATGAAGAAATATTGAGATGGAAGCAATACTTAACAAATCGGTATATAGTACACCAATAGCATCATAGCTCAATAGCACTACTTCTTTCGCACCTTGTGCACCACATATGCAACAACGCCCCACACCAGAAAATCATTCTCTTCGGTAATCTTGATCGGCTTGAATTCATCGTTGGCTGGCATGAGATAAATGCTGTCTTTCTCGACTGCAAGGCGCTTCAGCGTGAATTCGCCGTCAATAGCGCAGACAGCAACGCAGCCATCTTTCGGCTCTTGTGCTTTGTCGATAACAAGCAGGTCTCCATCCTGAATACCGGCATCTTTCATTGAGTGGCCTCTTACTCTGGCGTAGAAGGTGGCTTCAGGGTGCTTGATCAGCTCGTCATTAAGGTTGAGCTGCAGCCCGAAGAACTCTTCGGCTGGCGATGGAAAGCCTGCGGAGATTGGCGAGGCGGCAAGCGGGAGGACGAGCTCGGTTGTTAAGTCCGGAGTATAGAAGCCAAGCGCGGGGGCTGAATGGATGCGGGAGAGTCTCATTGAGAGCAGATGCTATTATTTGAGATAAGCGTTCATAACGACACATGCTTTAAGCATGCAAAAAAAAATCGCGACACTAAGAGTTTTATACTACCTCAGACAACTTTTGTCTGACCAGTTGATTTATCTTTTTCGTTTATACTTCGCTATTTTTCTGTAAGATGTGATAAATTAAACAATAATAATAACGCTTCTTGGCTCGACATTCCTAGGAATAATACTAACAAATGTTGTATACCCATGAGCTGTTTCCAAAACTTTTAACCTACTTCATATTCCAAAAGGTTATGCCAATCCCCGATTTTCAAAGCGTGATGTTGCCATTGCTCAGCTTCTGCGGTGATGGTAAAGAGCATACCAATAGAGAGGCACTTGAGGCTCTGGCTAAGGATTTTAACCTTACTGAGGATGAGCTAAAGCAGTTGCTTCCAAGCGGACAGCAGCGCGTGTTTGATAACCGGGTTGCGTGGGCTAGGGCTCATATGAAAATGGCTGGACTTCTGGAGAATGCCAGGCGAGGAATATTCCACATCACTACCCGTGGTAAAGAGGTGCTGTCACAGAATTTGACAGGACTAAATCTTCACTTTTTGCGACAGTATCCTGAATATCAGGAAGCAAGAGAAAAGCCTAAGGATTCACTTCCCTTAAAGGAAGAAGAAATTCAAACCCCTGAAGAACAAATTGAACAAGCCTATGAACTGCTCAGGGAAAATCTCTCAAGTGAGTTGCTCTTTCAATTGAAAACGGCCTCTCCGGCTTTTTTCGAGAAGGTTGTTGTTGATGTATTAGTCAAAATGGGTTATGGTGGTTCACTCAAGGATGCTGGCAGAGCTATTGGACGTAGTGGCGATGAGGGTATCGATGGGATTATTAACGAAGATCGGTTAGGTTTAGACAGCATATATATACAGGCAAAGAAATGGGATGGGACTATTTCACGGCCTGAGATACAGAAATTTGCCGGTGCATTGCAGGGAAAGCGCGCCAGAAAGGGTGTTTTTATCACCACATCAGACTTTTCTTCTGGAGCAAGAGAATTTGTTACCAATATTGATAACAAGATCATCTTGATTGATGGTAAACAATTGGCAGGTCTCATGATTGAGTATGGCGTTGGCGTTTCAAATGAGGCAGTTTACGAGCTAAAGAAACTTGACTCAGATTTCTTTACTGACAGTTAGGTCAAAAGGCAAAACCTTGACCAGCTACCAGGTGCTGGCTTACTATTTGTGAGCTGGACAGCCACCCAACATTCTATAACTCAATCGCATTGAAAAACTGTGGCAAAAGATGAAGTATGAATTTATGAGGATTTATAACGAGAAATGCCCAAACCCATGAAGGAGATGCTCGCAAAATATTCGCTGGATTCGGGAAAGATTACGGAATGACTTTTTGCTAAGTGATTAGCATGAAATAATACCGGATGTTCTGGTAAGAGTAAAAAGACGATTTAACTGAAATATACAGGAATGTCATACATGTCGAATATTCAACAAAGAGCCGAATTACAAGCCCAAATCTGGAAAATAGCCAACGATGTTCGTGGCTCTATCGATGGGTGGGATTTCAAACAGTATGTATTGGGTACACTCTTCTATCGTTTTATCAGCGAAAACTTTGCAAGTTACATCGAAGGTGGTGATGAAAGCATCAAGTACGCAACGCTCCCCGATGCGGTCATTACCCCAGCAATCAAAGATGATGCCACAAAAACCAAAGGCTATTTCATCTACCCGAGCCAGCTCTTTGCCAACATTGCCGCCACTGCCAACACCAACGAAAGCCTTAACACCGATCTGGCCGCAATCTTCTCCGCTATCGACAGTTCCGCCAATGGCTATCCCTCCGAAATGGAAATAAAAGGTCTCTTTGCCGATTTTGACACCACCAGCAACCGCTTGGGTAACACCGTCAAAGACAAAAACAGCCGTCTGGCCGCCGTGCTCAAGGGCGTTGCGGGTCTCAATTTTGGGGAGTTTCAAGATAACCACATCGATCTCTTTGGTGATGCCTACGAGTTTCTGATCTCCAACTATGCCGCCAATGCCGGTAAATCTGGCGGTGAATTTTTCACCCCGCAGCAAGTTTCAAGGCTCATTGCACAACTGGCGATGCACAAGCAGACAACGGTCAATAAGATTTACGATCCCGCTGGCGGTTCCGGCTCCCTACTTCTTCAAGGAAAAAAACATTTCGATGCCCATATCATCGAAGATGGCTTTTTCGGGCAGGAAATCAACCACACCACCTACAACCTTGCCCGTATGAATATGTTCTTGCACAACATCAACTACGACAAGTTCCATATTGCACTGGGCAATACCCTTTTAGATCCTCATTTTGGCGATGATAAACCCTTTGATGCCATTGTTTCAAATCCCCCTTATTCGGTGAACTGGATTGGAAGCGATGACCCAACTCTCATCAATGATGAACGCTTTGCTCCTGCCGGTGTACTGGCTCCCAAATCCAAAGCCGACTTTGCTTTTGTGCTCCATGCACTCAGCTACCTCTCCAGTAAAGGGCGAGCCGCCATTGTCTGCTTCCCTGGTATCTTTTACCGAGGCGGTGCGGAACAGAAAATTCGTAAATACCTGATCGAAAACAACTTCGTTGAAACCGTTATCTCACTGGCTCCCAACCTCTTTTTTGGAACCTCCATTGCCGTCAATATCCTCGTACTCTCCAAACACAAGAGCGACAACAAAACCCAGTTTATCGATGCCAGTGCACTCTTTAAAAAAGAGACCAATAACAACACCCTCACCGATGACCATATCGCTCAGATAATGGAAGCCTTTGACCGTAAAGCTGACGTTGAGTATATGGTGAAATCCGTTGATTTTGAAACCATTGAAGCCAACGACTATAACCTCTCCGTAAGCTCCTATGTGGTAACCGAAGATACTCGCGAAGTGATCAATATTACCAAGCTCAATAGTGAACTGAAAACCACGATAGCGAAGATTGACCAGCTCCGTATAGATATTGATGCCATTGTTACGGAGATTGAAGCATGAGTAACCAAAATCTAATGGCGAGACTGCTCGAGGGTGTGGCGGTGAAATGGAAGGCGATGGGGGATATTTCCGATATTTACGGTGGGCTCACCGGTAAAAGTAAAGCCGATTTTGAGAATGGTAATGCTTCGTACATCTCATATATGAACATATTCAATAACATCGAAGTAAATTTTGAAAAACTCGAATCTGTAAAATTGTCCGACTCAGAGAACCAGCACGAAGTTAAATATGGCGATGTTTTATTTACTGGTTCATCTGAAACAGCAGAAGAAGCGGGTATGTCGTCAGCGGTTACAACAGAATTGGAAGGCTCTGTATATCTAAATAGCTTTTCATTTGGCGTTAGATTCTACGAAGATATTAAGCTAATCCCTGAATTTTCAAAATATTTGTTCCGTAGTCATTTCATGCGTTCTGGAATTGCAAAGACTGCGAGTGGCGTAACTCGCTTCAACATTTCTAAGGCTCGTTTTAAAAAAATATTAATCCCCATCCCCCCCCTCGAAATTCAATCCGAAATCGTCCGCATTCTCGACACCTTCACCGAGCTTACAGCCGAGCTTACAGCCGAGCTTACAGCCCGCAAAAAACAATACACCTACTACCGCAACCAGCTCCTGACCTTTGAAGATGGTCAAGTGGAATGGAAGGCTTTGGGGGAGGTTGGTGAGTATTCAACTACACGAATCAGCTCCGATTTACTTGATAAAACAAATTATGTTGGCGTCGATAATCTTTTGCAAAATCGAGCAGGTAAAACAGACTCCAACTATGTACCAACCGAAGGCAACCTAACGGGTTATTGTCAAAATGACATTTTAATCGGCAATATTCGCCCCTACTTAAAGAAGATATGGCACGCTGATCGTGTTGGTGGTACAAATGGCGATGTTCTTGTTATTCACCCAACTGATGAGACTATAAACCCACGGTATTTATATCAAGTTTTAGCTGATGACATGTTCTTTGACTATAATATGCAACACGCTAAAGGTGCAAAAATGCCCCGTGGTAATAAGGCGAAAATAATGGAATATCCAATCCCCATTCCGTTTCCGACCGATCCCGAAAAGTCACTCACCGAACAAGCTCGCATCGTTGCCATCCTCGACAAATTCGATGCCTTAACCAACTCAATCACCGAAGGCTTGCCCCGTGAAATCGAACAGCGTCAAAAGCAGTACGAGTATTACCGTGAAATGCTGTTGAACTTCCCTAAAGCAGAGGTAACCCAATGACCGACCATAAAACCATTGCAGAAACAAACAACTTCATTGTTTTAGATAAATACAACAAGATAGACCAGCAGGGTGGAGGCTATCAAACCGAATCCGATTTGGAGCGAGAACTTATCCATGACCTCAAAAATCAAGGCTATGAACACCTCCCCATTTGCACCACCCCCCAAACAATGCTTGCCAATGTGCGGGTGCAACTGCAAACCCTCAACAATGTGCAGTTTTTAGACGGTGAATGGCTTCGCTTTGTTGAAGAGTTTTTGGATAAACCCAGCGACAACACTATCGATAAAACCCGTAAAATCCACGATAACTATATCCACGATTTTGTCTTTGATGATGGCCATATCCAAAACATATACCTCGTAGACAAAAAGAACATTGCCCGCAATAAAGTGCAGGTACTTTCTCAGTTTGAACAACATGGCACTCACGCAAACCGCTACGATGTCACCATTCTGGTCAATGGCTTGCCCTTGGTACAAGTGGAGGTAAAAAAGCGGGGCGTGGCAATTCGTGAAGCCTTTAATCAGGTGCATCGCTACAGCAAAGAGAGCTTCAACGCCGACAACTCTCTATTTAAGTATCTTCAGATTTTCGTCATCTCAAACGGTACTGACAGCCGTTATTTTGCCAACACCACCAAACGGGATAAAAACAGCTTCGATTTTACTACGAACTGGGCAAAATCCGACAACACCCTCATTAAAGACCTGAAAGATTTTACCGCCACCTTTTTTCAGAAAAACACCCTGCTCAATGTATTGCTCCACTATTCAGTATTTGATGTGAGCGACACTTTGCTGGTTATGCGACCCTATCAAATTGCCGCCACCGAACGCATTTTGTGGAAAATCAAAAGTTCAAATCAGGCAAAAACCTGGAGTACCAGCGAAAGTGGCGGTTTTATCTGGCATACCACTGGATCAGGTAAAACCTTGACAAGCTTCAAAGCGGCACGCCTGGCAACCGAACTTGATTTCATTGATAAAGTCTTCTTTGTGGTGGATCGTAAAGACCTCGATTTTCAAACCATGAAAGAGTATCAACGCTTTTCCCCCGATAGCGTTAACGGTTCAGAAAGCACCGCCGGACTCAAACGGAACATCGAAAAAGATGATAATAAAATCATAGTAACCACCATTCAGAAACTGAACAACCTCATAAAAGGTGAAACCTCCCTGCCCATCTACAGCAAGCATGTATTGTTTATCTTTGATGAATGCCACCGTTCTCAATTTGGGGAAGCTCAAAAAAACCTCAAAAAGAAGTTCAAAAAGTTCTGCCAGTTCGGGTTTACCGGTACGCCGATTTTCCCTGATAATGCATTGGGTGCAGAAACCACCCGCAGCGTATTTGGTCCTGAATTGCACGCCTATGTCATTACCGACGCGATCCGTGACGAAAAAGTATTGAAGTTCAAAGTGGACTACAACGATGTTCGCCCACATTTTAAGGCGATTGAGTCCGAACTGGACGAGAAAAAAATTAGTGCCGCAGAAACCAAACAAGCCCTTCTGCACCCCGCGCGTATCAAAGAAATTTCGCAGTATATTCTCAACAACTTCAGACGGAAAACCCATCGCCAGCAAGGGAGTAACAAAGGCTTTAACGCCATATTTGCCGTAAGCAGTGTCGACGCAGCTAAGCTCTACTATGAAACCTTGAAGAGCCTACAGAAAGAGTGTGACAAACCGCTCAAAATTGCCACTATCTTCTCTTTTGCAGCCAACGAAGAACAGGAGGCAATCGGGGATATTCTTGATGAAGGTTTTGAACTCACCGCAATGGACAGCAGTGCCAAAGAGTTTCTCTCTGCCGCCATTGATGACTATAACACCATGTTCAAAACCAATTTCGGTGTTGATAGCGACAAGTTTCAAAACTACTACCGAGACCTTGCTAAACGGGTAAAAAACCAGGACATTGATCTGCTTATTGTAGTCGGTATGTTCCTTACCGGCTTTGATGCTCCTACGCTCAACACCCTTTTTGTCGATAAAAACCTGCGGTATCACGGTCTCGTGCAAGCCTTTTCACGAACCAATCGCATTTACGATGCCACCAAGACCTTTGGAAATATCGTCACCTTCCGCAATTTAGAACAAGCCACCATTGATGCCATTACACTATTTGGTGAGGCAAACACAAAAAATGTGGTGCTTGAAAAGAGTTACAGAGAGTACATGGAAGGCTTTACCGATTTGGTAACCGGAGAAGCTCGCCGCGGCTATGTGGATGTGGTGAAAGAACTGCAAGAACGATTCCCCAAACCAGATGAAATCGTTAAAGAAAAAGATAAAAAAGAGTTTGCGAAACTCTTTGGTGAATACCTTCGTGTTGAAAACATTCTGCAAAACTACGATGAATTTGCTGGCTTAAAAGCCTTGCAAACTGTCGATATAACCGACACCAATGCCCTTGAAGAGTTCAAGGCTGTTCACTATCTCAGCGATGAAGATATTGCTGCAATGCAAGGGATTAAAGTGCCTGCGGATCGCACAATTCAAGATTACCGTTCAACCTACAACGATATTCGCGACTGGCTTCGCCGTGAAAAAGGCAGCAAAGAAAATGAGAACTCCACAGTCAATTGGGATGATATTGTTTTTGAAGTGGATCTTCTGAAATCACAAGAGATAAATCTGGATTACATTCTTGAATTGCTTTTTGAAAACAACAAAAAGGTAAAAGATAAAGCGTCATTGGTTGAAGAAGTTCGCCGGTTAATCCGTGCCAGCATCGGCAACCGCGCAAAAGAGAGTCTGGTGGTGGATTTCATCAACCAAACCAATTTGGACAATATCCCCGATAAAGCCAGCATCATCGGGGCCTTCTTCACCTTTGCCCAGGCTGAACAAAAACGAGAAGCAGAAGAGCTAATCAGCGAGGAAAGCCTCAATAAAGATGAGGCAAAACGGTACATTATCGCTTCATTAAAACGAGAATACGCCAGTGAAAACGGCACCGAACTCAATGCGATTCTTCCAAAAATGAGCCCCCTTAATCCGCAATATTTAACAATAAAACAAAGCGTCTTCCAAAAGATTGCTGCCTTTGTCGAGAAGTTTAAGGGTGTAGGCGGGCTGGTATAAAAAATCCGAGGTGCATTGAAACGCGATTGGAGAGCTCTTACTCCAGATACATCAACAATCCACCATAACCGCAACACCCCCGCCCCGCCTTACCACAATCTTATCTCATCTTTATCTATTTTATTGTATAATCTTCACTATTCTTATTATATTTTATTGATATTTATACCAATAAAATGATAAGAACTATGAAACTCTTGCCTTTTTCGTTTCTCCGCTTGCTGATGCCGCGCCCTATGGGCGTTGATGGCGATGCTGCTGGCGGCGGCTCCCCTGCTGCTGCTCCCGCTCCTGACAAAACTTTTACCCAGGCTGAACTCGATGCCGCTGTTGCCCAGCAGGTTGCTGCTGCTGTTTCTGCCGCCAAGGCTCCCTTTACCGGCATTGATGTCGAGGAGTATGAAAAGCTCAAGACTGAGGAGGTGAAGCGGGCTGAAGAGGTTCTGAAATCGAAGGGGCAATATGAGCTGCTGCTGGCCAATACCGTGAAAGAGAAAGATGTGGCCTTTGAGAAGGCTCAGCGTGAGGCTGATGAGCGGATCAAGACGCTTGCGGGGATGCTTGAGCGCTCGGAGGTTGATGGCAAGCTGCTTTCGGCTGCTACTGCCCTGAAGGCGATGAAGCCTGACCAGGTTTCGGCTCTCTTGCGGGGCTCGATAAAGTATGACCCGGCAACCGGGGTGAGTGTGGTTGATGCTGCTGGCAACCTTGTGACCAAGAACGGCAAACCTTTGACGCTGGAAGAGCATGTGCAGATGTTCCTTGAAGCGAACCAGCACTTCCTTGCTGCTGGGCCGGGGGGTGCTGGAAGTCAGGGCTCGGGTGATGGCAGAGGCAAGGCTGCTTACAAGCTGAGTGCTGAAGATGCAAGAGACCCGGCGAAGTACCGGGCTGCTCGTGATGCTGCTGCCAAAAGCGGCACAACGGTTGTGATTGAACGATAGAATAAGAACGGTAAGAGAGATAACGAAGAGAAAACCATTAACAGGAGATTGAACTATGGCAACAAATGTACTTGGGATTTATGACCCGCTGTTTTATGCCAATGAGGGGCTGATTGCGCTGCATGAGGCGCTTGGGATGGCGGCTCGGGTGCACCGCGGGTATGACAAGGATTCGAAGGCGAAAGGCAGTACGATCGAGATCAAGAAACCGGGTGTGTTTACGGCTATGGATGCACCGTCGAATGACCAGAACATCGATACCTCCTACATCGAAATGAAGCTTGACCAGTGGAAAGAGGTGAAGTTCTCGCTGAGTGATAAAGAACTCTCCTTTACCGGTGACCAAATCATTACTGATCATATCCGCCCTGCAGTGTTTGCGCTGGCTAAAGATATTGATACGAAGCTGAACACGCTTGCCTCTTCGGTGCCGTGGTATGTGGATGCCCAGGCGACAACCTCGATTGATGATTTGACCAACCTCAGCCAGATCATGTTTGACAACAAGGTGCCGATGGATGACGGAGCATTGAACCTTGAAGTGGGTTCGGCTTTGCGGGCGGGATTTCAGAAGCTGTTCGGCAACAACAATGTTGCTGGCCTTGCTTCGCAGGATTTGCTCAAGACAGGGCATATCGGCAACTGGCTTGGCTATGAGATTTTCGGTAACCAGAATGTAAGCACGCACACCAAAGGCACCTGCACGGTGGCAACGCTTGCCGTCAATGGTGCAATGGCAAAAGGCAGCTCGCTCATCAACCTCGATGCTGGTACCGTAACGGGAACGCTTCTCATGGGCGACACCTTCAGCATTGC
>Ga0209697_10008254_pt1 | contig 11877 bp, 4 predicted proteins | sample AliMusrvi5mmetaG_FD_184115 | JGI IMG/M metagenome (GOLD analysis project Ga0209697, IMG submission 184115) | Freshwater lake bacterial and archeal communities from Alinen Mustajarvi, Finland, to study Microbial Dark Matter (Phase II) - Alinen... | ecosystem: Environmental > Aquatic > Freshwater... | reverse complement strand
TAATCACTGTTTGGTTGAGTTGGGGTGCGGTAGCCGGCCAGATCAGTTTTGTACCATTGGAATCCCCAATCCTGATATAATATTCGAAGTCTTTGTTGGCTGCCGGAAGGGTTGCCGTATAGACACTTCGTGCAATATGCTTGATCGGAACAACTTTGTAATTGCCTGACCCCATCGTGCGCCAGTAAAGGTTTGCAATATTGGGTTGATTTACCCCCGGAAGAATTATTTTCAACGTCAATTTTTCATCAACGGCAACCTGGGTTCTGACCGTGGGTACAATGATTCGTGCCGGACCCTCATACGCTTTTGATGGCTGACATGATGCAGGAAGTTCTGTCCCAAGTAGTTTTATCAGCGCTGCATCCTGTTTTGTAAGCAGTTGAGCGGCGCCCCTGGATTGCTGTTCAAGGTTTGCAATTGTTCCCATCTCCCCGGGCGTATCCACTGCAGCGATCTGAAAGCGGATCATTGCGACCCATAACCGGGCTAACTCCTGTCTTACTGCTAAAGCACGTTCTTTATCCACATTCGGCCCTTTCATAATCCGGCTCAGTTCACCCACGGTACAGCCGAAGTGTGCCATGGTACGGGTAAACCGGAAGGTGTTGAGCCAGTAATCAAACCGCTCAAGATTTCCGGCTCCCTTTACTTTTGGCCGGAGTGCCTCCATTTCATCCACGAAAGTGAACCGTTTTGCCTCCTCAGCCCAGGGCTTATTTCTTACAGTTACACGACCCGGTCCTTCGCCCCAGCCTGACACTTCCGGAAATGCTTTGCCATCCAGTCTTATAAAAAGCTTTCCAATCCCGGGACCTGCATCATTTCCGAAGTTGATATTAGCCCAATCTTCATAGAAGGTGGCGGCTCCAAGCGAACGATCTTCGCTGGCATCTCCTTTAATTGCCCCGACAGGTTTTACGACTGGCTGAAATCCATCGGGTATCGCCCATCCCGCCTGGGCCAGTGCCGCTATATTCATTTCAATCACTTTTGTCCGCCAGTGGATACCAATGAGGCCGGTACATCCGTAACGGAGCGCGTCGGCACCGTCGTAAATCATCCGCCCCACCCACGGTTGATGTCCTGTCATATTGGGATCGTTTTCGAACCAGGGGATTGCCCATTTTGGTCGCCCCTGGATTCTGCCGAAACTACTTTCTACCGGCGTATGGCCCACCCCCTGGTTAATGCAACTCATCGGAGAATTTTTTGGCAATAGGTTGTCGAGTGCCGCGCGGTCGTGCTGCGGACCGAGTACCCAGCCACAGGTTGCGAGTGTCAGCGGATTCCCCAACATGTCGAGTGCGCCAAGTGCAGCCCTTATGTCGGTAGCAGAAGTCACAAACTGATTGGGTTTATTCCCGCCATTCCAGTCTTCCGGCGTCCACAGCCAATAGTAATCCAAAGGAAAGGCTTTTGTAATGCGCTGAAACATCCCCTTGTATAACTCCCTGACCACAATTGAGTCTGTGGGATTTTTCCCTTTTGAAATCAGGCGCTCCCTGACTCTTTCAGGTATGGTGAGCGGTATCTCCGTGCCCATGCATGTTTTAATCCCCAATCCGTGTGCAAGTGAAAAGGCATCGCGGTACATCGCAGCAGTCCGGTTAAAAACGGTGTTGCAATCTGTCGGGTCATTTGGCCAGGGGCAAAATCCTATTTGCGGGTCAGGTCCATAGGCATCGTGTTCGAATAACTCAGATGCCCCGCCAACATAATCGCTGGTCTTCATGGGGATGTTTCCCCATCCCGGTCGGAGCGTGTTGGCAAAGAATCCGGGATAACTGAAAGTTACATCCCCTTTGCTGTCATTGTCTTCCGGTAATCCTATCCAGACCGTTGGTTCAGGTCCCGGATACCCCTGCTGCCGTTCTGGATAGTTATGCAAACCAATAAAATTCATGCGCAATTTCGCCATTTGTACGGCATAGGTTTTATAATCATCGGTATTCCACCAGTCGGGTCCTTCAAAAAAATCGTGAAAGGGGAGGATTCCCCTGGTTGCAAAAAGGGGTTTGCCATCTTCATTCACTTCGGGCAGGTTTGTGATCCGGTTGTCCGGAATTACATCACCATGCAGGTAAAAACGAACACCTAATTTCTCGGTAAAACGGTAGGCACCGTACAAAATTCCCTGGTCGCTACCCCCGGTTATCATTATTATGCTGCGCCCTCCAGTAGTTTTGGTGCGGATGGTAAATTGTTCTTCGGTAAGCGAACCATCGGTGTTAAATATGATCTGACTTGACGAAGCGGGTGCAGTATCGGATATCTTACACAGTGAACCTGTCCGCAAATAGATATAGCGCCTCAGTTCTGTTGCGGCAAGTTTTACCCGGGGGCCGCTTTCAGGTTTTCGCATTATCACCAGTTTTGCAATATTTTCCGTAGCGAAAACATTCAATGATTGGGATAATGCCAGTATTAAAAATACAATCGTTAAGCGGAAGGCGTTTTGTTTTCTCATGAGCGGAAGCATATATCTTTTAATTTTCTCTGCATTCTATTGTTTCACCCGGTGATGTTTTGAAAGTGATTCTCTCACCTGAACTCGTTTCCCCTTTTTTCCCGTTCCGGAACAGTGTTATCTTTTTCCCCGGCCAAGGATTGACCATAGTGCAATTCCGCCCTTTTTCAGACGTTATTTTCACATCCGAAACCTCACTGTTTTTTTGTTGTGCCGAGACTAAAAAGGCGCCCCATGTGCGGATCTGGTTAAAACCTGCATCCTGATCCTTAGGGCAATCAGGGAACAGGCGTATCACATGGCCGACAGACATGCAAAGCATTTCATTAATCGCATTGGTCACTGTGCATGAATTTTCAATTCCGTGGGGATTATTCAGCTGAAACCCATTTGGATAGGTGTGTAATGCGTAATTATGCAATTCTTTTAACAGTACGACCGGATCAAAACCAACCCTGATTGCCGCCATATAGAAAGAGCTCGAGGTGTTAAAATCCTGCCAGCGCTGCATCTGGAAGATCGTGTTCTGCGCCACTTTGAGCAGCCCTTTTTCGCTGTCAAGAGTCACTCCGTTTGACGGATAGATGTGCTGAATACCCAGTCCGTTATCTTTCCACCAGTCGATCCCCTCTTCGGTATAACGGAAAACTTTTTCTCCATTCCGTTCCTGAGTTGGGTAGGCACTCAATTTACTCAGTATATCCTTCCATTTTGCCTGTCGTTTCATATCCCTTTTCAGCTCCTGGCTCAAATCGATTGCCAAGCTAAATGCATTCCGGATCAAACCCAATGAGAGAATAGGATTCTTGTCCCAGCCCGATCCTTCATGAATCGCATCACGATAGATGACATACCTTCCATTCTCATATTTCAGGTAATCCTCCCAGAAATCGACCACCTCCGTCACAAAAGGATAAATTTTCTCCCCATACGCTTTGTCGTAAGTGAGGTACCAGCATTGCGCAAGATTGACCAATCCATATGCTGCGTTGGAACGTTGCTGCCAGAAAAGTCCACCCTGTTCTATATTACCTGATTTCTCCCATTCCTTATTCGAGTTTCGGGTTGGTTCTATACCCAGCGGACCTATCCCAACCGGATAGAGCATTCCCCGGGTTTTGGTTACCTGCTGTGCATACCATTTTCCACGTGGTATAAAATCAAGCAAAGGGGCGTCCTGAGGAATTCCCTGAGCTATGCGGTTCGCACCATAAAGGGCATAAAACGGGGCAAAGAAATTGTAGTTTAAGTGATAATCGCCATTCCATCCGGGCTTGTCAGAGGTGATCCACCCAAATATACCTGGGGGGAATTTCTCGTCGCGACTGCAGGCGGCCATCGTGTAAAGTCCCTGATAATAAGCTTTCATCAAAACGGTGTCGCCGATTTCAACTGAAGATTTATTCCAGTAATCATTCCACCATTGGGTGTGTTTTTGGACTAATGTCGGGAGATTACTTTCGTTCACCTGTGTGCATTTATCCAAAACGGCCTGTAACGGATTCTCAGTTTTGAACTTACTTTCAATTGCCAGAGAAATAATGACTTTCTGACCAGGTTTTAACGTTATATTGTTGCTGGTCTGATTGGTTATCTTCAAGGCAACTGCCACCTCAGTTGGAATATCCACCTCTTCGGTAAAACTCCGCGTAAGCCATGAAATATTTTTATCCTGTCCGGTTTTCAGGATGGTCTGATGATTATAGGGCGCAGTGAGATCAATGGAAAGATCCACAGTGGTTTTGCCCCCCTCCAACTCAATGAAAATTAAATTTTCTGTCGCTGAAACCCAACTTTTCACTTTCAGTCTGCTTTTTGAAAAGGTGCAGGTGGTGACCCCATCGCTCAGGTTTTGATCAGCCTGAAAATCATTATTGTTAATGCTATTCAGGTTTAGGTTCACAAAAGCGACAATACGAGGTCCCGATAGATTGTCTGCCTGCGACTTCAATCGCCAGAAATCATTCTTCGACAGGTAGAACCTTAATCTGTTGGGTACATATCCAACACTCATGGTGATATCTCCATTACCCATCAACGGGGCATCAACCGAAACATCATTTGGGATATGTGCAGGAGGATTTGTCCAAATGTTTTTGAAGGCAGGAGGTTGTGCAATTCCTGAAAAAAGAGATAAAGACAGCAAAATGGCAAGTATTCGGGTTTTAAGCATGTGGCAAGCGGTTGAGTGAATAATAATATTTCGTCAAATAAATTTACTTTCCTTATCTTTGGTTTATAAACCTTAGTTAGGATAAATTCTTAATATTGAACCCTCTCAGGGTTCCAGTTTTCATTAGATCCTTTACCCCCAGTTTCGTTTCACTTCACTGGGGGTTATTTAGATTAAATCCTGAAAGGATTTTAAAATATTATTCCGGTACCATATTAACCACATCCTTTAACCGTGATTTTGGCGTGACGATCAGTTTGCTCAGTTTACCGTTGCGGTATTCGCCTTCGACAGTTGTCTGTTTAGGGGCATGGAGTTTAAACGAAACATTCCAGTTTTTAGGCCATGCTGGCATCAGGTAAATCTTGTCGCCAACCGATTGTATGAGCATGAATTGTAAGGATGTCAGGATATTATTGCCGTGATCCTGATCAGGTATCCAGTCGAAGTTGGGCCCCCACATGGCAGGAAACCTGGAATCTTTATTGATGTTCGCCGCACGGGCAGCAACCAGTTTCGCCGCTTCATCCCTGAGACCGAGACAGGCAGCCTGGATTCCATCCTGGCACCACCCCTTGTTGTGGTGGTTGGTTCGCTGGTTATAAGTTTCACGAGCCATTTCCAGATCGGGCAGGCCAACTCCATACAGGCGGTAAGGGAAGATGGCATATAACTCGGTATTCTCTGAATTACTGTGTTTTGAAAATGTTTCGGCAGGGCGGAGAAGTTTCACTCCCTTGACTTCAGCTACCGGAACAGGTGGTAATTCCTGAAGAATCCATTTCCAGCGGGCACGTTGCGATTCAGTCGTGATATTCTTTGGAAGGTCAAGCAGACGTGGTAACAGGAAGCCCAATCCTGCGATCTCCGGCAATGGATTAACAGCAACATGCCATGTTTCGAGTGACTGTGAAGGATCAAAGATGATTTTCCCGTTCGCATCGCGTTTCTGCCAGTATTGGTCGAGAAAGGAGATCAGCGGATCTGCAAGTGGTACCAATGTGTTTTTGGCAAAGTTAAGATCCTGAGTGAAATCATACCGGTCGAGCATCACGGCAATCAGTTCAAGACTTCCGTTCCAGTAACGGGAGATGTAGCTGTTGGCGGGTTCCGGTTTGGTATTGTTCCACCCATAATCGCCGTTATTGGGCAATCCCCACCAATACATGGTTTCAGGGAACTGGGCAGCATTATCGAAGCCATAATAGGTTTTGATGCGTGCCTTGCTCAACTTTAAACCCTCCAGGTACATGCGGAACCAGGGCTCCATCATCTCAAAATCACCTGTTGCCAGCATTGGCCAATAAGCGAGCCGTGTATTCTGGAACCAGTAATTTCCGCCCCATCTGCGCCAGTCAGGATCGACCGCTGTCGCACCTGGTGAATCACCTGGTTTGGGTTCATTGGTAAAGATCGAACCATTGAATTTGATCGGCGAACCGCCACGGCCAGCACAACCATTCATAAATCGCTGTAATACATAGCCTCGCGTGATCGTCTCGGTTTCAGGGGTGCCATCAATAAATATCCGGCTGCGCTCCCAGAAAGATTTCCACCACGACTCGTGTGACACCAGGGCAGTTGTAAGATTTAGCTTTTCTGACTTTTGTTCCAGCTTATCCAACTGAGAGAGATATCCCTGGGGCGTTTCTGATCTGGCCGTGAGTACGGTAATGGATAATAAGTGTCGTTTAGCTGGCATTGCTGATTTAAGCGCAAGATTGCCGTCTCTGGCAAAACCCTTGCCGCTCAGACTGGCGCCGAAAGTGAGTTTCAAAAGCGGATCGGAAAACTGCCCCTTCAGGTTTTCCAAATGCTGGGTTTTAAGCCCCAACTCATAAACCGACCGCGTATTTCGGTGATACCAAACGATTTTATGTGAATTTGATGGAACGATAACATCAGGTAAAACAGTAGGTTTAAAATCGGACTGGAATATTCCGCTGCCGGAGTGGCTGTCGTCGTCCTTTGCGAAAGGTCGCTCCTTCAACCGCCATAATTCCACCTCTGCACGACAATTTACAGGAATTGCCGATTCTGCTTCCACATGGACTACCGGATTGTTTGCGTCGATCCATAACCGGATGGTGGAGGGTTGATTGTTGATTTTTGATTTGATTTCGATGATTCCATCCCGGAGTTTTAACTCCTGCCTGAAACCATCTGCCACCGAAAGTGCCGGATTGAACTTTACCCTCACCCGGCCTACCTTGCTCAGACGTCCGTTCTCATCCCAGGCATCTGTTTTACTGATGTAAAACACGAGGTCGCCATTCTTTTCCACCCACATGTTCATCCCGATATCTCCGTTACCGATTGGCATTGAGCCGGATGAATTATTTCCCGGAGAATCCCAGATCACATTGTATTTTTCCAGATCTCTGGCTTGCCCAAAAGTTTTGCTATCGTTTAAAAGCAAGCCTGACAGGATTAGTAAAACGATCGTGATTTTGTTTTTCATAGCAATATAAAGAACTGAAAGAATTCAATTAAGAACATACTACTTCAAGAATTGAACCAGTCTCAATCAACACCTCTTTTGTGAAGGTGATATTTACTTTACCCTCTTTATTGATTAACGATCCATCAACTTTTTTTCCGTTTAAAGTGATCTTCACCGAATATGTTTTCATCTCCTTCCCAGGAACCAGTGAAAGTGTCTTCAGCCGGAGCTGGCCATATTTTATTGAAATACTTGCTTTTAATCCCGATTGCTGATAGTTTTGTCCGAAAGTGCCCCACCCTTTAGCTGTTGTAAATGGTGCTTTGAAGTTTTCAGGCGTCAGACGTGGTGCAAAACCAATATGCCCTTTTGGTCCGTGAACCTCAAATCCGCAGGCTGCAAGGAATACCCCATAGCTGGCCATCGAACGGGCATAATGATCGCCGCACTCTACCTCGTTCCATGGATTTCTGCGAATGGCATGGTACCGGTCATGAATAGCCCGCTCCACGGCAAGACCTTCAAGGACCATGTTTTCCCAAATCATGTGGCCCGAAAGCTGATGTTCAAAGCCATTCATGCACTCGTTGAAATAGAAATCGACACCCTTTTTGACCCTTTTGGCTTCTCCCTTTGGCCAGCTGCACATCAATGTGCCGGCTTCACCTGCCATCGCGTACCAGCGGCCAGGCTTATAAACAGCGCGGAAAGGGCCAACATCAGGTGTAAAGTTGTATTTCCATAATGCCTTGAGCGCCAGTTTGGTTTCCTCCTGTGGCAGCACCTGGCCAATTCCGACCTGCCAGGCCCATCCCTGGCCCAACACCTGGTCGATCTCACATCCGTCGTAGGAACCGATGTTATTTGGATTTTTAGGATCAAGGGTCTGAATAAAATATTCGCCGTTCCACATTTTTTCAACGAAATTTTTCCTTCCGGCTTCCAGAATTCTGTGACATTTTTCGGAAAAACCGGGATCAGACATCTCGCCGGCCATCACCTCGCCTGCGCGCAAGGCTGCCAGGTAAAGGCCGCTCAGCCATGCAACGTCGCCGAACCACTTGGCATCCAGTGTGTTATGCTGGTTCTGTTTGATGATGCCGTCTTCCGTTCCATCCTGGGCGATCATCCACTCGAGTGCCTTCTTGATTTTGGGGTAATTGCGTTTCAGAAATTCATCATTGGGCGACATCTGGTGGTCGCGAAGGCTTCGCAGGATGATCCCTGCCTGTCCATCCATTGCGATTCCTGTCCCTTTTCCCCGGTATTCGATAATTCCATCTCCCTTATAGCTATCCTCGGGATTGAAATCGGTCTTTTCCCTGAGGACGATGTCCAATTCGGGGAATATTCGTCCCATCGTCTGTTCATAATGATAAACATGTGTGCAGGTTCCCTCACAGCAGCTCACCCCTTCCCAACCCCAGAATTTGCCATCCCGGAAGCGGAATACAGTTGATGTGGCCAGCGTGGAGGCATTTGTAAATGTGCGATCGAGAAACCAGTAGGGAAGAGTCGAATCATACCACGTATCGCGCCATAATTTTGTCTGGGTATAAAGCTTATCAATATGTTTTGCGAGGTAACTTGCTACTTCAATTGAACTTGCAAATTTTGACGCATAATACCTTCCGCTGCCTGGCTTGGAAAGGTTAGGGAAGTGCCAGGTAATGGCAAAAGTGATCACTTTGGATTCTCCGCTTCTGAGTTTCATCGTGTGCCCGATTGTGCCAATAAGATGATCTTTAAGGTCTGCTGCTGCCTGGGTTGAGAAGTTTCCTCCCAGTCCGTTGAGCGTGGCCCCGGCAATGGTGTAGTTTGCGGAATCATTCAGGAGGGCAAGCCCCATGGTTCCATAATCGGCCAGCTGCTCAAATTCCACTGGATTTGCCGGGAGATCACTGAAGGTAATCCTTCCAACACCAATATTGCCCCATGCCCCTTTCTCTGCATCAACCAACTTTAAAGCAGCTTCCTGTCCCTGAAGTTCACCAACGTGAATGCTCTGCAGGGTCATTTTGTTGTCATTCATCCCTGTCACTGACCTGGCAACCTTGCCATCAATCATCACATTGAGGCATGTTTTGTTTTTGTGGTTGCCGCCCCCAATCCAGAGATTGATGAATTTGCGTTCTATGATGAACTTTTTGCTGGTTAGTGTTCCCGTTGCGCTGTCCCTGGAGGCTGTGTCAGATCCTGCAGCTGTTGCGTGTGAATTGACAACACGTTCAGTGTCTCCGCCAACATCACCCTGGTAACCGGGTATTTCCGTTTTTTTGATTGGTCCGGTGCCGAAGGCATTTCCTTCGGCGGTCCAGTCAATGTATTTTTCATTATTCCAATCTTCAAAAGAGATATCGGGCTTTTGAGCGACGGGCTTTTCTGATCCTTTTTCAACTGTACAATCGAGAAATCCTGCACCTTTATGGTGAAATATATGGTTTCGTCGCTTTCCCATATAGGTCCTGCTATAGTGGCATACTGCATTTTCAAGCCAGCCAAAAAGTGTAGCTTCCACCGGTTCGCTTGAATCGTTTTTAAGAGTAAAGCGCATGATCGTTGCCGGGAAATCTGATTCATCCACTGAAAGAGGAATAAAGGGGGAGAAGGCTTCGAGTGAGACAGAGACGGGTTGTGAATGGTAATCAACTTTGCCGATTGGGTATTCTCCTCGGAAGCTCACATCCGGGAAATTACTCCTGTTAAGCGGGTGGATATCTGTTTTCCCGTTTGCGGTGACCTTTATTGCAAATCCCTGCTCTATTGGCGAACTTGGTTCCAAAGGTTCGGCATAGTGCCTCTCTCCTGTGCTGGGCGTTTTTTTATTGAAAATATCCCAGAACCAGAGTTTCCCATCTCCACCAAGATACACCTGTCCGGCATACAGGCCGCCGACAGGCATCCCGATATATTTGAGTTCTTCACCTTTATAAACCTGGGGAGTGCCCCGTTCAAAAAGACTTTTAACCCATGCGGGACTCAGCTTCTTGTCGACAGGAACCAGTCCATCAAAGTCAGAGGTAATAAAAGGGCCGGCGGTGAGTGGCATACCCGCGTAAAAGACCAGGGAACCAGCACCTGCCAAACGGAGAAAATTACGGCGATTAAGGGTTTGTTTTGCGTTTTCCTCGCGGGTATTTTTTTGATTATTAGGTAGTTTATTATTAGTCATGATCTATTTAGATTTATTTTTGATGATTAACTTGCCGATCTTAAGTTCCTTTCACTGGATTTCGAAAGTATTGATTTACCGATTTTTCACTTAGCGTCTTTGCTCCGTCTGACGGAGCAAAGTTTGCAAAGAAAAATAATGCAGTAATAGAATTTTGCTACTTCTCAGTCACACCCTTCCATGAGTCGGTGCGGAAAAGTGAGGCGGGGAGACCCTCCTTATTGGCCAGGTTGGGTTGTGCATCATCGTGCCATGCGTACCGAACTGCTACCGGATTGGCTACCTTATCGCTGGAAACAACGATCGTCTTTCCAACGATTTCTGCTTTTGCGGGAACGAAAACCTTATCGGCGCCTGCAACGGTAAACTCTGACAATGGCTTACCATCACCTGATTTGAGTCCGTTGCTGCAGTAATCAAAATTCAGCACGATTTGGTTGCCCTTAATTTTCATCGATTTATAAATCGGACCGGAGTAGACCAATTTCTTATTGCCATACACTTTTGCCATCGCCCATAGCGCCAGCCTGCGGCCTACTTCCTGCTTGTTTTTGGGATGAATATTACCCACATCGCCGATGTCAGCAGTGACTGCCATTCCTGTGTTGGGTGAACTTTTCAGGGTCATTGTCTGTGCTTCGCATAGCTCCGGGTAATTTTCAATATTCTGACCTTTATAACGATAAGGGGCAATCTGAACAAAGCCGAAGGGGAAATTACCCTGCTTCCAGTCAGCACGCCAATTGGCAATCATTGCTGGAAACAGTGTACGGTACTGAAATGCCCGGTCGAGATTCGATTCCCCTTGATACCAGATCGCACCACGGATGGCGTAGGGGATCAGCGGAGCAATCATCGCATTGTACAATGTGGAGGCGCCATTCTTACCGGAAAGTATTTTCAGATCCGGATAGGCTTCGAGTACCTCACGTTTGGTCCATTTCTCAGCGGGGGTACCTCCAACACTCGTGTTGATCAGTCCAACAGGAACGTTTAATTGCTTGTAAAGGTCGCGACCGAAGAAATAGGCTAAAACTGAAGCCCCGTTTTCACCGTCCACCAAAAGATTTTCGCGGTTGATGGTCAGCCAGACACCTTTGGTATCCTCAGCCGGTTCGGGCGCGCCACCTTTTACCACGGTGAACATGCGGATATCGTTATAGTTGGCATTGGCCAGTTCAGTTTCATTGTTTAAGACCCCATGTCCTTTTGAAAAAGTCCAGTGCATGTTCGACTGTCCTGAACAAATCCATACCTCGCCCACGAGAATATTCTTTACGGTCAATGAATTACCCGATGAGCCTTTAACACTCATTTCGAGGATCTTTCCCGGTTTTAATTTTTTAAGTATCACTTCCCAGCGACCGTTATCACCTGCCTTAGTAGTGCATTGTTGTTCACCTAATTTAATAGTAACCATTTCACCTCTATCGGCCCAACCCCAGATGGGCGCAGGACGTCCCTGCTGCAATACCATGTTGTCGCTGATTATTGCAGGCAATTTGACTGCTGAAAACACTGTAATGTTTAGGCAAAGCAGAGCTATTCCTAATGCTAAATTTTTAAATAGGTTTCTCATTTTTTCAAGTTGTTAATTTTATGTATTAAAATCGAATTTA
>Ga0209697_10008250_pt1 | contig 11888 bp, 10 predicted proteins | sample AliMusrvi5mmetaG_FD_184115 | JGI IMG/M metagenome (GOLD analysis project Ga0209697, IMG submission 184115) | Freshwater lake bacterial and archeal communities from Alinen Mustajarvi, Finland, to study Microbial Dark Matter (Phase II) - Alinen... | ecosystem: Environmental > Aquatic > Freshwater... | reverse complement strand
GACCCAAGGCCGTACCGATGCCGGTGGCTCTGCAAAATTTCGCTCCAAAGAGTCCCGAGCATAGATCACATTCGCCGCGAGCAGTCCCATCAGTATCGCAATCATAGTCAGCTCACGTTTCATTAGTAATCTCTTCTCCTTTAATCTGAGTAATCGGCCTAATCTGCGGATTATCTTGCTGTCTTATTTCTTAGTTTCAGCCGTCAACGGGAACAACTCCAGAATAACGTGGGCATAGAGACGGTGCCCGAAATCGTTCGGATGGTTGACATTGTTGCCGCTTATATCGGAGAAGTTCTTCTTCTTGAGCACTTCAATCCAGGGTGCCGTCACATCCGCCAGCGCAACATTATTGGTAACCAGCCCGCCCAGGAACTTGGCTTTCCAGAGGAAGCCTTCGGCGCCGGCAAAGCGCGGATTCATGGTCATTGGCGAGACCAGCACGATATCGGCGTCAGGATTCTGAGCCATCACATTATCGCGCATTTTGATCATCTTCTTATCGTAACTCCCGCCGTCATTCATCCCGAAGGCGAGGAAGACCAGATCCGGCTTCTCCTCCGTCACCTTGGGAACCATCTCGACACCCCAGCCGGCTTCCGCACCTGCGGCGCCATAATTTTTCAGCGTCACCTTCGATCCGAAACGTTTCTGAAGCGTATTCGCAACCAGCTGCGGATAACATGGCTGATACGGCTCCGCCCTGGAGGGCTCGAATCCCGAAGCGTTGAATCCCTGCGTAATGCTGTCACCAAGCGCCACCAGCTTGATCGGCTGTTTGGCCCTGAGCTTGGCAAGAACGCGCGTCAGTTGCTCGGGCTGCTGCTTATACGGCACAGGCCAGGGATCAGTTTTGTGCCAGTACGACACCTGCACCTGCAGATCATGGAAGAAACGGCCTTCGGAATGCAGGACCGTCGCAAACATGTTCGGGCTTCCCTTCGGCGGCATCATCTGTGCAGCCGTCTTGAACGGTATCCGCGAGGTGAGCGTCAACTCAATCTCATTCGTGCCCGGCTTCCAGGTATAATCCCTGCCCTCTTCATACTGCATAAGATGATCCGGATGTGTAATCCTGAATTTTTCGCTGGGAATGAACAGCAGTTTGCCTGTGGCCAATTGCTTGCCTTCCTCCTGAATAAAAAGCACCGGCTCATTGTCACTCGCCGGAGAGGTCCAGAGCGGCTCGCCAAGCACCATGCCCGGACCAGACCTCTCCGCCTTCTCAGCATCGTCGGCCATCAACATCAAACTACCGCACAACAAGCCCAAAACCGCATAAATCACTATCTTCTTCATATAATTACGATCCTTTCTTTACTCCAAATCGTCATAAGACTTAACCATGATTGACTCAATTACCGCTCCATTACCCCTCACCTCAATCCTCTCCCCCAAGGGGAGAGGAAGAAGAATTTTACTGCTCCTTCAAAGTTCTTTTCCCTCTCCACTTGGGGGAGAGGGTTAGGGTGAGGGGTACGCTTGCTGCATTGTTGCAGTAAATTCGTTTCACGTCAGATTCCCTCATTCCGTTTCTATCGCAATCTTCTCCCAATATCCATTCTCGAAATTCCAGCCGGTGGGCTGATTAAAAAGTTCCAGCAGGATGTTCTTACCCTGGTACTCAGAGAGGTTCACTGACACGTCGAGCCAGCCGTTGGTTGTCGTGGTTTTTCCGACCGTCTTCCTGAGAAGTTCCTTTGCGTCGGCCTTAACAATCAGGTCCCAGTCGCCCAATGGGTGATGACCCACTGTCAGTTTAAGAGCAGATTTCTTGCCGGCCTGGATGTCAACCTTGCGGCTGACTACGCACGCGGTATCCGGGTCCTTCGGGTAGGTCGCTAGCACATTTTTGCGCCCCAGCTCAGCGGGGCGCAGGCCGGGATCCATATAGCTATTACAATTGGTGATCGACCAGCCGGGAGCCACCTTATCGAGGGCGGCTTTCATTCCTTTGGCGGATCCGGGAACGGTGATCTGAGCCATTTCGGCCTCGGTGAACTTGCTCCCGGCGATGGGGCCCGGAGCCCAGGCCAACTCCAGCTTGCTCGGCTTGGCGGGTTTTACGGGGATGAGGAAAACTTCCTCGCCCTTGGCGTTTTTCTCAATCCTGCCACCTTCTTTCACGATCGCCTGGCGCGCCAGTTTCTCGCACACATTCAACAGCGATGGCACGTTGTAGGCGGTGAAGCTGAATAGGGTCTTTTCATTGAGTTCCTTGGTGAAGCGCTCGGGGAGTTTCGAGAATCCGAGAGTGGTAAAGAGAACGCCGCCTGCGCTCGAGGGGTTGCAATCGGAGTCCTCACCGCATTGGCAGGCGATTTTCATCGTCTGGTCGAGGTCGCCCTTGCCGTAGAGCAGGCCCATGAGGACATAGGCGCCGTTGATCTTGCACTCGACCCCGTCAAGTGCCGTGGGGGCCTTGTTGTACTCGCGGTTCTTCCGGTATTTATCCTCACAACGCTGCCAACACGCCAGCCATGTCGGACACTCCTTCGACCACTTCAACATATCGCGAACCATCTCGGCATACTGGCTGTCGGCGGGGATGGCCTTGAGCCCGGCTTCGATGACCTTGACGACGTCCTTCTCGAAGAAGGCCTCGGTGTACATCGCACCCATGAACTGGCCGCCGTAGATGCCGTCGCCGTAGTTCATGATGCGGCCGAACTTCTCGCCCACGGCGATCGGGACGTTGGGCATGCCCGGGGCGATCAGGCCGGAGAAATCGGACTCGATCTGGTAATCGATGTCTGTCGAGCATTTGTTGAAATTCGGGTGACCGGAGTCCGGCGGCGCGATCCCATCCTTGCGCATGTTCTCGCGGCCGACGTTGTTGGCACATGCCAAGTCATAACGGCTGTTGGCAAAGTCGATGCCGGCCTGGCGAATGGAGCAGTCCAGGCCGTACTGTTCCATGGTGCGCAGGAAGGTCATCTCGACGTAGAGGTCATCCTGCTCGAAGGCGTCGTTGATCATGCCGGGCTGCCACTTCGGCATCCTGTCCTCGGGAATGGTACAACTGCGGTACTTGAACTCGGTGGGCGCGCCCCAGGAAACCCCGGCAATCTGGCCGATCCAGCCCGCCTTCATCTTGTCGCGGTACTCGCTCACGGACAGGCGGCGGTATTGGGTTGACTCCGCCGCCTGCGCAGTCACCACCAGCAGCGTGATCCATATTCCAGACCATGCGCAGATACTTTTGTTCATCTTCATTTTCATCTTCATCTTGCGATCTATTGTTCGTGATTTGTTATTGAGATTCCATCACTCGGTTTCAATGGAAATTCCGGCCCAGTATCCACCCTCCCAACACCAGTTGCCGACAGGTTGATTGTAGAGTTCCAGAAGGATGCTCTTGCCCTGGTACTTGGAGAGATCCACTGACACGTCCAGCCAACCGTTGGTCGCGGTGGTCTCCCCAACCGTCTTATGCAGGAGTTCCCTAGCGTCAGCCCTGACCACCAGATCCCAGTCGCCCCCGCGGTGATGGCCCACAGTCAGCTTGAGGGTCGTCTTCTTCCCGGCGGGGATGTCAGCCATGCGGCTGAGAACACAGGCAGTGGCCTTGTCGAGCGGATGGGTGATAAGAACGTTCTTGCGCCCCAACTCCCCTTCGCGGAGGCCGGGTTCCATCTCGGTACCGCAATTCGCGATGGTCCAGCCTGGAGCCAGCTTATGGACGTCTTTTTTCAGCGCCACGGCCGATCCTGGAACGGTAATCCGGTCCATCTCGGACTCGGTGAACTTGCTCTCCGCGATGGGACCCGGCGCCCAGCTCAGCTCCAGCTTGCCCGGCCTCGCAGGCTTCACGGGGATGACGAAAATTTCGTCGCCCTGCGCGTCTTTCTCGATCCGTCCGCCCTCACTCACGACCGCCTGGCGCGCCAGCCTCTCGCAGACATCTAGCAGACCAGGCACGCTGTAGGCGGTGTGGCTGAAAAAATTCTTCTCGTTGAGTTCTTTTGTAAAACGGTCCGGCAGTTTCGAGAAACCAAGGGTGGTGAAAATGACACCGCCGGCGCTCGATGGATTACAGTCAGAATCGAGGCCACAGCGGCAGGCGATTGCCATCGTCCGGTCGGGATCGCCCTTGCCGTAGAGCAGGCCCATGAGGACATAGGCGGCGTTGATTTTGCAATCGATTCCGTCAAGTCCTGTGGAGGCCTTGAGGTACTCGGGATCCTTCCGGTACTTCTCCTGGCAGCGCTGCCAGCACTCCTCCCAGGTCGGAATCTCCGCCGACCATTTCAGCATGTCGCGGACCATCTCGGCGTGCTGGCACTGGGCGGGGATGGCCTTCAGGGCGGCCTCGATGATCCTGACGATGTCCTTTTCGAAGAAAGCCTCAGCATACATCGCACCCATGAACTGGCCGGCGTACACGCCGTCGCCGTAGTTCATGAGGCGGCCGAACTTCCCGCCCATGGCGATGGCGACGTTGGGCATGCCAGGGGCAATCAGGCCGGAATAGTCGGATTCTATCTGGTAATCAATATCGTTGGGGCACTTGTTAAACTTCGGGTGGCCGGAATCCGGCGGCGCGATACCCATGCGGAGGTTCTCGCGGCCGGCGGAGTTGGCGCATGCGAGGTTATATCCGCTATTGGCGAAATCGATACCGGCCTGGCGGATGGAGCAATCGAGGCCGTACTGCTCCATCGTGCGCAGGAAAGTCATCTCGACGTAGAGATCATCCTGCTCGAAGGCGTCGTTGATCAAGCGGGGCTGCCACTTCGGCATGTCGTTTTCCGGTATGATCCGGTCGTGGTACTTGAACTCGGTGGGCGCGCCCAAGGAGACACCTGCCATCTGACCGATCCAGCCCGCCTTCATCTTGTCACGGTAATCCTGCACGGACAGGCGGCGGTATGCGGGCGGCTCCGCCGCCTGCACATTCACCGTTAGAAGCGTGGCCCACACGCCAAACCTTACATAAAGTCGGTTGCTTTTCCTGATCATATTATCTCCTGTTCATGATTCGTTTTCCAAGCGGCCCAGATGATACGTTCACAACATGTGTCCTTATTTCCATTTTCCCGCCTTTCTTCCTGCGGAACCGGCGTCTTCAAACAAGTTGTATGGCTGGGTGCATCTTACTGCGGATCATTCAAAGGCCGGTTTTCAGCACCTTGGGTTAGCGGATTCGTAAGCCTCCATCTCAGCGAGCCAGTCAGTTCCGGCTGGAACGCCGGCTTGTTCGCAAAGCCGGGTCCAGACCGCGCCGAACGGCATTGTTTTGAACTCTTCCATCAAGGCGAGCCGCTGGGAGTTTTTCCCGGCATCCTCATATTGTTTGAGCATCCCGGACGGGTCGAGCAAGGCATAGAGGATCGCCTTGCGGGTGGCACGCGTTCCGATCACATAAGCCGCGATGCGGTTAATGGAGGCATCAAAAAAGTCGAGTGCGAGCACCATCTTGTCCCACGCGCGGCCACGCTGGATTTCAAGGAACACATTCTTGAGATCGTCATTGAAGATAACAACGTGGTCGGAGTCCCAGCGGATCGGGCGGCTGACGTGCAGCAGCAGTTTTTTCTGCCGAAACAGCAACTGGCTGGAGATCTTGCCATGAATGGTTTCGGTCGGGTGATAATGGCCCATATCCATGCAGAGGCCGACATTCCGGGTGAGGGTATAGTTGCTGTAGAACTCGGACGAGCCGACGACATATTCCTCGCTGCCGATGCCGAACAGCTTGCTTTCGATAAAATCCACACACTTGGATTCATCAACGCTCTTGTCCGCGAAGATGGCATCGTAGGATTCTATCAGCCTAGCACGGGGCGACCAACTGTCCGCCACCAGATCCTTGGCCCCGTCCGGAATCCAGAAGTTGTTGTTGCAGGGAGTGCCCTGGGACTCCGCCATCGCTGCGGCAATTTTGCGCGCCCGTTTGCCGTGTTCGATCCAGAACTCACGGATCGACGCATCCTGGTGCGAAAGGGTAAAGCCGTCGTTGGCCTTGGGGTGCGCGTGGAAACTGGGATTGAAGTCGAGGCTGATGCCCAGTCCTTTCGCCCAATCCATCCATGGCTGGAAATGCTTCGGTTCGAGCCGGTCGCGATTCACATAGCCGTCGGAGAAATCCGCATAATAGGAGTGGACATTCACGCGCTGAACGCCAGGAATCAGCGAGATCGACTTGGCCAGATCGGCGCGGACCTCCCCCCCGTTGCGGGCGCGCCCGGGATAATTGCCGGTTGCGAGAATGCCGCCGCCGCTGACCCCGCTCTGCGCTTCGAAACCGACATTGTCGTCGGTCTGCCAGCAATGCAGGGAGATCGGAATCCGGAGCGCTTGTTCGATCGCCGCATCCGTATCGATTCCGGATTGGGCATATTGGTCTTTAGCAATGGTATAAGCGTTGTCAGTGTTCATGTTTGTTAGTCTTCCCAGTTGATAATGATTTTCAGGCTGTTATTGTCGGAGGCGCGGTTGATGGCGTTGAGAATTTGTGAATGATGGAACCGCTCATTGGCGTAGGTCATGCGATGGATCCGCGGCAGGCGTTTGCCCGCCAGCATTTGGTGCGCGAGACGGATGCCGCGCATGCCCGAGCCGTGGGTGGCCTGATAGCACTGCAAGCGATAGTGAATATCGTTGTTCATGTCGAGCGTGTGCTCAATGCGGGGCTTGCCGGAAGCGCCCTTCACGCCGGCGTGGGCATCGAGCACCGTGCCACACCCCATTAGTTGGGTGCCCAGTTTGTAAGCGGCTTCCGCGGAGGCGTTGATCATCACAAAGTGGGGCTCGTTGAACGGCTTGCATTCCTCCAGCACCTTTTCGACCACATCCTCGGTCCACAACAGACCGACCACCCGGTCATCGGAGAAATCCTTCGTGACGCGCTCAAGGCGATCTTTGCCGCGATTGATCATGATCACTTTGCGTGCGCCCATCGCCAAGGCGCATTGCAACGCATAGGTGCCCTGCGATCCGGCACCCACCAGCACCACCATGCGGTTTTCAATGCAGTTGTTGACACGGGTCATCCCTTCGAGGCAGCAAGCGAGCGGTTCGAGGTGGCAGGCTTCGTCGGCGGTCACATTGGTATCAAATTTGACGATCGGGCCGAGGCGTACAAACCAGTCGGGGAGGATGGCATACTTGCGGGCAAAGCCGGGAAACTCGTGGCCGGTGGCCTGCGTATTCGGGCAACTGGTCCAGTCGCCGGTTCCGTGGTCGCCACAGTAGATGCAGTCGGCATCGCCGCAGGGGATGTCGCAGCCCAGCGCGACCAGATCGCCGGGTTGAAATGCGGTGACCTCTTGGCCAACGGCATCAACCATGCAGGCGGCTTCGTGCAGTAGAATGGCAGGCCATGCCTTGATCCGCGATAGCCCTTGACGATAGATGATCACGTCGGACTGACAGACCGAGGTGCGCAGCGTGCGCACACGGATTTCGCCCGGCCCCGGATGACCGATTTCCTCTTCGGTGGCGGTGAAGGTTCCGCCGGGCTGATCGAGATAGTAAACGAGATTTTTCATCGGCAGGTTCCTTGGGTCTAGGCGGTTTTGTCCGGCCGCAGCATGACTTTCGAGAAGAAGGCGGTCTGGTCGCGCATCATTTCGAGTGCGCCGACACCCCGGGAAAGCGGCACATCGTGGGTGACGAGACGGTCGGTCTGCAGGCGGCCGTCGGCCATGGCGGCGAGCGCATCGCGCCAGTCGTCAGACGGGGCATCGGGATCGTAGAAAGAATTCCAGGTACCCCGGAGGCTGACCTCGCGGCGCATCAATTGCGAAATGAGCGAAGCTGGCAGGGTGACGTCGGCGGCAGGGTTGCCCATCAGCACCAGACATCCGGCGCGGGCCACGGCCATGCAGGCCTGGATCATGGTAGCCGGAACGCCCGCCGCTTCGATGCAAACGGCCGCGCCCTCGCCAGCGGTTAGCGACTCAATCCACTCCACCGGGTTGCCGGTTTTGCTGTTGAACACATTGTTGAATCCCAGCGTGCGGGCCAGTTCGAGTTTTTCGGGGACAATGTCGCAGAGCATCACCTCGCCGCCTGCGGCGCGCGCCCACTGGGCGACCATCAAGCCGATGGGTCCGGCACCAAAGATCGCGACGGAATCTCCGGGCTTCATCTCCCCCGCTCGCCTCACCGCATGGCGGGCAACGGCGGCCGGCTCGGTCATGGCGGCTTCGCGCAGCGAAACGACTTGCGGCACCGGTATCAGATTGCGGACCGGCGCAATCACATAATCGGCGAACCCGCCGTCGCAACGGGAGCCGAGATAGTTATAGTCGCCGCACTGGGCGTATGCCTTGCGCTGACAGGCTTTGCACTTGCCGCACCACAGGAGCGGGAAAACGGCGACCGCTTCGCCGAGTGAAAAATGTTCCACGCCTGCGCCGAGTGCGTCGAGGGTGCCGGCAAATTCGTGTCCCGGAATGGTCGGGAAATGATAGGCGCCTTTCACAAAGCAACGCGGAATATCGGAACCACACACGCCGCAGTATCCGATGCGCACCCGCACTTCGCCTGCCTGGGGTTCAGGTGTTGCCTGCTGTTCATAGCGGAGATCGCCTATGCCATGTAATACCAATGCATTCATGTTTTCTTTTTACGCAACTTTGTTAGAAAATGTTTTGCGTTGTGCGAGTCCTTCATCGGCGGCCTTGAGCATGCGGGCCATATTGTCGCTGCGCGATGCTTGTTTCGAGAACAGGCTGCTGGTTCCCGCAATCAGCCAGTCGCCACCCGCCGCCACCATGGCGGGGATGTTTTCGAAACTGACGTTGCCATCGACCTGAATGGGAATGCTGGCACCCAGCGCATCGAGCCGGGCGCGGCAGTCCGCAATCTTTTTCAGGGAGGTGGGCACCAGCTTCTGACCGGCAAAGCCGGGGTTGACGGTCATGATCAGCACGAAGTCGAGACGCGGGACGAGGTAGTCGAGCGAATCCAGCGGGGTGCCCGGATTGAAGCCGAGCCCGGCCTTCATGCCGTGGTCGCGAATCATGGCGAGCACACGGTCGGCATGGGGCATGGTCTCAACATGGACCGAAACGTAATCCACGCCGATTTTCGCCAGCAGCGGAATGAAGAACGCCGGATCATCGACCATCAAATGGGCGTCAAACGGCAGCGAAGTCAGCGGGCGGATCTGTTCGATCATGCCGAGCCCCAGTTGCAGGTTCGGAACAAAATGGGCATCCATGATATCGAAGTGCAGCGCATGGACACCGATTTCCTCGAACCGGTGAACCTCCGCGGCCAGATACCCGGCATCGGCGCACATGATGGACGGCTCGATCCAGACCTTGGGAACGGTTTTCAATTCAGCCGGTTTTGCGGTGACCGGGGCAGCCTCCATTTGGCCGTCCAGCCAGTATTCTTTCAGGTGGGCAAGCGATTCGCGCAGACAGCGTTCGAGATCCCCGTCGGAATAGTCGCGGCCGAGTTTGGGACCACCGATTTCGAGATAGCCGATCAGCGGATCGACCGGAATTTTTCCAGCCAGCAGCAAATTGCGCACGACCGCCACATCGATGATCCCTTTCACCCGTTCCGCAGGTCCGAAGCCGAATGTGGAGTCGAAAAGCGCGCTGGTGTTTTTCAGGTGGATCTCGCAGGTGTGCGCGAGCGCCGAGCGGAGCATCGTCATCGGATCGCAGATGACCTCTTTTTGCGCGTTGGCATAGCCGTGTGAAATATCCAGGCAGTAACCGGCCCGCGCAACACCTGGTCCGACCGGCAGAACCGCTGCCATATAGGCGGCCATCTCTTCGGGAAGCGTCGGCGGTTCCGCCAAACAAGACATCGGTTCAATCGTCAGCCAGTCAATCCCCAGATTACCGGCTCTGCGTTGCAGGTCGCGGAAGTTTCTCAGATACGTTTCCGAACCTTGGGACTTCGTGCCCATCCGGTCGCGCAGCACGGCCCCGGGATTCGATCCGACAAACCGCGCGCCAAGCAATCCGCTCACATCAATCAGCCGCTCGAAATTCTTGCGTGCCACCGCCACGAAGCCCGGGCCGTCGTCGCGGAAAAAACCGCCCAGTTCACGGTGGGCGGTAAACACGCTCGTAATGGCGACCCCGTGATCCGCCGCTTTCCGGCGCAGGTCGGCAAACCAAGTGTCGGGCAGGTGGTAGATTTCAAAAAAAGTGCCGAGTTGCAGATGGGAGATCTGTTCCCGCTCCATCAACCGGAAGAGCCATTCGTAGGAATAGCGGTATTCCACGGGATCGCTTTTGATGCCAATTTGAAATTGCACGCCGTCCAAAAGACCCGATTTCGATCATTTGTAAACAAGAATTGTTGAATAAACCAATTTATTGATCATTTTAATGACCGAATCTGATCATTTGTTGGGAATTGGGTTCTGAACCCGAAACCCGAAGGTGCCTCAGTGGAGCAGATTTGCGGCAGGCAGTTGCCAGCGAGGGACAGCGACGTCGTAGCGTCGAACGTCGGGGCACCCCACCCGCCGGGTAGAAGACTACTAACCGTTAGCCACCTATGCCGGAATGCGTCGTCCGGCATGCACCCATGAGAATTTCCGCAATGTTCGCTGCGTTCCATCAAACAACCCCACAAACTAATGAATAAGCCACCCGAAAAACAAACCACCCCGAGTCTAAAAACCATCGCCGAGGCCCTTGGCGTAAGCGTTCGCCGCGTCTCACAACTCCATGCGGGCGGAATGCCCACCGATTCAGTTGAATCGGCTTTGTCATACCGCGCGAGGAAATCCACGGAAGGCACTATTTCCACCGACAGATTAAGAGCGGAAAGATTCCGTTTGATCGCTGCCCAGGCTGCGAAGGTCGAAACCGAAAACGCCAAAATTCGCGGCGAACTCATTCCGGCCGCCGATGCCCATGCGAGCGGAATGGCAATTGGCTACGCGATGAAAAGCCTGCTTTTGGGCATGCTCAACAACCTGCCGCCGGTCCTAGCCGGATTGGATGAAATCGGGATTTTCAAAGTCCTGAAAAAGGAATTTTACGGGATGTTGGATGACATGCACCGGCAAAGGTTTTTCGACTCCCCCGAAATCGACCGCATGATTGAGGATTTTCACAACGCCCGTCCCGAGCCGTGGGCAGCACCAACCAAAACAAAGCCATGACCGCCAAACAAGAATTGCAGCAACTCAAAGCCGAGCTTCGCGCCGAATGCCGGGAACTCAAAAAGGAACTCCGCAGGCTGAAAACACTGCCGAGGCCCGACTTCCGCCGGATACTCGCCGAGGCATTCGCCCGTGGCCTGCGTGGTGAACCCGAGTCGTCAAACGAACCCGATTTGACTTGCGCCAACCATCCCGCAAAATCCAAACCATGACCGCTCCACAAGAATTCCCAAGCGTCGCGAAAATCGCGGGTTGCGACAAATTCGCGATCACTCGCCAGCGTGTTCATCAACTGGTCAAAACCCATGGCCGCGCGGTCATGATGAATCCCGATGCCTTATTCCCGCGCCTGCTAGAAAACCGGCGCAGTGGACTGCGGCAGGCCCTGGCGTCACCGGCCAAGCGTCGCCAGATTCACCAACTCCTCAGCCAACTAACACAATGAGATTTCTAACCGCCATCTTCCGCAAACTCATCAAACCCAACCTCCGCACCTTGGAGGAAATCCACCGCGCCAACCGCACCACCCGGATCGCCAAACGGAACCGAAAATCATGAAACTCCCGAACATACTCCGCCAATTCCTAACAACCGGAAAGCATCCTTCCAGTGACCGCGAGAAATCGGCGCTTCTTGATGCCAGCCGCGATGTTATACTTTCCAACGCTAACAAACAACCAACCATGCAATCAAACGAAGTTACGATCTTTGGAATGAGCCAGCCGAAAACGCTCGAAATTTACGACGCCCACAAGGCCGGTAAGCATCCCGGCAAAAACTTGCTCCAATGCCTGACAGA
>Ga0209697_10008233_pt1 | contig 11907 bp, 8 predicted proteins | sample AliMusrvi5mmetaG_FD_184115 | JGI IMG/M metagenome (GOLD analysis project Ga0209697, IMG submission 184115) | Freshwater lake bacterial and archeal communities from Alinen Mustajarvi, Finland, to study Microbial Dark Matter (Phase II) - Alinen... | ecosystem: Environmental > Aquatic > Freshwater... | reverse complement strand
ATTGGGGGTGAGGATGCCGCCGAGCACCCAGGGAGCGATGATCCAACTGAAGAACCCGCCCACCAACCAGTAGGTTTCCCATGACCAGCGGCGCACAAAACGATACGGCACATAGAAACTACCCGAAGCCAGGCCGCCCAGCCAGTGGAAGAACACACCGAGAAAAGGATTCATGCTTTCAAAGTTCCTTCATCGTTACTCTGCAACGGTATCCATCGAGACCCTACCAACGCCAAATCTCAAATCTTAAATTTGCAATCAACTCCTCTTCGACAACACGTCCTTCTCATACTGCTTCACTTCGCCGATCCAGGCCGGGCCTACAGGCACGTTCTGCTTCAAGCAGTAATAATCCCAAACGGCTGCGTAAGGCATCGTCTTCAGTTCTTCCAACATCGCCAGCCGCGCGGTGAAATCGCCAGCATTCTCCAACTCGCGGAGCATGCGGATCGGCTCCAAGAGCGCGATCAACAAAGCCTTGATCATTGCGCGGGCACCAATGACCCAGGCTGCCACGCGGTTGATCGAGGCATCGAAATAGTCCAGTCCAACGTGCGTGCGGTCGAGGAAGTTGCCGCGGACCAGCTCCTGGGCAATCGCCAAGAGCGAGTCGTCGACGATCACTACATGGTCGCTGTCCCAGCGGATTCCGCGGCTGACGTGCAGGAGGATCTCGTCGAGTTGGCTGAAGACTGCCGAAATCTTGTCTACGATCGTTTCGGTGGGATGAAAATGGCCCGTGTCGAGGCAGAGCAGCTTCTTCCGCGTGATGGCGTAGCCCAGATAATACTCGTGCGAGCCGACGACGTAACTCTCCGAGCCGATGCCGAAGAGCTTGCTCTCGACGGAATCGAGGTTGTCGGCCCGATTGACCGGAACGGCAAAGATCTCATCGAGGGCCTCCGTCAATCGCTGCCGCGGGGTAACGCGGTCGATCGGCAGATCCTTCATGCCGTCGGGAATCCAGACATTCGTAACGCACGTCTTACCCAAGGCGGCACCGATCGCCGCGCCGATCTTGCGGCAGGCGATGCCGTGCTCGATCCAAAACTTGCGGATGCCCGTGTCGGGGTGGGCTAGCGTCATACCATCGGCCGCCTTGGGATGCGAGAAGTAGCTGGGATTGAAGTCCATCCCCAATCCTTGCTCCTTGCTCCAATCGATCCAGCCCTGGAAATGTTCGGGACACAGTTCGTTCCGATCGACCCGCTTGCCGCCCGTCTCGGCGTACAGGGCGTGCAAGTTGAAGCGATGCTTTCCAGGAATCAGCGACAGCGCCCTGACGGTGTCGCTGCGAAGTTCATTGGGCGTGCAAGCCTTGCCGGGATAGTTCCCCGTGGCGGCCAATCCGCCACCCAAGGCCTCGCCCAATTTTTCAAATCCGCCCACGTCGTCGCCTTGCCAGCAGTGCAGTGAGACGGGCACCGTTGCCAATTGCTTCAGGGCAGCTTCGGTATCGACCCCCAGTGCGGCATAGCGCTCCTGGGCGGCCTGATACGCCGATTCAATCGATGAAGAGGGGGTGACAGTCGTGAAGATCGTCGTGGACATAAGATTTCCTCTGTCAGTGGCGGATGGCTTTTTTAAATGGCCTTTGGCCGATTATAGCCGACACCAAAGAGTTTCCAAGTGGTCTGCCGGAGAACTGCAAAGTTTAGACGGTTACAGGCTAGGTAAGAACAGGGTGGGCCTTGATTGAAACGTGGGGAAATACCCTCCGTAGGATGCCCCCCTCGTTCGGCGCATTCCTCCAGGCCCCGCCGAACCATGAACCTCATTCTACTCCCCCCCCAAAGAAGAGAATTTGATCCTACCAATCTGCTGCCAGGAGAATCTCTGGTCCGCTAGGGTAGGATCAGCAGTGCGTATCGTGTATATTCAATGTATGAAATGTCCTTCCTGCCATGAAGATAATGACCGCGTGATCGACTCACGGGCGAGCCACGACGGGTTTGCGATCCGTCGCCGCCGAGTATGTTCAAATTGTGATCTCCGCTATACCACCTACGAGCGGATCGAAGGTACTTCCGTCAAAGTCATCAAGAAAGATGGCACACGACAACCGTTCGATCGCACGAAGATCAAGCGAGGACTGGAGTTGGCTTGCTGGAAGCGGCCGGTCAGCGATGCGCAACTCGAGTCCATCGTGACGGCAGTCCAGAACGAACTGGAAAGTCACTCGGACCCCGAGATCGAAAGCCGCGATGTCGGCGAACTCGTGATGAAACACCTACGCGAGATCGACCAAGTGGCCTATGTCCGTTTTGCCAGCGTTTATCGGCGGTTTGAAGACGTGCATGACTTTGTCCACGAACTCAAGCCCATGTTGGCCGAAGCCAAGCGGCGAGAGGCTATTGAGAAGTCTTAATGGTTAGTGGCAGCCGCAGCTTCCGCAGCCACCAGCTTTGGCGACGTTGGGATTATCGATCGTAAAGCCACGCCCCATCGGCCCGTCCTTGAAGTCTATCTGCGTGCCGTCCAAATGCAGCGCCATCTTCTTGCGGGTCACCACCGCCACGCCGTGCTGTTCGTAGCGGGCGTCAACGGAAGGTTCAAAATCGTTGGCAAAACCAAGGTTATATTGCAAGCCTGAGCATCCGCCACCGGCAATTCCCATCCGCAGGGCAAAGCCTGGCTCGACCTTTTCGGCTTCCATAGTGCGTTTGATTTCCGCCGCGGCAGCCGCAGTCAACTCAATAGCCATAGTTCCAATTCTCCAAAGGTTTTTGTGTTGGTTCAGATCTGTAGTACCACAATCCTATCACCCGAGCCGTTACCGGGCAACTTCCGCGAGGCCGATTTTCCGCTCAAGGGTGAATCGTGCAGTTTGGTAAATCCTTCTGTAGTTCTTTTATCCCATCACCAGTCACGTGGGTGTTCCAGAGGTAGAGCGATTTGAGCCAAGTCATCCCTTTGAGATGCTCCAACCCGGCGTCGGTAATCTCGGCCCCCCCAAGGTACAGTAATTGGAGCCGAGTCAGACCTTGGAGGTGAACCAATCCCGCGTCGGTGACCGTGGTTTCTATCAGGTTCAGCGATTTGAGTTGGGTCAACCCCTTGAGGTGAACTAGTCCCGCGTCGGTGATATCGGCACCTCCCAGGCAGAGCGACTGAAGTTGTGTTAAACTTTGCAGATGCTCCAGCCCAGCATCGGTGACCTTCGTGAATTTCAGATCCAGGGATTGGAGATGGGTCAATCCTTTGAGGTTTGCCAACCCGGCGTCGGTGACCTTGGTCGACCGCAGGTTCAGCGATTGCAGTTGGGTCAATCCCTTGAGGTTTGCCAACCCGGCGTCGGTGACCTTGGTCGACCGCAGGTTCAGCGATTGCAGTTGGGTCAATCCTTGGAGGCTCGCTAGCCCGGCATCGGTCACCTTGCTTCGCGCATAATCGACGGAGTGTACGGGCTTGCCCGAACTCTTTGCGTCCGCGAGGATCTTGCCCCCCAGCTTCTCGATATCGGCAATTGCCTTTGCTTGTTCCGCAGCCGACTCGCCTGCCCAGCAGACACCGGAGGCCAACGACAAGCCAAGCATCAGCATCGAGAATATGAATTGGCTCATGGATTCGCCTTTCCGTTGAATGCTTTAGTAACCGAGCACCAACACATCTAGGGTGCTTTCGTGGCGGGTGGCTTCTCGCTGCCGGAGAGCTTCGCATCGGGCACGCCCAAGGCCCTCAGCACACCGGTGGCCATGATCGCGTCACCCAGCGGCTTCATGTGTACGCCGTCGCCGGTCAGCCAATTGCCTTTCTCGGCGGCCGGTTTCTGCTTGAGGGCCGCGCGGAACATGCCGTGCAGATCAACGAACTGGCATTTCTTCTCGGCGGCAATCTGCTTCTCGGCTTCCACGTACAATAACAGCCGCTTATTGCCTTCGCTATTGGGGTCTTCCTGAATCAAGGTCGGTGTAAGCAGGATGACCCGAATGCCCGCCTGCTGCGCGTGGTCGACCATGTTCGCGACATTGCTCTTGTAGGCCGCAAGAACCTTGGCATCGTGGGGACCGCCCAAACGGTGCCAGACATCATTGATGCCGATGCTGATCGTCACGTAGGCCGGCTTGAGTTTGACCACGTCGGCATCGAAGCGCCGTACCAGGTCTTCCGCCTTCTGGCCGCCAATGCCTTTGTTGATCACCTTGGGAAGCTTCAAATCGGCATACTGCGACTGGAACACCGCATCAATGTCGCGGAGATAGCCGCCGCCCGCCGTGATGGAGTCACCGATGGCCACAATCTGGTCGCCGGGGTTCAACTGCAATTGCTGTGGTGTGTCCGAAGGGGCAGGGCCAATGAGCGATAAGACCAACACGAAAACTTTTGGAACTACGAAATCCATTCAAAGGGCTCCAGGAAGGGGGTGAAAGGTGTGGATGGGGTGAATGGGAAACCTACAGTACCATGCATTATGCCGAAAGCTTATTCGGAATGCAACTGGCTCGAATAATTTCCATAGTCGACATGCCTTTCCAAACCCCTAGAAGTGGCCATATTTTAATAAATCCGAACGCGACGGGAAAAAATATACTTGACGCCCAGGGGATACCTGTGTTATCATTCACTTAGCGGTTGACAGTAACCCGAACACTCGAATCGGAGGGCAGTGAATGCAAGATCCGCCCGCTTGTTTGCTTTGAGGAGAGGCGTGTCCGCTCCTCGTAGGTTTCGTAGTTTTTGGCAACCTTTAACCCTTTAACCATGCACGCACCCCGCTTCTACTTCGAGGCGGGGTGCGTTGTTTCTTGGGTCACTGCGGCACAACACGCTCCGTGGCCTGTAATGTCACCGGCCCAAGCAGTCCCGATTCGCTCAAGCCAGAACCCTTTTTATAGAGCCGCCAGGAGGTGAACGACTGCCGGCCAGTGGGGCTTGATTTGCCTTCCAAGAGCCACTTCGGCCAGGCCTTCAGCGTGCCGTCCGCGTTGCGATCGGAATCCTCTGCCAGATTCTCGTCGCCGATCATGCGGTTGATCCAAAGGTTCGTGACTTCAATCTCCAGCGTATTCTCGCCGGCTTTGGCGAACTGGTGAATCTCTACGCGATAGGGGGCCTTCCAGTGTACGCCCAGATCCTTGCCATTGAGCTTCACGCGGGCCATGACCGCCACGCGGCCGAGATCGAGGTAGAGGTTGTAACGCTTGGCCAGCAGCCCTGGGGGAATGGTGATGACCTTTGCATAGGTCGCCGTGCCGGAAAAATACTTCACGTCGTCCTCCGCTCGGAGATTCCATGCGGCGAGCTTATCGAAAGTTAACTGCTCCGGCAGAGTTGAACCGGCCGGGAATTTCACTTCCCACTGACCCGTCACGGTTTGGACAGGCGGAAGGCCCTCGACCTTATAGTCAAGTAGCTTTGTTCCGGAGGCCCTGGTGAACTCGAAGCGGCCGTTCTGCCAGAACTCGAACTCCACGCTGTTGCCGTCGAGGCCGCTGAGCGTGGCCAATCGTTGTGCGCTGATGCTCGCGTCCAACACCAAGTCGATCGTTTCGGGGTCCGTACCGCTGGCCAGATGCGGCTTCCCATTCACGGTGTACTCCACGGTTAGCGTCTTCACGATTCCACTCGCCGGATCGTCACCCTGGGCCATCTCGGCGACGGAAAACTTCGACTTCTCGGCGTCAATCAGCTTCTGGACTTTGTCCGTCACGTCGCGGGTCCGCTGGGCATCGCCAGGCATGCCATAAATGGCCTTCACCACGACAACCTTCCGCAGCGCGGAAGGTGCGGGTGGAAACGCTTCCCCGTCATGCGTCATGACCACGACCGGGTCGAGTTTATTTTTTTCCGGCCGGAAGACAACGAACAGGGACTCGGCCGGCTCGAGATAGAGCGGCAGGCGGGTTACGCCGTCTTTCTCCTGCCAAGCCGCCGCAAACTGCTGCTGACCGCTTTGCGGCCACCAGAACTCAGGCCGCTTGCCCTGCACGCGGAAGCTGCATGTGCCCGTGACCGATGACTCACGCTTGTTGGCCACGAAGTAAAGCTCGGTGCCGTCTTCCAGGGTCCGGTGAATAGAGCGAAGCTTGCCGGCTAGGCCGCCGTCACCGACAAAATCGACGGGTACTTTCATGCCGACAAGAACCTGTTCGGGCGTTTCGCCCCAGACAACGCGGCCCTTGCCCAAGGCGTGCTCTTTGATTTTCGCGCCGTCGCAATCACCCCAGAGCCTATCGGCCAGCATCTTGACTCTGGCATCGCAGGCGGGAAAATTTTCCAGGTTGGGTGATTTCTGCGGCCGAGGACCGACGACCGTTGCCCCCGCCTCGACCAGTTCCACGATCTTGGCCAGCAAGCGCGGCGTCATAGTCTGCGCGTCGGGTAGCGCAAGCAGGCGGTAGCTCATGCCGTCGGGCAGGACGATGCGGCCCTCTTTGACCGACATCCGCGTCAGCACCACGTCCGGTGAGCAGCCGTCGAAATTATAGGCCGGGCGATCGGGCGGGGTGCCGTTTCGAGCGACTGGCGGGGCAAAGCTGCGCGGCGAGCCTTCGGGCTGCAAATAGCAGATGTCGGCCACGAACAGGCCTTGTCGCAAGAGATGCTGGCAGCGAGCCAGGTATTGATGCCAGCCCACGGACTGCTCCCACCACGTCTGCGTGCGCTCGTAATGCAGGCCCCAGGGGCCCATCGACATGCCGGGCCGGCCGTTGAGCCAGGGCTGCAAGGCGTAACGATGGAAGACGAAGCGATTGATCCCTTCGCAAAAGGCCCAGTCGCCCAGCAGCTTGATGTTGGCCGGATGGCCTTGCCACTTCTCCGCGTCCGTGGCGGTGAATGCCTCGGCGCCGATGATCCGCTTGCCATAGACGTGGCCGGCAGAGGTCATCTCCGTGACCGATTCCGCCGCACTGCCGTACTCCCACGACCAGAACTCACCCATCGGCTCGTCGCACTGGCCGGCGTAGGTCATGTCATCGAGCGGTCCGTCGCCGTAAGCCTCGATCGAGAGCTTCATACCGTTTTTCCGAGCCAGCTCGCGGAAGCGGCCGGAATAGTTTTCCACCAGCAAATCAGAAATTGTCTGACGCAGATCCCAGAGGAAACGCTCGGAGACCTCCACGCTATCGACGATCCGACCCGTGTAGACGGGTAAGAAGCGATAGAGGCCGTAGCCGCGGCGTTTCTGGAACTCCTCGCGGAGCCGCGGAGTCCAGTTCTGCGAGTGGACTTCCCAACTGTCGATGTGCGTGGTGACGAGCGTCTTGCCGGCCATCCCAGGGCTGTCGGCGATGATCTTCCCCATCAACCCAGCGAACATGGCGTCGGCGGCTTCCTTGCTCAGCTTGTCGCATTCCAGTCCGCGGCCCGTCACGGGGGCCGGGGCGTTTACCGCGCCGGTCGACGTGTGGCCGATTCGTAGCACGGTCCAATTGCCTGCTGGCACATCCCAAGTCAAACGGCCATTCTTGAACTGGGCGGAGAGATCGAGGATGGAATCGGCCTTGATGACTTGGTCAACCGGCACTTCCGCATACTTGACTGGGGCAGGCGGCTGATTCTGCCGATCATGACCCGTTTTGCCGTTGATATTCTCAATCCGGGCCTTGCCGGCCGGCGTGGGGAAGGCCAGCACGGTGATATCGCGATAGTAGTTGGCCGTTCGTTGCGGTTCGGGCAACGCCGCCTCAAAATGCTTGCCCCCTTCCATGCTGGTTTCCGTCCAGACGACGTACTGCATCGACAGCTCGGGCGTGATCCAGGGGCCGCCGCTGCCGCACCATCCGGCATCGTTATTCATGTTGACTTCAATGCCCAGACGGTTGGCCTCGCTGAGCATGTGCTTGAAGAGTTCCCGCCATTTTGGTCCCGCGAAGGCAACGGGGCCTTGCGGTGCGCCTTGATCGACCTCCATGATCAGCACACCGCCGATGCCCACTCGCTGCATCGCCTCCAGGTCGGCCGTAATGCCTTCCTTGGTAATGTTGCTGTTGAGCCAGAACCAGTAGACCCACGGCCGGGCCGCCGCCGGCGGGGCGACAAATTCCTTCTTGAGCGAAGACGGTTCCGCGGCCCGTGCCGCGATGCAGGCGGTAATGACAAAGAAAATCACAAACAACAAGCGTTTCATGGGGAGGACTCCAAAGGGTGAAAGGATGGGTGATTGTAAATAGTAGGGTGGGCTGAGCTTGCGAGTCCCACCAAAATTGCGGATTGATATTGGTGGGACTCGTTTCACTCGGCCCACCCTACAACTACAACTATAACTACCACTACCACTACGCGTTTTTGAGGTGCGGCCGTCCCGGTTGCGCGCAGGCGAGACGCCTGCGCCACAAGTTATTCATTCGCCGATCCTAACGATTCGGAATCACCATCAGCACGGTCGCCGTTGGGGCGAAAGGCTCGATGCGGATCTCGTTAAGGCCCGGCTTCACTTGGGCGGTCACGTCCAATCGCAGCGGCCGCTCGATGAACCCGCCCGCATACTGACCGTTCACACTCACGCGCGCCGCCTGCTCGGGGACGATCCCCTGGCATACAAGGTAAACGCGGCTCTTCGCCAAGTCAACGCCGGCGGGCAGCTCGCAACGGCCGACCAGCGGATTAGCCTTGACGGGACTTGCGCAGAATGGCTTGCGTTGGTCGGCAGGCTTGTTGGACTTGAGTGCCAATGCCTCGGAGGCAGCCCGATCGCGGACCACGGAAATCGCTTCACCGACTGCCGGCTGCCGATCGCCCGCCAGTCGCACGGGCAGTGCCCGCTTGGCGGCCTGGAACACCAGCAACACGCTCTCCGAGGGTTCCAGCGTGAGATCGAGTTCCACGCTGCCCGCGTCAATTCGGCGATAGGCAATCGAATTGACCTCGCCACGCATGGGATCCCAGCACTCCGGCTCGCCGCTAGCGGTAATGCGGAAGGTGAATCGGCGTGCCGATCCCTGGTGCTCCTGATTGCAGACGAAGAACAGATCGCGACCCGCCTTCTGGCGATGGAGCACGTGCAGCCACTCCGCTTTTCCGCCGACAACCTCCAGCGCGGGATGGATCCTGCCTCCGCCCGCCAGCACCTGCCGGAGTTGCTCCGCCGACGGTTTTTCAGGCAGGAAATACGATCGCCCGCCCGCGGAGCTGGTCTTGCAACAGGAGAGACCCGCGGTAGGCTTGCCGAAAATGGCTTCGCATAGCGTGGCGATGTCGTGTGAATCGTGGCCCAACGTGGCCGACTTCGTCGGCAACATTCCATAGGCAAAGACCACGCCCCCCTGGTCGAAGAACTGCCGGGCCTTTTCCAGCGTCGGATAAGGAATCACCTCGACGGCCGGCAAGACGAGCGCCTGATACTCTTCCTTGTGCAGCTTGATGCGATTCCCTTCCAACTGGGAATCGTTCTCCCAGGCATCGTAAAGCAGCCAATCGCAATCGTACTGGGCATCTTGTAGGCTGCTTGTCAGCTCTTCAGGCCGGATGGTCTTGCCTACGTGATAACTCTGCCCCACATGAAGGAAAGCGACGGGGCAAACGTGCCGCCCGCCGGTGAGCATCAGGCTCAGGCGATTGGTGTAATCGGCCCAGACTCGATAGAGCGGCCAGCGCGGCTCGTAGCCGCCATTGTTGAAGTAGGGTGGATAATCGGTGTCGTGAGGGGCGCGGGGGTTGAACGAATGGGGTACTAGATAGTTCACGCCGCGGACCTGTTCCCAATCGGCCAGCCATTTCATCTGGGGGTAGGTCAGTTTCTGGTCGTAGCCGCCAAAGATCTCGCAGAAGGCGATGTCGTCCTCCTTGTTGTAGGTATGCGAGATCGAACTGGCGATCTTGGGCATCTGGTAGAGACCCATGTTTCGCTGGCCGGGATAGACCTGGTGGCAGACCAGATCAATGCCTCCCATGCCGCTGAACTTCTGCAACTGCATCATGTTGCCGCCTGACATCGTGCGGCTGAAGATATCATTGCCATGCTCCATGAAGTGGCCCATTGAGACCACCTTGTGCGCGCGGCACCAGCGGCTCATTCCGCCGTACATCGTGCGGCCCCAGGCCTCGGCGAAGCAATCTATGTAAGCGTAGAACGCCGCCGTCTGCTCCTCGCCGGCAAGTTTGAACTTGTACGCCACGAGGAGCTTAAGCAGATCAAGCTTCCGCTCAGCGATGACCCGCGGCACATCGCTGCCCCAGTCGCCCTGGGTTTCTGGCTCGTCATAGAAGTAGCCCACGATCGTCTTGCCGAAATCGTCCTTGAAGCGGTCGTAATGCGGCTGATAGACCGTCTTGATGAACCACTCGACGCAATCGGGGCTGGCACCGTCGACCGAGACATACGCCTGCTGTCCGCCCTGCTTGCCTTTGAATTCCCAGCGGAACTTCATGATCCGCCAGTTGCCCGTCGGCGCGTCCCAGGTGAGCTTGCCATCGTGGACCAGCGGCGTGAGGTTGACCAGGCTCTGCCCGTCGATGGCGCCACCTTCGACTTGCTTTCCGGCCACGACGGCGATCAGGTGCGCATCCTGATAGCCGGCCTCCTCGACCTTGGCGGGACCGGTGACGCCTACCGCCACGCCCTGTAGCAGCTTGCTGCCATACTGCGGGGGCACGCGCCCGCCCATCATCTGGCTCGGCCACCACCAGTCGTCATAGATGATCAGCGTGAGGTTATTCTTGCGGGCAAAATCGAGGCAGATCCCCAGATCGCGATACCAGCCTTCGCCCAGCCAGTCCTTGTGCGGCCGAGGCTCGGTCGTGAACGTACCGTTATGACCCTCCACGACATTTTGCAATTCAGCTTCCAATTGCGACCGACTTTCATCGCCATGCAACCAGAACAAAGGTCCGGTCAATCGGCGCGCCTCCATCGGCATCGTGCGGAACTGTTCTTCGAGCTGAACGATCCCTGGGGCATCGGCCGCAAAGGCTGGCAATGCAGCCAGGATAACGGTCGTCACAAACAGGAATGATAGATTGCGGTTTTGCATGGCAACAGGTTCTCAAGGGGTTAGCGGTGGGAGCTTTTCGTAGTAAACTCCCCTCTCCCTTTTGGGCGAGGGGCAGGGGTGAGGGCCTTTCCGGTTCCCGAATAGACTCTCACATTGTAACAAGTAACCGTCCGCCGCGACCAGCCACCTCCGTTGTGGCCGGTCTCACTTGTGGGATCCCCCGACCGAGCCACCCGTTGTGGCCAGTCTCCTAACCGAGCCACACGCCCCCGACCGAAGGTCTCCGTTGTGACCGGGAGACCTTCGATCCGACGTTTCAACGGGGTCGGGAGACCCGCGCCGAACCGGGTCAGGAGACCACGTCGAACTTCGTGGCAACACGCGACTATTGTGCCACCATGTGCGAGCCACGCGATTTCGCTTTATAACCTATTTTCACCACCATTGGCTGATATTCGCATATCCATCCAGGCAGTTTATACTGCGTCCTGTGATAAAATCATTTTTCCTATTATCCACCCAACAATGCATGTCGGATGTGGCATGGCTGGCGGATTTGAAGAGAGCTGAATAACAGAAGGGCCGCTGGAACTCGTCAGTTCCAGCGGCCCTGTTTTGGACGGATTGCCTGACCAAAGGGAAGGATTATGCCCTCTTCACTTCGGGCTTCTTAGGCTCGGGCTTCTTCTCGGGTGCTGGGCCATGCGGACCATGGTGGCCGTCACCGTGCGGACCGGAGGCACCAGGGCCTTGGGGAGCGCGGGGATGCGGGCCGTGCGGACCCGCCGGAGGAACCGGACCGGTCGCACCGTGGGGATTCCTGGCACCCGGCTTGCCGTGCTGTCCGGGCTTGCCAGCTTTGCCATGTTGCCATCCAGCCTTGCCGTGTTGGCCGTGCTGCCATCCGGACTTGCCGTGGCGGCCAGCCTTGCCGTGTTGGCCGTGCTGACATCCAGACTTGCCGTGCCATCCAGCCTTGCCGTGTTGGCCGTGCTGACATCCGGACTTGCCGTGGCGGCTAGCCTTGCCGTGT
>Ga0209697_10008230_pt1 | contig 11911 bp, 7 predicted proteins | sample AliMusrvi5mmetaG_FD_184115 | JGI IMG/M metagenome (GOLD analysis project Ga0209697, IMG submission 184115) | Freshwater lake bacterial and archeal communities from Alinen Mustajarvi, Finland, to study Microbial Dark Matter (Phase II) - Alinen... | ecosystem: Environmental > Aquatic > Freshwater... | reverse complement strand
CCGTCGAGTGGGTGATCGAAGACAAGGCCAACGTGATCTTACACCGTCGCCAAGTGCCGGCTTCGCCGGTCACAGTAAAAAAAACGACACGCCGCTTCTCGGAGGCATTGAGTCCCTCTTGAAGGCAAGCGCAGCCTCGGCGCGCATTCGGCAACACGTGCTGAGTCAACTGCTTTGCCTGGGTCGACACACGGTGACCGGTGTGCTCGGGACGGCGGGACGGTTGTTTTGTGATTGGACGGCAGATTGCCGGATGTACTCCGCACAACCACGACTCGAGCCCCAAGCGTTGTTTGCTCCCGTGCGGCAGGCGCTCTTACCCCCGATCAGTTACCTGCCCCAAAGTGGCAACGGAAGAAGAATATCAGGGCCTCCACACAGTCACTAATCAATCACCTGCGCGCCGAAGTCTGGGCACGTGCAATTCGTTTCTCCGGCTTTGCGGTACACGCCCCTGCGCACATGAAGCCGCAGAAACTCGATGCCTGTCTGGAAGGGGCAATCTTTTACGCAGCTGGATAAGCCAGAAAAGGCCAAACTCCAGGCTGCGGCGAGACGCCGCTGCCACCTTGCTGCCAACGTGTAACTGACCCATTACGCCGCCGATCTTGCATGATGCCGCCCGTCGCCGTTATGATCCCTCCATCGCATGAACACCCTGGACACCCGCGAACTGGAACAGCGCTCGTCGGCGGTGACACTCTCCGACATGGAGGTGTTCATCTTCCCGGAGCTGATGTACAGCCTCGTGCTGGCCAACCTCATGTCGCCGCGCATCTGGCGCTGGCGCGACGATCCCTGGTTCGCCGGCTTGAAGCGGATGAACACCTACCGCCGCATCCAGCGCCTCAAGCAGTACATCATCGACCACTACGTCTTCAACCTCGACCTCGAAACCTGGGGGCTGACCACCAAGCCGCGCGAGCTCGCCCGCTTCCAGTCCTTCATCGACCCCGGCGCGCTGGCGCAGTCCAACGCGCTCTTCGGCTACGAGGGCGACAAGTACTACTTCGACATCGGCATCCGCACCCACTTCGGCCTGGACAAGTTCACCACCGACACCATCCCGTACTGGAAGACCGAGACCGTTGAGGCCATGGACGCCTTTGCGCTGCGCCCCGGCTACACCACCGGCGCGGGCGAATGCGTCTCGCTCGCCACGCTCTACGCCGCGGCGCTGCACGTCGTGGCCGGCGTGCCGCTGCGCGACATCTTCCTCATGGCCACGCCGCTGCATTCGCAAAATTTCGTGGATACCGGCGAGGGGCTGCTGATCAACAACCGCCGACTCGTCACGAAAACCATGTGGTTCAATGGCTCCGCCCTCTCCGGGCAGGCCCGCCGCGCGCTGGATAACGAGCGGGTCACGATCGTGTCGCACGTCACCGGGCACATCCACACCGTCTTCGACCGCGTCACCATCGATCCCGCCGCCTACCGGCGCTTCGGCCAAAAGCTGACCGCGTTCCTGAAGACCGACCTCTCGCCCGAGATGCTCGGCAATTTCCTGCGCCAGAGCCCCGCCTGCCAGAAATGCTTTGTCATGCGCTGGCCGCTCAACGGCGTGGACCGCTACGTGCCGATGGACCGCGTGTTCGCCTACGAGCAGAACAGTTCCAGCCGCCTCACGGACGGCACACGCGCCAAGCTGATGGGCGAGATCGCGCAGGAGGAGTTCGCCTGCGCGCACTGCCCGGGAAAGCTGGTGTTCAACGACGTGGAGGCGTACATCCGCGACCACACCATCGACCTGGACAAGCACGAAGCCGTGGCCGCGCTCAAGCAGCAGGTGGCCTGCGGCTGCCTCAACGGGATGAGCGCAATCGACGACCTGATCGCCTTCTGCCGCGTCCAGCCGCGCCTGCCGGATGCCGGCCATGTGAAGTTCGAGCCGGAAGCGGCGCAGATCCAGATCGAAGAGTGTACGAGTCCCGAAACCGTGGTCGCGCACTTGGAAGGGTTGCGCGGGAAAAACCAAACCGTGGACCTGGCCTTCTATACCTTCCGCGACCTGTCGCGCACCGAGGCGCTGCCGTTCCAGCTGGCGGCGCTGCAACGCTCGCCCGTGGCGCTGGCCGGCGCGGCGGCGATGTCCGAGGTAGAGGTGGTGCGCTGGGCAGAACAGCTCCCCAACGAGTCGATCTACGACGGACCGGCGCGGCTGGCGCAGCCCGACGAGGTCTGGAACTTCCGGCGCGGCGACGGACTGGAACGCGCGCTCACCGTGGCTTTGATCCTGCGCGAGCGCCGCAACGATCCGCGCATGACGATCGCCATCGAGAGCGGGCAAGCCATCCTGCAGCACGAAGGCCGCATCCTCTGCGCCTTCCCGACCGCGAAGCGCCCCCGCGAGACCACATGGGATCTTTCCGCCATCGCGCTGCGCGGGGCGCCCTGAACCTAGAAAGGTGTTTAGGCTGTTAGCCTGTTAGGTTGAAAATGAATGCGTGACGCACGGTGACGCACGCGCCCAATGGAGACATTTCAGAATCTCGTAACGTCTTGGCTGCCAAACCTAACAGCCTAACAGTCTACAGCCTAATTCCCTTTTCAGGCTGAACGAAGCACGAGTCCCGTGGCACGGCGACGAAAAAAGGAGGCGCAGTATCCAACCGGTGGACACAACGCTACCGCCCTCATCTGGGGCGCGGACGCTTCGGTCCATTCTTTGCCTGCTGCTCGGTCTGGTGGCGCCGATTGCATGTGCGGCCACGTGGCAGGTTGGCCCCTCACGCACGTACAAAACGCCAAACGCGGTTGTCAATCTGGTAGCCAACAGCGATACCATCGCCATCGATGCCGCTACGTACACCAACGATTATGTGAACACGTGGGCCAAAAACAATCTGACGTTGTGCGGCGTCGGCGGACGCCCAATTCTTCTTTCCACGTATCAACCTCCCAACTTAAAAGCCATCTGGGTGATTTCTGGCACTAACACGACGGTCGAGAATGTCGAATTTACGGGCGCCCGCCTGTCCTCCACAAACGGTGGAAACGGCGCCGGCATCCGGCAGCAGGCGGATACGCTGACGCTTCGCAACTGCTCGTTTCATGACAACAATGACGGCATTCTCGTGGATACGTCTGCCACGAGCGACATCCTGATCGACTCCTGCGAGTTCTACAACAACGGCTACACCAATACCGCCGACAACCCGAACGAAAAGTATGTCGGCTACGCGCACAACATGTACATCGGCCAGGTGCGCACGTTTACCATCCGCTACTCCTACAGTCACGCCTCCATTGGTCAGGGGCACCTGCTGAAATCGCGTGCGCTCACGAACTACATTCTTTACAGCCGGCTTACGGAAGAGAGCAACGGGAATGCAAGTTACGAGGTGAATCTTCCGCAGGGTGGTCTGTCGTTTGTGGTCGGCAACCTGATCGAGAAAGGGGCGAATGCCGCCAATCACGGCCGGATTATTGATTACTCCGATGAAGGCACAAAAAATCCGATTCAAAACCTTTACCTGGCAAACAACACGATTGTAAACGACTATGGCGGTTCTCCTTTTTTTGTCTGGATCGACTCTTCGGCGCCATCACCTTCCGGCAAGGCCGTGAATAACCTCTTCATCGGGAACGGAACGCTGTCGAATGGCGTGGGAACTGCGGTGTTCACCAACAACCTCGCCCTGACCTACGCCCAGCGCACGCAACTGGTCAACTGCGCCAGTTACGATTACCACCTCATCCCCTTTGCCGCAGCCATCGACAAGGGCGTTTCCCCGGGCGTGTACAGCAACTTCGATCTGACGCCCGTCTCCGAGTACGTCCATCCGTCAACCTGTGGCGTGCGGCAGGTGGAAGCGGCGCTGGATCAGGGGGCGTACGAATGCACGGACGCCAACGGCGACGGCATCGAGGACAACTGGCAGCGCCACTATTTTGGCAGCCTCACCAATGCGCTTGCCGCGCCCAACGCCTATCCGGGCGGCAATGGGTTCACCACCCGGCAGGATTACCTGGCCGGGCTCGACCCGACCAACGCGAATTCGCGTCTGGCGATTCAGGCCATCGAGGCAACCAGCGGCGGCATCGCGGTCAACTGGCTCGGCGGCACGTCGGTCTGGCAGTACGTGGAGACCAGGCAGAACCTGTCCAATGCAGCCGAGGCGTGGCAGGTGATCTACACGAACGCGCCGACTCTGCAGTCTACGAACCGCGCGCTGCTCGGCGGACTCACCAATCAGACGCTCTTCTTCCGGATCAGCGCCGGGCAGCCATAGGGCTTCGAGGGGCCGCCTTGCAGGGACAAATAAGCCTTGAACCACCGCCCGCGACACCGACAGCGCACGCGCGGGAGTAAGGTTGAAGACTAGAGCAAATAAAGAAATAGTATGGCCGAAGGTGAATCGGACACGAAGGTAAGCGAAGGGTTCACGAAGGGCACGAAGCGGGGCATTGGCGCCGCCTTGCGGCAACGAAAAACAACCATACACCTTCGTGTTCTTCGAGTTTCCTTCCTCCCCTTCGTGTCCGCATTTGTCCCAATTTGCGACTTCCCTCTGAAGGCTAAAGTTGTTGTTCACTTCAGCCTTTAGCCTTTGGACTTCAGCCTTTCTTGCGCGAGGGTCCCAGTTCGTCCGGAAAATCGCTTTCCATGTATTCGAGGCTGCTGCGGCGTTCCGCGCGCCGCAACGCATCGTCATAGTTGCGCAGTTCGGCGCGGCGGATTTTGCCGCTGAGGGTTTTCATCAGTTCGTCCATGAACTCCAGGCGGCGCGGGCGCTTGTAGGGCGCCAGATGGCGGCGGGCAAAGCGGAACACGTCGAGCGCTGTTTCGCGGCAGGCTTCGAAGCCGGGGTGCAACGCCACAAAGACTTTGGGCACCAGCCCGTTGCGCGCATCGTCATGGCTGCCGATGACGGCGGCTTCCGCCACGGCCGGGTGAGAGAGAAGTTCGCTTTCGACCTCGAACGGGCTGATGCGATAATCGGCGCTTTTGAAAACGTCGTCATTGCGTCCGACAAACCAGTAATAGCCATCGTCGTCCAAGCGGGCAACGTCGCCGGTCAGATACCAGCCGCCGACAAAGACGTCATCCTCGCGCGCGCGATCGCCATGATACCCCTTCATCAGCCCGAGCGGCCGTTCCGGTTGCACGCGCAGGGCGATCTGCCCTTCGGCGTCCGGCGGGAGTGCTTGCATCGTCGGACCCACGGTAGCCACGGTGAATCCGGGCGCCACGCAACCCATGGCGCCTTCCCGGACCGGCATGCCCGGGAAGGTGCCGATCTGCAACACGGTTTCGGTCTGTCCGTACCCTTCGCGGACATGAATGCCGGTGGCGGCATGCACGCGCCGGAAGATCTCCGGGGTGAGCGGTTCGCCGGCGCTGACGATTTCGCGCAGCGCAAAGTGGCGTTGTTCCAGGTTCTCCGCCAGAAAACGGCGCCAGACCGAGGGCGGAGCGCACAGCGTCGTGACGCCGAGCCGTTCGATGTGCTCGAGCATTTGGGCGGCGTGGAAGCGGTGGTAGTGGGCTACCACCACCGTGGCCTCCGCATTCCAGGGCGCGAAGAAACTGCTCCACGAATGCTTGCCCCAGCCCGGCGCGCTGATGTTCAGGTGCACGTCGCCGGCGCGCAGGCCGATCCAGTACATGGTGACCAGGTGCCCCACGGGGTAGCTGGTGTGCGTGTGCAGGACCATCTTGGGCGTGGCGGAGGTGCCGGAAGTGAAGTAGAGCAGGGCCGGATCGGTGGCATAGGTGACGAACGACGGCCGGAACGTTTCCGCGTACGACTCGCTTTGCGCAAACGAAATCCAGCCCGGCCGGGCCGGGCCGACCACGATCCGCGTGACAAGCGTTGGGGCGGGAGAATCCGCCGCTTCCACACGCTCCGTGAAAGCCGCTTCGGTAATGACATGCCGCACGCCCCCGCGGCGGATCCGGTCCATGATGTCCTCCGGGGTGAGAAGCGTGGAAGCGGGGATGATCACGACGGACGCCTTCAGTCCGGCCAGCAGAATTTCGTGGAGTTCCACGATGTTGGAGACCATCACCAGCACGGTGTCGGATTTCTCGATGCCGAGGTCCTGGAAGAAATTCGCAACCCGGTTGGAGCGGCGATGCATTTCGTCGAACGAGCGCCGGATCTCCGCGCCGCTTTCGTCAACCCAAACGAGCGCCGTGCGGTCGTTGCCTTCGGACATGCGGTCGAAATAGTCGAGGGCCCAGTTGAACTGGGTCAAGTCCGGCCAACGGAACGTCCGCCGGGCCTCTTCATACGAACGCGCCTGCCGCAGAAATTCGCGCGCTTCCAAGAACTTGTCGATGTCGCTCTTCATGGGAAACAAAGCAGCGAAAACAGAATCGCACAAAACGGGATTCACACCAACTTTTTTCGGACAGTCTCGCCAATCCATGCTCGTGCCGCTATCATGCTGGCACTTCTTTGGAAAGGACACTCCCATGCCCGCACGTAAAACAACCCCCTTCATCCACGACGATTTCCTGCTGCAATCCACGCCGGCGCGCGCGCTCTACCACGACTACGCCGCACGCATGCCAATCGTCGACTACCACTGCCACCTGCCGCCGCAGCAAGTTTCGGAGGACAAGCGCTGGGAGAATCTCGCCCAGGTCTGGCTCGGCGGCGATCACTACAAGTGGCGCGCCATGCGCTCCAACGGCATCGACGAACGCTTCATCACCGGCGACGCCCCGGAGCGCGAAAAGTTCCAGAAATTCAGCGAGACCATGCCGTATCTGCTGCGCAACCCGCTCTACGACTGGTCGCACCTGGAACTCGCGCGCTACTTCGGTATCACGGAGCTGCTGACGCCTGCCACGGCGGAGTCGATCTGGACGCGCGTCAACGCGCAGCTCGCCGCGCCCGGCTGCTCCGCCCGCGGATTCATGACGCGCAGCACCGTCCGGCTGGTCTGCACCACGGACGACCCGGCCGATACGCTGGAACACCATGCCGCCGTGCGGGCGAAACCGTTTGGCGTGCAGATGCTCCCCACCTGGCGGCCGGACAAGGCGCTGGCCATCGACCGTCCGGAGTTCTGGAACGGCTGGCTCGACAAACTGGCGACCGCGGCCGGGCTGGAAGTGCGCACGCTGGACGATCTGCTGGGCGCGCTCCAGAAGCGGCACGACTTCTTTTCCTCCATGGGGTGTCGCCTTTCCGACTACGGCCTTGAAACCGTGACGGCTACGCCATATACCGACGCTGCGGTGCGGCAGGTGTTCGCCAAGGTCCGCCACGGCGGCACGGCCACAGCGGACGAAGTCGAGCAGTTCCGCTCGGCCCTGCTCTTCGAGTGCGGCCGCATGGACGCGGCTGCCAACTGGACCTGGCAGATCCACTACGGCGCGCTGCGCAACAACAACACGCGCATGTTCAACAAGCTGGGCCCGGACACCGGCTTCGACTCCATCGGCGACTGGCCCGTGGCCCAAGCCATGTCGCGCCTTTTCGACCGCCTCGACCAGATCGACGCCCTGCCGCGCACGATTCTCTACACGCTCAATCCGCGCGACAACGAACTGCTCGGCACCATGCTCGGCAACTTCCAGCGCGGCCCCACGGCCGGCAAGATCCAGCTCGGCAGCGGCTGGTGGTTCAACGATCAGAAGGACGGCATGCTGCGCCAATTGGAGGCGCTCTCGCAGCTCGGCCTCCTGAGCCGCTTCGTCGGCATGCTCACGGACAGCCGGTCGTTCCTGAGCTACCCGCGCCACGAGTACTTCCGCCGCATTCTCTGCAATCTGCTCGGCAACGACATTGTCACCGGCCAGATCCCGAACGACCTCCCCTGGATCGGCGGGATCGTCCAGGACATCTGCTACCGCAACGCGGTGCGCTACTTTGGCTTCGACCTGCCCGCGGAGGGATAAGCGCGCCGGCGTTTCAATTGCGAAAGATGGAGGGTTTCATTTTGCCAGCAAAACCAGCCAGGGCTCGCCGCCACTTTCTCCCCAAATCGGATATCGAAATCCTGTTCGAGGATCGCGACCTCATTGTGATCGTCAAACCGGCGGGGCTGCTGACCATTGCCACAGAGCGGGAGCGGCAGCGCACGGCGTATGCCATGCTCACAGAGCACGTACGCCGGTTTCGCGCGGCGCGGCTCTTCATCGTGCACCGGCTGGATCGTGAGGCCTCCGGCCTGATCGTGTTCGCCAAGACGCCGGAAGCCAAGGCCGTCCTGCAAAAGCAGTTCGAGGACCACTCGGCCGGGCGCACCTATCTGGCTGTCACCGAGGGGCGGATCCCGGGTGACGAATTCACCGTCGAGTCCCTTCTGGCGGAGAACGCGGCGTTCCACTGCTACTCCACGCACGATCCCACGAAAGGGAAACGGGCGGTCACGCACGTGAAGGTCTTGCAGCGGACGCCGCACCGGACCCTGGTCGAAGTGCGGCTGGAGACCGGCCGCAAGCACCAGATCCGGGTGCATTTGGCAGACGAAAGGTTTCCGATTGTTGGCGATCCCGCCTACGGCAACAAGCGCAGCCCGATCCGCCGCATGGCGCTGCACGGCGCGGCTTTGACGTTCCGCCATCCGCACACGGGCGAGTCGATGACCTTTACCGCGCCGTTGCCCGCGGATGTGGCGTCACTGATGTGATGCGGTGACTCCGTGACATGGTGACGCCGGATCCGTTCAACGCCCGGCGTCATCGGGTCACGACGTCATGGCGTCATCAACGCGGCATCCTCGATCCGGCGCAGTCCTTTGCACTCGGGGTAGCCGCTGCAACCCCAGAATTCACCTTTTGCAGAAGACCGCTTTTTCATCGGTTTGTCACACTGCGGACATTTCGGCGTGTCTGGCGTGGCACGCGCCTCGACCCGCGCCTGGAACATCTTTTCCTTGATGCCGCCGTTGGCGATAAATGCCTGTTCGAGTTGGTTCAGTTGCCGCCCAAGCAAGCCGGTGGTCCGCTGGATCAGGACGATCAGGGCGTTTGCCGCAGTGATGTCATCCCGGTCTTCCAGCCACGGATCGAACTTCTTCTTTTCGCCGAGGAGATATGCCCAGTAGTCGTGCAGCAGATCGTCCGTGTACTCGAAGGGGGCAAGCATGATCGCCAAGACCGCCTGATGGTCTGGGTTGCGAATGCTCCAGGGAATGGCGCCTTTCTGGATGAGGTAGTCTTCGAGGTCGCCTTGTAATTCCGACAGGCTCGCTTTGGCCACATCTGTAAGGCGGATTTCGGTCTCGGCTGAGGTCTTGGCACGTTCGGAACCCTCGATGATGTTCTGTTTGCCGGAACGCGACGCGCCAATCATCCGTCCGAGCGTCTTGCCCAGCGGGTCCTCTTTCCAGGGGATGTACCGCTTGCAGAAGCTGATGGTGCCCAAGTGAATGATCGTGGCAAAATTAAACGAGTGAAGTTTACGGAATCCGCCGCTGGTGTTATAGATTTTGCTCATGGGTTTTTGACGCGGTGACTTGATGACTTGATGGCGCCATTTACGGCGTCACCGGGTCACGAAGTCATCGCGTCCTTTTCCTTCCGCCGCGTCCCCTCGTACATTTCGAATCCGACGAGGCGGCATTCGATGGGGCCGTTGAAGAAGATCCTGCGGCTGGCGCTGCGCAGGCCGATCTTGCGCGAAAGTTCCATGTTGCCGGTGAACACGAAGCCGCGCCACCCCGAGCAGCGCTGCTTGAAGAAATCGCCGATGCGCGCGTAGAGCGGCTCAAGCGTGGCGGCGTCGCCCATGCGCGCACCGTATTCCGGGTTCAGAAAGATTACGCCGGGCTTGGCCGGAATTTTCGTGTAGGCGAAGTCGCACACGTCGAACGAAATGTCCTCCAGCACGCCCGCGGCCTCGGCATTCTGTTTGGCGATCTCCACGGCCTGCGGATCGATGTCCGTGGCGATGATCGGCGGCAGCCCCTCGGATCGCTCGCCCTTCCGAGCCTCGGCGCGCAGGTTGAAAAAAAGATTTTTTGGACACGAAGGAGAGGAAGGGCTCGCGAAGGGCACGAAGGGTTGTGAAGCGTCGCCACCTTCCGGCGGCGCCAACTCCCCGCTTCTTCGTGGCCTTCGTGTATCCTTCTCCCCCTTCGTGACCAGAAGTTCCGCCGTTTCCGCATACCCTTTCAAGCCCATGAACGTGTATCGCTGACGGAAGATGCCCGGCGCGCGGTGACGCGCAATCAGCGCAGCCTCGATGGCCGGCGTGCCGCTGCCGCACATGGGGACCACGAACGGCGCGGCGCCATTCCATCCGGTGGCGAGCACACACGCGGCGGCGAGCGTCTCCTGCATCGGGGCCTTGCCCGGCAGTTTGCGGTAGCCGCGCCTGGAGAGCGGTTCACCCGTGGTGTCGAGATAGATGCGCAGGTCCTGCTCGCGCCAGTAGACGAACACCGCGGCGCCGGTGAACTCCGGACCCGCATCCGGCCGGCGTCCGCACGCCTCGCGCATGCGGTCCGCAATGGCGTCCTTGGTGCGGAGCGACGGCATGCGCGTGTCGCGGATCGAATCGTTCCAGACCGCGGCGTTGACCGTGAAATAGCCGACCGGGTCGAGCCACTCCTCCCACGCGATGCGTTTGACGGCGGCGTAGAGATCGTCCAGGTTGCGGGCGCGCGCGGTTGCGAGCGGCCAGAGCACGCGGTGCGCGCTGCGCAGCCAGAGGTTCAGGCGCATGGCATCGATCAGCGAGCCGCGCACCGAAACCATGGTCTCGCCGGCGTCGGCGATGGTGTATCCGAGTTGAGTCAGTTCCTGCGCTGCAACCGGCGCCAGGCCGCGTGCGCAGGCGATCACAAGATTTGCGGGTTCGTTCCAGGAGGACATGTGGATTGTTCTTGGTTCTTCGTTCGTGGTTCTTGGTTGCAGCATAGCAGACGAAGGAATTGCAGGGAAAGCGCCAACCGTGGCGCATGTCGGCGTGGGGTGCGATTGCAGTTGGTGGGGAGCGAGAGGCAGCTTCCACCGCGAAGGTCGCGAAGGCGCGCGAAGGGAATGCGTGGAAGCCTTGTCTGGCTTGCGAATTATGCGGTTTGGCCGTGCGGACGCGCATGCGTTTGCAATCCGATGGCTGTCCTCCAGATGGAGGACATTTCCCCGCAGCGTATGCTGCGCTCCGGCGATAGGCATTTTTGACAAAAAAAGCAGGAGATTCAACGGAAATTGCGACTTCGCGCCCCTTCGCGACCTTCGCGGTGAAGGCTGTTTCTGGTCTCGCCTTTCCACCAACAAAAATCGCACCCGTCGGCGTGGACGGCCTTTGACAGGATTAACAAGATTCGACAGGATTGCCCGACACCAATCTCCTGTGCTTCAAATCCTGTTAATCCTGTCAAAGAAGTTCGATCTGCAGCGCTTCCTCGCACGCGCGCCGCACTTTTTCCGCGGAGATCGCCTGCATGCAGGCCGCCGGTTCGGCGTCGCATGGCGCGCGCTTGTGGTTCATGTAGCTGAGGCAGGGACCGCAGGGAACGGCGCCCATCAGAATACGTGCTGTTGCGTGGTCCTTTTGAACCGCAGATTGACGAATGTCGAACTCAGAATCATGAAGACCTGCGTTACCTTCATGCTTCTGCGGTTCGACATTCGATATTCTGCGGTTCCATGTGTCAATCCCTCCCGCCGGTCCATAGCGCACCGGCGACTCCGGCCCGAACAGCACCACCAGCGGCGCGCCGACAGCCGCGGCCAGATGCATCACGCCCGTGTCGCCGGTCAGTACCAGCCGGCTTCGGCGCAGGATGGCAGCCAGCGTCGCAAGATCCGTGCGGCCGGCCAGCACGCGCACGCGGTCGCGTCGTTCCGCGGGGATCCGCTCGCGCAACTGCTCGGAACGCTCGCGCTCTTCCGTCGTGCCGGGAATTGCGATCCGAAGATCCGGATATTTCTGCAACAAGGCGTCCGCCACCTGCGCAAACCGCTCCAGCGGCCAGCGCCGCTGCACGCAGAGCACGGTAG
>Ga0209697_10008226_pt1 | contig 11915 bp, 11 predicted proteins | sample AliMusrvi5mmetaG_FD_184115 | JGI IMG/M metagenome (GOLD analysis project Ga0209697, IMG submission 184115) | Freshwater lake bacterial and archeal communities from Alinen Mustajarvi, Finland, to study Microbial Dark Matter (Phase II) - Alinen... | ecosystem: Environmental > Aquatic > Freshwater... | reverse complement strand
CCCAAGGTAGAGGGGCAGGAGAACTCTCGTGGAGCCGGCAAGCTATTTGAGGGGGCTCCTGCCCTGTTCCTCAATTATCCTGCCGATAAAATAATACCCTTTACATCATTTATAAAGCTGAGATTCACTTAATACCAGTATCAACAGAAGGGGTACGAGAGACTTAAGTCCTTCTCCTCGTGCAATTTATGCTCTCCTGATTCTTGCGGCTTGTCGATTGCAAACTGAAAAAGCTCGTGCTTCTGGCTTCATTTTAGACCGCAACGACTATCTTGAACGAGCATTCGCCATATTATCGGGACAAGAATTCACCGTTATGGAAATTTTGCGGGAGATTCTGGTAGCAACCGTTGTCGAACCTCACCTTAAAACATCTTTGCGCAAATTAGGACAAGGCCAGAAATGTTCTTTGCGCTTTTTCCCAGAAGGGAGAACTCTGAGGCCAACTGGAAAAAAAGTCACTCCTGGCTATAGTGGGGATAGATTAGGGAATGTCCTAAATTTCTTTGCTGATGCTGGATACTTAGAGCACTCCAAATCTGGTAAATTTATTTTGAATAATGAAGGACTTACCCTCCTCTCAACTTTGGGAGGAAACGCATGAGACTGGATGTCTTAAGCCTTTTGATTGGTGAGAAGGATGTTACTAACGTCATTATTCTTACGCACAATATTGACTTTGTGTTTATACAAACCATCGTCCTCCCGGCTTTACGGAAGTGTGGCAATTCATCGTTAACAATTTTTGCAGATGCCAAATGTTCAGAAGAGAGTTTCCAATCCCAATATCTGGCAATTGATTCATTAGGCAGCCGATTCAGAGTTGTACCAGTAGTAATGCATCCTGGATTCTGTTTTCATCCGAAGGCTATTTTACTTGCCGGAATCAATAAAGGCACTCTGCTTATCGGGAGTGGGAATCTGACCTTTGGTGGGTGGAGAGAAAATGGTGAAATATGGAATCGTTTTGATTCAAATGTTGATGGAACGGGAGTCTTTACTGCATTCAGGAACTACCTTGAAAATATTCTTGCCCTTGTTCCGCTTGGGCATAATGTACAGGCAGAAATAGATGAGGCTTTCGACGGGAAAACAAGAGCTTGGGCAAACCAAATGGAACCAGCTGGGCGCTTGTTTTTCCGTGCAGGAAAAGGAGAAAGTTTACTCGAACAGATGAGCCGAGAAGTTGGCGATACAAAACCTGAAAGTATAATCATTTGCTCTCCATATTTTGATGACCACGGATATGCAATTCGGGAATTATCAAAAAAGTTTGGTGTCGCAGTTCAAGTTCTATGTCAGCATAAGCGCAGCGGTCTTAGTAAGGAAGCCGCTGAGCAAATTTCAGATATTGCCACTCTTTCCTCGTTCGATTTTCATCACGTAAAGATAGATTCCGGTGAACGTCAGGCTTTTGTTCATGCAAAATGGTATGCCTTAAAAAATGGAGAAAATGTCAGGGTTTTTCTTGGAAGTGCCAACTGCTCAAGTGCTGCATTGACTATTCCCGGCAGCAACGGCAATGCAGAACTGATGACAATTGTTGAAATGACTTCGGAAGAGTTCGAGTCCCAGTTTACCGCTGAACTTGAATTTAACGATAGTGTTCCAGAATTGATGGCTTTGCCGGAAATCACAAACTCTGAAGAATATGACACAAGTTGCTTGAGAGTACTCGCAGCACGCCTGGAAGCAGGTTGCCTTCAGGTTGCGTACAGATGCAGTCTTGGTGTTAAGGTTACGAAGCTACTCACGAAAGATTCGAGTATTGATTTCAGCTATGTCGAGCCTGGTATCTTGATGGCAACTTCTGTCGAAAGTAAATTACGCACGGTTCGATTGGAAGGAATGTTGGATGAAAATTTTGTCTATTCTAACTCCATTTGGGTCGATGATGAACGTGAACTGAGCGTTACGGCTCGCAGCCGTTCTGTTGTCGATGCAATACGAAGAAACGTGCAGTCGAAAAACTGGAACATTGGTGCCTGGGCAGAAGTAGCAGGCATCTTCTATCGCCACCTCAAATACATGCCTCCCAGAACAACAGGCGCAGCAAGAACCACTGAAATCGAGATGGTAGTGCATTAGAAAACAGACAATACACTGAGGATAATGTATTCAGCGACGGCTATGGGTTGCCAACTTTTTCCATACCGCTTGACCGAATTGGCGGACTTATGGATGACAGAGTAACAAGTTTGCGCCAATTACTATTCCGTTGGTTTGACTTGAAAGACCCAGTGGACGAAGCCACCCCTGTTGGGAAAGAAAATCCTGAATCAGAGGGAGACGTTGAAGTTGTTGACGTTCCTGAAGAGCTTCCCAAACATCCTCAAAATCGAAATGGAACTCAAGATTTAAGTCAAGTTGTCGTTCTTGAACGGGAGCGGAAGCGTGCACTGGAAATGGTTGATTTGGTATCCAAAGAAATGTCGTCTGATGCATATTTGTTAGACCGCTCACCAGAAATGATGGCAATAGATATTCAGTTTGTCGCAATTTTGCTACGAACTGGCTTGAGAGAAAATTGGATATCGCAGGCAGAGTTCTTTGAAAGCACACACAAAATATGGACAGCGATGTTTTTCACTTCCAGTTTAGACCCATGTTCTGGTTGGCTTGAGTACCGTTATAAGCAAGCGGAAGATTCTGAAGCATTTATTCAAAAATTGATTTCATCAAAAGTGTCAGCATCATTAGCTGCATGGGCATTTGCTATTCCAGAGGCCCAGACACCCGAACATATCCGTTTTATGTTAGCTCAGATTCTTTCAGTTGCAAGACTGCCATGGCTATGGGAAAGCTCAAGTCTTGAAGAAATCTCGTATGATTTAAAGGAACTTCTATTCGCCAGTAGCAATATCGATTCTAATTCGTTCTGGCAAGAATGCGGTGAAAGATGGGTTACAATAATGAGGCGGGGTGTCGCATTACGCAAGTTGGAAAATGCTCTTTCTGGAAAGACTCCCGTCATGCTGAAAGATTTAATATCAGAGAATAATATCCGTGTAGGGGATGTTTTGTGGCAAGGGACAAGTGGTTATTGTATTGCCAAAAGTGACGCCAATAGAGCACTAAAAGAAAACGTTCAGGTTCTTTTTCTTCAACATTCGTCAGGCTCTGATAAAATATCTGCTCCATTTGCCATACCTCTCAAGGCATTGCTTGCAGAACCATATTTGTCTATTACCGATTCAGCTACACAGGTACTCTCTGAAATGCTGTTAAATATTGCAGCGGTCGTATAATTTGTGTACTGCTGCCTTGTTGGGAATTTCGAGAAGACGAGAACCATAGAGAAGAATTACCACTTTCAAGTTTGAGGAGACCTCCAATGGCAATGACCGTTGAAATAAAAGGAAACAAGCTCTGTATCGAAATTGACCTTGAAAAACCTACCCCATCAGCATCCGGTAAGACCCTTGTAGTTGCCAGCACCAGAGGGAATGCTGTGACTTTGGCAGAAGTTGACGGGAAGCCGGTAACGATAGGACTGAATGCTTATATAAAGCCCTGACAATAGTGCCACTGCAAAGCCTTTACATAATCGGGAATGGGTTTGACCTCCACCACAGAATAGAATCCAAGTTCTCAGACTTTAAACGTTATCTGACTAAAGTTGACTCTTTTATACTGGAAGACATAGAAAAATACCTGCCAGTTCGGGAAGATTGGGCTGATTTAGAAGCATCGTTCGCTGACTTGGATACTGACTATATTGGAGACAGCTTGTCATGCTTTTTGCCTAGTTATGGTGCTGAAGATTGGAGAGATTCCGGTCACCATGATTATGAATATGAAGTTGACAAGCTTGTAAAAAACCTTTCCGAAGCTCTCAAAGCACATTTTATTAATTGGATTTTGCAAATTGACATTAAGAAGGCAAAGCACTTTTGTCTCCCAAGTACAGCCAAGTATCTTAGTTTTAATTATACTTCTACGCTCGAAACGGTTTATGGCCTGCCTGAAGAAAGTATATTGTACATCCACAACAAGGCTGAAGACCAGCTCTCAGACCTCATTTTAGGGCATGGATGGAATCCTTCAGAAATTGTGTCTCTTAATCACGGCATAGATACTGAGAACTATGATGTCAGGATATCTGGGGCCAATGAAATAATTGATGAGTACTTCAGTAAGACATTTAAACCTACAGAAAACATAATCAAAGAAAATGCTGATTTCTTCAAATCACTCCGAAATATTACCCATATTTACGTTTTGGGGCACTCTTTATCCGAGGTTGATATTGCCTATTTCCGTGCCATAGTTGACGGCATTGATTCACATAGAGTTCATTGGAAAATCAGCTATTACCGCGATGTAGAATTGACGACACATCGTGACACGATGAAAGCCCTTGATATCGATGATAAACTACTGGAGTTCAGTAGATTACGGGGGGTGCCGTGTAACCGGCATTCCTACTGCAGAGTGACTGATGTACCTGCTGTGACTTGACAGCCTATTGGTTGCGTGAGAACATGCTTACGCGTTCTATTCCTGTAGCAAAGTGAGATATTTCATGCCAAAACCCCTCGACCGCCAGATTGCCAAGATTGAACTTGAACGTATCAACGCTGCCCTTATGCCGTGACGAAGGGATTAGTGTGAAGGTTACTTTCAAAAGTGGCTGCTTTCTAAACGCCTGCCTGACAAGCGTCGAACTTCAAGCGCATCAATTACTATTTCGCCAACAAAAGGAGAATCAATGAAACTCACAAAAGTCCGCGTTCAAAGCTATCGATCCGTGGAGGACAGCGAGGAGTTCGAAATAGGCGACCTAACTTGCCTTGTCGGTAAAAACGAGGCTGGAAAAACTGCTTTGCTGAGCGCAATGCGTGGGCTCAAGCCTTCACAGCCCTTCGATTTCGACGAAACCATCGATTACCCGCGACGCTTTTCAACAAGATTTGATGATCGCCACCCAAGTGGATCCGCCGAGGTGATTCGGACGTGGTGGCGCCTCGAGGATGGGGATAAGGCGGCTGTGGAGGAACGGTTCGGCTCTGGGGTTTTGAAGGGTGAAACATTTCAATCGCACTTCGGATTTCGATATGACGACGACAACCGAATTTGGGAAATTGAAGTCGATGATGCAAAGTTATTGGAGAACTTGGTCAACAAACACGCACTCGACGCGACTGAACGCAATATCTTGCATGGCGTTAATGAAGGCCCCACAGCGGATAAGGCGCTATCTGGTTTGGCTGCACGATCCCCCAAGCAAGAAGCTCTTTTGCAGGACATTAAGAAGTGCCGAAAGTCGAGGTTCAGCTTTGCAGTGGTCGATATTCTATCTGCGCGCCAACCCAAGTTTTTCTATACCTCGCACTTCGAGCGCATGTCGGGCATGGTATCGATCCAGAAGTTACAACAGGACAAGCAAAGCAACACTGTGTCGGTCGGAGATAAGATATTCTTGGCTTTCTTGGAATATGCGGGCACAACGCTGGAGGAGCTGCTTGATACGGATCGACGCGAAGCATTGAAGGCTACCTGCGAGGCGGCTAGCAACGAAATTACCGAGGAAATCTTTCAGTTTTGGAGCCAGAACAATGCACTGGAAGTTGTCATCGAGATCGACAATGCCAAACCCAAGGACCCGGCACCGTTCAACACCGGTATGGTAGCGGATATCCGTATCAAGAACACTAACCATAAGGCCACATTGCCGCTCTCTGAGCGAAGCGCGGGCTTCGTCTGGTTTTTCTCCTTTCTAGCCCAGTTCAAACAGCTCAAAAAAACACCGGGCAATGATAACGCCATCATCCTGCTGGATGAGCCGGGGCTAACGCTGCATGGCAAGGCTCAAGGCGACTTGTTGCGGTATATCGTTGAGCGGCTACTGCCTGACCACCAGGTCATCTTCACGACACATTCGCCTTTTATGGTTCCGATGGATCGCCTCGCGGATATCCGAATCGTCGAGGACGTAATCATCGAGAGGAAAGGCAAACGCCCGGATGTCAAAGGCACCAAGGTTCGATCCGATGTGCTCGAAGTTGACGACGACACGCTTTTCCCCTTGCAAGGCGCGTTGGGATACGAGGTGACCCAGTCGCTCTTTATCGGTGCGAACACATGGCTTGTCGAAGGTCCGTCCGACATTCTGTATCTGCAAGTAGTTTCGCAGGCCTTAACCAAGCGACGCCGCGAGGGTTTTGACCCGAAGTGGACGCTGTGTCCGTCAGGCGGCATCGACAAGATTGCACCATTTGTGAGGCTTTTCGGGGGCAATCGGATCAACGTGGCGGTGCTCTCCGACATCGCCAACGGCGACAAGACAAAAATCGAGAATTTGAAGAAGGCCAACATTCTCAAGTCAGGACACTTCTACACTTGCTCGGATTTCACAGGACAAGCTGAAGCCGATGTCGAAGATCTCTTCCATGCTGACCTGTATGTCGAGATGCTCAATGGGGCATACAACCCACCCGCATCGAATGTCGTTACTGTCGCCAACCTGATGGCTGCAAACCAGACCCCGAGAATCGTCAAGAAGGCTGAGGCATTATTCAAACTTATGCCTGTTGCTGTACCGGAGTTTAACCACTTCGGAACCGCTCGCTGGCTGCTCGAAAACCCGTCACTACTCGATAGCGATTCTCCTGCGGTCATTGAGACGCTTGATAGGTTCGAGCAAATATTCAAGACGTTTAACGCACTTGTGGCCTAATCAGAACGTACAAGGGGAAAGATGAAGGGCCAACTCTTCATTTTCAACTTTATTAGATGATAATTCAGACACTTATAAGGCCCCCGGCTGTCAATTGGCAAAATGGTAGCTGGACGATTTTGACTCGTTTTTTTCTTTAATCGCTCTACAGTTTCCCTGTTCTGACTTGTATTTCTCAATCAACGGCTTCAAGACATTTCAGTGGGGTATTCAAGGCGCGATAGTTCCCATTTCCGGTGATTTTTGACGTCCTTGATGCCTTTTACGCTCTTGATGTACAAAGTGTTTATCCTGACAAAACGAGAACTGACATGACCATAACCCGCAAGAGAATATTCATTAGCAGCGTCCAGAAAGAGTTTGCCCAGGTTCGCCGGGATCTCAAGGCGTTTCTCCTGGGAGATGCGGTTCTGCGCCGCTTTGTTTCGGACGTCTTTCTGTTCGAGGAACTTCCGGCACGAGACCAGCGTGCAGATACGGTCTATCTGGAAGAGGTTGAACGGTGCGACATCTATCTGGGCATCTTTGGCTATGAGTACGGTTTTGAAGATGCAGGCGGTGTTTCTCCGACAGAGCGTGAATATGATCATGCTGGCCGTCATGGTAAACCCCGCCTGGTGTATGTCTGGGGTTCCGATGACAAACAGCGCCACCTCAAGATGCGGCAGCTTGTCAGTAAGGCAAGCAATGAGTTGATACGCCGCCGAATCGAAGATGCAAGCGCTTTGGTCGCCGAGGTATACGCCAGCCTTGTGGACTATCTCGATACCAGCGGTGCACTGCGGGTGCCTCCCTTCGACACATCTCCCTGTGAACAGGCAACCCTGAAAGACATTTCCCGCAAGCGGGTTGAGTGGTTCCTTGATACCTCCCGTCGAGAACGCGGTTTCCCGCTTAAATCAAACACCAGCACCCAGGCGTTGCTGACCCACCTGAACCTCGTTCATGAGCACAAGCCGACCAATGCAGCGATCATGCTCTTTGGCAGCAACCCGCAAAAATTCCACAGGACTGCTGAAACCAAGTGTATGCATTGCCGTGGCACGGAATATCGGCGCCCATTTGTATCGATGCAGGTCTATGGTGGTGATCTTTTCGAACAGGCAAACCTTGCACGCGATTTTGTTCTCGACCGGATTGACCGCGCTGTTGGCGTCAGGGATGTCAGTATTACTGCGCCTGCGACCTATGAACTCCCGCCCGATGCTGTAGGCGAAGCCATCGTCAATGCAATTGCCCACCGTGACTATCACAGCAATGCATCTATCGAGGTTCGACTGTTTGCCGACAGGCTCGAAATCTGGAATCCCGGTTCGTTGCCCGGCACCCTCACCATGGACAGTCTCCGGCATGATCACCCGTCAGTGCCATACAACCCGCTTCTGGCCGAATCGCTCTACCTGGCTCGCTATATCGAGCGGGTCGGCTCCGGTACCCAAACCATGATTGAACTCTGCCGGGAAGCCGGACTACCGGAACCAAAATTCGAGCAACGGGAAGGATTCTTCGTTTCAACAATCTGGCGTGATTGGCTGACTCCGGAACTTCTGGCCGGGCTTAATCTTAATGACAGGCAGATGACTGCACTGGTATGCCTGAAAGCTGAAGGACGACTAACAAGCGGGAAGTATCAGGAATTGTCAGGTGTTAGCCGTCAGACCGCGACGCGAGACCTTGAAGATATGGTAAAAAAGGAAATTCTTGAGCAGCGAGGTGAGCGACGCGGAGCATATTATATTATGAGCAAAGGAATTGCCTCAATTATGACTCATATGCCTCATAAAGACTAAAGATACAATGCCCCATGAATGCCTCATATGCCTCTTCCGCCTCGACAAACCGTGAAGGAGTGGTTGTTCCTCTGTTACCTGTTGGGGCAGTCGGAGCGCCTGCTATGGACGTGAAAATGAGCACAGAAAACAGCTACAAATGGGAATTTTCCGCCCGTTTCCGGAAAGGGTGCTTCGGTTGGCGCTCTGATCCGGCTATTTTACGCATCAAGGAAGCTGTGGCGGAAATCGGCAAGGTTGCGCGTAAGGATCAAATTCTGGGTGCCGTAGGCGCGGTATTGTTCATGGAGAAACTTTCCCCCGCCCTTGAACGTGTGGACAGCTCTTCGGGAGCGATCGGCACGGCGGTCAATAATGCCATAGAAAAACTGACGCCGGTTATTGCTAAAGCGCCAGCGGATGAAAAGCTGCGCCATCGGTGGCTGGAACGACTTTGGGAGGCGGTCCAGGAAGATGACATCCCGTATATCGAACAGCTGACTGACCAATGGGGCGACCTCTGTGTCACATCCCAAATTGCTTCAATGTGGGCTGATAAACTGATTGATACGGTGCGTATGGCCTGGAGCAGTGAACCGGGGCTGCACGGATATTTCAAGGGGACCTCGGCTTGTCTCAGTGTTTTGTGCAAGGCTGATAGAAATGAAGAGCTACTGGAACTGCTTAAATTGATGCCGTACAAGACGTGGCATTACCGGAAGTGGGGCGTGAAGGCGCTGTATGCCATGGGGAGAAAAGACGAGGCCCTCCAGTATGCTGAAGACTCGAGAGGAAAGAACGAGAGCCCCTTTGAAATTGCCAGGGCATGCGAGGAAATCCTACTTTCTGATGGATCTGTTGAAGAAGCCTATCTTCGTTACGCCATCGAGGCAAATCGCAAGACAACCAATCTGGCGACTTTTCGGGCTATTACTCAAAAATACCCGAATAAGAATCCAAGGGAAATTCTAAACGACCTGGCAGCACATTCTCCGGGAGAGGAGGGTAAGTGGTTTGCCGCGGCAAAATCAGCGGGGCTCTACCCGGAAGCGCTCGAACTGGCAAGCAGATCCCCTTGCGATCCCAAGACCCTCACCAGGGCTGCACGGGATATGGCGGAGACGGAGCCTCTTTTTGCCATTGAGGCCGGCATGACTGCTCTCAAATGGCTGGTTGCAGGATATGGATATGATGTGACTGGTGATGATGTAAGGTCGGCATATTCAAATACAATGAAAGCGGCGGAAACTGCCCGGCGAATGCCTGAAACCTTCGAACGCATCCGTACGCTGGTTGCCGGTGAAGTTTACGGTGAACGTTTTGTTTCAAAGATTCTGGGGTTGACACTTGGGTTGAACCAACGAGTGTGAATACCAAAGAGATTATTTCCTGCATTTAAACATAGTATGTCTAATTTTTTTGGACATACTATGTTGTTAACTGCCAAATAGTTGTGAAACACTATCGATCTGGGCTACTTCAGAACGGTATAATTTATACTGAGAAAACATGAGTGAGGGGAACAATGACCAAAGCAGACATCTTTGAAAAAGTCCAAGCTGGTACCGGCCTGACAAAAAAGGAATCCGCCGAGCTGGTGGAGGCCGTATTTTCTATCATGAAAAGCACTCTCGAATCTGGCGAAAATCTGAAAATATCCGGCTTCGGCAATTTCGTCGTCAAGCAAAAGGCAGATCGCCGTGGCCGTAACCCACAGACCGGCGAGGCCCTTACAATCAAGGCCCGGAGCATACTGACGTTCAAGCCGAGTACCTTGCTCAAACAGGCAATCAACGGAACAACCGAATGATCCGGAAAGTCATTTCAGGAGGACAGACCGGTGTCGACCGCGCAGGTCTCGATGCCGCCGTTAATGCAGGTATCCCGATTGGCGGTTATTGCGCAAAAGGCAGATGTGCCGAGGATGGCGTTATTCCAGAGCAATACCCGATGATCGAACTGGAATCGCCGGAATCGTATTACCGGACCGAAAAGAATGTCATCGAATCCGATGGAACGCTGATCCTCAATAAAGATATTCTGTCGGAAGGCACCAAGTTAACCCATGATCTCTCCATCAAGAACGGAAAGCCAAGCCTTATCGTCCAGTTGGATGGAGAGGATGTTGTTAAACCGGAGCATGTGGTTCGCTGGCTGAATGGTCAATATATCAACGTTCTCAATATTGCCGGTCCACGCGAATCAAAATGTCCTGGCGGGATTTATTCTGAGTCATTTTCCTATCTGGAAAAGGTTCTCACGCTGCTTAAGGAATTGGAGTGACACCTCAAGTCACAGCTGAAGTCACAGATTAACAAAAGGGTTGTTGGTTGCTTCAAGCGTTATGCCGGGCGGCAAAATTCCACGCTCGACCGAACTTGAACTGTCCCACCGCGATAACGAATGTGCGCAATGAATCTTCGATCTCTAAGAGAAGGTAATAAAATCTCGCGATCCATTCTGTGATGTCAATATACCATATTGGTTGCTACTTCTTGGGCGGAGGCGACGTAGAAGGTCCCTGGCCGGTTGATGGTGTTGGCAGTTTCGGCGGCGTATAGCCTGCATCCGGCTTCGGGCTGGATGGTATTTGAGCTGGGGCGTATCCGCGATTTCCATTTGTGTTTCCAATTTTGTTGTTCATCTCTGTGTACCTCTTGACGTTTAGTGATGTGAAAAGAATAGTGAGTATCAGACCGGTGACGAACAATGCGCCAGCAGCTATATTGAGTTTTTTGGTTTTTTCGGTATGTGGATTCGGCAGATTGGCGCTCTCGTAATCCTTGGCGATATGCGATTCAAGGCGTTGCTGCTGTACTTCTATTGCTCTTCTACTTTCGTACTGCGAAAACAGCACACAGGAGATAGAGCTGCCGAACGAAACCCAGGCTGTGATGATCAAGTGCAGCTCGATGACATCCTTCAGGGGGACAATATCCTTAAGAAATGTCATGGACAGGGCAAGCGCGCCGGCAGAGAGGGTCAGTATCGCCTTGTCCGTGTTATCGCTCGCTGATTTGCCCGCCTCCCACAGATGCTTGCGGTATTCCAGAAAAAGGGCATTGTCGTTATTTGTTTTCTCTACCCTGCGTCGGGAACGCATGTCTATCCTTTGGGTGGAAAAGGATCATTACCGTGGCTGTCCGACCCGGAAATCTTTCCGTTCCTGTTGTGAATCACGAACTCAGTTCCCTGATTCTGGCTGATTTTTCTTCCCTGATCGATAGCCTCTCTCTTTGTGTCGGTGTGAACTGATACTCGCTGCGCTCCCGGTTTTACAACATTCCATCCTCCATTAGAATTCGGCACTACGTGATGTTCTTTTCGTGGCATGGTCATTCTCCTTCCTGAATCGTTCTAATAGAGCGCTTGTGTTTTCAGTATGACTTTTTCTGTCGTATGTATCTGCTATTCTCCTGATATCAAGAATCGGGAGGATACACATGAAAAAGAACAACATTCAATTA
>Ga0209697_10008225_pt1 | contig 11918 bp, 5 predicted proteins | sample AliMusrvi5mmetaG_FD_184115 | JGI IMG/M metagenome (GOLD analysis project Ga0209697, IMG submission 184115) | Freshwater lake bacterial and archeal communities from Alinen Mustajarvi, Finland, to study Microbial Dark Matter (Phase II) - Alinen... | ecosystem: Environmental > Aquatic > Freshwater... | reverse complement strand
GTCTAGTACGCTACCGTTCAGTTTCGCTGCTTCTTCAAATGCTGAATAAGCATCAGCTGAAAGTACTTCAGCCCATTTATAACTGTAGTAGCCCGCCGCATAGCCACCAGCAAAGATATGGCTAAAGGAATTAATCCAACGAGAGATTTCTGGTTGGGGAATGATATTAAATTCTGTAGCGGTGTTTCTAGAGAGTTCGAGCACAGCTTCACCTTTTGCCTTAGTGACATCAAAAGTGGAGTGCAATCGCCAATCCGTTAATGACATCACAATTTGACGTAGTGTGCCTAAGCCATTTTGGAAGTTCTTCGCTGCCAACATTTTGTCAAACAAGGCCTTAGGCAAAGGCTTACCAGTTTCTGCATGAGCCGTCATTTTTTCTAAGACTTCCCATTCCCAGCAGAAGTTTTCCATGAATTGACTTGGTAATTCAACGGCATCCCATTCGACCCCATTGATGCCAGAGACTCCTAAGGCGCCAACTTGAGTTAAGAGGTGATGGAGGCCATGACCACTTTCGTGAAAGAGGGTGATGACATCATCATGTGTAATAGTAGGCTGACGTAATTGCCCATCTACTTTAACTGGTGGGGCAAAGTTACAAACCAAGTAAGCCACCGGAATCTGAATCTCACCATTGGCAAGCTCTCGTCTACCTCTCGCATCGTCCATCCAAGCGCCGCCACGTTTGCCGGGACGTGCATAGGGATCCAAGTAAAAATAGGCAACAATTTGCCCATCCTCATTACTGACTGAGAAGGACTGGACATCAGCATGCCAAGTTGGTAAATCAGCCTGATGAATCTTGACGCCAAAGAGTGTCTGAATCACTCCAAACAAACCTTCAAGCACTTTAGGCAATGGAAAGTATTGCTTGAGTTCATTTTCAGAAAAAGAGTAACGCGCTTGCTTGAGTTTTTCTGAGTAATACGGGATATCCCAAGGCTGCAGTTCAGTATTTGCAAAAGCTTGCAATTCATCCCAATCCTGTTGGGCAAACGGTTTAGATTTCTTGGCGATATCACCCAAGAACTGATCCACTTCAGAAACAGTATTGGCCATCTTTGGCGCTATGCTCAGTGCAGCGTAGTTTGCAAAGCCCAGCATGCGGGCTTCTTCATCGCGCAGTCGCAGTTGTGCCAACATATTCTCGGTGTTATCCCACTCTAACTTGCCATTGGTAAATTGGGGGGCTAATTCAGAGGCGCGGGTCACGTAGGCCTGGTACATCAATTGACGTAAGGCACGATTTTCTGAGTACTGCATTACGGGATAGTAAGAAGGGAAGTGCAAAGTAAATGCCCAGCCCTCTAGATTCTTCTGCTTAGCGGTATCTGCTGCAGCGGCAATCGCATCCTCTGGTAATCCCGCTAGCTCTGCCTCATCTGTGATGAGATGAACAAAGCCATCAGTAGCATCTAAGACATGATCGGAAAATGCTTTACCAAGAATGGCTTGCTCATCTTGGATTTGGGCGAAGCGGGGTTTCTGTGCATCAGTAAGCTCGGCACCGCCCAAACGAAAATCTCGCAAGGCGTTTTCGATGACTTTTTTCTGCGCCATGCCAAGCTTGGAAAATTCAGAACTACTTTGAATGACTTTAAATTTATCGTAGAGCGCTAAGTTCTGGCTCAAACTGGAAAAGAATGCTGTAACCTGCGGCAGCATCTCGCCATAGGCAGCTCGTAACTCCGGTGTATCCGCCACACTATTTAAATGGGAGATGACGCTCCATGATCTACCTAAGGATTCTGTGGCATCCTCCAGCGGTTCAGCTAAGGCATCCCAAGTGCAAGGGGTATTGGCATCAGTGGCTTTATCAACAGCTGCTTCTGCTGCTTTCAATAAATAGGAAATTGCCGAATCAATATGCTCAGGCTTTACTTCGGCATAAGCAGGAATGCCGCGGCCAAATGTAATCAGTGGATTTTGAAGCAGGTGGGATGGAGTAGAAATGGTCATCCCTCTAGCTTACTGTAATGCAGCCAATCTTGCTAAATGACCCTTAGCGCTGAGCTACTTTTTTGCTGCTTTTTCAGCTGCCTCGAGGGTGTTCATCAGAAGCATGGTGATGGTCATCGGACCGACGCCACCAGGAACTGGCGTAATCCAACCGGCGATATATTTAGCTGTATCAAAATCCACATCGCCACATAGCTTCCCATCAGGCAGGCGATTGATGCCCACATCAATGACAACGGCGCCAGTTTTGATCATGTCGCCACTAATCATCCTAGGTTTACCGGTAGCGACTACCAAAATATCTGCATCTTTAGTGTGGTGCGCTAGGTCACGGGTTTTGCTATTGCAAATGGTAACTGTTGCACCAGCCTGCAATAACAACATCGCCATGGGCTTACCAACAATATTGGAAGCGCCAACAATCACCGCGCGAGCACCACGTATTGGGTAATCAATGCTTTCAAGCATCTTCATACAGCCGTAAGGGGTGCATGGTTTAAATTCTGGATGGCCAACCATCAAGGCGCCAGCATTGGCAACGTGAAAACCATCAACATCTTTTTCAGGGGCAATGGCTTCGAGTACGCGCTCAGAGGCAATATGTTCTGGCAGTGGCAACTGGACCAAGATGCCATGAATAGCGGGATCAGCATTCAGCGTTGCAATGCGAGCAAGCAATTCTTCTTCGCCTAACTCGACTGCATAGCGTTCTAAAACAGAATGAAAGCCTACATCTTCACAGGCCTTTACTTTGTTGCGAACATATACCTGACTAGCAGGGTTATCGCCAACCACAATGACGGCAAGACCAGGTCTGACGCCTTTTGCGGTAACAATAGCTCCGCGAGCCGCAATCTCTGCTCGAAGTTTCTTAGAGAGGAGGTTACCGTCAAGGAGTTGCGCAGGCATAACTGTAGACAAGTGCTTAGTTGGGTTGAGGGTCAGATAGCGCTAAGCGGAGCAAGTCAGCGACCGTATTGACATTCAGCTTCTCCATGATGTTGGCGCGATGCGCTTCAACCGTTTTAATGGAGATACCGAGATCATCGGCGATTTGTTTGTTTAAGCGTCCAGCAACAATTCTTTCAAGGACCTGGCGCTCACGTCCAGTGAGCTTGCTTAATAGACTTTGGGTAATCTTGCGTTGACTTGCTTGTGAATAATCGATACGGGCTTTTGCAAGCATGCGATCCACTAAGCCACACAAGTCATTTTCTTTAAATGGCTTTTCAATAAAATCTACTGCACCACGTTTCATGGTAGATACCGCCATAGAGACATCGCCATGACCAGTGATGAATGCAACTGGCATTGGTACATGTTCACTGAGCAAACGCTCTTGAAGCTCTAGGCCGGACATTCCTGGCATACGCACATCCAAAATTGCGCAGGAGATGGTGGACTTATCAGTACTTTGTAATGATTGGAGGAAGCGTTCCGCACTAGCGTGACAGCGAACGACATAGCCATTGCTCTCTAACAGCCATGTAAGGGAATCTCTCACAGCTTCATCGTCATCTACGACGTAGACTACTTCGGCTTGGTTTGGTTTTGTCGCTGTGCTGATATTCATATGGGATCTCGCGCGTAAGCCTTAAAACGGTAGTTAAACAGCTGCCTTGGAATCGGGTGATTCTAGGGGTATCAATATTGTAAAGGTGCAGCCAACCAACTTGGTATGTTCTGGATCCATGTGATTTTTGGCCCAAAGCCGACCATGGTGGGATTCAATGATCGAGCGGCAAATATTCAGGCCCATTCCCATGCCATCAGCCTTGGTGCTGAAAAAGGGCTCAAACATCCGCTGGGTGACGGATTCTGCAATCCCAGCGCCAGCATCGGTTACCTGGATCCGGAGCATGGCTGGGAAGGTGCTGGTTTCTAGATCGGCCGATATTTTGACCGGCGGGGCCGACCACCGGGAGGATAGGGGGTAAACATCGCGCAGGCTATCTAAAGAGTTTTTGAGGAGGTTGACCAAGACTTGCAGAATCAAGACAGGATCAAGGTCTACGTTGGGAAGATTTTCGTCCACATGGGAGGTGATATTTAAGCGATGCCGGTGGGCTTCAATTTCTACTAGACCAACTGCATCATTAATGATGTCGCCAATAGAGCATGATTTACGAACAGGCTCGCTGCGTTTTACAAAGCCCCGAATGCGTTGAATAATAGTACCCGCACGAACTGCTTGCTCTGCTGCTTTCTCAAGTGCTGGCAATATTTCTTTACTAATTTCAGGATCAGCTTGCGCCTTCAGACGTTTAGCAACACCCATGCAATAATTAGAGATTGCTGAAAGGGGTTGATTTAATTCATGCGCGAGTGATGAGGCCATCTCACCCATCGTTGTCAAACGACTCGTGAATTGCATGCGTTCTTCTTGCTGACGACTGAGATCATCAGACGCTTTACGAAGTGTGATATCGGTTGCAATTAAGAGTTGTGCTAAATGGCCATCCACCCAAGGAATGAAGCGACGCCGAACCTCATACCACTTGATGCCGTTTTCCGTAAGCTGCACATCTTCCGATTCTGACTCTTGATAGAGTGATGAGGGCGGAATTCCAGGATTACCATCTTGTAACTCTTCCGCAATCATCTGCATGGTGCTATGCGCTATTTCGCCGCCAGCTAAATCGAGATGTCCTTTTGGGTTATCGCCAAAGCGTTCACGATAGAAACGATTTGCAAAAAGTAGTTCGCCAGTTTCAATCGAGATCACAGAAACAGAGGCATCAAGTCCTTCCAGCACGGTAACAAAACGTTCTTGAGAAGCAGCCAATTCTTCACGAATCTTCCTAGGCTCAGAGATATCAATTAAGGATGTCACCCAGCCGGTTTGACTGCCTTTTTCATTAATGAGCGGCGCAATGAAGGTCCGCGTCTGAATTTGTGATCCATCACGACGCAAGACTCCTCCCTCTATTCCACCCTTCATGCTTGAAGCGGTCTTGAGGTCTAGAGCGCGATTCATTTTATCGGTCAACTCATCTTTTCTGCCTTCAGGCCAGAAGGGGAAAGGGGGCTTAAGCCCAATCAGCTCTTTTGCTGACCAACCCGTCATCTCGCAAAAAGCACGATTCACGTAGGTAATTCTTTTTTCCATATCGTGGGCTCGTATACCTACTGGAGTCGAATTCTCCATCGCGCTTCGAAAGTTGGTTTCAGTACGAAGATTGGCTTCTGCTTCTTGGCGCACTTGCATTTGTTTTAGAACTGACCACAAACTCCAAATCACAAATGCGCTTAAACCTAGTACAACCCCAATCAGCATTCTGAATGTGAGGTTTGTTGGTGGCGGGAAAGTATCAATACGCAACACGAGATTGGGGCTCAATACGCCGATATCCAGGCTAGTTTGATTGCTAAATGAACGCTTGGGGGTATCTCGATCCGAAGAAATCGCCAACATCTTCTCGTTATCAGTTAGTAGTGTGAAGCGATATTGACTTTTGAGTTCGCCGGGGATGACATCTAGTACACCTTGCGCTGTATAGAGTGCGGCCAGTACCCCAGTAATCTCACCACCATTTCTCGTTGGCACCACCTGCCAGAAAACGGTTCTTCTTTCTTTTGCTAATGGTTCATCACTAGCAAGATTGAGTGTGATGAATTGACTGAATGCAGGGCGATTAGCCAGCTTACTTAATTCAATTGTTTTTCTAAGTGCCTCATGGATGAGCGGGCCACCCTCAGTTTTTTGATACCAATCGGGTTGACCGCCTGATTGTGGCATCGCCCATTGGCGCGCATTATTCTCATTGAGCCAGATGATTTGTGAAATTTCATGATTTCCGAGTACTAAATTTTCAGCTTGATCTAGTGCGCTTGCACGTAACTTTGCCTGATCCGTACTGGCAGCTAAATCTCTACCAATGGAAATGAGCAACTCGGTGTTATTCAAAAAGCGCAGTTGAATACGCTGCTTTGCAAATGAGAGCTCTCTAAATAAAGAGGATTCTTGTTGGGTTTTTTCCTGGAGTTGGAGTGTCCCCAAAATAACTCCCATCACCGCCGTAAAGATCACAATTGCTAGCAGTGGGGTGTAAACAAGCCTAAACCCCCGTATTTTGCGGAGCCATTTGCTTGGGCTGAGTAGCCAGATCGAAAAACGCTTGAATTTCATGGAATTTCGCTATTTTGCCCTATTAGAGCTAAATTTCTATGTTTTTCAATGATTTAGATGCATTGCAATAAATTACCACATTATGAGAAATACTATCATTATGTGAAAAATTCCTTGTTTACACCCATATACCTTTTTAGAATGTTGCCTATACAGTGAACGGTTAAAACAGTATTCCACATGGAGGCAGGTTATGGCAGCGGTTCCAGAACAAATTTTAGGTAAGACAAGTGCTCAGGATGCTGATCCTGCTGAGACTCAAGAATGGTTGCAAGCCCTTGATGGTGTTATCAAGGCTGAAGGACCAGAAAGAGCAGCCTATTTAATAGATCAACAAATTTCTCATGCTCGCGTGAATGGTGTCAATCAGCCATTTCATGCTGAGACACCTTATATCAATACCATCCCTGTAGAGCAGCAAGCGCGCTTACCGGGTGATCAAAACGTTGAGCATCGGATTCGCTCTTACACTCGTTGGAACGCAATGGCCATGGTCTTGCGTGCCAATAAAGATACCAACGTCGGTGGCCACATTTCTTCTTTCCAGTCTGCAGCAACTTTGTATGACGTTGGCTTTAACCATTTCTGGCATGCACCATCGCCTGAACATGGTGGCGATCTCATTTTTGTTCAAGGACACTCCGCTCCAGGTGTATACGCTCGTGCGTACATGTTGGGACGCTTGGCCGAAGAGCAGTTGAATAATTTCCGTCAAGAAGTTGGCGGCAAGGGAATCTCCAGTTATCCGCACCCATGGTTGATGCCAGATTTTTGGCAGTTCCCAACCGTATCAATGGGCTTGGGCCCCATCATGGCAATTTATCAGGCCCGTTTCATGCGCTACATGCAAGACCGCGGCTTTATCAAAGCAGAAGGTCGCAAAGTATGGGCCTTCTTGGGTGACGGCGAAACAGATGAGCCTGAATCATTGGGCGCCATTGGTATGGCTGGCCGTGAAAAACTCGATAACCTCATATTTGTTATTAACTGCAACTTGCAACGCTTAGATGGTCCTGTACGCGGCAACGGAAAAATCATTCAAGAGCTTGAAGGTGAGTTCCGTGGCGCTGGTTGGAATGTAATTAAAGTAGTTTGGGGTGGTCAGTGGGATGCTTTGTTTGCTCGTGACAAGAAGGGCATTTTGATGCAGCGCCTTGGCGAAATCGTTGATGGTCAATACCAAACAATGAAGGCTAAGAACGGCGCTTATGTTCGTGAGATCGTATTTAATACTCCAGAACTGAAAGCATTGGTAAATGACTGGAGTGATGACGAGATTTGGGCGCTCAACCGTGGTGGTCATGATCCCCATAAAGTCTATGCCGCTTTCCACTCAGCCGTAAACCATCAAGATCAGCCTACGGTTATTTTGGCTCACACTATTAAAGGTTACGGTATGGGTGGTTCTGGTGAGGCGATGAATATTGCTCACCAAGCCAAAAAAATGAATGCCGATGACGTACGTCGCTTCCGCGATCGTTTCGAAATCCCCGTAAAAGATGATCAGTTAGAAGAAATGCCATTAGTGAAATTTGCTGATGGCAGCACTGAGCTTGATTACATGAAGGCACGCCGTCAAGAGTTGGGCGGTTATTTACCGCAGCGTCGCACCAAGGCTGAGAGTCTGCCGGTTCCCGCTTTGGAAGTATTTGCTCCAATGCTAGAGGCAACCACAGATGGGCGTGAGATTTCTACGACGATGGCATTTGTGCGTATGCTCAATACCATCTTGCGTGACAAAGTCCTAGGTAAGAGAGTCGTGCCGATTGTTCCAGATGAATCCCGTACCTTTGGCATGGAAGGCATGTTCCGCCAACTGGGTATTTGGAATCAACTCGGTCAGCTTTACACCCCAGAAGATCATGATCAACTGATGTTCTACAAAGAGGATAAGCACGGTCAGATTCTGCAAGAGGGCATTAATGAAGCTGGTGGTATGTGCGATTGGATCGCTGCAGCTACTGCTTACTCTACGCATGGCGTTCCCATGTTGCCTTTCTATATCTTCTACTCCATGTTCGGATTTCAACGCATCGGCGATTTAGCATGGGCTGCTGGCGATATGCGTAGTCGTGGTTTCTTGCTTGGCGGTACTGCAGGTAGAACCACTCTGAACGGTGAAGGCTTGCAGCATGAAGACGGCCATAGCCAAGTATGGAGCGCTGCCGTTCCAAACTGCATCAGCTATGACCCAACCTTCTCGTTTGAAGTAGCGGTAGTCATTCAGGACGGCATGCGTCGCATGCTAGAAGTTCAAGAAGACGTTTATTACTACATCACCTTGATGAATGAGAACTATGCCCATCCAGCCATGCCGAAGGGTGCTGAACAGGACATTATTAAAGGGATGTACAAGTTGACATCAGTAGGGGATGCCAATGCCAAACTGCGTGTTCAATTGCTCGGTTCTGGAACGATCTTCCGTGAAGTCATTGAAGCAGCACAGATGTTGCATCAAGATTGGGGCGTTGCCTCTGATCTGTGGGGCTGCCCAAGCTTTACAGAGCTAGGTCGTGATTGGACTGCCGTTCATCGCAGCAATCTTCTCAATCCTGCTGCAGCACCTGTCTTGTCGCATGTAGAAAAATGCTTGAAGGACACAACAGGTCCTGTGATTGCCGCCACTGACTATGTTCGTTTGTTTGCAGAACAAATTCGTCCAGCTATTCAGCACATGGGTCGTCGTTATGAAGTTCTAGGAACGGATGGTTTTGGTCGCTCTGATACTCGCGAGAAATTGCGCGACTTCTTTGAAGTAGATCGTCGCTGGGTGGTGTTGACTGCCTTGAGATCTTTAGCTGACGCTGGACAGTTTGATCGTCAAAAGCTAGCTGAAGCCATCAAGAAATACGGCATCGATACAACTAAACCTAACCCAATGACGGTTTAATAAGAGACTGAACATGAGCCAAATAATAGAAATTAAAGTCCCCGATATTGGGGATTACAAAGATGTGCCTGTGATCGAAGTCTTGGTTAAGGTTGGTGATACCGTTGAAAAAGAACAGTCTATCGTCGTGTTGGAGTCTGACAAAGCGACGATGGATGTGCCTTCGAGTCACTCCGGTGTGGTTAAGGAAGTAAAGGTTAAGATTGGTGATTCACTTTCCGAAGGTTCGGTAGTGATCATGCTGGAAGAGGGTGCTTCATCTACTGCTGCTGCTCCTGCGGCAGCCCTAGCTCCAGTAGCCGCTGCCGTGCCTCAAGCCAAAGCCCCTGCTGTAGAGCCTCCGATTAAATTGGCTCCACCTCCACCACCAGTAAGCAATACACCTCCTCCAGTAGATGACAACGTTAGTCATGCAAGTCCATCCGTACGCAAGTTTGCGCGCGAACTTGGTGTGACAGTTTCTCAAGTCAAGGGAACTGGTCCAAAAGGCCGGATTACTCAAGATGACGTTCAGGCATATGTAAAAGCTGCGATGAGTGGTGGCGGTAATGCTGGCGCTGCATCTGGCGGAAGCTTAGGCGGCTTGAATTTAATTCCTTGGCCAAAAGTGGATTTTGCTAAGTTTGGTGAGATCGAGCGTCAACCACTCAATCGGATTAAGAAACTGACTGCTGCCAATTTGGGTCGCAACTGGGTCATGATTCCGGCGGTGACGTATCACGAAGATGCAGATATTACTGATTTAGAAGCTTTCCGTGTTCTCACCAATAAAGAGAATGAGAAGAAGGGTGTCAAGATCACGATGTTGGCGTTCATCATGAAGGCCGCCGTTGCAGCACTGAAAAAATATCCTGAGTTCAATAGCTCGCTCGATGGCGATGACTTGGTGATCAAGAAATATTTCAATATTGGCTTTGCTGCCGACACGCCAACTGGTTTGGTTGTTCCGGTCATTAAGGATGTCGACAAAAAAGGCATCTTTGAAATTGTCAAAGAAACTTCTGACTTAGCTGCGCTGGCACGTGAAGGCAAACTTAAGCCCGATCAAATGCAAGGTGCAAGCTTCACCATTTCTTCATTGGGTGGCATTGGTGGTACTTACTTCTCGCCGATCGTGAATGCTCCAGAGGTAGCCATCTTAGGTGTTAGCAAAGCTGCTATGAAGCCGGTTTGGGATGGCAAGCAATTCGTGCCACGCTTGATCTGCCCATTGTCGTTAACTGCTGATCACCGTGTGATTGATGGTGCGCTTGCTACTCGCTTTAATGTCCATGTTGCGCAACTCTTGTCCGACTTCCGTCGCGCAATTCTGTAAGGGGGATCTATGTCAAAACAGATGATCCTTGTACCAGATATTGGTGATTACGCAGATGTGCCTGTGATTGAGGTGCTGATTAAAGTTGGCGATGTCATTGAAAAAGAGCAGCCTTTATTGGTTCTTGAATCTGATAAAGCCACCATGGAAGTTCCTGCTGATGCAGCTGGAACAGTGACTGCTATTTCTGTAAAGATCGGTGACAAGGTTGCCAAAGGCAGCGTTATTGCCGAGATTGAAGTGAGTGGCGCAGCTGCAGCTCCAAAGCCTGCCGCTTCTGCGGTTCCGACTCCAGCTCCAGTTGCAGTAGCTGCACTTGCTCCTGCGCCGCTTCCCACTCCAGTCGCCGGTCAATACTCCGGTAAGGTAGATCACGAATGCGAGATGTTAGTTCTAGGTGCTGGCCCTGGTGGTTATAGCGCAGCCTTTCGCAGCGCTGACTTGGGTATGAACACTGTATTGGTGGAACGCTATGCCACTTTGGGCGGTGTTTGCTTAAACGTTGGCTGTATTCCATCAAAAGCCTTGTTGCACACCACATCTGTCATGGACGAGGTCAAGACAATGGCCAAGCATGGCATCACCTTTGGCGCACCCAAAATTGAAATCGATCAACTGCGTGGCTACAAAGAATCTGTCATTGCCAAGTTAACTGGTGGCTTAGCTGGTATGGCTAAGGCTCGCAAGGTCAAAGTCGTGCGTGGCCTAGGACATTTTTTAGATGCTAACCACGTTGAAGTTCAACTCACTAGCGGTGATGGACAAGATCTCACGGGTTCCAAAGAAGTGATTCGTTTTCAGAAGGCGATTATTGCCGCCGGCAGTCAGCCCGTGAAATTGCCATTCTTACCAGAAGATTCGCGGATTGTGGATAGCACTGGCGCTCTGAAGTTAACGAGTATTCCAAAGCGCATGCTAGTCATTGGCGGCGGCATTATTGGTTTAGAGATGGCCACCGTTTACAGCACGCTTGGCTCACGCATTGATATAGCCGAGATGTTAGATGGTCTCATGGCCGGCGCAGATCGTGACCTGGAAAAGGTCTGGGAAAAATTCAATGCCGGACGTTTCGAAAAAGTGATGCTCAAGACTCGTGCGTCTAAAGCTGAAGTCAAGCCTGATGGTATTCAGGTGAGCTTTGAGGGCGAGAATGCTCCAACTGAACCACAGACCTACGATTTAGTGTTAGTAGCGGTAGGGCGCACGCCTAATGGTAAGAAGATCGATGCAGCGGCTGCAGGCGTGCAAGTAGACGAGCGTGGATTTATTCCAGTAGATAAACAGATGCGGACCAACGCTCCCAATATCTTCGCGATTGGCGATCTTGTTGGTCAACCGATGTTGGCTCATAAAGCGGTTCATGAAGGACACGTCGCAGCAGAAGCGGCCGCTGGTCAAAAGTCTTATTTTGACGCCAAGCAAATTCCTTCCGTTGCTTACACTGACCCAGAGGTAGCTTGGGCTGGTTTAACTGAAGAGCAATGTAAGGCACAAGGGATTGCCTATGAAAAAGGTTTGTTCCCATGGGCTGCTAGTGGACGTGCTATCGCTAATGGACGTGATGAAGGTTTCACTAAACTCCTGTTTGATGCCAGCACACATCGCATTATTGGCGGCGGCAT
>Ga0209697_10008223_pt1 | contig 11919 bp, 8 predicted proteins | sample AliMusrvi5mmetaG_FD_184115 | JGI IMG/M metagenome (GOLD analysis project Ga0209697, IMG submission 184115) | Freshwater lake bacterial and archeal communities from Alinen Mustajarvi, Finland, to study Microbial Dark Matter (Phase II) - Alinen... | ecosystem: Environmental > Aquatic > Freshwater... | reverse complement strand
AACTTGCCCTGTTGCCGCTGCCGTCCGATCCGGCTCCGCTGGCTGAGGCCATCCGCCAGGCACGCAGCCAGGGTAATCTTTGGCAACAGGCAGCCGCCCTGCGGGCCGAGATTGCCACACTCACCAGGCAGGCGGCGATCGATTTGCACAAGCTGGGGCTATGGAGCGGATCGCTGGAAGCCTTGGAAATACTCGCCTTGCCCGTAGCGGAAACGATCGCTCGTTTCGATCGCAGCCTCACGGATGCACGAGCCTCGATCGCAGGCATGCAGGGTCAATTGGAGAAATTCCGCGGCGATGCAACCGACATCGAGCGCGACCTGGAGCGGCTGCGGCTGGAAGGCGAAGTGCCTTCAGAGGCCGAATTAGCCGATGCCCGCAAGCTTCGCGACGCTGGCTGGAGGTTGGTGCTACAAGACTGGCGGAAGGAAGCGATCAACTCGGCTGCCTTACAAGACTTTCTCTCCGCGATCAGTGAAGCCCACGATCTGGCAGCGGCCTACGAGCAGACCGTTCGCCGGGCCGATGATCTGTCCGATCGGTTGCGTCGCGAAGCAAACCGTGTCGTCAATCGAGCGACGCTTCAGGCCCAGCAACTTTCCTTGCAGCAGCAGTCCGTCGAACTCGGTCGCCAACATGCCACCGCTTCGGAACAACTCCAACAGATCGAAGCTCAGTGGCGGCTAGCGTGGCAGTCGGCGGACATCGATCCGCTGCCGCCGCGAGAGATGCAAGTCTGGATCCAACGGCAACAGGGGCTGGTCCAGCAGGCCCAGGCGATCCGCCAGCGCACCGCGTCACTTGCGCAACTGGAAGAACAAATCGCCGCACATTGTCGGCAGGTGCAGTCATGTCTGGATGACTTGCTCCCCGCTCCCCCCGTAGGAGTGGTGTGGGGTGAAGGGGCATCGACCCTGGCCGATGAACGTGCCAAGCCTTCCTCGCTCGACGCCCTACTCGCACGCGGCGACTCTATTTTGGAGCAGATCAAGGACGCGGCCGAATCGCGGCGGCAATTGGACCGGGAAAAGAACCGGCTCGTGAAGGCCGTAACCCAGGCCGCGGCCAAGGCGGTACAGGCCGAAGGCGATCTGACAGAGTGGCGCGCCCAATGGACCGCGGCCATCCAACCCCTGGGCCTGCCTGGCGAAACGTCGCCGGTGGTCGTCAATGAAGTCGTGGCCCAGACAACGGAGTTGCTCACACGAACCAAGGAAGCGGCGGGCTTCTCCGAGCGGATCGATGGCATCCAGCGAGACTCCCTCCGATTCCGCCAGGATGTACAGCGGTTGCTGAAAACTGTCGATCCGGATCATCCTGCACCGGGTGATCATTTTCAAGAGGCCCTTGAGGAACTCTTGGGCCGCTTGCGGCGGGCGATGACCGATCAAAAGAATTATGACCTCCTGCAATCGCAGGGGAAGAAGCAGGAGGAGAAGCGACAGCAGGCCCACACTACGGTCGAGACCCTGCGGGCCAGGCTTGCAGTGCTCTGTCAGGAGGCCCGCTGTCAAAATCCAGAAGAGCTTCCTGCGGCCGAAGCCGCCTCGGCCGATGGCCTGCGGTTGCGGCAGGAGCGGGAGGCGTGCCACGCCCAACTATTGCAGCTTGCCGCGGGGGCAACGATCGACGCCCTGATGATCGAGGCCGACACTCTTGCCGCCGACTCGTTGTCGGGCGAGTTGCAGCAGATCGCCGACGCGACCTCCGACTTGGAACGCACTCGGGGTGAACTTCGCGAAACGATGGGCGGCGAGAAGAGCGCCCTGGCTGGCATGGACACCAGCGCCGCGGCGGCCGAAGCCGCCGAGGATGCGCAGGACATCCTTGCCCGGTTGGAACCCGACGTGCAGCAATATCTGCGGTTGCGGCTGGCCTCGGCAGTGCTTTGCGAAGGAATCGAACGTTATCGCAAAAAAAACGAAGGGCCGGTGCTCGGCCGGGCGAGCGACATCTTCCGGCGGCTGACGCTCGGTTCGTTTGAAACTTTGCGAATTGATTTCGATGATCGTGGCGAGCAGGTCTTGGCCGGTGTGCGGCCCGATGGCAGGGCGGCGCTGCCCACGGCGATGAGCGAGGGAACCTGCGATCAGCTTTACCTGGCGCTGCGGCTAGCCAGTCTGGAAACCTGGCTCCAGCGGAGCGAGCCGATGCCCTTTATCGTCGATGACATTCTGGTAAGCTTCGACAACCAGCGGGCAACAGCGACACTCGAAGTCCTCGCCGAGTTATCCGTGAAGACGCAAGTGATATTCTTCGCCCATCACGAGCATCTCGTGAACCTCGCCGCGAAGTGCATGTCGAGCGAGGTTCTGTTCGTGCATCGGCTGTGAGGAGGCATGTGTTCATCCTCGCCTTACGGCCGATCGAAACCAAACCCCAGCGTTCGCTGCGGATCTTTGCAGCCGGGTGATAGCTCCTTGTACAAAAGACTAGGCTGAATGTCGTTGTTGTTCTGATACTTGTCGCTGGTGTACTCCGTAAACGTGCCGCAGATATCGTGATAGAAAATCTGGCAGATCGCCACGCCCGCATAAATGCGGACCGGCTGCACGGCGAACATTTCCAGGGTCCAGTAACCGCAAAACCCCACATCGCCAAACCCGGCGGTTACATGCACGAAAAGCCCCAGCCGGCCGATCGATGAGCGGCCTTCAATCATCGGGACATAGTTCCGAGTTTCGGTCCGCTCGATGGTTCGTCCCAGGTAAAGCTGGTGCGGTTGCAGCACCATCCCCTCGGCAGGAATCGTCAAGCGGCGAACTCGATTCGGACGCCGCATGTCGAGCACAACCTCTTCGTAGATCAGCAATTCATCGTGCAGCGTGAGGTTGTAGCTGTTGGGATTGAGCCGGCTTTCCTCGAAGGGATCGATGACGATGTTCCCACCCAGTTGCCGACGGATTTCGTGGCCGGAAAGCACCATCTCTACACCCTGAACGGAAGGAACTGTTTTATGAAACGGATGGTAAACTCTGCGCCTGCTCGACGCCCACTTTGGGGCAAATTTCGCTAAATGGGCAAACATCGCACTTGGGCTTGCGTGCTATGCAAACCTTTCTGCCGTGCTGGATCATACGGTGGCTGAAGGCGATCCATTCCTTGCTGGGAAGAACCTTCATGAGATCCGCCTCGATTTTCTCGGCGGATTTCTGCTGCGAAAGCCCCAGACGATGGCTGAGGCGCGTGACGTGAGTGTCCACCACCACGCCCGAGGCGATGCCAAACGCGGTGCCGAGGATTACGTTGGCCGTTTTCCGGCCGATGCCCGGCAATTCAACCAACTGTTCGATGTTTTGCGGCACTTGGCTTTCGTACTGCTGGACCAGCAGCCGGCAGCAGTTCTGGATGCTCTTGGCCTTGTTGCGATAGAATCCGGTGCTTTGGATATCTTTTTCCAAGTCGGCGATGGAAACCTGCGCATAGTCCGCGGCCAAGCGATACTTGCGGAACAGCTCTTTGCTGACGATGTTCACCCGCTCGTCCGTACACTGGGCGGAGAGGATCGTCGCCACGAGCAGTTCCAACGGCGAGTGGAAGTCCAGCGAACAGGTGGCCTCGGGGTAGTGGCGGCGGAGCGCGCGGACGATATCGGCCGCATGGTTTTTGGCACTGCCGGTCTCAGCGGCGGCCGTCTTGATCTTGCTGGTTCGTGCTGGGCCGGCCATGTTAGTCTCAGCGGAGAGGGAGGAAGAAGTCGGAAAAGGCTCCGGACGCGATCGTCGCCGACCGTTTCCATCGGCATCTCGATTGTGCTCTGCCGCCGCTGGGTCTGTCAAGGGGGTTGCCGGAGAACTGGGTTGCCGGAGAACTGTTAAGTCGCTCGTAGTCCCGGCATCCCGGCAGGGTCGCTGGCAAACGCCACCACACCCGGTACAATGCAGGATTCCTACTCCAAGGGGCCTGGTATTTCGTGCCCTGTCTGCGTTCCTGCTGGAGAGATTGACTTGCCCGTCGATGCGAAACCGCTGTTCCGGCCCGATGCCCTCCGGCCGCACCTGAAAACCTTTCAGTTGCCCCGGCCGGTGGAGGAATACCGGGCGATTCTCTGCCGGTGGGCGGAAATGCTGACCTCCGGCCGGGCCGACCGCTTCAAGGAACAGGAAATCCTCGCCGACTTCCTCAATGATCTCTTTTGCCGCGTGCTGGGCTACACCCGACCGGCCGACGACCCGCAGCGGCACACCATCTCCCGTGAAAAGCATGTCCAGGTAGACGGCAAGTTTGCGGACGCCGTCTTGGGCGACTTCCGCGAAGGCTACGAGCGTTTCACCGTGGCCCTGGAAGGCAAGGGGCCGCTCGATCCGCTCGACCGACCGTTTGCCGGTCGTCGCATGTCGGCGGTCGATCAGGGCTACCGCTACGCCATCAATCTCCAATGCGAGTGGGTTATCGTCACCTCGATCCGGCAAACCCGGCTCTACTGCAAGGGCTGCGACCAGCAGACCTACGAGCGGTTCGATACCGAGGAACTGGCCCACAACGAAACGCTGCTCAAAAAACTGGTCTTCCTGCTCGCGGCCGAACGTGTCGTGCCCGAGCATGGCCGCTGCCATCTGGCCGACCTGCTCGCTGCTTCCGAGAAGGTGGGCAAGCAACTGACCAAGAACTTCTACGTCAGCTATGCCAACATGCGGCAGGAAGCCTTTGAGTCGTTGTGCGAAGTCAACGCCGGTGAATCCCGGCACGCCATTCTTGCCGCCACGCAAAAGGTCTTGGACCGGGTGCTATTCACGGCATTCTGCGAAGACCGCGGTTTGCTGCCCGATGCCGTGTTGCGGCGGGCTTTCGAGCATCGCGACCCGTTCAACCCCCGGCCGGTCTGGGAAAACTTCCGTGGCCTCTTCCGCTCAATCAACGCCGGTAATGAAGCCTTGCAAATTCCGGCCTACAACGGCGGGCTGTTCGCCGACGATCCGTTGATTGACCGGCTCAACGTGCCGGATGCTGTCTGTGCCTACTTCCGCGACCTGGGCGAATACGAATACCGCAGTGCCCACGACGTTGCCGTTGATGAAATCAGCGATGCCCACGTGATCGACGTGGACATTCTCGGCCATATTTTCGAGCAGTCCATCACCGACCTGGAGCAGTTGCGGAACGAGCTTGACGGGCTGGTCGCGCCGCTTGGCAAAGAAAAACACAAGACCCGTCGGAAGAAAGAAGGGGCATTTTACACGCCGCCTTTCATCACGCGCTACATCGTCGAACAAAGCCTCGGTGCGGTGCTTGCCGACCGCTTTGAAAAACTTCGCCAAACCCATGCGGGCGATGCGTCGGGTACGGTATCCAAAGCCTTGGCTGATCCTCGGGTGTACGACCTGGAGGGCCTGAACAAGCCGCAGCGCGACGCCCTGATTCGTTTTTGGGAGGCATGGGAGGAAACGCTTATCTCCATCCGGCTGCTCGATCCGGCTTGCGGCAGCGGGGCTTTCCTGATTGAAGCCTTCGACCAGATGCACGCCGCATTGCAGCAGTCGAACGACCGGCTTGTCGAATTGCGAGGGCACCAGACGCTTTTCGACTTGGACCGGCAGATTCTGCAAAACAACCTCTACGGCGTGGACCTCAACGAAGAGGCAATCCAAATCTGCCGCCTCAGTCTTTGGATCAAGACCGCCTCGCGCGGCCGGATGCTGACGAGCCTGGACCATAATATCCGGGTCGGTAATAGCGTGGTCGATGATAGCCAGGTCCACCCCAAGGCGTTTGATTGGCGGACCGCGTTCCCCGAGGTCTTTGCCAATGGCGGGTTTGACGTGATCGTGGCCAACCCGCCGTACATTCGCCAGGAATGGCTTGCCCCGTACAAGTCCTATTGGCAAGGGCGATTTAAGAGCTACGCCGGCACCGCGGACATTTTCACCTACTTTTATGAGTTGGGCGTCGAGTTGTTGCGCGACGGCGGGCGGTTGGGCTTCATTACGTCCGGGAGTTGGGTACGCGGGAATTTCGCGGCTCCGCTGCGCAAGTATTTGGCAGGCAATGCGAAGATAGAGTCGATGATTGACTTTGGAGAATTTCAACCTTTTGAAGGAGCTGAAATGATCCGGCCAACCGTCTCCGTATTCAGCAAACAACCTCCTTCGGGATCAATGCAATTGTTTAAGTGGCTTACTGCGGGGAGCCCACCGGAGAACCTATCGGACGTGATAGCAAGCGCACCTACGATGCACACCGACCATCTCGGGGCCGATGCGTGGGAATTGGAAAGCGATGCTGTTCGGGCACTCCGATGTAAAATGCTCGCTAATCACCGGACTCTTGGAGACGTGGCCAGTGGGCGTTTGTTTCGTGGCGTCATAACGGGGCTAACAGAAGTATTTGTGATCGATACGTCAAAACGCGATGCACTTGTTAGCATTGACCCCAACAGCGTTCAGGTTCTCAAGCCGTTTCTGCGCGGGCAGGATATTAAACCCTGGAGTCCGGATTGGGCGGGGCTTTGGATTATCACGATACCGTCAAGTGGTGATCGTGTTTGGCCGTGGTCGGAATCGGGCGATGATGCTGAGACTGTGTTTCAAAACACCTTCCCCGGAGTTTATGGGCACTTGGAACCGCATAGAGAAGCCTTGACGAAGCGACAAGATCAAGGCCGGTTCTGGTGGGAGTTGCGGTCTTGTGCCTATTGGGACGCGTTTGACTCCGAGAAAATCATCTGGCCGGATATTGCTAAGTTACCAAGGTTCTGCATAGATCGCTCGTCAAGGTGCATGGGTAATACAGGGTACTTCGTCGCGAAAGGGAGTAACTATCAGTTGGGCATTCTTGCCACGTGGGCCACTTGGTTCCTTATTAGCAAGACGGCACAGCCTTTACGTTTACGGGGCGACCGATGGCAATACCGTCTCTTTACTCAATTCATGGAACAGATGCCAATACCTGCGGCTGAACCCGTTGAGGAACGGGCTATTGGGGACTTGGCGGCTGGCTGCAATAGCCGAGGGCAGGAACTCTATGAATTGCAGAACCAAGTGAGGCGGCGACTGTGTTCCACGTTCGGCGTAGCGGCCGACGGCATGCCTTTGGGCGGCTTGAACCAGAAGGCCGAGGCGTGGTGGGAATGTTCCTTGCAGCAACTTGGCGCCGCCCTGAAAACAAGCTTCAAGCTGTCGGCCGACCCGTTCAGAAATCCCCGCACGGCCGACGAGTGGGAACCGTACCTTGTCGAGAAGCAGGCTGCCGTTCATCGCCTTACCCGTGAACTGGCCGACGCAGAAGCCGAACTCAACGACCGAGTGTATCGGCTGTTCCAACTAACACCCGACGAAATCCGATTATTGCAACGCGAAGTAGAACATTGACCGACCGTTTCCCCCCGAATCACAGAACCGCACCCCATGCCCGCCACCATACCCATTATCGCCTTATCCCAAATCCTCCCCGGCCAAGAGGCCGATATCTTCGTCCTTATGACAACGAAGGAGCAACTCACAACACGGGAAGGCAAGCCGTATTATCGGGTGGGTTTCCGTGACGGCGGACGCGAGGTGGTTTTTCCGATCTGGGACAATTCACCGTGGGCGGCCGATTGCCGCGACAAATGGAAGCCCGGGACGTTCTATAAAGTTCGCGCCGTCTATCGCGAAACGAATTACGGCCCGCAACTCGATCTCCGCAAGGTCCGCGAGGTCTGTGACACCGATGCGGCCGACGGGTTCGACCCCACGGTCTGCATGCCGCAGTCGCGCTATGAACCGCAGCGAATGTTCGAGGAACTATTGCTGATCGTCCGCGAGCGGATCACCGACGCGGCCCTGCGGGTGTTGGTCGAGAGGATTCTGATCGACAACCGCGGCGAGCTGCTGCGAATCCCGGCGGCCAAGCACAATCATCATGCCTTTGTAGCCGGATGGCTGGAACACACCCTGAGCGTGACGCGAACGGTGATCTACCTGTCCGACAAGTACGCCGAGTATTACGACGAGTTGGAGCCGCCGCTGGACAAGTCGATGGCCGTGGCTGGCGCCATCTTGCACGACATTGGCAAGCTCCGCGAGTTGGAGCAACGGCCTGACGGCACGGCCTACACGGCCAGCGGCACGTTGATTGGCCACTTGCTACAGGGCCGCGACATCGTGCGCGAGACGGCAGCGGTCTGCCCATTGCCGCCCGACACGCTTTTGCGGTTGGAGCATTTGATCATCGCCCATCAACGACTACCGGAATGGGGCTCGCCCAAGCCGCCGATGACGCCCGAAGCCCTGCTCGTGCATTATGCCGACGACATTGACGCCAAGTTCCACATGATGGCCGAGATCCTGCGGAACGACACCAGCGAAGGCCCGGCCACCTCGAAGAAGAATGCCTTGATGCAGCAGGTGTACAAGGGAGGATTGGGGACAACCTGTTAGAACATTCCTAACTCGTCCCGCGCGGCTTCGGTCATCATCTCGGTCGTCCAGGGCGGAGTGAGCGTTACCTGAACCTTCACCTCGCCCGCGCCGACCAGCGCCATTAAGGTATCGCGGACGTCGGCCACCAACTGAGGGCCGTAGGGACAGGCAGGCGTGGTCATCGTCATCATCACGCCCAGGTTCGTCTTCTCGCCCGCCTCTTCCACGGCAACCCCGTAGATCAGGCCCAGGTCAACCACATTGACCATCAATTCCGGATCGCGAACCTGCTTCAATGCCGAATAGACCGTTTCTTCCTGGATAGGCATCGCGTTTAACCCCACACATACTTTTTCTTCGGTCGGTCAACAAACTTCACAAACACCTCGTCGCCTTCCACCTTGACTTCGTGCGCAGGTGTGCCGCTGACGGCCGGCATGCAGAGCACGCGGCCGTCGCGGATATCGAACTTGGCGCCGTGCCGCGGACAGGCAATGGCATATCCTTCGAGAAAGCCTTCACCCAGCGGGCCGCCATCGTGCGTGCATACGTCGTCCAAGGCGTAGAACTGGCCGTCGACGTGAAACAATACCACGTAGCGCTCGCCAACTTCCATGACTTGCTTCCCTGGGTCAGGGATCTCGTCTACCTTGCAGACCCGCACAAAATCATTCATATTCGCGGACCCTTCGCCCGATCGCCTCGCCCAACGCCTCGCGGACACTCTCGACCGCGATCCGATCAAAGACCTGCTGGAAGAAGCCGGACACGATCATGCGAATCGCCTCCTTGCGAGTCAGACCGCGGGCCTGAGCGTAAAATACCTGCTCGTCGTCCACGCGTCCCGCCGTGGCGCCGTGCGAACACTTCACGTCGTCGGCCTCGATTTCCAAACCCGGGATCGAGTCGGCCCGTGCCGATTCACTGAGGATCAGATTGTCGTCGCGCTGGTAGCCGTCGGTCTTTTGGGCATCGCGATCGACCTTGATCATGCCCCGCCAGACAATGCGAGACTCGCCCTGCAACGCGCCTTTGTAAAGCAGGTTGCTCGTGCAGTGCGGCGCCTCGTGGTGCTGGAGCGTATGATAGGAGAGGTGCTGCGTGCCGTCGGTGAACATTACGCCGTTCACCTGGGCATTGGCTCCTTCGCCGACCAGGGCAACATGTTGATTGACCTTGGCCAGGCGGCTACCCAAAGCGCCGATGGTCCATTGCAGGGAAGCATCGCGTCCGACCAATGCCTTCTGATGGGCGAAGTGCCAGACGCCGCTGCCCCAATTCTGCAAATTCACATAACGCAACCGAGCGCCCGGGCCGACGAGGATCTCCACCGCGCCGCAGTGCAAGGCGGCAGCCGTCGGATCGCTGCTGGCGGTCTCGGCCAGGAGCGTGGCCTCGGAACCTTCCTCCAAGACGATCAGGGCGTGACCGAAATCGCTCTGCCCGGCCGACAAGGCAGAAAACGCATGAAGCGGCCGGTCGATCACCACACCCTTGGGAACGTAGAGAATCATCCCACCCGACCAGCAGGCCGCATGCAACGCGGAAAACTTGTCGTACAGCGGATCGATCGCCTGGGTGAATAAGTAAGGCTCGATCCGCGTGCCGTGCTGCTGGACCAACTCGTCAAGACTGCCAAATAGCACGCCGCGCGCAACCAGATCGGGATCGAGTTGGCTTTGGCAGGGACGGCTATCGACGGCTGACGTATGCCCTGCCAGATCGACACCCGCGGTCAACAGCGGCGTGGGAGCGGGGAGCGACCCCGAATTCCCCATGCTCCCTGCTCCAGGTTCCCCGCTCCATGTTTTGGGCAGCGGAAATTTTTCCAAGTGAAAGCGGCGAATATCGGTCCGCCGCCATTCTTCCTGCTGCGGTCCCGGCGGCTGGTCGTGCGGAAAAGGCAGATCCTGAAACGCCTTCCAGGCATTCCGCCTCAGATCCGTCAGCCAGCGCGGTTCCAGCCGCGAAGCAAGAAACGTCTCGAATGCCTCTTGGGTAATTCCGGAAGTAACGGTATTTGTCATCCTATCCGACGGTCCCCTCCATTTGCAGCTCGATCAAGCGATTCATTTCCAGCGCGTACTCCATCGGTAGTTCCTTGACCAGCGGCTCGATAAACCCGCTGACGATCATCGTCGAGGCCTCCGTCTCGCTCAGTCCACGGCTGGCGAGATAAAACAATTGCTCCTCCCCGATCCGCGACACGCTGGCCTCGTGGCCAATCATTACGTCTTGCTCTCCAATCTCCAGGTAGGGGTAGGTATCGCTGCGGCTCTGCGGATCGAGGATCAAGGCGTCGCAGACGACGCTGGACTTGGACTTCTTCGCCCCCGGCATGACCTTGCAGAGGCCGCGATAGCTGGCGCGGCCGCCGTTTTTGGAGATCGATTTCGAGACGATGCGGCTCGATGTGTGCGGGGCGCAGTGGACCACCTTGGCGCCGGCGTCCTGGTGCTGGCCGGCGGAAGCAAAAGCCACGGAAAGCACTTCGCCGCGGGCGCCAGGCTCCATCATGTAAATGGCCGGGTACTTCATCGTCAAGCGGCTGCCAAGGTTGCCATCGACCCATTCGACGAGTGAATCGCCGTAGGCCATGGCCCGCTTGGTGACCAGGTTATAGATGTTGTTGGCCCAGTTCTGGATCGTTGTATAGCGGACGCGGGAACCGCGCTTGGCGATCACCTCGACCACGGCCGAGTGGAGGCTTTCCGTGCTGTACATGGGGGCCGTGCAGCCTTCCACATAATGCACCTGGGCGCCTTCGTCGACGATGATCAGCGTCCGCTCGAACTGGCCCATGTTGGCCGCGTTGATGCGGAAATAAGCCTGCAAAGGAAATTCAATCTTCAAACCCTTGGGCACATATATGAACGACCCGCCCGACCAGACGGCCGAGTTCAGCGCGGCAAACTTGTTATCGGTCGGCGGGATGATGGTGCTGAAATACTCGCGCAGCAAGTCCGGGTGCTCGCGCACCGCCGAGTCGGTGTCGGTGAAGATTACCCCTTGCTTGGCCAGATCCTCGCGCAGCGAGCCGTAGACGACCTCGCTCTCGTACTGGGCCTTCACGCCGGACAAGAACTTCTTCTCGGCTTCGGGAATCCCTAGCTTGTCGAAGGTGTTCTTGATCTCCGCCGGCACGTCATCCCAGGAGCGGCTTTGGTTCTCGGTGGGCTTGAGATAATAAAAAATATCCTGAAAATTGATGTTGATCCGACCGCCCCAAAGCGGCATTGGCTTGGCATTGAAGATATCCAAGCTCTTGAGGCGAAAATCCCGCATCCACGGCGGTTCGCTCTTCATCGCGGAGATTTCCTCGACGACCTTCCGATCCAGCCCCTTGCGGGCCTTGAACACATAATGCTCTTCGTTGCGGAAATCGTACTTATTGATTTCGCCCAGCATATCCCCGGGGCGGGGTTTGGTATCCGTTGCCATCAAACTGCCGAAACACCGGAAAGGCATGTAAATGCCAGCGGGATTTCGTCTCCTAAGGAATTGGAAATAAACTGGAATCCTAATCTCGAAATCCGAAACAAATATAAATTATCAATTAGAAAGGCCCGAAATATCGAGG
>Ga0209697_10008222_pt1 | contig 11919 bp, 10 predicted proteins | sample AliMusrvi5mmetaG_FD_184115 | JGI IMG/M metagenome (GOLD analysis project Ga0209697, IMG submission 184115) | Freshwater lake bacterial and archeal communities from Alinen Mustajarvi, Finland, to study Microbial Dark Matter (Phase II) - Alinen... | ecosystem: Environmental > Aquatic > Freshwater... | reverse complement strand
CTCCCATATCTCTGGTGAACAAAGAGGATTTGTATTACAAGGATGACAGTGAAAGGCTTAACAAAGAACAGGATAAACTCTCTGTATATTATAGTAAGTTAAGCGATATTATTCTGAAACAGGATAAGGTTGTCATTTTTGGGCCTACAGACGCCAAAAGCGAATTATTAAATCTTATTAAGAAAGATCATCTTTTTGATAAAATAACAATTGAAGCAAAAGCTGCCGATAAGATGTCTGAAAATCAGCAACATGAATTCATTAAAGATTACTTTAATCCTACTGCATAAATAATTAAAGTAATTATGGAGAGTGAAAAAAAATCTAGGACAGTTGCGATAATTGTTGCTCATCCCGACGATGAAACTTTATGGGCCGGTGGAACAATACTGAGCCATCCTTCGTGGAAGTGTTATGTTATTTGTCTTTGCCGGAAATATGATGAAGATCGTGCCCCTAAGTTTTATAAAGTCTTGAATGTATTGAAATCAGATGGAATAATGGGCGATCTGGACGATGGAACTGAACAAACACCATTGGATGAGAAAGTAGTGGAAGCAGCAATCATTGAATTATTGCCTTCTCTGAATTTTGACCTGATCATTACCCATAGCCAAAATGGAGAATATACCAAACATCTCAGGCATGAAGAGATAAGTAAGGCTTCTTTAACGCTCTGGCAAAACGGAAAGTTAAAGGCCTGTGAATTTTGGACTTTTGCATATGAGGACGGTAATAAGAAATATTATCCAAGGGCTATTGAAAAGGCTCCAGGATACAGGGTTCTTACAAAAGAGATATGGTCAAAAAAATACAGTATCATGACCGATATATACGGATTCACAAAAGATAGCTGGGAAGCCGAAACCGTACCTCGTGCCGAATCGTTCTGGCAATTCACTGATCCGCTTGAAGCAAATAATTGGCTTACCCAATATCAAAATGAGAAACGATTAAAGCCAGGTATTTTATAACAGCTCTATAACATTTTGGGAGGGAAAGATAATAAACATAGAAAAGACAGAAGACAGAAGACAGAAGACAGAAGACAGAAGACAGAAGTCAGAAGACAGAAGACAGAAGTCAGAAGACAGAAGACAGAAGACAGAAGATGGAAAAAGACTCCTGACTCCTGACTCCTGACTCCTGACTTCAGACATCAGACTCCAGACTTCAGACTTCAGACTTCAGACTTCAGACTTTTTTATAATCTTACTTTTTTTAATTCAATCTTAGTAACAGGGTAATGACCAACAGAGTCCAATCTTATTTATCTTATCCTGAAATTTGTTCAGGATGGCCTGTTTTCATAAGATAGATAAGATTTAGGTTGTAAGGGTTGATCTTTGTTATTAAGATTTGATAAAATAATCTTTTCCACGCAGGCGGGAAGATTCTTTCAAAAAAAGGTAGAGGCAGGATAGCTATTGAAAAGTTAAATAATAATATTCACAAATTCACAAATAATATTCACATGAAAGTATTGGTATTATATGATTATCCGCCTTCACCGGGGGGCCTTGCAACTCAGGGCGATTTGCTCTACAAGGGACTTCTTGAAATGGGTGTCGATGCCCACGCTGTTCACTACGAATCAGCCCAGGAAAAAGAATGGTATTATAATTGGTTTAAACCTGATGTGGTTGTGGGAGTGGGGTATTGGGGGTATACACCTCAACTGATACTTCATCCTCAGCGTCATGGAGTACAACCTGTTCCATGGCTGGTAGCCGATGGTTTTATAGCAAATTACCAGGAGGTTTTGAATGCTCTGCCCCTGATACTGGTTACCTCCAATTGGGTAAAAGAGATGTATGTCCGCGATGGCATTAGTGGTGATAAAATCGAAGTGTTGCCCGTTGGCTGTGACACTGATTCATTCATGCCTTACAGTAAGAATGATCCGAAAATTCAGGCTGTGCGTGAAGCCCTTGGCATCACTCCTGATCAGTTAATGATTCTTACCGTTGGTGGGGACGCTGCATCTAAAGGTGCTCAGGAAGTTATGCAGGCACTTGCAATCATAAATAAGGTTGCACCCAACTGGAAATACGTGTGCAAAGTCTGGCCTCAACCCCGGACAAAGGCTCAGAACCTGATTGATCTTGAAATGGCGAACCAACTCGGCATAGAAAAGAATGTTCTGTACACAACCAATACAATCTCCAGGGCATTTATGCCTTACCTGGTCGGCGCTTGTGATATTTATGCCGCTCCATCACGGCTCGAAGGTTTTGGAATGCCACAAGTCGAAGCAGGAGCATGCGGGAAACCTGTTATCAGCATTAAGGCCATGGGCATGCTCGATACACTGATTCATGGCGAAACAGCCTTTCTTGCTGAAATAGCCCAGCGAATTGTGGTTAATGAAGTAATGGTTGGCGGAGAATCAGGTTTTGAGGAGAAACACAAGGTCGTATTTCAGGAGCCGCGAACAGTTGATTACCGCGCCAATATACAGGACATTGCCAAATACCTGTTGGAACTGATGACTAATCCTGCTCTGCGCGAAAAAATGGGCAAGGCTGGCAGGGAACGTGTGGTTGAGAATTTTGACTATCGTGTGGTAGCAAAACGATTTGTACAAATCATGCACGACCGGTTGGGAATAAATTAAAAAGACAATCAATCCTTCCAATTTTGAAAAACTAATCAAATGCAAACAAACTCCATGCAAATAGCAAGCGAACTCGAAATAGCACTGGCAAAGAATGCAGCGCTCGAAGTATTGCTTCATAATGCACACGGACCCTTTCATGGACTACCGCGTACAGCGGGTTGGGGCTATCCCGAGCCTTATACCAGGGACCTGATGTTTTCAATCTTTGGAATTGCGGTTTCAGGCAATCAAAAGCTTATGATGAGCATCCGCAGAGTATTGGAAACACTGGCAAAGAATCAGACCGAACATGGACACATTCCTTCTTTGGTTCACGACCCGGATGATCGGGGTGCCAGTGATACCACTCCTCTCTTTTTGCTGGGGGTGGGAATCTTCAGAAGGGTAACCGGTGAAGCTGGCTTTCTCCATGATGCCGTTGAAAAATCGCTGGTTTGGATGGAATACCAATGCCCTTCAGACAGATATCTTGTTGCCCAGCAACCAACCAGCGATTGGCGCGACGAACAGTGGGTAATCGGGTATGGTTTGTTTGTGAACACTTTGGTTTATAGCTATCTCAAGTTGCTTGGATTGCACGAAAGAGCTGAAAAAGTGTATGATGAAATGAGCCAGTTCACAATTACAGCAGGAAATTCACATCGTCATGTCCACGAAGGTCTGGTGGTAAAACATAAACCATACTTTGCATTCTGGTCCTATAAAATTTATAGCAGCGAACGGTTCGACCTTCTTGGGAATAGTCTTGCCATTCTATCCGGGCTGGCTTCTCCCTCAAGAGCAGAGGAAATGATCTCATGGATCGAGGAGGAGTGTGCAGAAATGAGAAACAGAGGTGAATTGGCCGTTAACCTGCCACCCAATTTTTTCCCTTTTATCAAACCCGAAGATCCTGACTGGCTGCCAAGATATAAGATCTATAATAATCCCGGAGACTACCATAACGGTGGAATCTGGCCGTTTATATGCAGTTTTTATGTTGCTGCCCTCGTGGCTGCAAAGAGGTACACGCTTGCGCGTGAAAAGCTGGTCGCTCTTACCCTTTGTATAAAGATCTCAGATTCAGGGAATGTGGCCTTTGGTTTTAACGAATGGTTAAAAGCCCAGAATGGACAAACCATGGGACAGGATTGGCAAACCTGGAGTGCAGCGCTTTACCTCTATGCGGTCAAATGTGTCGAGCTAAAAAGTACTCCATTTTTTGATGAGATGCGCAGACCTGTTGATGAGCCCGAAATCGTTCATCATCAATTTTATTAATCTTTCAAAAACCAGTTCCTTAAAAATCAGGCACATCCTGAAAACTAATATTAAAATTCATGCATCCCATAAGTCTAAAATCCCTACCATCTTCCCTTACTGATGGATTCCCTAATGTGGGCTTTGAAGAATTCATTGATTTTCAATGCACTTACTACTTCTTCCTTGGATAGTATCTCTTGAAAATTGATGAATTCGGACTTTTCGGAAGGAATACGAGAATATTCTCCTGCAAATCCTGGTAAAAATCCCGACACCAACAGACCAGAACCTGGTATAAACGACCCTCAAAAAAACGATCAAAGCATTCTTGATGTATAATTACCAATTTTTTAAAACTAATAGTCACGACTAGATATTCCAAAAAAACTCAGAACAAAATTGAGGAGGTCATGTCTGAATTAAAACATAGAGAATTAAAATCAGGTAAAGGCGGTAAAGGGGGAGTTGTGAAAAGTCGTAATCAGGCAATCGCCATCGGCATAAGTGAAGCACGCGAGGCGGGATTAAAAGTTCCTAAGGAAGAAAGTTGATCGAAAAGTAATAAATCTTCGTCTTGCACTGAAGAGTCACACATCTGTACCACTTCAGAATTATTTTCCCATATAAGGCGCTGCCTCACAAAAGCATATTTATAACATTTTTCTGCCATCCGACCAGGGTTTGGATAGGGTTGGGGAGGGTATTCCTTGGGTATCCCTTGGGTATCCCTTGTCTATATCTGTACTATGATTGATCTATAACTGTACAAAAATTCGTATCTTTGTATAGATAGAGATCAATCAAAGTTTAATCATTGAAAAGGGATACCCAAGAAATACCCAAGGAATACCCTCTATAGTATTAACTTAACACGAATGAAACATGGCAAAAATGAAACGGAACATCGGTGATCTGGTCTCAGGACGGATCGGAAACGTAGTATTTTACACGCGGAATGGAGTTAACTATGTGCGTGCAGCTCCTGATCGTAAAAAGGATTCCTGGTCACCGCAGCAGTTATTGCACCGCCAGCGGTTTAGCAAGGCCAGCTACCTGTGGAGCCAATTGAAAAAAACAAAAGTAGCTCCCATCTGGAATTTGGCAGCTGTGAAAATGAACGGTTACGCTTGCTTTATAAAAGCCAACATGCCAGCCTATGCCCTGGATGGCAGCATTATTGACCCTAAAATGATAAAGATATCGACGGGTAAACTGCACCTGCCTATGGATCTGGGAGCCTCACGTGAGGCAGCAGGAAGCTCTGCGATTACGGTAAGCTGGAAAAATGACCCCAATATGAAGGGCAAACGACTGGTTGATGAATTAATGGCCGTAAGCGCCACCGACGGACATTACTCTGCATTGACCTCTACCGGTCTGCTGAGAAGCGCCCAAAACGGCACATTTACCCTGCCTGTGAAGCCAGCCAATTCTACGCATATTTACCTGTTCTTTGCCTCGCAGGATGGATTGGACTATACGGAGAGCGTTTGCTTCGAGATTTAGGGGCTTGAGGCTTGGTGCATAGGGTCCCGCGGTTTTTAACCGCGGATGATCTGGACATGTGTGAATAATGTAATTTTTTTCAGAAATCATGTAACATTTAACTAAATTTATCCTTATACATTTATACGCTTAAATATATTCCGTATATTTTCATTAAATTGTATGCGGCATACTTTTTGCATTTTCAAAGAATCAATTTATCTATTACAAAACTCTATGAAACGAAATATGAAATTTTTTATCCTGTTTATTGGATTGGTAACTTTATCAGTCCTTCAAACAAAACAGGCGGAGGCGCAAGGAGGCAACGTCAGCTTCCAGACTTTCTACGATGAATTAAGTCCTTACGGCGAATGGGTTGACTACTCCAATTTAGGCTATGTCTGGCTTCCAAATGTGGGTCCCGACTTTGTTCCTTATTCAACGCAGGGCCAGTGGATTTATACCAATTATGGCTGGACCTGGGCATCGAATTACGATTGGGGATGGGCACCCTTCCATTACGGTCGCTGGGATTTTGATAATAATTTAGGCTGGTTCTGGTTGCCTGGCAATGAATGGGGGCCTGCATGGGTCACATGGAGAAGCTCTAATGGATATTATGGATGGCAACCAATGGAACCTGGCATTTCGCTTGGGTTAAGTTTTGGCAGAGAATATAATCCAAACCATGATCATTGGATATTTGTACGGGACCGTGATTTTGATCAACCTGAGGCCTTTCGTTATCAGGTCGATAACAATGAACACGAGCGGATTATCAGAAATTCGTCGGTAATTGAGAACATATCTGTTGATCGTTCAAGACAAACCACATATGTTACCGGTCCGGCAAGAGAAGATGTACAACAGGCCACGGGCAGAAGAATAAATTCGGTAGTTGTTCGTGAAAATGACAAACCAGGTCAGGCACTGAATAATCGCCAGATGAGGTTATATCGTCCTCAGGTGAGTAAAAATTCTACGGACGAACAGAAACCAGCGCCAGCCAAAGTAACGAACCTGAATGAGGTGAGACGCCGTACTGTAAGTAATCAGACAAGTCAACCTGCAAATCAGAATCCGGTGAATAACAGAACACAGCAACAACCGAACAATGTAAGTCCGCAAAATAGCGACAATCAAAGGGTGAAAGCTACACAGCCACAGAATATAAACGCACCGGACAACAACCAGCGTCAACAACAGGGGGATAAGATCTACCGGGGAAATACAAATGCGATTCAACAGCAGCCACAGGCACAGCCACAAAGACAAGAGCAGCAAGCACAGCCACAGGCGCAACCTCAGCCTCAGCAACAACAGAGACCACAACAACAGCCTCAAACTCAACAGCCGCAACCTCAGAAAGCAGTCCCGGCGAATGTCAGCAAGAGGGTAGTGCGTCGCAATATTGCAAAACAGGCGAAGATTAACAAGGTTCAGGCTAAGGAACCCAAACCGGATGCAGGCAAGAAATAGCATGTTATTGGACTTCAATTGATAACTATTTAACTCGTCTGTCTTAAGGCAGGCATAAAACAAATAAAATGACCGATACAACATTGTTAAAGGAAAAATGGAACGAAGACAAAGCAAAACTGGAGAATGCCATCTCTGACTTGAAAAAAAGAAGAAAGGAATCAAAAAAAGAAAGCAAAGCAGCTTGCCAGGTAGTAAAATCAAAGTTTAAGGCTGACTTGAAACAGGCTGAAAAATCGTTAAAGGAATTTAAGAAGAGTCATAAGAAAGAAAAGACTGGTTTATAAACTTCGCTAATCATGCAATCAGACTCAAACTTAACAGCGATGAACGATTCAAAATGGTCAGGAATAAAAAGGGGGATTAAAAGGATGTTTTTTGTAATTCTTACCCTATTTCTGCTTGGTTCAGGTATTTTCGTTTATGTCAGGTATTTCTATACCTATAGTGATGGTTACAGGGCGGGATTGTTGCAGAAATTTTCGCATAAGGGTAATCTTATAAAAACCTACGAAGGCGAAATGATTCTCAGCAGTGTGACCGGTAATTTGAACGTGGCTATTGCTTCGGAGAAGTTTTATTTTTCGGTAACGGATAAGAAACTTGCAGATCAACTGGATACCATACAGGGACAAATGGTGATCGTTCATTACCTGCAAAAAAACGGCACTTTATTCTGGCATGGTGAATCACCCTATTTGGTCGATGGAGTGAAGCGAAAGCCATAAATGGTCACACGAGAAGAAAAGACGAGGCTGAGCAATTCGTTTTGAAGATTTTTATCTTGAGTGTACTCCGAAAGCGCTCTAACCAACATTAAACGCGAAGACACGAAGACATGAAGTAATACAACATGTTGAACATCTTTGTTTTATAAATATTAATTTGCGTCTTTGTGCCTTCGCGTTTAAATTGACTTTTCGGTGAAGACACAATCTTTGTATGGTATAATACAATGAATTTGTTTTTAATGTGACACGTTTGTGGTTATTGTACAGGTTCTTTTCATCTGTTTATATTTTTAACCACTTAGACACATAGTACACATAGCTTAAATGTTACTTTAATTATTTCTATGAGCCCTATGAGTCTATGTGGTAATTTTCATTTAATTTCCGATATTTACAGGTAATAATAAAAATGCTCATGAATCCTGAAAAATTGAAATCGAGTGTATCTTTAAAAGATAAGACATCAAAATCGCAAAATGCTGTTTTTCCGATAGTTGGTATTGGCGCTTCGGCTGGCGGGCTCGAGGCATTTGAACAATTTCTGGGTAATGTGCCTGAAAACAGTGGAATGGCCTATGTTGTAATCCAGCATCTGGATCCTACACAGAAAGGAATGTTGCCCGAATTGCTGCAGAGAATTTCGAAAATGACTGTCTTCCAGGTGAAAGACCATATGACGATTAAGCCAAATTGTGTGTTTGTCATTCCACCTAATAAGACCATGTCCATTTTAAGGGGTGTCCTTTACCTGTTTGATCCATTGGAGGTGAGAGGATTACGGCTTCCCATTGATTCCTTCTTTTGTTCGCTTGCCGCTGATCTTCAGGACCTTGCGGTAGGAGTCGTTCTATCGGGTATGGGATCGGATGGCAGTTTAGGGCTTCGGGCCATTAAAGGAAATAACGGTATTGTGATGGTTCAGGAACCTGCCACAGCAAAATACGATAGTATGCCACGCCATGCGATCGAATCCGTACAGGTTGATATTCAAGCTCCGGCCACTGAATTGCCTGGAAAGTTGATAGATTTCCTTCATCATATTCCGATCGTCAGAATAAATATGGACGTGGAGGTTAAGGATCAAAGTTCGCTTGAGAAAATTATTATTATTTTAAGGTCACAGACAGGCAACGATTTTTCTTTGTATAAAAAGAATACGGTTTATCGTCGTATCGAAAGACGCATGAGCGTTCACAAAATTGATAAAATAACATCCTATGTTCGCTTATTGCAGGAAAACCCCAAAGAAGTAGATATACTGTTCAAGGAACTGTTAATTGGTGTAACCAATTTCTTTCGGGATGCACCAGTTTGGGAAAAGTTGGAAGAGACAATAATCCCGGCGCTTATTTCAAGCCATCAGGAAAATGCAACCTTACGGGCATGGGTGCCGGGTTGTTCGACTGGTGAAGAAGCCTATTCGCTTGCTATTGTGTTTAAGGAAGCGATGGATAGAATCAGACCGCATACGGATATTTCGCTACAGATATTTGCCACCGATCTGGATAATGAAGCAGTAGAAACAGCCCGGAAAGGACTGTTTCCGTCAAACATTATTGCCAATGTATCAGCAAAACGACTAAACCGCTTTTTCAGTACTACTGATGACGGCTTTCGTCTCAATACTGAAATAAGGGAAATGGTTGTTTTTGCCAAGCATAATATTATCCTTCATCCGCCCTTTACCAAACTCGATATCCTGACCTGCCGTAATCTGTTGATATATATGGATGCCGAGCTTCAGAAAAAATTACTTGGATTGTTTTATTACAGCATTAATCCTAATGGATATTTGGTGCTTGGAAGTGCTGAAACACTTGGAACCCAGAGTCACTTTTTTTCAACGATTGATTCAAAACTTAAAATATTCAAGCGATCGGATACCAGTGATACACCTGAACTGAATGATTTTCCTTCTTCATTTACACTGTCTCATCAACCAAATATTGAAAAAACAATCCCTTTACCATCGGCCCAGAATATTCAAAGCGCTGCCGATCAGCTTTTGCTACAGAGTTTTTCGCCTCCGGGAGTTCTGGTTAACGAAAAGGGTGATATCATATACATCAGCGGCAAGACGGGTAAATACCTGGAACCAGCGGTAGGTAAGGCTAACATGAATATCTTTGCCATGTTACGCGACGGGTTGCGCAACGAATTTCCTGCTGCTTTCCGCCAGGCAGTTATGAAGAAAGAACGAGTGGTTATGCACGATTTGAAAGTAGGCACCAACGGAGGTACACAAATATTGAATATGAGTATTCAATGGATTGATCATCCGGAGCCATTGAAGGGCATGATTATGATTATTTTTTCGGATTTGCCTATGATTGTTGGATTCAAAGGAATTAAAACAAAAGGAGGAAATGTAATTGTAAATACCAAGCAATCGGAGCTGGAACAAGAGTTACAGGATATGCGTGAAGAGATGCAGAATACGCTTGAAGAAATGCAGACCTCGCAGGAAGAACTGAAATCGACTAACGAGGAACTGCAATCGACCAATGAAGAACTCCAATCAACCAATGAAGAGCTTACAACTTCGAAAGAGGAAATGCAGAGCCTGAATGAAGAACTACAAACAGTTAATGCTGAATTGCAGTCGAAAGTTGATGAGTTTACCAGGGTAAACAATGATATGAAAAACCTGCTCAACAGTACCGATATTGCTACTCTTTTTCTGGACAAGGATTTAAATATCAGACGCTATACCAATCAGGCTACCAAAATATTTAAACTAATCAGGAGCGACATCGGCAGACCATTTACCGACCAGGTTTCCAGTCTTATTTACCCCGAATTGGCAGCCGATGCCCATGAGGTATTAAGGACTCTTGTGTTTTTGGAAAAGCAAATTCCAACTGCTGACGGACGATGGTTTTCGACCCGAATAATGCCCTACCGTACTTTTGACGATCGTATAGATGGCCTTGTAATCACATTTATCAATACCTCTGATCTGAAGCATATGGAGGTTGAACTTAAGGAAAAAAATCAGGTGCAACAATTACTGCTTAGTTCATCGTCGGATGTAATTATTAAATTGTCAGTCAACGCAGAAATACTGGAGTTTAATGCTCAGGCGGAAAGATTTTTCGGTAAGAAAAGAAAAGAAGTAATTAACCAGAACTATTTTCAGTTGTTTATTCCTGAATCAAACAGGGAAGAAGCAGAAAAAGAAGTGAACAGACTTATGAATGCGATGAAGGACGGCAAATTTAAAATGAAGGTAATATGTGCCGCCAATAAGTTATCCGATGTTGAATGGTCGGTTGGCATACTGCCTGACAGCCTTAACAGGCCAGCAGGGATGATTATTATAACAACTAATAAACTAAGGTAATGAACAGCGAAATTGATTTTACAGATCCACAAATGTTGCGTAAGGTAGCTGAACAAAAGCTAAAAGATAAACAAAAAACAGGATCAGAACCGGGAGTTGACGTTGAAATGAAAAAACTTCTTCACGAACTGCAGGTGCATCAGATAGAATTGGAAATGCAGAACGATGAGTTGCGTCAGTCCTATGATACAGCTGAAACGGCGCTGAAAAAATATACCATGTTATATGACTTTGCTCCCATGGGTTATTTCACACTCGATCACGACGGACGTATCTGTGAACTGAACTTCACTGGCGCCGACTTATTGGGTGACAGGCGTTTTAGCCTGATTAACAGCAACTTTAAATTGTTTGTTTCGGAAGAATCAAAGGCAGTATTCAATAAATTCTTTAAAGATGTTTATACTACTGATGCGAAGGAATCGTGTGAAGTGATGCTTGGTTACGACAATAATGCATTGCGCCTGGTTTATATCGAAGGTGTAGTAACGGGTGACAATAAGGAATGTCTTTTATCGGCAGTTGATATTTCGAACTTTAGAAAATAGAACAGGTTTTTATACGAATAACAAAAAACTGCAAACAGGAAGAAAGTGGTTAGGGATTTTAAAATGAATTTGTCAATAAGTTGGAAGTAAACCTAAATTAAACCTGCATGAAGCTTTTCCTGAAAAATATGGTCGGTGATCGCTGCAAGTTGAAAGTGAAAGCTGAACTTGAAAAACTGGGAGTGAATTATGCTGCAATAGAATTAGGGCAGGTTGAAATTCTGGAAAGGCTATCAAATGAAAAGCGACAATTGCTTGATGCAGGACTTAAAAAATCGGGACTTGCACTTCTGGAGGATAAGAAGCTCATTCTTATTGAGCGAATCCGAAATATTATTATTGAATTAATTCATTATTCGGATAAACCGCCAAAGATAAATTTCTCTGAATACTTAAGTGAAAAACTAAATTACGATTATACTTATATAGCAAACATTTTTTCGGAGATTCAGGGTATTACAATTGAGC
>Ga0209697_10008216_pt1 | contig 11921 bp, 6 predicted proteins | sample AliMusrvi5mmetaG_FD_184115 | JGI IMG/M metagenome (GOLD analysis project Ga0209697, IMG submission 184115) | Freshwater lake bacterial and archeal communities from Alinen Mustajarvi, Finland, to study Microbial Dark Matter (Phase II) - Alinen... | ecosystem: Environmental > Aquatic > Freshwater... | reverse complement strand
GGAGCGCATCCGCGCGGATTTCACCCCCTTGGTTCGCTTATGCCAGGACCTCGGCCGCGCCATGCGCATCGGCACCAATCACGGGTCGCTCTCCGACCGCATCATGAACCGCTACGGCGACACCCCACTGGGCATGGTCGAGAGCGCGCTCGAATTCGCCCGCATCGCCCGCGAGGACGACTACCACCAGTTGGTGTTTTCCATGAAGGCGTCCAACCCGAAGGTCATGATCGAAGCCTATCGGTTGCTCGTCGCCCGCCTCGCCGCCGAGGGCCCGGATTGGAATTACCCGATCCACCTCGGCGTTACCGAAGCCGGCGATGGCGAGGACGGCCGCATTAAAAGCGCCATCGGCATCGGCTCACTGCTCGCCGACGGCATTGGCGACACCATCCGTGTCTCTCTCACCGAAGACTCGATCCATGAAATCCCCGTCGCCCAAGCCCTCGTGCGTGCCTGCGGCGGTGGCTGCGCAGGTGATAGCGCAGGTAGCTGCGGCGTCCCGCCGCAGGCCGTGGTGGCTGCGTCACGCGGCAACTCTTCTATTTCTTCTCAGTCCCACATTGCCCCCACCCGCTCCCTAACTGAAGATACCGCCTCCATCCACATCGACTGGGAAAAAGTCCAGGAATCCGACGCCAGCTACCTCCCGCACTGGAAGCTCGCCGCCGGCACATACGCCGTGACCTTCCGCCTAGCCGATGCATTGCCTCACGATGTATTGGAACATTACCGCCAGAAGCGTCAGGCGCTCCTCGACTTGCTGGATAGCCATTCCCGGGCGAGTGGCTCGCGCAGCGTGCTGGACCAAATGCTTTCCGTGCGCAACCAACTCGCGCAGCTTCAGGCTGCCGTGATCGATCCAGAATTGGATCGCGGTCACGGAGCCTGCCTGTTGCGCAATGATGATTTTGCGGATCTGCTAGCCGGTGCCTTGCGGCATTTCGACGGCACCCGTTATACGTTGCTAGCCTGGTGCGTGATGCCCAATCATGTGCATGCGGTTCTCCAGCCTGCTGCCGGACATGAGTTGGAAGAAATCCTGCATTCTTGGAAAAGCTTCACCGCACACGAAATCGACAAACGCCTGGGTACCAGCGGCACGATTTGGCAGAAGGAAAGCTATGACCACCTCATCTGCGATGGCGAGGATCTGCGCAACCAGTTGGACTATGTGCTGGATAATCCTTGGAAGGCGGGATTGGACGGGTGGCGGTGGGTGGGCTGCGCTTATCCGGAACTCGCGGCGAGACGCCGCTATCACGGCCTGCGGCGGTACACCGCAGCCATCGCCACGTATGACCCCTTCACCTATCAGCGTCGCAAGAGTTCGCTCATCAGCGTGATGGGCCACAAACTCGGTGGCGACCACACCGTACGCGTGTTCACCACACAGGACCGCTGGAACGCCATCGCCCACAAGATCCCCGCAATGCGCGAATTCAAACCCGAGGCGGTGCTCGAACAATCCGGCGTCTGCCAACTCGACCCCCGCGATGCCGCCGCCATCGCCGTACTCAATGCAAGCAGCGAGCCACAACTCATCAGCGTGGCCGACGGCATCCCAATGGAGGTCATCCACGCCTTCCGGTTACTCGCAGCCAGCGCCGAAGCACGCCATCCGATCTTGCTCAAGGACACCTTGCTGCCCGCCCCCAGCGACGGAGCTACGGGGGCCGCAGATGTACCGTTAGAGACCGTCATCACCGCCGCCTGCAACATAGGCTCGCTGCTGTGCGACGGCATCGGCGACGCCATTCTGGTTAGAGGAGAACCTGCCCCCGGCCTGTCGCTGCGTCTGGCCTATAACATCCTGCAAGCCGCCGGCACCCGCATTTTCAAAACCGATTATGTGGCCTGTCCGAGTTGCGGTCGAACGCTCTTCAATCTGCAAGACACCACTCAAAAAATCCGTGCCGCCACCGGCCACCTCAAGGGCGTTCGCATCGCCGTGATGGGTTGCATCGTCAATGGCCCTGGCGAAATGGCCGACGCGGATTTCGGCTACGTCGGCGGCGCACCGGGAAAAATCAATCTCTATGTCGGCAAAACCCCCGTCCAATTTAATATCCCGGAACGCGACGCCGTCGCCCGCCTCACCAACCTCATCCGCGAGCACGGCAAATGGATCGAACCGCCCGCCATCACCGACCAACCCAACTGAAGCTTGAAATGGTGTTTGTCCAATAGGCGGGTCACTGGCGGTTCAGGGTCATCGGCGGTCACAGACACGCCGCAGGCGGAGGAATACCCTAAATTGGAAAATGGAATGGGTTGGAGCGGCGTTTGTTTCACCTCAGATTTCACGGATTAAAGAGGACTTCGGCGTGAGGCAGTCGAACGATTGAACGGATAAGATGGCTCTGATCTATCAATTTTCAAACTAACTCAAATGGTGAATGCCATATAATTCATAACTCTTTCATTATCTGTGAAATCTGTGATCTGTATTTTCCCTTCAAGAATAACTCCGGAAAGCGGTTGCCGCGTCGATGGGTGCGGAAGAGTTGAGTGCTATCACTCTTTAGAGACTTCGGCCGCGAGTTGGTCGAACGCGGTGACGCACTGGGGAAGGGTTGCATCGAGATGGGCGAGATCGCCGTGCTCATATTCGATAATCATGGTGCCCTTGAATCCCTGGCGCTTGAGTTCTTCCATCATAGCTTTGACGTTGGCCACGCCGGTGCCATAGACCACATCAGACATCTTGTCGTCGAGATCCTTGAAGTGCGATTCAATAATGCGTCCTGAGAGCAGCTTGAAGTTTTCTACAGGGGATTTCTTGGCACGCAGCCAGTGGCCGGTGTCGGCGCACGATCCACAGTTCTTGCTCAGGTCCTTGGTCGCAGCCAGCACCTTGTCGGCAGGCCATGAAGACGGGTGGTTATGCAAGGCAATGCGGATGCCGGATTGCTGAGACATCTTGTCGAGTGCGGCAGTGGGAGTGACTTCAGTGACGAGTACCTCGAGGCCGAGTTTTTTTGCCCATTCAAAATGCTTCTTCATGCCGGCCTCATCCAGCGGAATCTCACTGACGCCGAAGTTTGTGATCTTCACGCCGCAAGCTTTCGCCTTGGTAAGCAGCGCGGCGATATCGGCATCACTCATGGCGGGACCGACGACGACTCCGGCATCCGGCTGCATCTTCTGGCCAGGAAAGATTTCCAGGTATTTGATGCCGAACTTCTGGCAGCGTTCGAGGGTCTCAAAAGTAGTCAGAGACCGGTACGTCCAGCATTGCATGCCAAGTTTGAAGCCGAGTTTCTCAGCGGCAGTATCGTTGCGTTCGGCGCGGACGGAAGTGCACAGCAGGGTTGTGGTCAGGACGGACACGAGCATTGGTATCATTTGTTTCATTTGTTTTTTGCTTTCTGTTTGTTGGTAGAATCGATTTGGCTAACCCCGCACATCGGTGCCAGCGATTTTTCAATTAGTATTTGCATATATATAAATTGGCATCAAAGCGACCAGCCCTTGCGGTAGGGTCTGCGCACCCACTCGTTGGCGGCATCGAGATTGGTCACCTTCATGAGTTCGTTGTCCCATAGCAGTTTCTGGTCCGGGAATTTTTTGGCTAGATTTCCTAGCAAGGCAAGCTCGGTCAAGGGGCCAGAGTAGCTAAAATCGGCGCTGGCCTTGCTGCCGGCCTTGATAGAATCTATCCAATTTTGCTCATGGCATCCCTTGATTCGGGGCAGTGTCTTTGGCGGCCGTTGGTAGGCTTGCATTGCGGCCTCTGGGATCAGGCGGGGACTGTCACCATAAACCCCGCACAGGATCGTCCCCTTGTCGCCCTTGAACAACACGCCACCTTCTTCAGGAAGCTTGCGCCCATCTTCCAAGTCCTTGGGCGGCGGTGGTTGTTGTCCCTCATACCAAGACAGCTTGAGCGGAGGGAACCCTTCACGTTCTGGAAAATGATAGACCACTGCCGCCTTGTCGGGATGGACCTCGGCATTGCCGCCGACGATGCCCGAACCTTCGATAGAAGTCGGGGCGGTTAGTTTAAGTGCCGTAAAAACGGAGTCCAGCGTGTGGGCACCGCGGTCGCCCATCATGCCACAGCCAAAATCCCACCAGCACCGCCAGACCATCGGGTGATAGCAACTGTGATAGGGACGCGCCGGGGCCGGCCCGAGCCACAAGTCCCAGTCGAGGTCGCTAGGCACCACCAGGCTTTCCTTGGGGCGATCGCCCAGAGGTGAACTCCACCAAGCATGGCCGTGCGGTGTATAGGAAAGCCCGCACCATGCATCGACTTCGCGCACATTGCCGATGGCTCCTGCCCAGATCCATTCGCAAATCAGGCGCAGGCCCTCTGCGGAATGTCCCTGGATCCCCATCTGGGTGACCACCCCGGCTTGCTTCGCCGCCTTTGCCAGCATGCGCGACTCATAAATATCGTGGGTCAGTGGTTTCTGACAGAAGACGTGCTTGCCCGCCTGCATCGCCGCCATGCTAATAACAGCGTGGGTGTGGTCAGGCGTGGCGATCAAGACGGCATCTATGTCCTTCTGCTTATCTAACATGACCCGGAAATCCTTGTAAACCGCAGCTTTCGGAAAGGCCTTGAATGACGCTGCCGCGTTGGCGTGATCGACATCACACAAAGCGACGATGTTTTCATTCCCACAAGCGAGAACATTTTTGCTGCCCATCCACCCAAGGCCGATGACAGCAATGTTGAGTTTCCCGCTGGGCGGTGTCTGGCCGGAACCACCGAGCACGTGCCGGGGCACGATGCTTAGCAAACCCGTCGCGGCGGTAGTCGCTACAAATCGTCTTCTACTGATTGTGTGTTGCATCATTGTATGTTAGGTAAAATCTGAAATAGGATCATCGCTAGGGCTGATAGGCGAGAGGTTCGCAAAACGCCTTAAGATTATCCACAGGCGTCCCCGATGGAATCTCGCATCCGGCGTTCACGATATATGGGTTGCCAACTTGCTCGTACGCTTTGCGCACGGCGTCCCGGATTGCATTAGGCGTGGCGTTTCTAACCATGGAAACCGGATTCACGTTACCCGCGATCGCTACCTGGCTGCCGAGCGCATTGCGGACGCGTGCCATATCGACCCCATGGTCCACGTCGAGAATATCAACGCCGAGGTCGGCGATACCGGGCAATAAATGGGTAATATTTCCGCAGATGTGTAGTTTGACGCGAGCGCCCATTGCTTGAATGGCGCGGACCAGGCGTTTCTCCCTGGGTTGGATCAAATCATGGTAAACGTCGGGCCCGACCTGGCTGGCGATGGCGTCACCGATGCCGATCGTGTCGGCACCCGCTTCGACCTGTGCCCGTGCGAAGTCGATGGCGGTGGCTGTGCAGAGGTCCATCAACTCACAGGCAAACGGTTTATCATCGAGTAAATCAATCAGGAAGGGCGTGAGATTGCGCAAGGCGGCAGCCTCAGCGGCAGGTCCTTCGACCCAGCCAAGAATCGAGAACTGGTTGTGGAAGCGCTGGTGATAGGCTTGGGCAGCCTTGATTCTGTCGAGCATGCGTACGGAACTCATTGGGTCCGGCTTGGCGAGCACAGCGAGGTTTTGGGTATCTTCCAGGGGATGTGAGCTACGGGGCGGGCCATTGCTCATGAATTCGATAGACGAGCCGAAGCCTTGCGTTTCCCGGTAGGGATCTGAGATGCAACTGAGTTGGTCGATGCCAAAGTCGCGAGCGCATACCTCGTTGGCCTCAACTAACACGCGGAAATCCGAGGCGAATGCCGCATAATCCGACCCAATGTATTCCGCAGCAAACTGCATCAGGATAGGCGTGCGCGGCAGAAAATCCACCGGTTGCCCCATAAGGACGGCCATGTATCTTTGATATCCGTTCATTTTTATGAGAAAAGAAAAAAATTACCTGCATGTCATTCCCATATCAAGCGCGGATTTTTTTACGCTGCGAGGAATTCCAGGCGTGTGGGCGTTGGGGCTAGCATAAAACGGCATGAGGTTATTGATGGGTGGGCGGTGCATCCCGCCAATACGTTAGGGATTGTTGATAGTCCTTTTGCGCCTGCTGAAGCCAAGCCTCGTTGGCACCGGGGATCTTTTTCTGATACGCGCTGGCGAGAAGATATGAGCGCGCCAGGAAAAGACCCGCTTTGGCTGTCTGCCGCTCATTCAATGCCAGGCCCGCAAGGGCAGGATCCGCTTCCGGCGGCGTGAGCGATTGCATTTTTTCCATGAACCCGACAAACTGGGGACCGGCAAACCAAGCCACCTTGTCGGCTGCTTGTTGGCCGACTGAACGAGGGGTTAGATATTCGATCACAGGGTGGTCCTCCGTGTTGAGGGGACTATCCTTGAACAAACTTTTGGCACCGCTCAGGTTGCCGCAATAAAATAGCAACAGCGTGGTCTTGTCGGGCCGGAGATTGTTGCCTTTGGCCTCGCGCATTGCCGCCTCACGGCGTTCAGGGCCGGGCCCCACATAACCGGGACCACACAGCGGTTGGCTGTCATTTTGCCCCACCAGCGCGATGGAATCCTGCCAGGGCCGGAAATGATTGCGCCAAACCGTCACTTGAGGAAAGACTGCGAGCATGGTTTTTGCAATGATGTTGAATTCCGGTTGCGTGAGTTGATAGAGAGGAATCCATTGCACGAAAATCCCGCCGGGCTTGAGCCGTCTGGCGGCGGACTGGAAATGCTCCAAAGTATATAAATCGCCGGCACCCTTGTTATATATGACGAACAGATCCGCATCGATAATATCGAATTGCTCCTTGGTCGCGGCAAGGTAATGTCGGCCGTCATCGGTCACGACCGTGGCGCGGGGGTCATGGAACAGGCCGCTGGTAAATTCGCTAAAATGAGACCGAGCGGCGTTAACGACCTCGGGAGCGAGTTCGCAGGCGACGATGCGCTCAAGGCCATGATCGACAGACACGGCTTCGCCCGCAGTAATACCGGTGCCGATGCCAAGGAAGAAGATGCTCTTAGCACTGGGATGCAAGAGCAACGGGAGGGTAGTTTGGTCCTTTTCAAGGGCGGCAGCGGCGGTGCCACCCAGCCCGTAATGCCCGTTGATAACGATGTTGCGATCGGAGCCGTTTTGAACAACGGCCACCGTGCCATGCGGGCTGTTCCAGTGGGCGATGATCGTTTCCCCCGGCTGCACCCGCATGAGTGAGAGATTGCCCGGATTCAATACCACGGCCAGTAGCAGGGCAAGTGCCATGGCAGAGCCGCGCCATGCCAGCCCCACCGATTTAAGAGAAGCGGGGAAGAACACCACCCATAGCAAGTAGAGCATGGCGAAAACATAGATCGAATACCACAGCCCGAGCCACTTCAGGAGCATGAAGCCGGTGAACAGAGGCCCGAGAATAGCCCCCGCAGTATTGATAGCAGCTAGGTTCCCTAGCGAGCGTCCGGCACTGGTGACGTGCGGCTCGTTGAGTTTCAACAGATATGGAAATAGCATTCCCAACAAAAATAGCGGTGTGCCGATGACCTTGAATGTGAGTACAAATACACTGAAGACATAATCGTCCCAGCCACCGCGGCTGGTGATCAATCTGAGATTATCCGTAAGTCCCACAAGTAGAAACGAACTCAAACCGATCGCCGCTCCGGTAACCATCAATATTGACAATAACACCTTCACGGGGTGGATGGCCAGCCGGGAGAGGCCGTGCGCAGCTCCCGCGCCCAGCGCCATGCACACGAGTGTCACGACGAGTAGGGTCGCAAAGGTGTACACCGTGTTTTGATAGACATGGGCCAGCATTTGTGTCCAGAGCACTTCCAGCGACAAGGTGCCAAATCCCGAGATGAAGCACAGGACGAGCAGCGGGCCGTGGCTGAGGACCGCTTTGCTGGGGATAGCGTCCGGGGAGGCTCTGACGATGGGCTGGGACTTTGCTGCGGGCTTTCTGCGAGCCAGCAGCCATGCGCTAATCGCCAGTGTAGCCGTTGTCGCCAGTGCGATGCCGTAGGTACTTTTGTAACCGACGAGAGGCGGCAGATAGAATCCGGCGACCAGTGCGCCGATGGCGCCCCCCAAGGTATTGACGCCATAGATCAACGAGGATGTCCTTCCAAAATGAATGTTCTCCTTGATCAACCATTGCCCGATCACCGGAATGGTGCCGCCCATGAATGTGGCCGCGGGAAAAATCAACACAAGAGCGAGCAAAAATTTAACTAACAACCCGATATGGAGCCGATCACCAAACGACCAAATGGCGGGATAGATATGTTGCAGAAGGAGCAGTATGGGGAAGTAGAACAAGGCGCTGCTGAAGACGCCGGCTTCCAGCAATGCATAGTTGGCGACGGGGTTTTGCATCGTGTGTGTCCGCCGGCCCCACCAGGCGCTGCCCACACCCAGGCCTAGGAAAAACGCAGATAGGGTGGCAGCGGATGCATAGGCACCATTGCCAAACATGTGACCCAATTGATTCATCCATAGGACTTCATACATGAGGCCCGCGGCACCGGAGAGGAATATCAGAATCAATACTGCGAAAGGCATGGTGTATGGGTTCCTGGGGACGCGCCCGCTTGATTCACTTCAGGTTCTTCAACAGGTCCGCCATTGCCTTGCCCTAGAATTCATGAAAAGCCATAGGTTGTCTCGTCAGGTGAAAGTCTTCCCTTGTGTCTTCAAGTCTTGCGTCTTGGGTCTGAGGCGCAGCCTCGTTAGTTATATCCTGCTATTTCACCGGCATCAGTATGAATTCCTTGATGGTCAGGCCACGTACAGGTTCGACCCGTGTGAACCGCAGCACGTTCTTTCCCTTGACCAGCGAGAGGTCCACCGGACGGGTCTGCTCCCACTTGCCGATCGTATAGGGCACGGCGATGTCCACGGGTTCCTTCGCATCGTTGGCAGCGACGAGAAGATGCTGGTCGGGACTCACGGTGACCACCCGCGCGGCAAGGGCATACTTGCCTGCCGCAGGCATATCGAATGTGTACTCGAACGCCTCGGCATTTCCGAGGCGGTTATAGTGCAACTGCATCCCGCCCAGATAACTCTTCATGAAGCGGATCTTCCCCGTGCTGGCGGTGGGACTGCTACAGGCGACCGCCGGGATAATGAAGGCTCCATCCTGGTTGACGACAATCTTCTTGGCCTCGTCGGTCACTGCCACTGCTTTAACGACCTCCTTCTCCTTGGATTCATTCGCCTCGCCGATGTCCGTGCCGACTGGAGCCAGCGTTACCGCCTTGGCCTTTTCAATAATCGCCCGCTGCCGATAGAGCGCCACGCCATTCCAGAAGCCGCTTGCCTCGGCACTGAACCCCGTGGCCTTCATCTCGCCAAGGGCCGTGCCCACCCACTTGGCCCGCTGGACCTCAGGGAAGGCCGCTGCAACTTTCCGAGCTTGCGTCATCGCCAGGAAATCGGTGTCGAAGTTTCCCTCAATGGTGCCCCACCCCCAGCCGGCACCGAGGTTAATCACCCAACCAGCGGGCGTCCAATGAACCAATGTGGCATGGCCAGGCTGGGGACGAGCCAAAGTCGGGATGCCGAAGCAGCGCAGGATAAATCGTCCGAAAAACGCACGCCGTCCGCACACGCCACCGGTACTGATGATATTCTGATAGCTTTGCAATGTGGGCAGGTCATTTTTCTGGTCCAGGGACCCGTATTTGACTTCGGTTTTGACGGATTCCACATAGCGCCAGCGATCATCCGAGGTGGCGATCTGGTCTGGCCGGTAGTTGCGAAGCATTTCGCGTCCCCAAGCCAGTGTCCAATCCGGCTCATTGCCGTTGACTGAATTGCGATACTCCCAAACGGTCAGATCCTTGAACCTGGGATCCAACTCGCCATCAAGAAAAGCTTTCTCGAAATGCTGGTACCGCTTGACCGCATTGACGCTGGCCGGAGCCTCAGCCGGGACCAGAGGGTTACTTTGCGCGACGGGTATCGCATGCTCCAGGCTAACAGCCAATGCCAACCGCTGCAAGACACCCTCCTTGGCCTTCGCGCTGGCCTTGAGGATGTCAGTATAAATTTGCATAGCCTGGCCATACTTACCCCCGCTGGCACCATCTGCCGTGACCATCTGCTTCATCAGGTTAGCATCGCCTAGCAACTTTTCAACCAGTGCCTCTTGCTCCGCTCCTTGTTGGGCAAACTCCGCAAACCCCCGCGGCGTGGCCTCAGTCAGAACAACGCATTTCACCAGTTTCTCGTCCAGCGAGTCGCCTGCCAAAAACTTCTCCAAGTTCGAAAGCACGGTCTTGGCCGGTTCCTGCGCATTTGTTGATGCCAACGCGAGAGTGTTCTTAGCGGCAGCGTACGCCTGTGCCGCCACCTCCTTATCCTTACTCTTGGCTTGGGCGAACATCGTCTTGCGTTCTGCCTGCGTTGCAGCCACCTCAGCCTGATAGACCTTGAGCAAGGCTGCCTTCTGCGACTCATCGATTTTCGGCAATGCCTGAGCGATGTCCTTCTGCAAGTGAATGAGCATGGCGGCGTAATTCGCCTCGAGTTTGCTGCCGGCCGCGCTGATAGGCGCTGCTACTGGTGCCTGCGGCTTATTGGCTGCCATTGCGGGCAACAGGCCGACTGCGAGAGCCGCCAGTAGGCAGCCGATTCCATGGTTGTGGTGCTTGTTCACGAGGATGAAGATGCTTTGTTTCGTTGTTTAGTGACCGAGATGCGTCCGTAATGTGGCGCATAATAACGCCGAGCACAGCGGATTCTTACGCCAAAGCCGGAATTTATTACTAAGAAACCATCCCCATCCGGGGGACTGATGGGACGGTTTTGCGTGAATGCCTGTCTGTAGAACGGCTTTTTCTGGAGGCCCGGATGAGGCACATTTTGACCCAATATTATTTTTCGGCGGCGGCAAACGTTTCATCGCCATTGGAAGCGGTCGATGGCCGCTAATCATACGCCATAGCCACCCGCAGATGGGCAACTGTCCCACGACATGTCATGGCCGCCCCCCAATGCCAAGCGGTGGCAATCGGCGGCGGGGAGGTCGGCCGCTGCCGGATTGTTCCAAGAGAGTTCCAGCAGATGGAAACGGCTGCCGAGTTGAGCGGGGTGGGTGAGGGTCGTGAATTGGCGGAGCAGGCTGGCGTCGGGTTGCCCCTCCATGGCGAGTAGCCAGTCGCGGCCGGTTTCCGTGAGCCACGCCCCTTGGTTGCGGAAAGCCAGCGGTCGGCAGCCCAGGGTGATGGCCGCCTCGGCCACGGCGGTGAAATCGACGTGTGCAGAAATGTCGGCATGGCCGGGATCGAGCAGCGGATACTCGCCAGCGCGGTGGCGGAAAAACGTCCGCAGCGTGCCCTGGTGGCGGGCCGGGTGATAGTATTCTGGCCGAGCGAAGCCGTAATCGAGCCACAGCAACAGGCCGGATGACAAGGCGGCTAGCAGAGGTTCGAAAAACTCAGCGTAGTTCGTCCGCAACTCGCTGCGGTAGCCGATGGGAAAATCGCGGCCCAGCGGGGCCAGTGCGGCGAGGAGCGCGGGGTTGTTCACCGGCAGCAGCGAGTCCCAGCAAAATCGTGCGTTAGCGTCGCCGTGGACTTGATCCATACTGGTATTTTTGTTGGCACCCGAGGGTAAAGGAAGAATGGCGGCGGGCAGGATGCCCGCGCCACCGTGATCCGGGCATCCTGCCTGGAGGCGTCTGTTGTCAACCTCTGCGCTAAGCGAACCGTCAGCGGCGCTTGTTGCGGCCACTGCCTTGGGCCTCGCGATCGCGGTGACACCTCCAATGGTGCGGTCCTCAGTAGATTCGGGCAAGGGCTGCAACCTCCGGCTTTTTTTCACCAGGGTTGGCTTTGGGCAATTCCATGAAAGCATCGCCGACCGTCGCAAAAGGCAAAGTCCCAAACGCCGGCTCCAAGCTATGCGTCGGCACCGGAAAAACAAACGGCTTGTCGCATAAATCCGTGCGGAAGCCCACGATTAAAAGTCGCTTCCTGAGTTGCGG
>Ga0209697_10008214_pt1 | contig 11923 bp, 10 predicted proteins | sample AliMusrvi5mmetaG_FD_184115 | JGI IMG/M metagenome (GOLD analysis project Ga0209697, IMG submission 184115) | Freshwater lake bacterial and archeal communities from Alinen Mustajarvi, Finland, to study Microbial Dark Matter (Phase II) - Alinen... | ecosystem: Environmental > Aquatic > Freshwater... | reverse complement strand
AAAACATTGATTTACATTAATTACATTTATTTTTCAAAGTTATGAAAAAAGGATTATTAAAACTGGTTACCTTAAGTGTTCTCGTTGTTACATTGGCAAGTTGTGCTAAAGTTCCTCAGGCTGACATTGATGCCGCTAACGTTGCTATTGAAGCTGCCAAGAAAGCTGGTGCTGATCGTTATGTTGCTGCTTCTTTCCAGGCTGCCGTTGATGCACAGAAATCAGGTCTTGCTCAGGTAGAAGAGCAGAATGCAAAATTCGCATTGTTCAGAAATTATGATGCAGCTAAAACTACATTGGTTTCTGTAACTACTCTTTCTAACAAAGCCGTAGAAGAAACAACTGCAAGAAAAGAAGCTTTGAAAGCTGAAGTTACTGCTGCTGTTACTGAATTGACTGCCTCTATCGCTGCTGACAAAGAATTGCTTGCTAAAGCCCCTAAAGGCAAAGAAGGCAAAGCTGCTGTTGAAGCTATCGGTCAGGAAATTGGTGTTGTTGAAACTGTTTTAACTGAAGTTTCTGCTGGTTTGACCAACAACGACGACATCCTTACACTTTCTGAAAAAGTAAAACCAGCTGTTGAGAAAGCTAAAGCTATCAATACTGAGTTGACAGACGTTATCGCTAAAGCCAAAGGCCCAAAAGCAAAAGCTGCTAAAGCTCCTGCTGCTCCTGCCGCTAAAGCTGCTGCCCCTAAAGCTGCAAAAAAGAAATAAGCTACAATTAATTAGCTTAAAAGAAATAACCCTCGGAATATTTCCGGGGGTTTTTTTAAGCACTTAATTGATCTTTTAGTTTCCAGAAAAATCATTGTTCAATCACTGAACAAAAAAGTGGAATTTTAATCGGCTGTTGGCGATCATCTTTCCACCGAATGCGTACTAAAATAATTTCAGCGTGAGATCAGGATTTTATAAAAAAATGTTTGGTTCATTGGGGATTCTACTATTGGTTTCCCTGTTGGTATTGGTTCTCTTGATCCTTTTCATGGATAAGCCGCCCATGGAGGATTTTACAAAATGCAATGAAATTATGGCCAAGGCCAAGCGTGCAAATGCCGACGTGTATGCACCCGAATACTATCAGGCGGCGGAGATAAACTACAAATACGCTTTCATTGAATTGAAGCGGCAAAACGAAAAAATATTCTTTCAGCGCAATTTTTCAAAGGCCAAAGAGCTGGTAGTTACGGCAATACTAAAAGCCGAATTGGCACAGAATGCTTGCGGAACCAACAAAGATACCCAGAAGGCAAGGTTCCTGAAGGAGACTGAACTGCTGAAGAAAAAATTGGATAGTTACCACGATTTCTTTATCAAACTTCCCCTACGGATACAGACCCGCAAGGATTATGAGTTTGGAAAACTATCCGTCGAGGAGAGTCTGAATGCTTTCGAGAAAGGCGACTTTATGAAAGCAAATAAAAAATTAAACGAAGGCAAATCGCGGATCAGTTATGCAGACGCGGAAGTGAATGCTCATTTGAAAGAGTATTTTACTCAATTTTCGAAATGGCAGAAGTGGGTGGCAACAACCATTGCAACCTCTGCAAATACCAAAACCTATGCCCTAGTCATCGACAAGATCAAACACAAGGGCTTTCTCTATTTGAACGGAAAACTCAACAAGGAATATGATGTTGAGTTCGGTAAAAATTGGATTGGGGATAAACAGTATGCCGGCGACAATGCAACTCCGGAAGGCAGATACATGGTGATGAGAAAGGCGCGTGATTCGGGGTATTACAAAGCCATGCTGCTAAATTACCCGAATGAAGAGGATCGTGCCAATTACGCCGCTCGCAGAAGAAGCGGCCAAATCCCCAAGAGCAGGGGGATCGGCGGATTGATAGAAATCCACGGGAATGGTGGAAAAGGGGTCGACTGGACCAAGGGCTGTGTGGCCCTAACAGATGACAAGATTGATGAACTCTTTAGCAAACTTTCCGTTGGTTCACCGGTGACAATTGTTGGTTCTACGGTCTCATTATCGGATCTTTTAAATTAATTATCTTTGAATACAATGGAAACAGAAGATAAAAGTTGGTTTAGAAAATATGCACCCTGGCTAATTCCCGTATTGATCCTTGGTTGGATTCCCACCATTGTATTGTATACCCCTGAATACCAGAATGCCGCCTACGGTGTAAAATCCTGGTTTACCTCGACATTGAACTCCAAAAGTATGATGGTCAGAAACATCGACAAACAGATTCAGAGCAGTAAAACAAATATTGCCACGCTCGAAAACAAACTGAATGACCTGATGCCAGAAAAACCTTACATTCTGATAAACACGTCCGAAAACAGGTTCGTTCTTCGGAACTCCAGGGATACCATCCGTACCGGGATGTGTTCTACCGGAAAGGATGAGATTCTGATTTATCCCAATGGTACCAGGAAACCTTTTAAAACTCCCAAAGGCTTGTTCACCGTTCAGTTGAAAAGGAAAAATCCGGTTTGGACCAAACCCGACTGGGCTTTTATCGAAGAGGGGTTAAAACCACCTTCTGCCCATGCTGCGGAACGCTATGATGAGGCAACACTCGGCGCCTATGCCTTGTCTATTGGGGATGGTTATATGCTGCACGGCACCTTGTACCAGCGTTTTCTTGGATTACCGGTTACCCATGGATGTGTCCGTTTGGGTGATGCAGATCTTGAAGTCATTTTTAACACCCTCGATAAAGGTGCGAAAGTATTTATCTACTAATTCCTTGTCATGGCAAAGAAATATCTCTTCTGGACCCTTACTACCCTTTTGATTTTGTTGGCCGGTTACGTGCTCACGTCGACTGTCATCTTGCCGGTTGCTACAAAGAATCCTTTACCCGATGCTGTGATGCCTTTCACGGAGGTCAAGGGAGAGGCCAATCCAAAGAAATCAGACAAGGTTGAGAATGCACCAAAGAAAAATGAAAAGGCAGATAAAAATGCAAAAAAAACCAATGTGAAGGTTCAAGCTGTTCCTGAACCCGAAGAGGCTGGTACCGGTAGCAAAGATGACCTGATGAAGCTTTTCGAATTGAAGAAAACAGAACTGCTGCTGAGAGCCCGTTACAATCTCTCTTCCGAGGATTCCATTTATCTGGTTCTTGATCTGATTAACAAGGTAGCGACCCTCGAGATGAAGGGAATCCCCTTGCACGACAGCAACATCAAGGAAGTTTGGGTCAGCAACTCCATCAGGATGTTTCACAACGAGGCACTACTTCACTGGATCGCGCAACCTTTTGTCCTTAAAAATGCGGTTGCAACTATTGTCAGGGTTCCCTTTATTGTCAAGAATGCCCCCAAGGATACCATCGAAGCCAACAAGAGCGAGGTATTGCCTTCTGCCAGAAAAACGGAAGATGTTTACATCGTGCTGAATTTTGAGCGGAATCTTCAGCTGGTAATTCAACAGTCGGAGATCAGTGATGGGGAGAATAAAATGCGGATCGACAGTCTCAGAAACAGCTATGTAAAAAGGGAAATTGACAAATCGATCAAGGCACTTTCTTCCTTGAAGCGAGAGGCAGTTATGCCGAAAATTGTCATCACGGTGCCTAAATCGGATGCGATCATCCTCTATCGTGCCCTGCCGCAGAAACCACGGATGGTTCTTAAGATGTAAGGTATTTAGTTGGAAACCTCTATTTTTACCTTTTTATTCTTGATCTTTTCGTTGACTAGTCTGGCAACTACCTTCTTTATTTTTGAAGCAGGTACGGCAACAAAGGCTTCATAGTCAAGGACATTAATCAATCCAATTTCTTCCTTCAGCAATCCGCCCTTTTGAATCAGCAATCCGACAATGTCGACTTTGCCGATTTTATCTTTTTTTCCTGCACCAAAATAGAGGGTGGTGAATTCTGCGATTTGCGGAACCGTCTGACTGCCTGCCAGGGTGGTTACTTCACTGTAATCCGGAAGGTAGGCAGGTATTTTCTCTTCGGAGGAGAGTAGCATCCAAACTGTTCCTTCGCTCTCCATTCTCGCCGTGCGTCCGTTTCTGTGGACGAATACCGTTTCGCTGCTAGCCATCTGGTAATGGATGATGTGTTTCACACCTGCGATATCGAGTCCGCGTGAGGCCAGATCCGTTGTGACCAGGATGGGATTGCTTCCATTCCTGAATTTGATCAGGGCCCTTTCGCGCTGCGATTGTTCGTATCCGCCGTGATAGGTATCGTGCAAAATACCGGTTTCATCCAATAAGAGGCTGATCCGTTCGACCGCCTCCCTGTGGTTGCAAAATACCAGGGTGAGTCCGGCTTCAATTTCAGAGAGTAGTTTGGAGAGCAGGGTCAACTTGTCTTTATCAGGAGCCCTGACTACTTTTATCTCTAATCCGGCAGGTTTTTCATCGCTACTGTAATCTAGCACGACAGGGTTCTGAATTTTGACGAAATCAGGCACTGTGGCAGACTTTGTAGCCGAGGTGAGAATCAGTTGCTCTGGAGCGGGAATATCTCTTAAAATAGCCGATATATCCTTTTCGAAACCAAATTCGAAGGACTTGTCGTATTCATCCAGTATTAGCACTTCGATGGAGGCAGGAAGTATGTTTCCCTTCACCAGGTGGTAATGGATGCGACCGGGCGTACCGATCAAAAGGTAGGGTGCTTCCAGCAGGTTATTTTTCTCTGTCTTAACCTTGTGACCGCCGTAGCAGGTGCTAACTTTCAGGCCGCTGCCCATTGACTTGAATACCTGCTCGATCTGCAGAGCCAGTTCCCTGGATGGCACCACTACCAAAGCCTTGACACCCGACTTTTCATCCATCGGTCGCTGAAGGAGCGGCAACAGGAAGGCAGCCGTCTTTCCGGATCCGGTGGGGGAAAAGAGCTGAATCTGTCTTGCTTTTCTGCTGACTTTCAGCATCTCTTCCTGCATCGGATTCAGCAGATCAAATCCAAGATTGCCGACTGCCTTTCTGACAAGAGGTGAATAAGAGGAACTCATAATGAAAACTATTTTGGATAGAAATAAATGACAAACAAAAAGAGGGATCCTGTAAGGAGCCCTCTTAAATGCTATAATAAGCTTTGGAACGAATCTGCTTTGTTTGGATTATCTAAGTGATCTGCTTCAATTCCGATTAATTATCAGGCCGTTAAGTCAAGATATAATTTTTCATACACGAACTCAGCACAAAAATAGTTCAAACTGTAGCCCGAGAGCTACGTTACGTCCGACTGCTTAATAACTGGACCTGCGACCGGTACCTCTGTCACCGCCGCCACGGTTGAAACCACCACGATCACCACCGCCACGGTTGAAACCGCCACGATCGCCACCACGATTGAAACCACCACCGCCGCCGCCACGGTTGAAACCACCACCGCCGCCACCGCTTGGACGTCTTGTGCCGTCTTTAGGTTTTTCGATGGACTCGTTAACAACGATTGTACGACCGTCAACTTCTGCACCGTTCAATTCTTCGATAGCCTTTTGGGCCTCTTCTGCATTCGGCATTTCAATGAAGCCGAAACCTTTACTCCTTCCGGAGAATTTGTCTGTAATAATTCTTGCTGAAGTCACTTCACCGTACTCCTCAAAAAATCCTTTTAATTCTGCCTCCTCCAAGCTAAATGGAAGGCTTCCTACGAAAATGTTCATAAAAAAAAACTTATTTAATGGTAAATAATCCGATGTAAAGTTAGTTATATTTTAATTCAAAAAGATATTTGCATTATTTTTTATTTTTGATTTAAAGTGCTGAAAAATAAAGATATATAAATATTGGTATGGCCTAAAGTTGGTTGCAGCAGAATCGGGAGGCACTTTATCTCCCGCAATGCACCTATTTGAGAACCAGATTTTTAGTGCAATGCGATCCGGTAGGAGAGCTTGATAAGAAACATGTTGTTAGGTTTTTCATTGTTGTACAGATTGTCGAAATTGTGCGAAAAGTCGAAAGTTCCTATGGTATTCTGGTAGGAACGGTGTTGTGACCAGACCAGGTAAAGGGTCGATCCGGGGATGTATTCCCACCGTAAAACCAGGTTGGAGAGGAATTCGTTGAAATTGAAATTCGGATTGGCGAAGGAATAGTCAGGTTTGCCGTCCCTGTTTTCATCTACCTGAAAATTGTCACTCGGATCCGGTCCTGAGATTTGTCTGTCATCGTAGACATGGAACCTGTTTGAATACTTGGACGCCCGGGCATTGGTCACCATCTTGAAGTCCGAATATTTTCCTGAAGCGATGAAGGGTTGTCCCCAATATTGGAGTGTCAGGTTGGGACGTATGTTGACATTGATACGGGTCGAAAAGGAAAGACTCTTTTGTCGGACGGTCCCCAGCAGGTATCTTCTTTCCGCCGCATAACTCGCTTCTGCTACGTATTGTAATTCATCCCTGTTCACCAGCAGCGAGGGTTCGAAGGAGAATTCCAATGTATTGGTGGGTTGATAGCGGATTACAGGAGAATATTGATTGTAGGTGGATTCACCAAGGTCCTGCCGGCCATGGACCTCCTGGTATTTCAAGGATATTTTTTTCCTGACATCCGACTCGAGGTAATACCAGAAACTTTTATTTCCGGTTATAATCATCGCTGGTCCACCCCGCAGCTGCGAAGGAGACAAGGCTTCCGAGTCGATGTTAAATCCAGTATGGAATCCCCATTGATTGGTGAACTGAATGTGCCCGTTGAAATTGCCTCCCGAGAAAAGATGGGTGCCATTGAAGTTCCAGACGTTCCACTGGTTGATGTTCAGGTTGCCGGATCGCATGATTCCCTTTGGTTTGGTCAATTTGTATCCAAACCAATTGACCTGGAAAATTTCGTCTGTAGAACGGAGATAGCCGATATCGTTCAATTCCAGCCCCGGGGATTTCCACATTACCGCCAAAAGGCCGTTCAGGTTGCCGCCAATCTTCAAAAACTGGAGGTTTCCTCCTTCTCCTGAGAGGGAGGTCAGATTTTCGTTGTAGTGCATATGCGTGGCATCGGGTCGTTGAAAAAGGTGCGTGGAGGAGGTTTGCGTCAGGGCGATCGCCTCCTTGGTTCCGTTTACGTTACTGAATGCGGTGTTGAGTTGAAACAGGTAATTTTTGTGGCCAAAATATTGTTTGAAATCAAATGCTCCCGACCTTCCATTTTTGTGCAGGACATATTTCAGCGGACCTTCAGCCAGTTGTCTGTCGGTGCTGGTCATCATCACACCGAAGATGGTATTACCATCCTTGCTGTCTTTCTGCAGTCTTCCCACAAAATAGTTGGTAAGTGGTTCCACGGTTTCGGTCCGGGAGATTCCATTGCCATCAATATTGGCCGTTTCTTCTCCTGTTAAGCTTTCAATCACCCCAACCGACCATCCCCCGGAGGTCTTGCCTGTAATCTTGGCTGCCGCCAGGATGGGCGTATAGTCCGGCATTTTTATATATTCTCCGTCTCGCAATACCGGGTCTCCCTGAGGTCTGCGGCCGATTCTCCTTGAATAGAAAAGTTGTTCGGTGCTCAGGTCACCGTCACCGAAACCCAGTGGAAACCTGGTAATGTTATTTCCTTCGATGAAAAAGGGTCGTTTTTCCACATAAAAAGTTTCATAGGCAGTTAGGTTCACCACCGATGGATCTGCTTCGACCTGACCAAAATCCGGATTGATGGTAAAATCCAGCGTCAGGTTGTTGGTGATGCCAATTTTGCCATCCAGGCCCCCGTTGAGCTTGGTATCCTGTCCGGTAGAAAATTTGTTACCCTCCTCCTTTGGGTAGGTGTTCAGACTGGAGGTGACGTAGGGGGTCAGATCAATCTGCTTTCGGGGCTTCAGCTCGCTGTTGAAGGCCAGTTCACCAAAGTGGTGCGTAAACCCGGGAGAGGTTCTGGAGATGGGTTGCCAAAGAGAGAGTTCATTTTTTCGGAACAGACTTCGAAAGACGTCCAGTCCCCAAACCTCCCTTGAATTTTTATCGAACCGAAGCTGGGTCAGGGGAATTTTCATCTCCGCACTCCATCCCCAACTTTGCCTGGCGGTCTTGACATACCAAATCGGATCCCAGGTCAGGTCTTCCACTGCCCCGTCGTCGGAGAAGATTTCATCCGTTTTAACGCCTGAAGCGGAAACAAAGAAAGAAAAAGCAGTACGCAGATCGTGGTAACTGTCGAACATCACCCCCACCAGATCCCCATCCATTTTATCCCTGCGTGCCAGCCGGGTGACGATGCTGTCTGTTGCCGTGTCGAAGGCCTTGATGCCTACATACATATTTTCGTCATCGAAGAGTATCCTGAATTGCGTTTGTTGCGAGGGTGCGGCATTCTCATAGGGTTCCCGCTGAACGAATCCGTTTTCCCAATGCCCGCTCCAAATGGGCTCATCGAAGCTTCCGTCGATGACAATGGGGGTATTGCATTTTTCGGCAAGGTACTTTTTTTTATCCAACTCTTTGGAGATCAAAGAAACGTGGCTTAATAGTAGTATTGAGAGCGTCAAAAGAATTTTATCCATAAAAAATATTGTTCAAATAGATTCAGCAATAGGACGTCTTGAAAAAGCAATCGTTACAGGCTATCCGCATTTAATTCCAATTTTCTGCATTTTTTTTGTGTCGGTGTCCTAACTTTTTTTTTTTTCATGTAAGTTTGTACGCTCTTAAAAAGTTAGACAATATGTTTGAAAATCTTACGGATAAGCTCGAACGGTCGTTCAAATTGCTGAAAGGCCAGGGGAAAATTACAGAAATAAATGTGGCTGAAACCTTGAAGGAGGTCCGACGCGCCTTGCTGGATGCGGACGTGAACTTCAAGATTGCCAAGGATTTTACCACCAGAATTAAGGACAAAGCCCTTGGTCAGCAGGTAATAACCTCTTTGAATCCGGGTCAGTTGATGGTGAAGATCGTTCACGATGAACTGGTCGAGCTGATGGGGGGCCAAGCCGTCGACATCAACCTGAAGGGATCGCCTGCCATCATCCTGATGTCGGGTTTGCAGGGTTCGGGTAAAACCACCTTTTCGGGGAAACTTGCCAACAGGCTAAAAACAAAGCAGGGGAAGAATCCGCTTTTGGTTGCATGCGACGTCTACAGGCCCGCTGCTGTCGAGCAGCTTCGTATCCTGGGTGCAGCCATCCAGGTAAATGTCTATACCGATGAAACTACCAAGGATCCCGTCAAGATTGCCAAAGACGCCGTCAGGGAGGCAAAATTAAAGGGTAACGATGTCGTCATCATCGACACGGCCGGCCGACTGGCAGTCGACGAGTTGATGATGAAGGAGATCGAAGCGATCAAGAATGCCATCAACCCACAGGAAATATTGTTCGTCGTCGACTCAATGACGGGACAGGATGCCGTCAATACGGCGAAGGAGTTCAACGACAGACTGAACTTTGACGGCGTGGTACTGACCAAGCTGGACGGTGATACCCGCGGTGGAGCCGCACTTTCCATTCGTTCCGTAGTCAACAAACCGATCAAGTTTGTGGGGATGGGCGAGAAGATGGATGCCATCGACGCCTTCTATCCCAGTAGGCTTGCCGACCGTATCCTCGGAATGGGTGACATCGTCTCCCTCGTGGAACGGGCCCAGGAGCAGTACGACGAAGAAGAGGCCAGGAAGCTGCAGAAGAAACTGGCCAAGGATCAGTTCAACTTCGACGACTTCCTCAAGCAGATTCAGCAGATCAAGAAGATGGGTAACCTTAAGGAGCTCGCCGGGATGATCCCCGGAATGGGCAAGGTCCTGAAGGATGTCGACATCGAAGACGATGCCTTCAAACACGTGGAAGCGATCATCTACTCGATGACAAAGGCCGAACGTGCCGATGCCGCCCTGATCGACGGTTCACGCCGGAAAAGAATCGCCAATGGCTCGGGTACTTCTGTTCAGGAAGTCAACAGGCTGTTGAAACAGTTTGCTGATACCCGGAAGATGATGAAGATGGTAAGTTCGGGGGCGAATATGAAGAAGATGATGACGCAGGGAAGAAGATAATAAGGCTAAAGGAAAATGGCTAAATGATAAAGTAAAGGCAAAAGGAGAAAGGCAAAAGCGGGGGCTGCGAAAGGCTTAAAGCTAAATGCCAAATGCAAAAGGATAAAGAACAAATCAAAAAGCTAACAGCTAACAGTTAATAGCTACTAGCGTGTTGCAAAAACAGCGATACAACCATGGAACTAATCGACGGCAAAGAAATAGCGGCAATCTTAAAGAGTGAAATTGCCGAAGAGGTGGATGCAATCATGGCTTCGGGCAAGCGTGCACCGCATCTGGCTGCTATTCTGGTGGGTCACGACGGCGGCAGCGAAACCTATGTGGCTGCCAAGGTGAAGGCCTGCGAATTCGTTGGCTTTGAGTCTACCCTCATTCGTTTTGAGTCGAGTGTGAGTGAAGAGGAGTTGCTGGATTGCATCCGTTCGCTCAACAACAATTCCGGCATCGACGGATTCATCGTGCAGCTTCCCCTGCCAAAACATATTTCAGAAGAGAAGGTCATTGAGACCATCGATCCCCAAAAGGATGTGGATGGCTTTCATCCCGTCAACGTGGGCAGGGTAGTGGCCGGAATGCCCGCCTTTGTATCCGCCACGCCCTTTGGCATCATGGAATTGCTTCGCAGATACAAGATCGAAACTTCCGGTAAGAATTGCGTGGTCATCGGCAGAAGCAACATCGTTGGTCGACCGATGAGCATCCTGCTCTCTCAAAAAGGAGTTGATTGTACGGTAACGCTTTGTCACAGCCGGACCAAGAACCTCAGAGAGTTCTGTTTGAATGCCGACATTATTGTTGCTGCACTTGGAATGCCTGAGTTCTTAACAGGAGATATGGTGAAAGAGGGTGCGGTCGTCATCGACGTGGGAACGACCCGTGTTCCTTCCGTCCAGACCAAATCAGGCTTCAAACTGAAAGGGGATGTGAAATTTGACGAGGTGGCTCCCAAATGTTCTTTCATCACACCGGTGCCGGGTGGCGTCGGTCCAATGACCATAGCCTCGCTGCTATACAATACACTGCTTTCCAGCCAGCACAAAATATACCAATAAAATGATCCGCACCCGCAATTATCTTTGGATCCAAACGGCTGTGGTGTTTATGGTCGTTATTTCCTCCTGCGCCAGGGTTCCCATCACCGGACGCCGGCAGTTGCACCTTGTCAACGAATCGGAGGTGATGAACATGAGCCTTACCCAATACGATACCTTTCTAAAGAACAACAAGACCTCCGGAAGCCGGACCGATGCCGACCGGGTCCGCAGGGTGGGCAGCAATCTAGCTGCGGCAGTGAACAGGTATTTCGCGGCACGTGGACAATCACAGTACCTCGAGGGATACCGATGGGAATTCAACCTGATTGAAAATAAAAGCATCAATGCCTGGTGTATGCCGGGTGGAAAGGTGGTGGTTTACACGGGGATTCTTCCCCTGATCAAGAATGACGATCAGCTGGCTACGGTGATGAGTCATGAGATTGCGCACGCGGTAGCCAGGCACGGGAGTGAGCGGATGAGTCAGCAGCTGGTGCAGCAGGGATTCGGTGTGGCCCTGTCGATTGCGTTGGCCGAGAAACCGCAACAGACCCAGCAGTTGGCGATGATGGCCTTCGGCATTGGATCTACCGTTGGAATATTGATTCCATTCTCCCGGAAACACGAATACGAAGCAGATGAACTGGGATTATGCTTCATGGCGATGGCGGGTTACAACCCTTCAGAAAGCATCGGTTTCTGGCGTATGATGGCGCAATATGCCAATTCTTCCACCCCTGAGTTGATCAGCACCCATCCGCTGGACGGAAAGCGGATTGCCCGAATTACGGAGAAGATCCCCGAGGCGATGAGTTATTACCACGCGGACGGAGCAAGGTAAGCAGTTGGGATACGTACCTGAAAATTTTATTTGTACCTGAAATTCACGAAACTCCTGTTATTATTAGTGTTTTTAAAAAGCGATGGAAAATCTATTGTTAAGTAGAAAAACTCTATTTTAA